>MDTF01007859.1_pt1 | contig 26812 bp, 27 predicted proteins | sample 811191 | NCBI WGS metagenome assembly MDTF01 (sample SAMN05326649, study PRJNA326480) | marine metagenome | isolation source: seawater | place: Southern Ocean | collected 2011
GACGCTTATTTTAGTCTTATCTCCGTCAAGAATAAAGCTTTTAACCTTTTTTAATTTAATATTATAGTCACCAATATCAGTTGATGGTCTAAATTTAATTTCTTTTGTTGTATTTCTTTTAACTTTTACCTTAGAAGAAGATAAACTTTTCTTTTTATCGAAAACATGTTTTCCATAATCTAAAAGTTTGCAAACTACCGGGCTTGCGTCAGAAGGGGAAACTTGAACCAAGTCAAGCGAAGCAACTCTAGCAGATTCTAATGCTACAGAAAAAGCAACTAGGCCCTGTTTTTCACCATTTGAACCAATAAGCATAACCTCACTAGCTCTGATTTTCTCATTAATAGGTGTGATGTTTTTTTTTGGGGAAGCTATGATTAATACCTTTTAATTGAATGAATTGACAAATACGAACATCAATTAAATGCTAGAGGTGTTGAATAGAAGTTAAGTATGTTTTTCATAAATTTTCCTGCATTTTAAACTAAATTCTTACATAATCAATAACTATGAAAAAATATAAACTAAAAGATGTGTTTAAAATTGAATGGGATGTTGTGGTGGTTGGGACTGGAATGGGTGGAGGCACCTCTGGTTTCGGACTAGCTAAGGCAGGCAGAAAGGTCCTATTTATAGAAACCGGTCCATTAAGAGATGATGGTTCAACTGGAACACAAGAAGCTGCAATAAGTAGCAATGAGAATGTCAAAGAAGGCTACTGGCAAACTAAAATTCATGGCTATACTTCATTTGGTAATTTAAAGTTTTACCCCACGCTTGGATATGGAGTAGGTGGAAGCACATTACTGTATGGGGCCCAACTAGAAAGATTTCATAAAAGTGATTTTAGTCCTAAAAAATATCACACAGAAAGTAAAAATCATAATCTTCCAGAGAACTGGCCAATTAGCTATGAAGAACTGTCTCCATTTTACACTCAGGCAGAAAAACTATTAAATATTGGTGGTGGTGTGGATAAATTTCAAAATGAAGAAGATCAAGCTCATCTCATTAAACGAGACATTAAAAAGAATGATAAGGATTATATTAAGGAAGTTAATAAGTGTGGCTTGGACTCCTACATATCACATACTATAGAAGATATTGAAAGTACTTGTGAAGGATGCGGGGGAATGATATGTCCAAACTCCTGTAATAGAGATATAAAATCACTTTGCATCATCCCTGCTATTGAGAGCTATGATGCATTTATTCTTGACATGTGTGAGGTACAGACAATTATCTATGATGGCAATGTTGCAACTGGCGTAAATGTTATACACGAAGGTAATAATAAAAAAGTTTATGGTAAGGCTATAATCTTGTCTGCAGGGGCAATCTTTTCTCCTAAAATTTTATTAAATTCAAAAAATTTAATGCATCCTGAAGGATTGGGAAATAATGCAGATTTAGTAGGCAAAAATCTTATGTGGCATGCAAGTGATTTTTTTGTTTTAAAACCAAAGAAGAGAATGCCCGCAACTACAAATACAAAATTAATATCTTGTAATAATTACTATGAATATAATGGTCAAAAACTAGGAACCTTTCAATCCGGAGGAACTAAAATTAAAAAAAATCAACTTGAATCATTCCTTCTAAAAAAATCCTCTATAAATGTTATTTTTTATATATTTAAAGTAGCCTTTATAAGAAAAACTCTTTCTAAGATCGTGGAGTATTTTGCAACAAGCTTTGATATTTACGCTACTATTGTTGAAGATCTTCCCTATCTTCATAATAAAGTTTTTCTAGATACAAAATCTCCTTCTGGAATAGGATTTCAATATGACTACAGTGAAGAGTTAGCAAAAAGAAACACTCTTTTTAAAAAATTAATAAAAAAAGATTTATCTAAGAATTTCTTTATGCTTTTTATTCCTGGAAAAAATAATTTAAACTGGGGTCACCCTAGCGGAACAATTAGATTTGGAACAGACCCAGCTAACAGTGTTCTTGATAAAAATAATCGAATTCATGGTATGAAAAATATATATGTGGTCGATGGGTCTTTTTTTCCATCATCAGCCGGTACAAACCCAAGCCTAACAATTGCAGCTAATGCGCTTCGCGTAGTTCCACACATTAATAAATATCTTGAAGATCAATGATAATTTAAGGCTGAAGAAAGGCTGACTTCCAATTATTATCTTTAAATTCATAAGAGACTCTCTTATTTAACCTCGAATCTCGCCCTTCCCAAAATTCAAAATAATATGGGGTAAAGGAGAACCCGCCCCAATAATCCGGTCTTACAGATAAGTTGTTGTGGGTGTCCCTGGTGAGATTAAAATTATCTTTAACTTCGTTATATGAGTTAACTTCTTTTGATTGGGCAGAACTGATCGCTAGTATATTTTTCTCGAGCATTCTTTGATTAAAGTGCTCATTAGAAATACTTTTTGAAGATTTCTTTATATGGGCCTTGATCCTGATTTGAGTATTTATCTTATTCCAAAAGAAAACTATAGATACATTATTTAGCATCTCAAATTGAAGTGCTTTTGGAGACAGGTAGTTTGAAAAGAAAACCCACTCATTATTAATGACATATTTTAGGTTTACAAATCTAGAATCAACTTCATTTTTTTTAGAATCAAAGGAACTAATAACCATTGATTCAGGTTGCCTTTGACCAGATTGTGATGCTAAATCATATAGCTTTTTAAACTCTTTATATGGGGGCTCTTCGCTAATACTTTTAAAAGAAATCAAGAGCTTTGTTCATTCTTGTCGTAATAAAATAATCTTTCTATATCTTCTTCAATTGTTTTCTCACCATATTGAATTTCAATTATATGACATGGATTGTCATAAGGATTAATGACCTGATGCCAAGCTTCTTTTTTTATATGGATTGTATCTTGAATATTCAACAAGATTAGTTCGGCATCTTCGGAGCTACCTTCTGAATAGTTAACCTGACATGATCCTTTGCTAACAAACCAGAATTCGCTTCTATAAAAGTGTCTTTGAAAACTTAGACCTTTTCCAGGATTTACTATTAGTTCCTTTACCTTTACACCAGGATCAGTAAATAGATTATAAAATTTTCCCCAGACTCGATCTTCTCCGTCATATTGAAAGTCTTTTAGAATCCAACTAGAGGAATTTTTTTTATCATCGCCACCCACTCCAAACTGAAAATGAATTCCGCTAACAGACATTTCAGGTATATTCTTTTGTGTTCTGTCTCCTCCATTACAAAAAATAATTTCATCTTCTGGGTACATTTCTTTTACCCTAACTAAAGCATCGCAACAACTCCCCATATCATCATCAATAAAATCAATAACTGCATCAACCATAGTAAAGTTTTCAATGATAGACATCCTTTCATCAAAAGGCATAAAGAATTTACCTTTTTTTCTCTTAAGCCACTCATCGCTATTAAGAGCGACTATTAAAACGTCACCAAGAGCCCTCGCCGCTTTAAAATATGCAATATGACCACTATGTATTGGATCAAATCCACCGCTAACAATAATAATTTTCATCGGTAAATTATAACCAAAAAAAACAAAATAGTTTCATCATTTATTGCTCATGTTTAATAAATTTAATGTTTTAATTATGCCGTTCTCGACATTCGATAGAGATCCACCAAAAGCTAATTTATATTTACTACAGTCTAGGGTCGAAAACTTAGGGCGAATTGCCTTTGTTACATACTCGCTAGATGGGATTGGTATTAGAGATATTTCGTTATACTTATTTATTTTTATAAAAATTAACTTTGCAAAATCAAACCAAGAATTTTGTGTGTCACCGCAGAAATGGTAAATGCCCCACTTACAATTTTTTAACTTAATGCTATCTATTATTAAAATAATTGCTTTTGAGATATCTTGCGCGTAAGTTGGACATCCAAATTGGTCATTAATTACGCGAATTTTTGTATTCTCTCTAGCGATTCTTGTCATAGTTTTTAAGAAATTATTTCCATACTCGCTATAAACCCATGATGTCCTGATGATTATAAAACTGCAGTTAGATTTAATAATTGCTTTCTCACCCATTAGCTTTGATTTGCCATATTCTGAGATAGGGTTGGGTTCATCTGTCTCTGAGTATGCCTTTTGAGACTTTCCATCAAATACATAATCTGTTGAGATATGAATTAATGTAATATTATTTTTACAGCATAAATCAGCTATATTCTTTACAGCTAAATTATTAACAAGGTTTGCTATTTCTTGATTATCCTCTGCCTCATCAACATTTGTGTATGCTGCTGCATTAATAATAATATCAGGCTGTAAAGAATTAATTTTATTCCTTACAGAAGGAAAGTCTAAGATATCAATATTTCGTCTAGAATAAAAATGTACAGAAAAACTATTCAAACCCTTAAATTGATCCTGAAGACATAAGCCTAACTGACCACTTGCACCAAAAATAACTACCTTCATTTTTTGAAATTAAAAAAACTACTTCCATTTAAATCTTTAGAAGAAACTATTGGTTTTTTAATTGGCCATGAAATATTCAAATCTTTATCATTCCAAAGAATACAACCCTCATCATCTGGGTTATAAAAATTAGTACATTTATATAAAAAACTTGTCTTTTCCATTGTTGTTAAGAAGCCGTGAGCGAAGCCAGGGGGAACCCATAATTGTTTTTTATTGTTTCCTGATAGAGTAAACCCCTCCCAATAACCAAAGCTTATAGAACTCTCTCTCAAGTCAACCACAACATCATAAACCTCTCCAGAGGTGACGCTGACTAATTTTCCTTGTGGACTGTTTATTTGAAAATGAAGGCCCCTAAGAACTCCCTTAGAGGAATATGAATAATTATCCTGAACAAAATCTTGTGTTATCCCAAGGTTAAAATATTTTTCTTTATGAAAGGTTTCCATAAAAAAACCTCTTTTATCTTCATAGATATCTGGCTCAATTAGAATACAGTCTTTTAGGGTTGTTTGCGTAACTTTCATTTTCTAGGAGTCATGTAAATTTTTAAGATAATCACCGTAAGCAGTTTTTTTAAACTTTTCATACTGTACTAATAAAGTTTTTTTATCAATCCAGCCATTTTTGTAGCCTATCTCTTCGAGGCAAGCAACTTTTAGGGATTGTCTTTTTTCAGTTGTGTGAACAAATAGCCCAGCTTCTAGCAAAGACTCATGGGTTCCTGTGTCTAACCAAGCAAAGTCCCTATCCAACAACTCAACACTAAGAGTGCCTTCTTTGAGATAAAGATTATTTATATCTGTTATTTCAAGCTCACCTCTTTTAGATGGCTTTATAGCTTTTGCATAATTTATTACTTTATTGTCATAAAAATATAACCCAGTTACTGCATAGTTTGATTTAGGTTTTTTTGGTTTTTCATCTATATGATTTATATTGCCGCTGCTATCAAATCCAATAACTCCATACCTTTCAGGATCCCCTACATGATAACCAAATAAGGTTGCTCCTGAAGTGCGCTGAACTGCCCTATCAAGATTTTTTTGAAGAGTAGAGCCATAAAAAATATTATCTCCAAGCACTAGTGCAACATTATCAGAACCAATGAAGTCTTCCCCCAAAAGAAATGCTTGCCCTATACCCTCAGGCCTATCTTGAACTTTATATTGCAAGGAGACTCCAAACGCAGAACCATCTCCTAATAATCGTTTATACGAATTAATATCCTCAGGTGTTGATATTAAAAGTATTTCTTTAATTCTTGCTTGCATCAAAACTGAGAGTGGATAAAAGATCATAGGCTTATCATATATTGGCAATAGCTGCTTTGAGACTCCTCCTGTAATAGGGAGTAGTCTTGATCCAGAGCCTCCAGCTAAAATAATTCCTTTATATTCTAAAGATTGCGACATTTACTTTTCTCCCATTCTTGTTAAACGATAATCTCCTGAAAGAACATTCTTCCACCAAATTCTATTATCTAAGTACCAGCATACTGTTTTTCTAAGCCCACTATTAAATGACTCTTCAGGTTTCCAATTTAACTCTTCTTGTATTTTTGAAGCATCAATAGCATATCTAGCATCATGCCCAGGCCTATCTTTTACAAAAGTTATCAGGTCCTTATATTTAATTACTCCATCAGGTTTTTTCGGCGCCAATTCTTCCAATAATTCACAGATAGCCTCTGCCACTTCAATATTTCTTACCTCGTTATCTCCGCCGATATTGTAAGTCTCATTGCACTTTCCTTTTGAAGCAACTTCGAGCAATGCCTTTGCATGATCATCAACATATAGCCAATCCCTTATTTGATTACCAGAGCCGTATATAGGAATTTCCTTACCACTCAAGGCATTAAGAATTGTATGAGGAATAAGTTTTTCTGGAAAATGGTATGGTCCATAATTATTTGAACAATTAGTTATTACAACTGGAAGCCCGTAAGTTCTTGACCATGCTCTAACTAGATGATCGGAACTAGCCTTTGATGCTGAATATGGAGAAGATGGTGAATAAGGATGGTTTTCAGTAAATGGTTTTGATTCAGGGCGCAGATCTCCGTAAACCTCATCTGTTGAAATATGATGAAATCTAAAATTTTTCTGTAGTTCAATATCTAGACTATTAAAATATAACCTAGAAGCCTCTAATAAATTATACGTACCGATAATATTAGTATTTATAAAGTCCCTTGATGCATCTATAGATCGATCAACATGACTTTCAGCTGCCAAATGCATGATTATATTAGGTTGAAATTGATTAATAATTTCTTCAGTGTCTGTAAAATTGCATATATCAATTTTTGAAAAGCTATATCTGGCGGCGTCTGAGTATTTTGATAAAGAGTTCAAATTACCGGCATATGTTAATTTGTCTATATTTAATACATCATGATCTGAACTATCAAGTATATGCCTTATTACAGCACCTCCAATAAAGCCAGCACCACCAGTTACCATAATTTTCATATACTAGTGCCCTTCACCTTTTATAATCAATCTTACCCCTTTAGCTATGATCGATATATCTAGGAATAATAATGTTACAGGGCCTGAGCGCATGTAGTGATCTATATACTCATATTCATAATTAGCCTTGCCCATTTCAGAAGTGCCTTTATTGATATGACCCAGACCAAGGAGGCCTCCAGGAATTAACATTCTGGAAATATTTCCCTGAGCTAAATCTCTTTCGTAATGAAGAACTGATAATGGCCTTGGACCAATAATACTCATATCTCCCTTTAGGACACTCCAAAATTGCGGAAGCTCATCAAGATAATATTTTTTTACAAACTCGCCAACATTGGTCCTGCTTTCAGAACTCCATTCTGCTGAGAAAGCTATCCAGTCGTGTCTCTTAGCACCCTCTTTATCTATGTATTTATCTTTAATAAGTCTTATTTTATGTTTTTTAATTATTTTTCCAGCGCTTACACCATTGTAGTAAAAAAACATTGATCCGCTATTTTCCTTTATTAGAAGGCCCTCAATAATAAATGCAACCTTAAGCACAATAAGTATAGGGAGTGAAAACAAGAGAAGAAAAAAAGATATGATTTTATCAAAAATAATTTTTGTCAGTCTTCGAGGCAAGGGAGTGGTTAAGGAAAAGATATGGGGATACTTTTCTTTAAGTTCCTGGGAAGGAGATTCATATGGAAATGCTTGCTTTGGTTCTGTTGTAATCATAATATATATACTTATTTTTAATTTTCTAATTAAAAAAGCTAAAGCTAACTTAGCCTATAAATAATAGTTTTTTATCTAATTTTTTATCTCTATATTTTAAACTTAGATTTTAGTTTAAACAATCTACTTAATTCTATTTACAAAGTTTTTTCTAAAAATAAAAATTAAGACGCTTTGCACGTGATAAAGAAAAAACTTAGAAAAAATTCTTTTACTTGATTCCTGCTTTAAATGAACTCCATGAATACTTGGGTAATAGAACAGGGGTTCTTTTAATAATGAAGATCTTAGGCATATATCAGCATCTTCACAATACATAAAATAACGCTCATCGAAACCAGATAATCTCTTATAATGACTGGCGTTAAAAGCTAGAAATGCCCCATGAGCCCAATCAACATTAATAATTTCAGTAATTTCTTTCTTGCAGACCACTGATGAAGAAGATAAACCAAGGAATGACATAATAAAGTTAAGAAAAGAAGGGTATTTTCGCAGGGTATTATCTGGAGTCTCTAGTTCAAAGTCTTTAAAAAGATTTATTGTTACCAATTTATGGTTATGTTCTTGCATTTGCTTAGTAATACTTTCAATCGCATTAACTGAGACATGACAATCAGGATTAAGAATGATGAAGAAGTCATCATCATTCATATTAAGTTCTTTAATACAATATTGAAAAATTATATTATTGTTTTCACCGAAGCCTCTGCCGAACTGTTTATTAATATGATAGATTTCATTACTATTGCAGTAATTGTCTAGTCCATCTTCTTTATTTGACTTTAATACAACTTTAAAATTCTTAGCTAAACCAGGAAGGCAGCTCATTTCTTCAATAATTTTCTTATGGTCATGGGAAACCACGCTAATAAAAATATTCATTTTAATTTACTGAATTTCTAATAAATATTTTATCAAGCTGATCGGACTGACTAGAAAAAATTTTATCACATTGCGCATTATTCATTTCGTCACATTTTAACCGATCAAATTTATATAAAATAGATTCTATTTGATCAACGTGCGTCTTTTCGGGAATCAATGTAATTATATAATCATCGTCTAAAATTAATCTTGAGCCAATATTATCAGTACTAAGGCATAAACATCCATAACTCATAGCTTCTATAGTATTTAGCCCGACTGTCTCAGGTAGTTCGCTTAGATTTAAATGGAATACTGAGGATAGAAGAGTTTTCTCCCTAATCTCTAGATTATTAAAATCTTTAACGGAGACATTAGCTGGAATGTATAAATTATTTCCATTGCAGTAATTTATGAATAAAGAGGGCTGTGTTAAAATGGCGAATTTATCATTAATATTCTGAGATGCGAGCTCTAAAAACTTGTTAATGCCTTTATTATTTAATGGCCTAACTATCATAGACGATATGTATGTATTTGATCTTTTTCTGTCTTTAACCCTGCATAAATTAGGAAGGTGCTTATAAGGTATTTTAAGTAAGTTTGCTCTAGGATAGCAGGTACTCATTGCTTTATTTACATAGAAGGACTCTCTAACAAAGTTATTAGTCACAAATTTAAAAAAATTATATATAAAAGGTCTTCCGTCAAGAGTAATTTCATGAATCCAAAGAGCAGTATTTTTAAAAATACAGAGAGGTGAAAGTATTAAAGTATTGAAAAAAAAGAAATTATTTTGCTTACTATAAATAATATTATTCTTTAGTATTAAGATTAGCACAAGAAAAAAACTGATTATTTTATTATTTGATATCTCTATATCTGGCTTTAAAACAGGCCCCTTTGGGGAAATAATTATATTATTAACATTATGAGCATCTAATAGCTTTTTGAGAGCAAGAAATGCCTGACATGCTCCTCCATAATTATTAGAAAAATATATTAAATAGACATTCATGTGTGTATAAATTTCATTTAGATCGACCCATAGAGCTCATTAACTTCTTTAGCCATTTTTTTCCAACTAAAAAAGTTAATTCTTTTAAACCCATGATCAATAATTTTATCTCTATAAATACTATCATTCATCAGCTTTTTCATTAAATGGAGTAATTCATTGCTGCATTGGAGATCGAACATATGCTCATCCATATAGCCTGAAATTTCTTTAGAGGATGGTATATTCGAACATATCACCGGACAACCAGCGCTCATCGATTCAAGTATAGGAAAGCCAAAACCTTCATATTGTGATGGGTAGAGAGTTGCAACAGCATTTTTATAAAAAAAATATAAGTCAATATCAGAGACATTATCAAGAAATATTATTCCAGGGATATCTTTAAATTCATTTTTTTGACTATCCGAAGTTCCTATGCAGATTAAATTTATATCTTCAATTTTTTGCAATCTTGAAAAGTTTTCTACAGATATTTGTAAATTTTTTCTGCTATGCATACAGCCTACCTGAAGAAAATAACGCTTGTTATGTATATTTTTATTGCTCATATCTGAGTACTTTCTATAGTCGTTAAATCCATTGTAAATAACTTTAATCTTATTTTTATATTGCGGAAAATATTTTTGTATGGATTCCGAGGTCGCATTTGATATGGCAATAATTGAATCAGCTCTTTTAAGGCTGTAATTTAAAAATAATTTAAAATATAGCTTAGTTCTAATATCAAAAGACTGGCTTTGTTCGATGAAAGCCAAGTCATGGACAGTTACAATTGTCTTAAGATGCTTGCTTAGTCGAAATCTAGGTAACAAAAATAAAGGGTTATGATATATATCACTTTTAATTTTTTTAGCTAAAAAAAAGTTTTCCCAAAAAATTTTTCTATAGCTCCATTTATTATTAAAAGAAAGTACTTTATATTTTTTATTAAATTTTGGAGTAGGTGTGCTTGAAATAAGGTTTATATTTATACTGTCAGAATTTAGCTTTAGAAGCTCATCTATCAAATTTTCTGTATATATTGGAACGCCAGATTTTTTTTGGGCCAAAACAGAGACATCTATAAGAACATTTTTTAAAGGCATTTATGTTTGGCTGCCAAAGGGTGGTTTATAGAAAACTGAGTTTTTATCTCTGACAGTTAATAGCTTTATTAGCTTGGCAGGGTTTCCAGCCCAAAACTCGCCACTTGGCACTGATTTAGTTAAAACAGAACCCGCGCCCACAATTGAATTATCACCAATACTACATCCTGGCAATATGATACAGCCCAAGCCAAGCCAAGCATTATTACCAATATCTACCGATGATCCCTTTAGTTCAAAATTTATTGATTGATAGTCATGACTCATAGTTAGAATATGAACCCCTCTAGAAATAGAGCAATTCTTTCCAATTGTTAACCCCCCTCTCGCATCAAGAAGACATTCTGGATTTATAACTGTTTGGTCGCCAATAATTAAGTTCTTTGCAGGGCCAAGAATTTTTACACCCAATTGAATGGAAATATTTTGTAAGTTTTTAAGACCGCACAGTCTCAGAAAAATATTTCTGATGGCATAACTAGGAATATAATTAAAAAAATAGTTTTGTAAAAAGTACTTTGCGCCCCTGACATAATCTATCATTTTTTTATTTCCATTAAGAGATTAGCTTCCATTATCCTATTGACTGCTAGGTGTTTGCTATGATTACTAGAGTCCTTGCCAGCACCCGGGTGAACCATTAATAATGTATCTTGATCATATAATGCCATTATTTCATAAAATGAACTTTCAGAATCTTTATATTTAGAAAGATCATAAAAACCGAGGAATTTTTTATTGAACTTAATATTATTTTTTTTGAGCCTGTTAGCAAGTAGTAGAGATATAAGGCTTACAAATACACCTTTTATTAAAGAGCCCCTCTTATACAGACTTAAGAGATTCGTAAATGATATCTTTTCAGCTGAAACTCTAACAAATCCATCATAATTGATTTTAGACAAAGCATTAATTAGAATAAATGGCACATTAAAGTACGCATGAACATGGCGATGTCCATCTATGAAATCTGGGTGAGAGTTAAATACGTCTATAAATTTAAAGATTTGACTATCAATTTGTTCTTTTAGCACTTCTTTATTGTTGGCATTTAGAAAAGCTGATTTTATGGGACTTATATTTAAGTCAAGGTGGATTCCTATAAGGCCATGATTTCTATTTTTTATTAAATTAATAGAATCATCTTTTATATGATTAATAAGGATTGATGTGCCATGAATTCTCTTACTATTCAAAAGCTCGCAAATTATCTTATCATCCTCAATATTTACACCAAAATCATCAGCTATTATCATTTAATATCCTCATATTGGTTCTTTTTTGAGCTCGATACAGCCATAATAAAAATTAAAAAATATATAGTTATAGCTGGTATTGTAGAGATTATCGTCATTATAGAACAGAGTATTGGGAATTCTTTTTGTGAAGAACTGTAAAAAATAGAAAATATAAAAAAAATGAAAGGAATAAAGCCAACCAAACCAGCGGAAACCATTAGCTGCAATGGATAATTGAAAATACCTCCTGAATGAAAGCCTGATGCTCTCATTAAATTGGCATAAGTATCAAAACCGTGACCAAAAAATAAACTATCCTGGAAAAAACTAAGTGCATTATTTATGGAGTCCATTCTTTGAAAAAATGAGGCATCAAATTCTGCGAGAAATGTAAAGAGGCCTAAAAAGGCAAGCAAAGGAAATATTAAAAGAAAAATTCCTATAAAACCTCTTGATAAGTTATTAGGCTTAAAGATTCTTACAAATAAGATAGACAAAAATAGAACAAGCGTTGCGAAAATTCCAGTTCTTCCTAAAGTTAAGAATAAAAATACTAAAAGCATTGCTATCAAGTAGTTAGGTTTTTTAATAATAATACCTACCCCAATTAAAGTTGTTATGTGCATTGCATAAAATGAAGGCTCAGGGAAAAATAAGTTCATTCTGACATTATTAAAGAAAGATCCATCAAACAGATTTAATCCATTGGCGCTATAGCTTCCGCTATTATTAAAAAAATAAAAAAATAGTGAGCTGAAAGCATCACTTTTTAAGTTATAAGAAATAATAAAAAAACAAAATGTTACCAGGTTTAAAATAAGACCGAACTTAAAATAGTATTCATATACAACTCTCTTGCCAAAATAGCTTGCTAGTGAATTGAATGAAATGAAACATATAAATGTAAGAAAATAGTTAATAATTTGAGAGAAGTATTTATTTGATACTGATGAGGATGAATATATTTGAGAAATAACCAAACATAGAACAAAAAATAAAAAGAACATGGCCTCTGGAGAGATAAATACTCTTTTCCTCTTAATTAAAGCAACAAAGCCAGCTAAAAAGCCTAAAAGAGAAAATGAAATACCAGAGGAGCTTAGTGGAGAGAAATTAATAAAAGGTAATAAGGCTATAGAAAGAATAGAAAGCCTATCCAAATGACGCATTCCCTTAACTACTCCTTTTCTCTGGAAGCTATAATCTCTTTAATATGAAATATAGGTCTTTTCTTAACTTCTAGATGAATTCTTGCAATATATTCACCAATTAGTGAGACCAGAATTAGATTAAATGAGCCTAAAATTAATATTAATAGCGTAATAGTGGCAAAGCCTGGTATGTCATAAGAGTTAGTAAAATATCCAACAAAAATATAAAAAGCATAAACACATGAAAAAAGGAAGATGAATATGGAGACTGTTAGAGCTATTCTTATTGGTTGATAGGAGAAGGCAATAATTGCATCTATCCCAAGACTAATAGATTTAAATATTCCGTATTTAGATTCTCCAGCGAATCTACTTGGAGCATCAAAATCAACGTAAGGAATATTATTTGTTTTGACTATTAGATTAATTAAAGACCTAAACAGCCTACTTGATTCCGAGTATTTGTTAAGAAGTATTAAGTGCTCTTTATCTATTAGTCTGAAATCAGGAGTATTTGGATTATATAAATCTTTGGAAAGAGTCATCATTGCTGAGTTAAAAATATTTTTAAAAAACTTATAAAGTAGAGTTTCATCTTTGTTTGAAGTTCTTCTTGTGAGAACTATTGGGTTTCCCTCCAACCATAATTTAATTAATTCAGGAATTAATTTTGGCGGGTGTTGAAGATCGGCATCCATAAAAATTACAGCATCAGAGGATTGACAATGAATAGCACCAGCTGTCATGGCTGCTTCATGACCATAATTCCTTGTAAATCTCATTATAGACAAATTTGTATAAGAAGAAATCAGTTCTTGGTAAACTAGATATGAGTTGTCATCACTGCCGTCATCAACAATCAAAATATCTAACTTAACCTTTTCAAAAGAAAGTAATGAAAGTTCTTGTAAAAGAGGCTTTAAGTTTAGCTCTTCATTAAAAGCTGAAATACATATTGTAAGGTTTTTCATCAAATTAAATATTTATTAGTTTAAATGATTATAAATTATCAGCAGGTCATATTGATAGTCATTGATAAATTAATCTAATTTATTGATATAAAGGATAATTAAATATAGAGTAATCATTCAAGCATAATTAATAATATTTGCTTAAAAAAATAATATGACAAACAAGAAAATAATTGCAATCTTTACATTTTTTTTAGTAGGCTTATTTTTATATAACTCCTTAAATCAAAGAACATTTGTTCCCATAGAGCTCAATGAAATAAGGGGATTTGTTCCATCATCCCAAACAGTGGAGCAAAAAATTTATTCTAAGTTTTATGACTTTCACAGAGATGCTGACAATTACTTCTATCACTCGAAAAGAGTTGCCGAGCAATTTAAATATGACTCTAATGGGGAAACTGAATACAGTTTTGATACTATGCTGGGTTACCCAATAGGGCCTGAGATTGAAAATGCCTCTGGTATTGGAGATTACGTGACGAGGGTAATAATTAATTGCTGCATTACTGACAACTATGAGGCCTCCCTTGTAAGCTCTGATTTAACTTTAATAATCTGGGCATTAATATCTTTTTACACGCTTATTTTTATTGGGAATATCTTAAAATATGATAATAAAATGTCTGTTGCCTTGGCCTTAATTTGTAATCCTGCATTATTTATCTATAGCTACGAGGGTACATTGATGTCCGTTGTTGGATCTCAATTGCTATTTCTTAGTTTTATCGGCCTATCAAAAACCTCCTCGAAATATTTCTATATATTTGCATTTATTGGATCACTTTCAATATTTAATTCAAATGACTATCACTTTTACCTATACTTTCCATTAACACTGCTATTATTTACCCCATATATTATAAAAAAACTTGGTTATAAAAGTTCATTTATTTTATATATAGCTATTGGGATCCCTTTTCTTTTGAGTTTTGAAAAATTATTGTGGGTTAATGATCTTTTATCAACATCACTTCAAAACCCTGACCTTAAAACTGCAGTTATTAATAGATCCTACCATCCTTTAATAATTTCTGGATTGGTTGAGCTGCCTTTAGTAAAAATGATCTCATCTCAAATATTGAGTGCGGAAAATCAAAATATAGTAGCTTTCTTATTTCCGACAACTGTAATGATTATTGGATATGTCGTTGGCGTCTTGGCTTGTATATCAATATATAATATAAAAGATAGGCTTGTTTCTATTCCGATTATCCTATTGATACTCTATTGGATGGGGCCATTCCATTATTTCCTCGGTTTAATTTCTAGCTCATTTCAAGCAGAAACTTCCATAAGAATTAATATATTACTATATATGGTTTTTGCACTCCTCTCTTTTGATGCCATTAAACAGGGTAATATATATAAATATAAAAATTTTTTAATCAGAACATCTTGGATTATTTTAATTTTAAGCATTACTCAGTTTTTAGTGATATCTATATATGATATTTATAGAGGTTTAGAGGTTGTGTGGTTTTCAGCAATTCCTCATATAACCTCAATCATTTTCTTATTATTTTTTTTATATTTAAGGGACAGAAAATACTTGCTTTTAGCCCTTCTTATTCTTCCCATAAGTAATGGGTTTCTATTTACAGGAGTAAGGACATTTCAATCACATGATTACTCTAACCTAGTCAGGATGAATCAGGAATTTAATAGTATATTTCATCAAGATGATGTTGCCATGTTGTTTAGCAGTATAGAAAGTAATGACTCCATTCACCCAAATGCATTTATGCAATCTAAATTTAGAGTAATTCAAGCCTACTTAACTCCGAATCCTGAAGCATACTCTAAGCTATATTGGCAACAATATTTTTCATATGATTCATACCTTGATTATAATAAAATTGAAAAGATAATAATTGATAAATCTAAATATCTAGATATAACTGGTCCTACTATGTTGAATGATAATAATCTCAGCATAGAAACTGAAAACTATATTATGCTTTCAGGTGTAAATAAACTTATAACAACTTCGGAGATTACCTTAAATAAGTCTAAGTACTCTTTAGTATTTTCTGGATATGGAGTCAAGGTATTCGAGATAATAAGTCCTTCGAAGTCTTTTTATGGCAGTTGCAATATTGTAAATAAAAAAATATCTGCAATTCTAAAAACTGAAGAATTATTTGATGAAATGATTGTTAATAATGCAGCATTCTCAGAGGATGGGCCATCAATTAGATTTTGCAACAACCCGCCTGTTTTATCAAATAAAGTAATAAATAAAAAAGATTCAAAGATTAGTCTTAATATATCAGGAAGGGGGCTTATTGTTACAAATCTAAGTTTTAATAATAATTTAAAAGCTATAGTTGAAAATTCAGGAAAAGAGCTTAAGGTCATTAAATGCAATATTGCGTATACATGCATTATGGCAGACCAATTAATAGGAAATACTCAAATTAGTATTAGTTATTTAAAGCCATCATTTAAAAGCTTATTTGAGTAACGAAAAAAAACGATCAGATAATTTTAATAGAATAATCTGCAATTTACTCAAAATCATTAAAAAATAAGTGACAAACTTTACTAGAAATGATGAATTTTTTCTACTAGGTAGGAGTAATATCGAATACTTAGAAGCTTCAAGCATGGCGCATAAAAAAATTAACTTTCTATGAAGTAGCGTATTTATCTTTAAAATAGATTGAGTTGTGTCTTTAAAGTAAAGGAGAAAATAAAAAAATTTTCGTTCTTTAATAAGGGATGCGCCGAACTGTTTCTCAAAGATACTTTGTAAATTCTTGTCGCTTGCAGCAGCGCTTATAGATAGATATCTACATAAAAGATAATATTCAGACCTCATAACTTTCTCGCAACCCTTATAGCATTAGCTGCAAGATTTAAAGAAATACTTTTTGAAGGAAGGCTTGGGAAAACGGATCCATCAACAACATGAAGATTATCAAAGTCATATGACTTACAGTCCCTATCAACACAACCTAAAGTTTTATTTTCCATTATTGGAATAGTGCCAGCATAATGTATGCCCTCCCCATGCTTGAGATGGATCGCAGAGTGCTTAGAAATCAGAATACCAAGTCTTCTCATATAACCTATAAAGGCTGATATGCTATCTTTTTTAACTTTTTGAACATCGTTTAATTGTTGATATTTAAAATTTAGTTCTGGTACTTTTTTAGAAAAATCTATTTCAATATAATTACTAGAATCAAGACGATCGGGAATGAATAACGAAGCAACACCTAGATTGCTCTTAATCGTATTGAAAGTAAAAAGAGAATTTAAGATACCAAGACCAACTTTATTAATAATTGGGTGATATATTAGCGACCCCAAAGAAAGTAGTTCAGCCTGAATCCAGTTAGGAAAATCATTAGAATAATTTCTTATAAATGCAGTTAAATTATTCAGCTGTATTTTTGAGGTATTAAAATTATCATTTATAGCATAAGGGTTAAAATATGGAATCTTTACAACCTGGGTGTCCATCAGGCCATAAGATCTAACTTTATTTGAAGTCGATAAACCATTTTCAAATAGTGATCTGAGATGAATAATGGAGCTATTTAAAGCACCAGCTGCAAGAATAACATTTTCAACACCTTCTTTTTTAAATATTCCATTGGAATCTGTATAAATTATATTTTTTATATTTGTTTTTTTCAAGTTGCAAGATTCAAGAAAAATAACTGTAAAACCCTTTTTATAATTAAAGCTATTGTAAGATTGGCATTCTGCCAATGTTTGCTTTGGGTCATAAATAGAGGAGTTTGGGCATCTCCACATACAAAGACCTGAGTTATAACAAGAGTCATTTGTTGCAGGTGAAGAGTTTATTGCTAGACGTGACTGACCCATTCTGAAGTCATTGACTTTATTATTTTGAAATTTTTCTTGATACATCTTGAGTAGTTTTAATTCTGCATTTGATAAGTTTCTATCATATTTAATTTTATAAGAATTGTTAGCAATCTCAGAAATATCATCATTTATTCCTCCAGATAATTTAAATCTATCGCCGAGTTCAGAATAGGCAGACACGAATTCATTTTTATCAATACCAAAACCTATGAGATCATCTTGGTTAAACTCAACAGAATTTGCACCCCAAAATGAACCAAGACCTCCTTTACAGTAGCCATGCTTTGGTTCAAATAAATTAACGTCCTGATCATATCTAAAGATATTTTTTTTTGTAAGCCCTCTTCTTCTTTCAGGAAATGTAAAAAGTTCATCTGGATTATTTTTATGTAAGTTAATAAGATCTTCGCCGTAGAAAAACTTAAGGCTATCTATATTTTCACTTTCCTTGATTGATTGAAAAGTTTCTTTTGTATTTATAGGGTCATTATCTTCGTTATCATAATCAAGAATATCTACGGCATGCCCTTTCTTTAAAAGTGTTAAAGCGGCATTAATTCCTGAAATACCTGAACCAATGATTGTATATTTCTTAAGTTTCATTACTTTTTTTAAAATTTAAAAGTAAGTTAAGAGCAAAATTATGAATTGGCACTGCGATTACTACTATAACCCCTGCTACTAGATTATTAATAATAAATATTTCTGTAAAAAAAAATATTATTAATAAGTTCAAAAGAAGTCCATTTAATGAAATGGCAAAAAATCTTACAAAACTACCCTTTCTTCCAATAAATACGAAACGTGAGTTCAAAAAAAAAGAAGCCATCACCGAAACCAAGAACGCAGCAAGTGAAGATAATAGTGGAGTAATATCAACCATGAATAGCAATAATGCATATGTTCCAAAATATATTGATGCGCTAAATAGCCCCCAGAAACCAAATCTGAAAAGCATCCTTATATCAACTATATTAATTTTATTTATCAATTTTATTTATTAATGACCATATAAAGAATTTTTTTGCTAAAAGCTCTGAGTATGATAACAAGATAGTAAGTAAACCTAGGGAGTATTATAAATTTTGATCTGCCTTTGGACTTCTTGATTATAAGTGAGGCTAAGTTATCAACATCAATGGATAAAAAAGATTTTAATTTAGAGTTATTTGTCATGTTAGATGAAAACAACCAAGGCTTAATAAAATATATTGAATGGTTTGAACTATGTGAATGAATCGCATATTCAAAATAATTTGATAATGCCTTCTTGGTAGCATTATATGATGGTGTAGTCGGAGAGCTATGAATATCTCCCTGGCTACCTATAACAATATAAGAAAAATTTAAAATATTTTTTTTAAGTATCTCGTAAAGTAGGATTGGTTTTGTAAAGTTAACTTTTATAACATCATCTATTTTATTAATGCCTATTTCCTTCATGCCTGATAAATAAATAACTTCTGTTGACGTTAATTGAAAACTTTCAATATACTTAACTAGCTCAAGCTCTGAACTTAATAAGGCATCGTATTTAAAAAACTCTATATCGTTATGTTGTTTAAAAAAAGAGGTTGTGGAATTAAACTTTGAAATATCCCTGCAGGCTAATATAATTTTATTATTATTGCTAAGGCTATATTTTTTTAGAAGCGCCGCTCCTAATTTACTTGTTCCCCCTACAAGAATAATAAGATTATCCTTCGAATCTTTCTTTTCATTCATTAGTCTTGGTAAATGAATATCCTATATGAAATAGGAATTTTTTAGTCTGGATTAGGGTTGAAGGGATAATCTTAAGTCTATTAAGTAGATTTATACTGTTCCATGACTTTAAAAGGTATTGCTCGGTATGAATTTCCTTAAATGCATATGGAACAAGCCACTTAGGCATGAATGAGATCGTGTAAATAACAATTTTTGCTAAAAAACCTTGAGATTCAATCCCTGTATATTTTCCATTAAACTCCAAAGAGGCATAAACATTAGTATAGAAATTATCAGTATTATCAGGAACATGATGAACACTATTTGATGTTGCTATAGAAATAGTATTTTCTTTAAATACAGAGGTAGTTGCATCACAGCATATACATATTATGTCCGGATCTTTTTCTGATAATTCTTTAAGGGCATAGAAGTCTAAATCAGTCGCAATATAATTTTTAAAGATGCCTACTAATTGATCTTTTAAATATGAAATCAATACTCCTGTGGAACTCATATGCTCAACAAGGTTTAGTTTTTGAATGTCAGTTTTCTCAATTATGGACAGAATTTCTTTCTTTTTAAAGTCTACAATTTTGTCATAATTATCATACCAATCAGCGTCATTATCTTCAATTATTGAAAATGGATCTAGCTTCCCTTCACCACAAATTTCTCCACTTATATCAAGATAAAAGCCTTCAACTAAAATAATAACGTTAGAAATTACAGGATAGAAGAGTGTAAGACTCTTATTTGCCATAAAATATTCTACATCTTTATTAAATAGATTATTAAACGCCTTGGAAAGTTTAACGTGGAGCTCTGTATTACTGTCTAGTAATAAAAGACTTTCTCCGCTCTTTAGACAATTAAGATTTTGTTGAAAGAAATTTATTAATTTGTTCATTGTCATTTTATTAAGATAAATATATGGTATTTTATCAGAAGACCGTTTCACATGCTTATAATAAGCGCCTTCTTAACAAAAAATATAGATTTAAATAAATTATATTTCTATAAATTTGTAAACTTTATTTTTGCAGTCGGCAATTCTATGTATTTATGCAACAAGGACGAGAGAAAAATACTAAATATGAAGCAAAGAATGATTATGGGAAGAAAAAGCGAATCAAAACTTAGTAAATTATCAAAAATAATTATGGTTATTTGATTGTGAATTAGGTAAAAGGGGAAAGATATCGTACCAAAAAAGATAAATAGCTTACTTGAGCTTTCTGCAACATTCACGCCAAATAAATTCAATTTATAAAATATATTGTTTGAATCTGGGTAAATGGTTATTTTTATTAAATATAATCCAAAAATAAATAATGTGAATGCTGTTAACAAGCCAAACTGTATAAAGGAATATACCGCTAGAAATAAATTTGCTGATAGAAACAATATCGCAATTTTATTATTTGTATTCTTGTTTAGGATGTATAACAAAAGTCCAATATTAAAGAAACAGCCAAAAGAATACATCGATATAACTAGAAACTCGTGAGAGGCAGCTATGCTGTATATATTAAAATATACTTTTATAAAAAATAGGAAAAATGTATTTATAATCAAGTAGAGCAATATAGATCTTGTCATAAAGTAGAATGATGCTAAATAAACATAAAATAATAGCTCATATGTTAAGGTCCAATAAACTCCATCAAAAAATGGACCTTTTGTTAGCTCTGCTAAAAGTAAAAAATTCAGAATTATGCTTTCAAAATTAAATTTTTTAAGTGAACCCTGATCAAATAACATATAAAAAATAATGATAATTAATAGTGCAGTTATTGCAGTAGGAAAGATTCTTAAAGTCCTTTTCAATAAAAATTTAGTGAATCCATATCGCTCTAATGAGAAAGGTATTAAATAACCGCTAATACTAAAAAAAATACATACCCCAACCATACCAAGGTTAATAATTAACGGGTCCCCTCCGGTATGATATGAAACTAAATTAAAAAAATGATATACAACCACTAATAAACAAGAGGCACCTCGTAATGACATTAAGGATTCATTAAACATTATCGCTTCTTAAGTAGTGTTTTATGGAAAGCTTTTGCTAATTCTAGGTCTAAAGCATTATCAATATTAATTGATCTCTCTATAGGCATTACATAAGGTTTTATTTTACCAAATTTCAGGCTTTTAGATTTTTCAAAACTTTTTACTTTCATCATGTATATAGCCCCATTTCTAATAAAAGATTTAGGATATAGACTCTGTCTTTGTGAGTTATTGTCTTCGCCGCCAATAAATGGTCTTAAAAATCCATCTTCAATTTTTTGAATTATAAATGGATGAATTGCCTGGTCTTCACATACGCTAATGACACCATCACAATTTTGTTTTTTACCGATTAAGATAGAATTTTTAATATCGCATGCTCTTCTGAAGGGCGCAGTGGGTTGCAGCAATACTATCCAATTAAAGAATATATTATCTTTTTTGTAAAAAGATAATATATTTTCTATCACATCAGGTATGGACGATGTATCTCTAGCTAACTTCTTAGGCCTAAGAAAAGGCACAACGGCAGATGTATTCTCTGCCTCTTTAGCAATTTTATCAGAATCTGTTGAAAGAAAGACTATATCTGACATCTTTGAGACCTTTTGGGCAAGCTCTATTGATATTTTTACCAGAGATTTTTTACCAATTTTTTGAAGATTTTTATTTTTAATTCCTTTAGAGCCTGCTCTAGCTGGAATAATATAAAGTATATCCTTTGTTACATATTTCATAATTTGTAATGTGATAAAACTAAATCAGCAATACAGTCTTCTGTATAGGACATTGCATCAGTTGTTCTTCCCCCAATATGAGGAGTAATTATAATATTGTAGCCTTCCTTATAAAGCTTTAAGAGCTCATGAGATTTGACATTATTATTTTCATATTGAATTGGGAGTACATCCGTAGCATAGCCTGATATTTTTCTAGATTTTATAGATTTAATAAGGCACTTATGATTAATTACTTCAGCTCTAGAACTATTTACAATGAGAGTATTTGCTTTAATTAAAGCAAAATCATCTTCATCTAGAATGCAAGGGTCATTGTGAAACCATGATGCGCATAAGATAATAATATCTGAAGAAGATAGTAGCTTATTCTTGTTAACTCTTTCAGCTATGTCCGACTCTACCCTCTCATCTATATCACAGTAGGTTACATTGGAACCAAATGCGTTAAAAACATTTGCTACAATATTTCCGACCCTTCCTAATCCAATAATACCAATGGACATTGAGCTAATTTGTCTTGTTTTGTAAAGGTCTCTATTCCAGACTGATTCAGTAAGTATTGAATTTGAATATGAAGATATCCTTCTTACCAAATCAATAGTTAAACCCACTGTTAACTCTGATGTAGAGGTAATGGATAAAATTTTATCAAAGCAGTCTCTTAAAGAAAAAATTTTAATTGATTCATTATTAATTACACTTATATCTATATGAGTTAGAGATGTTGTAGGCGAGGCAATGATTTCTAGATTAGGAAATTTTGCTAAGAAGCTATTATCAATAAATGTTCCAAGTCTAATAATTAAAATATTAATATCACTATAATTTATAAAGCCTGGATTTAAAGTATAGAGCTTTCCAATTGACTGATATGCCTTTATCGATTTTTCACTATAATCAATACTCTCAAGTAATAAGGTATTTTTATATAGGCTCATTTATCAAAATCTATTTTTCTTAATTGCTTCATTATCTTTGAAGCTGCATTACCATCCCCGTATAGATTATCAGATCTATAATTATTATTAGTTAAATGTTTTTTAATAGACTTAGAAAGAGCATTCTCATTAGGCTTTGTCAGTATTACATTTTTACCAATTTCTCTTCCTTTCTGCCTATCTCCAACGACTATACTTGGAACTCCCAAATAAGATGACTCTCTGATGAACGAAGATGAGTTTCCAATTAAGCATGAAGATTTAGTAATAAGCTCTGCATATTCATCAGGAGGTATTGCTAAAAGAAATCTCCATCCAGATAAATTTAAATCCTTCTCTCTGAACTTTCTAATTGCCTTAGATATACCTGCATTGCCAGCATCAGCATTTGGCCATATAACTACTTTCTGATGATCAGAAAATTTACTAGATGCTTTTATAATCTCAGACATATGCTCCTCTGAACTTGCAATATCAGTAGTTAATGGGTGTTGTGAAATTAAAAAATATGGCTTAGCAAAATCAATAATATCCCCTACTCCAAGAGTATTTAACGCTTCAAGAGATACTTTTTTCTTAGAACTTTTTAGTAAATCTAAAGCAGGGCATCCTGAGTTATATACTCTAGATCTGTTTATCCCCATTTTAATTACCCTTTCTTTACTTTTTTTTGTTGCAACGAAATGGTAATCAGCTAGTGCAGTGTTTGCATTCCTAACCTTATCATCTATATTTCCAGATATTTCACCGCCTTGTAAGTGTATAACAGGAATATTCTGATAACTTGCAGCAATTGAGATAGAAAGCGTTTCATATCTATCAGCGACAAGAAGTACGGCATCTGGATTAATTTTTTTAAAGATTCCAGCAAGCTGAATTGTAGATACCCCGGCAGTAATAGCTTGAGCTTCAGGCTCAGAGCTGTCTATCAAGCAGGTTACTTTTTCATCTATAGTGAACCCCTCTTTTTCAATAAATTCAGCAGATGATCCAAAACGATCAGTTAAAGCGGAAGCACCTGATACAAGTGTAAGTTTAAAATCTTTAGAATCTTTTAACGCATGTAACAAGCTTTTACACCTTCCAAAATTTGCACGACTATAAACAACAACTGCTATATTTTTCATAGATTATTTTATAATTGATTTATCAAATTTATCATCTTTTTTGTAGGCTCTATTGGCAACTTTTCCATTCAAAAACTCTATATCAGTATATCGAAGACCTCCACCTGGCTTCTTCATTTCAATACTATGTAAAGTGAGCTTTTCACCTTTTTTTATATTTTTTGAAGCAACTAGACTTCTACCAAATAAAACTTTAAGTTCATTAGTTTTTTTATCCAGAATATCCTTTTTAATTGGAGATTTAAGCATCTTGTATATAAAATCTCTTCCTTCAGTTAAAGATTTAAATTGCGAAGGCTCTAAGGATGCTTTTGCATCAGCCCCAAAAGAGCTCTTAGAGTATGTTAGATGCACCTCAATTAAAGAGGAACCAAGTGCAAGAGCTGAAATAGGAGAAAAAATATTACCGGAATGGTCTGACAACCCAAAGACACAGTCATATCTATCTGAAATTTCAGATAGAATATTCAGACCAATTTCTTCAGGAGAGGTTGGGTAAGCTGTAGTACATTGCATTAATACAAAATTAGAATTATTATTTTTTGCCATGGACACTAATAAGTCTATTTCGTCCCACGAAGATAGACCGGTTGAAATTATCAGAGGTACATTTGATTCCATCATTTTCTTAATTAGCGGTATATTTTGTGTTTCACCTGAGCCAATTTTCCAAGCCTTAATTCCTAATTTATTTAATAAATTAAAGGCTTTGATAGAAAATGGTGTTGATAAAAAATCAATTTTAATTGATTTAGCATGTTCATATAAGCCAGTCCACTGATCCTCAGTAAATTCCATTCTCTTCCAATAGTCATATCTAGAAATATCTTGTGGGAAACTATTTACTCTAAACTGATCTTCTTTTGTAGACTCCTCTTCTGCAAAATGAGTCTGAAACTTAACTGCATCTGCTCCGCATTCTTTTGCAAGGTCTATGAAGGAATGAGCTAAGCCGAGACTTCCATCATGGGCTTGGGCTATCTCTGCAATTATATATGGCTTATATGCTTTTCCAACTTTTCTTTTACCAATTTCTATATAACTACTCATAATTTTTGTGATTGTATTAAGCTCTTTTAATGTGGTTTTTTAGCTTTCTGTAGACGCCGCGTGAATCTAAAATCAGATTAGCGTTATTTGAAATTAACTCATAATCTATACAAGAATGATCAGTCAGGATCAGAATTAAATCAGAATTATTTATAGAAGTTACTGACAAATCAGAGTTATGAAAAACGCTACTATTTATGGTTACTTCAGAAACAAATGGATCATGGTAAGTAATATCTGCTTTGAGTAACGAAAGTTTTTCAATGATGGATAGTGCTGGTGATTCCCTATAGTCATCGACATCTTTTTTATAGGCAACTCCAATTGCCAGTATTTTGGAATTGGCAATTGTTTTTCCAACTTGATTCAATTCAGAGAATATTTTTGAAATAACAAAGTCAGGCATTGATCTATTGACCTCTCCTGAGAGTTCTATAAATTGAGCATTAACTCCATACTCTTTTGCTTTCCAGCTCAGATAAAATGGGTCGATAGGAATGCAATGTCCTCCAAGACCAGGACCAGGATAATAAGGAACAAAACCAAAAGGCTTTGTTGCAGCGGCATCAATAACTTCAAAAATATCTATGCCCATCTTATCAGCAACAACCTTCATTTCATTTGCTAGTCCTATATTTACAGCTCTATGAATATTTTCAAGTAATTTTGATAGTTCTGCTACTTTGCAAGACGATACTGGAATAACTGTATCAATAACTTTGCTATAAAGATCTATTGCTGCCTCCAAGCAACCGTCCGTAATACCACTGACTATTTTAGGAATTGATCGAGTAGAGAAGTTTTTATTTGCAGGGTCTTCTCTTTCTGGTGAATAAACAATGTGAAAATTTTTACCGCATTTTAAGTTCTTATCTTGTAATAAAGGTAGGATCTCTTCTTCAGTAGTACCAGGGTAAGTGGTGCTTTCAAGAGAGATTAACTGATCAGGTCTAATATATTCAGAAATTTTAGCGAGAGCTTCTCTAATTATAGAAATATCTGGTTCTTGATTTTTACCAAGAGGGGAAGGGAGGCATATTATAATAGCGTCGCATTTTGCTATATTACTCCAATCAGAAGTACAAAAAAATAATTCCTTTGAGGTCATTGAGAGTATGTCAGACGAATTAATATGGTGGATATAGCTTTTACCACTATTGAGGGATTTAACTTTATCCTCATTTGAATCAAACCCAATCACCTTAATGTTTTGCGAACAAAAAGCTATTGATAAAGGAAGGCCAACATAGCCTAAACCAACAATACCAATAGTAGCTGTGTTGGCTAAAAGTTTATTTTTTAAATTCTCATTGTACATAATACGAATTATAAATTATTTGGCCTAAGGAATGTGTTTATATTAATAATTTTTATAAAAAGTTCCTAGAGATTCTGAGGTTGGAGCATGTTTTATATAAAAACATTCGCACAATCTGCATTTGC
>MDTF01014929.1_pt1 | contig 26795 bp, 24 predicted proteins | sample 811191 | NCBI WGS metagenome assembly MDTF01 (sample SAMN05326649, study PRJNA326480) | marine metagenome | isolation source: seawater | place: Southern Ocean | collected 2011
GTTTATTACAATGTTGGTTTTTACCTGGTTTAGCTGTCCTAGGTTTCTCAAAATTACTTGAAACAAAAGATAAAATAATTTTATCACCTTTAATAAGCTTAATAATAAACTATATAATTGTATCAATTTTAGTCATTTTTAAACAATTCAGCTTCAACAATTTAATTTTAGTGATTATTACTGAAATTTTAATAATTATAATTCTCTATAGAAAAAAAATTAACTTTGAACAGATAAAATTTTTAAATATTCAAAAAAAAATTAATTATAAAGTCAATTTTCACTTCTTTGAAATCTCTATTTATGCATTTTTAATATTATTTACTTTTTTAGCTATAAATACTATTGGTGAAGTTGTGCACCTTGGAGATCCTGTGATGATGTGGAATGAATGGTCAAAAGAAATTTATAGCAATAAAATTCCTAAATCAGGAGATTATCCTTTAGCATACCCAATCTTAGGAGCTATAACTTATTTAATTTTAGATACTTATGAAATTGAATTTTTTGCAAGAATAGTTTGTATAATTTATCCATTATGGATGTTTGTAGTTTATTTTAGATTAAAAAATTTGCTACCTAATCATTTCTTGCATTTATTTTTTACATTTTTATTTTCTTTATTATTAATTTTTTATATTTTTAGACATTATGCTTTATATATTGGGTATGTAGACCCAATCCTTATTTATATAACCTTTTCTTTGGGTTATTATTTTATTTTAATACATAACAAAAAAATTGATTTTTATGATTTATTCTTATTATCGCTTGTCATTGCAACCCCTGCTGTGACCAAACAAACTGGTATTTTTTTAACAGCTATCGTGCCTTTAATTTTATTTTTTTTCTTTATAAGGGAAAAAAAAGAAATTCTATTTTCTTTTTATATTAAGCTAATTTTTTTAACTTTTTTATTTTCTGCCATTTGGTACATTTACAAAATTTATGGTTATTATATAGAATTTAATGATAGCTCTAACGTAAGTGGACTAATTAGTCAGGTTCAAGGTAGTATTTTTGTTAAATTAAAAAGAGGTTTAAACTATTCATTTGGAGCTTTTTATTTAATTGTTTTATTTTTATTTTTATTTTCCATTAAAAATTTTTATAGTAGAATAATTTTATTTTTTGTAGTTATTCCTTACTTTTTAATTTGGTCTCTTTTATTTGGAAATGATAATAGAAATTTAGCAATTGCTATACCTGCAATATCATACGTACTGTCTATTGGATTAATAGAACTTTATGATTTAATAAAAAATAAAATTAATTCAAAATATATTATTTATTTAGGATCTTTATTTTTAATTTTAGTATTTTTTTTTGCAGTTAATTTTGTGAACAATAAAAGAGATAGAGATTATTTGCTTGATAAGAATATTAAAAAACAAATGCTTAGAGGCAATAATTTAGAAACAAATATTTTAATCTATGAAAATTTAAAAAAAAATATAAATATTAAAATCTATACTGATGATTATAACTTCACTTTTTTACCCAATGTTGAACAAAGAATAATTTTAATTCTTTGTTCAAAATTAGAAACACAACTCAGCAATTCTCTTTTTTTATATTCCAAGAACCCCAGAGGTTTATGCAATGATTTAACATCAGAAATTTTATCCTCTAATAAAAATTCTTATCAAATAATTTTTGATAATATTAATCATACACTGTACAAATTTAACTAATTTTTTTTGGATACTCTCTTAAACTTTTTAAAGCCTCTATCTGATCTTTTTTTTCTTCATGATATTCAGCATCAATATTTATCATCCAAGGATCATTCTCTTTATTATTATTTAAAATATTTTTAACAGTTAAAATTGAACTCATCATAGCATGATCTTGATTATTATATTTGTGCATACCATTTCTACCAACCATATGCATAGTTTCGTATTTTGAAGTTAATTCAGTGATAATATTAGAAACTGAATTTTTATAATTTTCATCGTAAACAGGATATGCTTTTTCTTGTCTTACAACTTTAAAATCTGAAATTTTATTTGTATCAATTATTGAAATTTTTTCTAAGTCTTTTGTTGCAATCTTTAAAATTTCATCATCGCTAGAAGACCAAAAATTATCATCTTCATTACAGAAATATTCCAATCCGATGCAGGCACATTCTCTCCCTTGGTCAATCATTTCTGGAGACCATGAGGCAAAATTTTGCAACCTACCGGCCTTTATGTCTGGATCATGAAGATATATCCAGTTATCTTCAATATCTAATCTATAATCCAATATGACAGCAACAGTAATAAAGTCCCTGTATTTTAAAAGTTTAGCATCATCTTTTATCTTTAAATTTGGTTTGATATTGTTAATAACCTCTTTTAATGGTGCAGAATTAATTATTTGTTTACAAGTTATCTCATAATCCTCATCATTAATTTTACACTTAACCTTCCAAACTTTATTTTTATCTGAATATTCGTATTCATAAGCGTTAGCATTCATAAAAATATTTTTATCGTTTTCTATAATTTTGTCTTTAGCAGCCTCCCAAAGCATACCAGGTCCTTTTCTGGGATATTTGAATTCCTCAATTAAAGTTTTAATTTTTTTATCTTTTTTTTTAAATAAAGAGTTAATTATTACCTTTTTGAGATCAAGCCCCTTTATTCTTTGAGCTGCCCAGTCAGATGAAATTTCATTGCATTTCATGCCCCATACTTTTTCAGTATATGTCTCAAAAAAATTTTCAAATAATCTTTTTCCAAATTTATCAATAACCCAATCTTGATAACTATTAATATTTTTATTTTTAATTGTTTTTGCTCTTATGTATGACAAAACAACTAAAATACTTTCAATCAATCCTAAATTTAATAAAGCCTGAAAGGGTTTAAGAGGATAGCTATAAAATTTATTTTTAAAAAGAATTCTTGATGATCTTTTTCTTAATATAATATCATGCGGTAGAATTTGGTCCCAAAGTTTATTAATTTCTTTAGATTTACTGAAAAATCTATGCCCCCCAATATCAAATTTAAAATTTTTATATTTCTCTGTTCTTGATATACCACCAACATAGTTGGGGCTTTTTTCAATAATTATAAATTCTTTTTTATCAATTAATTTAAATCCTGCAGTTAATCCAGAAGGACCTGCTCCTACAATTAAAATTTCTGTTTGTAAATTTTTCATAATTTAATTTTTTTTAGTTTAGAGAAATTATACATAACTTTTTCAACTTTAATACTCTCAATGCCATACAAACTATATAATTGTAAGTGTTTTTTATTGTGACCTTGAAACCACTTTTTTTTAAAATCTATATTATGAAAAATTGATAATACTTTTTTGTTTAAAAGAACAGATAAATGCATTGTTCCATCATCGTGACAAATGTGCAAGTTTGTAAAATTCAAAATAAACATCAGTTTTTTAACTGATGTTTTGCCAGTAAAGTTTAACACATTATTTTTGAATACTTTACTTATCTCATAATTTTGGTATTTGTCACTTTTCGTACCTAAAATTATAATCTTAATATTCTTATTTTTCGAAATAATCTTTTTTATTAAAGTTTTCCAATTACTTATTTTCCATCTTTTAGAGGGAATTCTACCTCCTGGGCTAATTGTAATATAGTTTCTTAACTTAAAAAAATTATCTAACTTAATACTTTCTTTAATTTTTTCTCTCAATAATTCATTGATTGAAAGTAAATTTTTAAATGAAGTTTTTTGAATTTTGTTAGCCAGATAATAGCCTTCATAGAAAAAATTATTACTGGTAAAAATTGATAAGCCTAAAATTTTACAATTTAGCAGTATTCTAAAAAAAATAAAATCTCTTATTTTTTTGCTTATTGGCCTATCCTCATTTAGATAATATAGTTTTTTAATTTTTATTTTTTTTAATATTTTAAAAGAAGTGTAAAATTCTTTAATAGAACTTATATTATCCATTTCAATGAACTGGTCTATTAATTGTAAATCTTTAAAAATTTTAACAGGGCTAACTGAGCTTAAATCATGATTTTTAATGTGTAAATAATAAATCTTACTATTAGGATTTTTATTTCTAATGATTTGCAATGCTGGTAAAGCTACAATTGTATCTCCTAAGCTTCCGGTACGATATATAAGTATATTTTTCAATATAGTTTGTATATAAATTTTTAAACATAAAATAAACATGAAAAAACATCTTCTTATTGCTTCTGATCATAATGGAAAAGCTCTCAAAGACTTTATTATGAAAAAATTGGATAAATTTTTTCACATAATTGATTTTGGAAATTTTGAGGATAAAGAAAAGGTAGATTATACAGATTTTGCAAAACAAGTGGGTATCAATGTATCCAAACACATAGATGTAAATAGAGGTATATTGATCTGTGGTACTGGAGCTGGTATGTCAATAACATCTAATAAAATTAGAAATGTTAAATCTATTCTTGCACATAATAAGCTTACAGCAGAAATGAGTAGAAGGCATAATAACTCAAATATAATTTGTCTAGGTGCGTGGATAAATACTAATAATCAAAATTTAGAAATTTTAAGAATTTGGTTAAATTCAAAATTTGATGGAGGAAGACACGTAAAAAGAGTTGATAAAATAGAAAAAAATAATTGTAAAATTGTTTTAGTTAATGGTGTTTTTGATATTTTGCACGCAGGCCACATTGATCTTTTAGAACATTCAAAAAAATTAGGCAAAAAATTAGTTGTTGCTATCAATTCAGACAAATCAACAAAAATTATTAAAGGAAAAGATAGACCAATTAACCCTGAGTCACTAAGGAAGAGAACGCTTTTGAGTTTAGGTATGGTTGATGAGGTGGTAGTGTTTAGTGAATCAAATTTAAGTAAAGTGATAAGACTTATAAAACCTGATATACTTGTCAGAGGCTCAGATTACCCAGAGAGTATAGTTAGAAAAAGAGATCAGGTGCCTGATTCTACAAAAATTAAAATTATAAAAAAGACAAAGGGTTACTCAACGACAAGGACCATCAAAAAAATTCAAGGAAAGTAAAATGAGTATATTGTTATTAGGTGAAACAATACTTGATTTTGATATTTTTTTAAAAAGTAAAGAAATAAGCAGCCATACTAAAAGAAGTAAATATATATTTAATAAAAATGTAACAAATTATGGCGGTGCAAGTAATCTATATAAAATATTAAATATCCAAAAAAAAACTTTTTTTTTCTCAAATAATTACAAACCCAAAAATAAAAATTATTTTAATATAAGCAATTCAACAATTATTAAATATAGATATTGGTATAAAAAAAAAAATATTTTTCAGATAAATAATATTTCAGATCAAGAAAAAATAATTTTAAAAAAAAATTATTTAAAAATTTTATTAAAAAAATTATCTGAATCAAAAATTTTAGTGATATCAGATCATAATTATGGGTTGATAAAAAAAAATATTATAAAAAAATTGATTAATTATGCAAAATTACACTCAATTATAACTTATTATGATGCCCAACATGTAAAAATGACCTCAAATACTTATATACCTCAAAATACTGATTATTTTTTAATGAATAGAGATGAATTTAGACAATATTTGGATTATTTTAAAATTAAAAACTATAATAAGATAGATGCTTTAATTACTTTAAAAAAAAAATTAAATACTAGAAATATAGTTTTAAAACAAGACAAAGATGGATGTATATGCCTAACAGCAAGTAATGAATTTTTAAAAATTAAACCTATTAAAAATAAAAAAAATATAATTGGTGCTGGTGATAAATTTCTTGCAGCATTAGTCGTCAAAAATAATGAAAAAAATTTTAAAAAAAAATTAATTTTTTGTAATAAATTTGCGATTTCATAATGTACGGTAAAAAATTTAAAGATATCAATTTAATAAAAAAACAACCTTTTAAATTTGAAAAATCAAATTTAGAAATAAAAGAAATTTTTAACGAACCTAACTATAGCTTTATAATTGTAAGGTCTAAAAAAAAACAAATTCTAAAAATGCCGGTTAAATCTTTTTTCTTTATATCTGAGGAAGAGTTTAAAAAAAACTCAAAGATAATCTATTCTGGAAAAGATTATTTATCTTTATGTGAAAAAAAAAATTATTTCATTTTTTTTAACAAAAATATTCCGTTGAATGATTTGATGGTTATAAAAAATTTAAAAAAAAAAGTATCGACAAAAAAAATAATAGTTGTTCCAAAAAAGAAATATTGGGGATATATTTGTAATTTATTTAATAAAAATAACTCGTGCGCTAAAGAAATTTTTATGAAACAAAACACGCAAAGCAGTATGGAATTTCATATAAAAAAACAAGAATCATATTACATATATGAGGGTGAACTTGATATAGGCTTGAGATATTCAAGAGCAAAACAAAAAATTACTAAATTAAAAAAAAATAATATATTTACTATGATGCCTGGAACAATGCACATGAGGATGGCAAAAAAAAATACTATAATTATAGAAATGAGTAATAGAGATGACGATACAGACTCAATAATTGTGCATGATGGCAAAACATATAAATTTAAAACCAATTAAATGAATAAAAAAATAATAGAAACTGTTAATCTTAATAAATCACTATTTATTAATAAATTAACAGTATTAAATTTTGGAAATGGAAGTGTAATAGATAGAAAAAAAAATATTATTTATATTAAGGCTTCTGGTATCACTCCTGAAAAAGTAAGTAGTAAAAATATTGTAGGAGTAAAATTCGAGAAAAATAATTCATATAAAATTGTTTTTAATAAAAATTTAAACCCAAGTGTTGACATAAACATGCATATAAGGATTTATAATCAATATAAAAAAATTAATTCCATAATTCATAACCACTCATGCTTTGCCACAATCTTATCACAGATAAAAGTAGAGCCTAAATGTATAGGTACAACACATGCTGATTTTTATAACAAATCATTACCACTTAGTGAAGCGCTTAAGCTAAAAAACAATAAAGAATATGATGATAAGATATTTTTAAGTATTAAAAAAAGACTTGATAAAGAAAAACATTTCCCACCTGGCATCCTATTAAGAAGTCATGGAGTGTTATCTTGGGGTGAAAATATAAAAACGACAATAGAAAATTCTGTCGCAATAGAATTTATATGTAAACTTTATTATTATTCTCACTTGATAAACAAAAAAATTATTTTAGATAATAGTTTAATTAAATTTCATTATGAAAGGAAAAATGGAAAAAATAAGCGTTACGGTCAATTTCAAAAATGAAAATATCAATAGTTGTAGGTGGTAGATTTCATGCATTTGATTTAGCTCAATACCTTAATGAAAAACAGGTTCTTGAAACATTAATTACCTCTTATCCAAAATTTTACATAAAAAAAAATTATAAAAAGATTAATTTAGAAAAAGTTCAATCGATCATTTCAAAAGAATTAATTAATAGGTCATTTGGTAAAATAGATTTTTTAAATAGTTTATTTAATATAAATGATTTTTCTTCAAAATATTTTAGAAAAAGGGCTTGTGAATTAATTGCATATAATGAAATAGATATACTTTTGGGTTGGTCGGGATTTAGCCTGGAAAGTTTTAAGAGAGCGATGAGTTTTAATTGTTTAAAAGTATTAGAAAGAGGTTCTTCGCATATACTTCATCAATATGAAATATTAAAAGAGGAATATAATTTAATTGGATTAAAACCACTTTTACCAACAAAGAAGAATATAGATATAGAAAAACAAGAATATGAAATTGCAGACCACATAATGGTTCCTAGCCAATTTGCTAAAGATACTTTTATTAAAAGAGGTTTTCATTTTTCTAGAGTGTCCAAAGTGCCCTATGGTGTTGATTTAAAAATGTTTAAGTCAAATAATAAAAAATTACATGATAAAGATCCTAAGTTTAGAATAATTTATACTGGTTCACTATCAGTAAGAAAGGGAATAATTTATTTACTAAGTGCTTTTTGTGAACTTAATCTTAAAAATTCAGAATTAATATTAGTAGGAAATATAGAAAATAATATTAAAAAAAAAATTAGCAAATTTTTAGATCATGAAAATGTAACTTACCATTCAGCAAAAAGTCAATCAGAGTTAAATGATTATTATGTGAATTCCGATCTATTCATAACATGTTCTATTGAAGAGGGCTTGGCAATGGTACAGGTACAAGCTATGGCTTGTGGGTTAGCATTAATTAGTACGGAAAATTCTGGAGGAAGAGAGTTGATCGAAGAAGGCCATAATGGATATATTACACCAATCCGAAATATCGAATATTTAAAGAATAAAATTTTATATCTTTATAATAACCGAGATGAATTAAGAGAAATGGGGAAAAATTCTCAAAAAAAAGCATTAAGCTTTTTTTCTTGGGATAATTATGGTTCAGAAGTACTAAAAACGTATGACTTGATTTTAAAAAAATGAAAAAAAATTTAGCCATCATAACGTCACATCCAATTCAATACCAAGTGCCATTATTTCAAAAGTTGAATAAATCAAAATTTTTAAATGTAACAGTTTTTTTTGGTTCAAAGCATGGATACATATCAACAAAAAAGGATCTAGAGTTTAACAAATTAATAAACTGGAATATCAGAATATTAGAAGGATACAAATTTTTTTTCTCAAAAAAAGAAAAAGATGTTGATTCTTTTTGGTTGAGTTTCTCTCAATTAAAAAAAAAAATTTACTGAAGAAAAAATAGACAAGGTATTAATACTTGGCTGGAATAAAGTAATTTATTTAAAGGCAATCATCATCTCTTTGAGAATGGGTATCCCAATTTATTTGAGATCAGAGAATAATCTAGAAAAAAAGAATACAGTTTTAAATAGATTGATTAAGAAGCTGCTTTTTAATTTATTTTTTAAATTATTTGATAAAATTTTCTATATTGGTAAGCTTAATAAGTATTTTTATAGATACTATGGAGTAAGTGGTGATAAATTAATTTTTGCACCTTATTTTGTGGATAAGAATTTTTTTAAATCATCAGTAGATATAAATAAAATTAAGATTATAAAAAAAAAACTTAACTTATATAATAATGAAAAAATTATCTTATTTGTTGGTAAGCTTATAGATAGAAAAAATCCATTTTTATTTATTGAATATGCTAAAAAAATACCAATAAAATGCAAATTTTTGATAGTTGGTAATGGGCCACTTTTAAAAAGTTTAAAAGAAAAAATAAAAAAAGAAAATATAAATAATGTAAAAATTATTGGTTTTAAAAACCAAGTAGAAATTGCCAATTATTACAAACTTTGTGATTTTTTATTTTTATCTTCAAAATATGAAACTTGGGGCCTTGTAGTAAATGAAGCATTTGCAATGAACAAACCATGTATTGTTACAAACAAGTGTGGCTCTAGAAAAGATCTAATCGATGATTTTAAAACAGGTGTTATTATCAAAACCTATTATACAAATAGTTCATTAAATAAAATATTGAATTTGATTAAATTAAATTCACCTAAGTTTAAAAAAAATATTGAAAAAAAAAATAAATTATATTCAATTACTCATTCTTTTAGTGCGATAGAAAAAAATTTAAAATGAGAAATATAATAATTTTTGGATCAATAGCACAAACGTCACTTGAAAATAAATATTTATCTGCTTTTAAAAAATTAAAAGAATTTAGTAAAATTTATGATATTGACTCATATTTCCCAAAAATTTTTAAAATAAAGTTTTTAAATAATTTATTTTTATATCCAAGAATTTTTTTTAATTCTTTATTATTATTGATTATTTGCTTAAGATCAAAAAACAAAATTATTATAATTTTTAAGGGTCAATTTTTCTTAGGATTTATAATTAATTATTTAAAGAATAAAAATAAACATTTTTTTGTTAATATTAATGGAGATGATCCATTTAATTTTTCATTAATTGATATTTCCACAAAAAATTTAATCAGATCTTTATCAAGCTACGACCTAGTTTTTACTTGGTCTAAAAAAATTTTGAGATCAATAAAAAGTTTAAAACTCCAATGCAAAATTGAATATTTACCATTCGCTTATGATGAGATTGTTAAAAATTTCTCGAAACGAATTAAGAGAGAAAAAGTTATTTTTTATGGAAGCTGGGATTTAAATAGGGAAAAGTTTTTAAATGAATTAAAGAATGATGATGTACATATATTTGGTGATGGCTGGAAAAATTGTTCATCTAATTTTTTTCATCGAGATAGATTATTTACAAAAGAAATTAATAGAAAAAAAATATTAAAAGAAATTACGAAATCATATGCTGTCATTAATATGTTTAGAAAACAAAACTACTCATCTCATAATATGAAAAGTTTTGAAATCCCAGCTTATGGTGGAATTCAATTTTCAGAATATTCAAAAGAATTAGAAAGTTTTTTCAAAAAAAATAAAAGTATTTTTTTTTATAGATCAGGTAAAGATTTAACTAAAAAACTAAAAATCTTTAAAAAGAAAAAAAAATTTGATCGATATATCAAGTATGCGCTGGAAAGTGTTTCAAATCAGAGCTATAAAGAACGCGCAAAAAAAGTTTTAGACTATGTTTACAAGTATAAAAAAAATTAATTATGAATTGTATCTACTGCTAATTACCTTCATTGGATCTATAATAATTATTGTAGTAAATAATACGAATCTTACACAGTTGATAATTTTAAATACTATTTTTTTTATACCATTTTTTATTTATTTTTCTAAAGGCTCCGAACTTATTTACAATAAAAAATTCCCTTATTTTGAAGCAATTATATTATTAATTTATATCTATTATTTTTTAATTTTTTTTTTTGATTACGAGCGTATTTTATTTACTTTTTTGCAAGATGATTCAGATAGACAAAAAAAATTATTAATTGATACATCAATAATTAATAAAAATCTTATTATTGATAAAGTTTTGTTAATTTACATTTTTTCTATTACCACCCTTATAGCGAGTTATTATTTTTTTAGAAATCTACTCGATAAAATAAAATCTGAAAATACTATTTTTTTTAAAGATCAAAATCATATAGAAAAAATTGGCTATATTTTATTTTTCTTATTTTTTGCTCTAGATTATTTTTCATACTCAAAAAATGTAGCTATTGTAAGTGAGATAAAGACAGTAATTATTTATACTTCAGTTTTGTTTCTTTTTTTACAAAGTGATAATGGTTTTAAGTCAAGTCTAAAATATTTTCTAATTTCCTTTCTACTTCTCTACTATGTCCCGAAAACTTTTATTGCTCCAATTATAAATATTTCAATTTTGATTTTGTTGCTTGATTGGTTTTTACGAAAAAAAATTAATTTTTTAATATTAGGCATTTTTTTTGTAACTTTTTTTATTGTTATGCAAACAAAAACTTTTCACAGATATAATTTAGAAAGATATAATACGAACACAGAAAATATTACTATTAAAGAAAACCTAATAATATACACAAAATATTCTATAAAAAAAATGTTGATTGATAAAGGAAAGCATTTGCAAAAGTTATCAATTGAGAGAAAAACAATTAAGAAAGATGTCTCATCTCAATTAGAAGCAATTAAGGAAGATGTCTCATCTCAATTAGAAGCAATTATGGAAGATGTCTCATCTCAATTAGAGCCGGAAGATGTCTCATCTCAATTAGAAGCAATTAAGGAAGATGTCTCATCTCAATTAGAAGTAATTATGGAAGATATCTCATCTCAATTAGAGTTGGAAGATGTCTCATCTCAATTAGAGTTGGAAGATGTCTCATCTCAATTAGAAGCAATTATGGAAGATGTCTCATCTCAATTAGAGTCGGAAGATGTCTCATCTCAATTAGAAGCAATTAAGGAAGATGTCTTATCTCGATTAGAGTTGGAAGATGTCTCATCTCAATTAGAGTTGGAAGATGTCTCATCTCAATTAGAAGCAATTAAGGAAGATGTCTCAATTCAAGTAGTGCAAAAGCCGTTTTTTGATGTTAAGGCTATTGGTCATTTAAAAAGATTGGCAATGCCAAGTATTACATTGGTTCATACACTTCAGTTTAATGATGTTGCCGAATCTTATATTGGTAAAACTATTTTATTTCCATTTTACAGCCTGGTTCCTTCTGTCATATGGAAAAATAAGCCTTCTTTTAATTTTGGTAATAAATTTGGACATGATTTTTATTTTTTACATGATATAGATTTTAAAACTTCGGTAAATATTCCACTGATAACCGAATTGTATTTAAATCATTATTACAAGGGATTATTAATTGGTATGTTACTTTTTGGATTCTTGATTTCATTGGTTGAATTTTTAATATCAAAATTTTTTAATAAAGACAATATTTTACAATTAATTTTTATAGCGTGCACTTTTTCTTTTACATACTTGGAGACTTCAGCAATTTTTATAATAAATGGATTCTCTACTAAATTAATTTTTATGCTAACTTTTGTATTTATCATAAATAAAATTTTAGTTTTAATTTCAAAAATTATTAATAAATAATGAACTTATTATTTTCTTCTGATAGTTTATTACAAGAATCAGGTGGTCAATCACAAGCAATTTTTGACTTATCTGATGAGTTAAAAAAAAAAATATTTCTCATACGGTTTATACATCTAAAAATAATGGTCTAAATCAAATGAATTATAATCTATTTAATGAAATCAAAAATAAAGATCTAATTCATAATTTTGGTATTTGGTCAATGTTTCACATATATAATTATTATTTAGCAAAAAAAAACAAAAAACCCCTAATAATATCACCTTTAGGTATGATGGAACCTTGGCCACTTAGTCAAAAAAAAATTAAAAAGCATTTGGCTTATTTTATTTATCAAAAAAAAATCTTACATAATTGTGATTTTATTCACGCTACTTCAAAAATGGAAGCAGATAACTTACTCAAACTTGGCATTAAAAATAAAATTGAATTTATTCCCCATGGAACAAATTTAAATTATACAGTTCCTGATGAAAAATATAAGTTTTCATTATCTAAAGGAAAGAAAATTTTATTATTCTTGTCTAGATTTGATAATAAAAAAGGAATTTTTGAGTTAATTAAACAATTTAATAAAATAAATAATAAAAATTGGATGTTATTAATATCATCATACGAAAATGATAACTATTTAAAAGCTAAAAAAGAATTTAAAGATAATAAAAATATTTATTTTTTTGGAAAGAGTAATCATGAAAATAAAGAGAAATTGTACAGTATTTCCGATTTTTTTGTACTCCCAAGTTATTCAGAAAATTTTGGACTTGCTATTATGGAGTCTCTTTCTTACAGTTGTCCTGTATTAACATCCGCTGCTACACCGTGGACTCACTTACATAATTCTTCTGGGTTAATATTTAATAATGTTAAACAAGATCTTAATAATAGCTTAAAAAATATTTTTGCTTTATCAGATGATGATATTAAAAGATTTAAAAATAACTGTCATAATGATCTTAAAAATTATAGGTGGGGAAAAATTACAAACGATTATATGGAGTTGTATAAAAAAACATTAAATAAATAATGAAAATTTTATTATTTATAAAATCAAAAGATTATACTTACGGTGGGCCAGCCTACGTTTGTAAAATATTTAAATCACTTTTGACAAATAATACAACAAATAATATTGAAATAGATATCAATGACGATCAAGATATCAAATTACTGAACAAGCAAGAATTGATAAATAAGATTTCACAATATGATCTGGTTTCAATTCATGGCATATGGTCATTAAAGAATAGCTTAATTGCAAAAATATGCAGAAAGTGTCTCATACCATATGTAATTACTTTACACGGTATGCTTGATCCTTGGTCATGGAAAAAAAATTTTTTCTTTAAAATTATATATTTTTTAATTTTTCTTAAAAAAGATTTAAAATATGCATCATCAATTCATTGTTTAAATAATTTTGAATTAGAATTGACAAAAAAATTTCTAAAAAAGAAAAACATTTTTATATTTGAAAATTTATTAGAAACTAAAAATTATACATTTGATCCAGATACATTAAAAAAAAAAATATCTGGAAAATTAGATATTTTATATTTTAGCAGAATAACAAAAAAAAAAGGTTTAGAGAAGTTTTTAAAAGTTATAACAGGTATAAAAAAAGATTTTTTTATTAAAATAATAGGCCCAACAAACACTAGTGAGGACAAAAAATATCTCGCAGAACTAAAAAAATTGACTTATGAATTAAAATTAAATGAAAACGTTAAATTTTATGATGCGGTGGGTAATAATTACCAAAAATCAATGACATTAAGTGGTTCAGATCTCTTTATCTTGCCATCATCTCAGGAAGGTGATTCAATTGCCTTAAAAGAGTCTATACTTCATGGCCTACCACTGTTAATAACCAGAAATTGCAAATTTGAAGTTTCTTATGATAATAAAACTTTTGGTTATTATCTAAATGAAGATTTTTCTAATGCAAAAGAAATACTAGATCGTTTAATAGATATGGATAATAACAGTTACGAACAACTAAAAAAGAATGCAATTACTTATTCAAAACAATTTTTATTAAATGATAAAAAAAAAAATGAATTAAATTTAATATTTGAAAACATTATAAGATCTAAAGACAATAATAACTTTATATATATAAAATAATGACATTAATATTAGGTATAAATGCATTTCACGCTGACTCTTCAGCATGTTTAATTAAAGATGGAGAAATTCTGTTTGCTATTGAGGAAGAAAGAATTAATAGAATTAAACATTGGTCAGGATTTCCTGTTGAGTCTATCAAAGCATGTTTGGAATTTGAAAATATTGCTCTGAATGATATTGATTATATTACATTTAACATAAACCCAAAATTTAATTTAAAAAAGAAAATTTTATATATTTTAAAAAATTTTTTGATAGCAGAACTATTTAGGTATTTTAAAAAAAAAAATAAAAATAATATTTTTAAAGATTTAAAAAAAAACTTTGAAATTAAAGATTTAAATAAAAAGATTATATTTGTTGAACATCATCTTTCACATATTTCTTCAGCGTATTTTCCTTCCAATTTTCAAGTATCTGATATTGTTTCGATGGATGGCTTTGGAGATTTTACTAGTTGTGCTCTTGGATCAGCAAAAGGAAATGATTTAAAAGTCACTAAAAGAGTAAATTTCCCCCATTCTCTTGGCTTATTCTACCAAGCAATGACTCAACATTTAGGCTTTAATAGTTATGGTGATGAATACAAAGTAATGGGTTTATCTGCATATGGAAAACCAAAATATTTTGAAGACCTAAAGAAAATAATAAATGTTAAAGAGGATGTTTTTGAATTAAATTTAAAAAATTTTACACACCAAAATAATTTTTCAAACTACGTCTCTGTCGATGGCAATATAAAGTATCCAAGAATTTTTAGTTCAAATGTCGTAAAAATAATAGGAAATCAACGTTTACAAGATCACAAAATTAACGAGCACCATGCTGACTTAGCAGCCTCTACACAAAAAATGTATGAACATATTTTGTACAATACACTTAATCAGTTACAAAAAATTACTAAAAATGAAAATTTATGTTTTGCGGGTGGTTGTGCAATGAACTCAAAAGCTAATGGATCAATTCTAGAAAATACTAACTACAAAAAAATTTATATACCCCCAAGTCCAGGTGATTCAGGTGGATCAGTAGGATCGGCTTTATATCATAATAGTAAATTAAAAGGTTTTAATAAAAGTAAAAACTTTTATTCAGTATATTTAGGGCCTAGTTACGATTATAAATATACAAAAGAACTTATAAATACACATTTAAAAAATTATGAGTGTGAAATTTTAAATTTAAATAAAATTGAATTAGCAGATATTTGTGCAAGAAAGATATCAGAGGGTAATGTTATTGGTTGGTTTCAATCAAGAATGGAATGGGGACCGCGTGCTTTAGGAAATAGATCAATATTAGCAGATCCAAGAAATAAAAATATGAAAGATATACTTAATTTAAAAACAAAAAAAAGAGAAAGTTTTAGACCATTTGCTCCATCAATCTTAGTCGAGGAGGTTGAAAATTGGTTTGAAGAAAATCATCAGTCTCACTTTATGCAAAATGTATATAAATTTCAGAAAGACAAAGTTGATTTAATTCCAGCTGTAGTACATTTAGATTTTACCGGTAGGCTTCAAACAGTAAGTAGGGAATTGAACCCAACCTATTATGATCTGATTAAAAATTTTCATAAAATTACAAAAATACCAATAATTTTAAATACTTCTTTTAACGAAAATGAACCAATTGTTTGCAATCCACTAGAAGCTATAAATTGTTTTAAAAGAACAAAAATTGATATTTTGGTAATAGATGATTTTTATATTCAAAGGTCAGTAAAAAATTAAATATTTTATGAGTTTTGATTTCAAAAAATTAAAAATATCAATTATTACTATTAATCTCAATAATAAAGCAGGTTTAAAAAGAACTATTAAATCTGTAAAAGATCAAACATTTAAAAATATAGAGTACATTATTGTAGATGGAGACTCTTCTGATGGATCTGATGAACTAATTGCCAGACATAAAAAGCTTCTTACAAAGGTGATTTTTCAAAAAAGTAAGGGGATTTATCACGCTATAAACATTGGGTTAAAATATGCACAAGGTGATATTGTTTCTTTGTTGCACTCAGGAGATACGTACTCAAATAAAAAAGTTTTAGATTTTGTTTCTAAAAATTTTGAAAAAATGAAATTAGATTTTTTAATAGGTGGTACAAGAATTTTTAAAAAAAACAAAATTTATAGAGTTTATTGTTTGGATAAATTCAAACAAGAAGATTTAAAATATGGAATGTCACCTCCACACTTATCAACTTTTATATCAGGCAACCTTAAAAATAAAATTGGACCTTATAGTTTAAATTATAAAATTGCATCTGATTTTAATTTTTTTGTTAAATTATTTAAAATTAATAATTTAAATTATATTTTTATGAAAAAAAATCTTGTAGATATGGAACATGGAGGTAAAAGCAATCAAGGATTAAAATCTATTTATAAAATTACAAAAGAAATTAATATGTGTTTAAAAAATAATAAAATTAATAGTAATTATTTTTTTACATACTTTAGATTATTCATTAAACTTAAACAGCTACTTAATGTCAAATTTATTAGATAAAATTTCTTTATACCTATTATTATTTATTCCTATAGCAATTATTACAGGACCATTTCTTCCAGATTTATTTTTATCCACAATTGTTATTATTTTTTTATATAAATTAATTAGAAATGCAGAATGGAAAAAATTAAATAATAAATATTTTTTTATATTAGTATTTATATGTCTTTTTTTAGTTATTAATTCCCTATTTTCTGAAAATGTTTTTCTTTCTTTAAAGCCCACTTTGTTTTATTTCAGATTTGGAATTTTTTGCTTTGCCACTTATTATTTAATGAGTAAATATGATGACATAATTATCAAAAATTTAACTTATATAATTTTATTTATTCTTTTTTTCCTTTTAGCAGGGCAGATTTATGATTTGATATTTCAAAAAAATATAATAACCGGTCAAACAATTAGAGATTTTAGACATACAGGCCTTTTTGGTGATGATGAAATAATTGGCAGCTATACATCAAGATTACTTCCTTTTTTTTTATTTATTTTCTTAAAAAAAAATCCGGTCAATATAAAATTAATTTTTTCAACACTCATTATTACTGGTTTAATTATTTTTTTAAGCAGTGAAAGAACATCATTTTTTTTCTATTTAGTTACATTATCAGTATTTTTAATGATGTCTGAGAACAGCCTAAGAAAAGCTATTCTAGTTAATATATTTTTTATTATAAGTATTCTAATAATTTTTTATTCATTCAATGACAATCTTAATCATAGAATTAAACAAACATATAAACAATTGAATTTTATGAATAAGGAACTAACACAACCTAATCTTATTATTTCTGAAGGCCATGATGCAATAGAAGAATATACGAATAAGCAAAGATCAATAATTTTATTTAGTCTTGCGCACCAATCACACTATGAGATAGCTTATAAGATGTTTAAAGAAAAACCTATATTTGGTCATGGTGTTAAAATTTTTAGACATTATTGTGCGAAAAAAGAAAATTATGTTAATCAATTTGCTTGTACTACCCATCCACATAACGTCTTGATGCAATTTTTGTCTGAAACTGGCATTATATTATCAACAATAGTTTACTTTTTTTATCTTTTATTGTTATTTAAATTATCTCAATCTTTTTTTTTAAGAAATTTTAAAAAAAGATATGTAATAGATTATGCCCAAGTTTGTTTTACATGTTCGATAGTGATTACATTTTTTCCATTTTCTCCATCAGGTAATTTTTTTGATAATTGGCTAAGCTTGGTATACTATTACCCTATTGGGATATATTTATGGCATATGAAGAATTTGAAATTATTAAATTAGTATTATTTTTTATATTCTTAAATTTAATATTTTTGGTTTTTAACAAAAATTTATCAAAGGTTATTGATATTTATGATGTACCTGATATCAAAAGAAAATTTCACAAAGGAAAACCTGCATTATTAGGTGGAATCTATCTTGTTTTAAATTTGATTTTATTTTTCTTTCTTTCATTAATGAATATTTTTGAAAATGATGAACTTTTTTTCTTTTATGATCAATTTTTATTTGTATCACTATTAATTTTCTTAATTGGACTGTACGATGATAAGTATCAATTAAAAGCTAATCTAAAACTTATATTTTTATGTATATGCGTGATAACTTTTTTTAATATAAATAGTGATTTAATTATTGAGAGCGTAAATTTTTATACATTCAATAAAACTATAAATTTATCAAGCTATTCTAATTTTTTTACTATTTTGTGTGTTTTATTATTTATGAATGCATTTAATATGATGGACGGCACCAACTTATTGGCTGGTACATATTCGTTAATATTTATCATATATATGACAATCTTTGTTAATTTTAGCCCCTTAAATATAACGCTAATAATTTTTTTGTTCTTTTATTTGTATTTAAATTATAAAAATTTAATATTTTTTGGAGATTCAGGATCATTACTTCTTTCATTTTTAATCTCCATAATAGTCATTCATAATCACAAATATGGTAGAATTTATTTAGAAGAAATTTTTATTTTAATGTTATTGCCAGGTTTGGATATGTTTAGATTATTTATAAGCAGAATTTCTAATAAAAAAAATCCCTTTAATGGTGATCGAAATCATTTACATCACTTATTATTAAATAAGTACAATAATAACCAAGCTATATTATTGTATAATTTTTTTTTATTATAAATTTGATTTTGATAAACTTAATTGAGCAAAAAACTTTTTTAATTATATTAAATATTATTTTTTATTTTTTAATTGTTTATTATCTTTTAAATTTTAAAAAAAAATAAATATTTAAATTTAATTATCGCTTTTAATTATATAATAACCACCAATATCGATAATTTCTAAACTATTTTGTGGTTTGTAATTTCCACATATAGATTTTGAGTAAGCACATTCTTTATTAGAGTAATATATGTTTAAATTTTTATAAGTTATAAATTTATCTTTTTTATAAATAGTTTTATCATCTAAAGTAAAGATATTCGGCCAGGGTTTATTTAAGTATTCACGATGAAAATTATTTTTTATTTTCACAATTTGCTTTAAATTAAAGACAACAATTATTAATAAAAATAAAATTTTAGATAATTTATTAACAAAGTTAATATTAAATTCATTTATTTGGCTAATAAGCAATAAAGAAATTAATGTAATTAAATATGATGAACCATACCTTAAAAGAGGAAACTTGAAAAAAAATATACATACAAATATTAAATTAATTAAGATTATAAGATTTAAATCTTTATTTTTTTCTAAAAAACTTTTCTTTTCTTTTTGAAATCTAATTAAGCACACAATCAATATTAGAAATAAAATATATGGAAGCAAAATTTTTAAAATTAACTTAGCATGAGTCTTTGTCCAAGAGCTTAACCATTGGAATTTTTTGTTAAAATCTTCTACATTTAAATCACCATCATATTGTGGCCATCCTTTAGACCATGCTTCTCCAGACTGACTTATTTGTGTAACTGTTTTTTGTTCTTTTGACCATGCTAGATCTGAAAAACATGATGATGTAATTGGAAAAATGATACAACCAGATATCAACACATTCTTAATTAACCAAAGGTATAAAAAAATTGCATGTGGACTAATAATTTTTTTTACAAAATTAATTCTATTATAATGAATTTTATTTTTAAAAAAATAGATTAGAGGTATTAGTAAAACCAAAATATATGTATTTTTATTTAAAAATATAAAAATTGAAATATAGCAAATTAAGTCAAAATTTTTTTTATATTCAGAATTTAATAAAATAGAGATTAATAAAAAGTATAGTAGGTGAGTTGTATTATCATTGCCATAACCACTATAGCGATTCATTTTATAGGCTATAAAAATTGTAACAAATAAAATAAAAAAAAATTCTAAATCAAAATTCCTGTTTTTTATACAACCGATTATTTTTTCTAAAAAATAAAATATTATTGTTAAAGCTAAAATACTTAACGGGACAGAAATACCATTGACACCAAATAAAATATTATAGTTTATTGCTGATAAATATTGAATAATAGAACTAACACCAAATCTGAAATGTATGTTATTCAAACCAATAACTAATTTTTGCTCATTTAAATAACTTACATATGGTAAGTGATATAAAGCAGCATCAGGTCTATTTATGTTTGAAAAAATTATAAAAAGTGTTGAAATAAATGAAATAATTAAAAGTTTATCAATATTTTTTTTTACAAAATAAATATTCTTATTAAAAAAACTGAGTATAAAAATTATTAAAATTAAAAAAGAGTTTATATAAATATTTAGAGGTAAAAAAAAATGTATTAATAGTGCAAAAAATGATACTAGAATAATACCTTTTAGTATTTGAAAAAATATACTATTTGGCTCTATATTATCATTTTTTGATGATTGGTTGAGATTGTAAATTAATCCTAAAAGGTAATAATAAATTACTGTGAAAAATGATATAAAAAATATAGAAATGAAGGATTTAAAAATAACCATTATTATTCCATTATATAATGAAGAAAAAACTATAATCAAATTATTAACAAAAATCATTAATTTAAAAAGAATTAATTTTGAAATAATTGTAGTAAATGATGGATCAAGTGATGATTCCCTTAATCTTGTAAAAAAATTTTCAAAAAAAAACAAAATTATATTAATTTCTCATAAGAAAAACTATGGCAAAGGGGCAGCAATTAAAAGTGCTAGAAAATTTATTACTGGCAATATTGTAATTATTCAAGATGCTGATTTGGAATACAATCCAAAAGATTATTTTAAACTAATAAAACCCATTAAAGAAAATAAATATAAAGTTGTTTATGGCTCACGTGTTTTAAATAGAAAGAGATACAGTTCAGTAGGCTTTACATCCATGTTTAGAGTGTTTGGCAATCACATATTAACTTTAATTTCAAATATATTGAATTTACAAAAACTCACTGATGCGCACACTTGTTATAAGGTGTTTTCTTATGATGTTTTTAAGAGAATAAAACTTGAAGAAAATGGTTTTGAGTTTTGTCCCGAAATTACCACCAAGATTTCAAAATTAAAATTAAAGATTAAAGAGATACCCATATCATATGTAGGACGTAAATATAATGAGGGTAAAAAAATAAAATCTATAGATGCTATAAAAGCACTCATAACATTGATAAAATATAATTACTTTAGATGAAAATTACCAATAAAAAATTTCATTTTAAATTGAAGAATGACGTATCTAATATAGATAATATTATTAATAAATCATTTAAAATCATTTTACGAGATAAATTGAGAGATCTTTATGATGCCTTTTTAAGACGTAAATATTATCAATTGTTTTTGAAGAATTTTTTTATAAGTCAAAATTATAATATAAATTTAGTTTTACCTTCAAAAGGCTTTTCACAATTGGCCAGAAAAAAAAAATTAAATGAAATTTCAAAGATTAAAAATAAAGATATTATCTGTTTAGGATGCGGTAATGGTTATGATTTACTAGACTGGTTGAAATTTAAACCCAAAAGTATAACTGGCGTTGATATCCTAAATTATTCAAAATCATGGAAACAAATAAAAAATTATTTAAATAAAAATAAAATTCAAACAAAAATAACATTTATTCAAAAAGATATCCTAAAAATAGACAATTCAAGAAAATTTGATTTTATAGTAAGCGATGCAGTTTTTGAGCATTTAAAAGATTTTCATAAAATTGTAAAAAAATGTAATCACCTTCTAAAGTCTAATGGTGTTATGTATGCTTCATATGGACCACTATGGTATAATCTTGGAGGTGATCATTTTTCAAGTAGAAATAATATTAAAGAGGGATTTAATCACTTATTATTAAAAAAAAATGAATATTTGAATTTCTTTAAAAAAAATGTGAGCAATCTAACTGATGAAATAAAGTTTCATGGATCAGCTGGAATTTTTGTTAAAGAAAACTTGTTTTCTAAATTAACAGGCACGGAGTACATGGAAATTTATTCAAAAAATAATTTTTACTCCAAGTATACAGTGGTGGAGTATTGCCCTGATGCGTTCCAATTAGTGCATAAAGACAATACTTTAAAAAAAAAAATTATTAAAAATTACAAAATTTAAAGATTTAGAAAATTTTTATTTAAAGGCTCAAGTAATTTATTTAAAAAAAATTAATTCTTAATTAATGAAAAAATATTTATTAACAATTTGGTCACAAAATCCTGAATATTATTTTTTAATTGAAAATAAGATTAATTTTCTCTTAAAAAAAAAATCAGAAATAATAATGGTTTGTCGAAACAATGATAATAAAAAAAAATTACTAATTAAAAAAAACAATTATTCTGAGAAAAATATTTATTATTCTAAAAATAACTTTTTAAATAAGTTTTATTTTTTTTATTATTTATTTTTTTTAATCTTTATCACACTAGCGATAAAACCTGATGTGATTATTGTTTATAATAATTACCCAATTTTGTTTGTAAAAATTGTGCGCTTGTTTTTTAAAAAAAAAATAATTTATCATAATTTTGATTATGACCCCAATCCCAAATCAATATTTGCAAGATTTATTAATTTTGTTGAAAAAAAATCAATTCACTTATTTGATTTAGTTGTTTTTTCTAGTGAAGAAAGAATAAAATTTTTTAAAAAAATAAATAAAATAAAAAATTTCCCAACTATTGCTTTATTCAACGTTTTGTCTATCAAGCATTATAAACATTTTTTGAATTTAAAAAAAAAAAGAAACAAGAAAATAATAAAAGTTTTTAGAATTGGATCAATTGGACCTGGGCATGGACTCTTACCATTGATTAATTCTTTTAAATTTTTACCGCAAAACTATAAATTAACTTTATGTGGTAAGATAATGGATAATAATTTTTACTCTAAATTAAAAAAAATTATTGAAAAAAAAAATATTTCTAAAAAAATAAAGATTATAACCTCTGCAAAAAGAAGCAGGTGGGAATGGGAATTATCAAATTCAGATATTGGTGTAGCTCTTTATGAAAATGTTAGCTATAGTCATAAGTACATGGCTGGCGGCGCATCACAGAAGGTAAATAGCTATCTAGCAGCCCAACTTCCAATCATTGCCTATAAAGATAAACAATTTTCAGAGTTTCACAAAAAATATAAATGTTGTATATTGATTGAAAATAAAAATCCAAAAAAAATTGCTAATACAATACATAGAGAAATTCAGAATACTACTAACTTCAATAAATTGAAAAAAAATTCTTTTTTAGCTTTTAAAAATACATATAACTTTGAAAATGAGATTAATAAAATCAAAAAATATTTACTATGAATAAAAATGCCAAAATTTTTGTAACAGGTCATAAAGGCCTTGTTGGTTCTGCGGTTATAAGAAAACTTAAAAATTCTGGATTTAAAAATATTTTAACTGTTTCAAAAAAAAAACTAGATTTAAGAGATCAAAAAAAAGTAAATCTATTTTTGAATAAGTATAAACCCAATTCTTTAATAATTGCTGCTGCTAAAGTTGGTGGAATAAAAACAAATAATGAATTAACTGGTGAATTTATTTATGATAATTTGCAAATTCAAAATAACTTAATTCATGGAGCTTATAAACATGGTATTAAGAACGTGGTTTATTTAGGATCCAGTTGTATTTATCCAAAATTTTCAAAACAGCCCATAAAAGAAAACTATCTTTTAACGGGAGAGTTAGAAAAAACTAATGAAGCTTACGCTGTAGCAAAAATAGCTGGAGTCAAAATGTGTGAATATTATAATAAACAATACAATACAAATTATAAAAGCTTAATGCCATGTAACACTTTTGGCTTAAATGACAATTATGACTTATTAAGTTCCCATTTTATCCCTGCCTTAATAAGAAAGATCTTTGAAGCAAAAATTAAGAAGAAAAAAAGTATTGAATTATGGGGCAATGGTAAAACAAAAAGAGAATTAATTTTTGTTGATGATTTAGCTGATGCAATAATATTTTTTTTATTTAAAAAGACTAAACAAAATTTGATAAATATTGGTACACAAGTAGAATTTACTATCGAAGAATATGCTAAAATTATAATGAAAAAGTTAAATGTTAATTTAAATATTAAATATAAAAAAAAATCTTTAGTTGGTACTCCAAGAAAAATAATGGACTCTTCTCTTGCAAAAAAGCTAGGTTGGAAATCTAAAATTAAGATTGAAGATGGAATAGATTTCTGCTTGAGAGATTTTAAAGAAAACTACAAAAAGTATTGTGACTAGCTCTGATATTTTATTTCGTCATCAATCATTATTTTTACAAGTTGTTTCAAGTTAGTTTTTGCTTTCCACTTAAGTATTTTTTGTGCCTTAGAGCTATCCCCTATTAAAAGATCAACTTCAGTAGGTCTAAAAAATTTTGGGTTTATTTTTATAATTGGTTTATTATTGCTGATATTGATAAGTTTTTGATTCAAGCCCTTACCAACCCATTTCGTTTTAAAGCCTAAGTACTTAGATGACAAATCAATAAATTCTTTAATTGAATATGCGCTACCTGTAGAAATTACAAAGTCTTCTGGTTTTTTTTGTTGAAGCATTTTCCACATAGCCTCAACATATTCTTTAGCGTATCCCCAGTCTCTTTTTGCGTATATATTACCAAGTTCTAAACAATTTAAATCATCATTTAATATTTCAACTAACCCCTTTGTGATTTTTCTAGTTACAAATTCTTCACCCCTAAATGGAGACTCATGATTAAATAAAATTCCAGATACAGCAAAAAGATTATAAGATTCTCTATAATTTTTTATTATGTAGTGACCAAAAACTTTTGCTACAGCATAAGGGCTTCTTGGGTTAAATGGTGTTTTTTCGTTTTGTTTTTTTTCTAAGATTTCTCCATACATTTCTGAGGAGGAAGCTTGATAGAGCTTAGCGTTAGGTAATAGTTCTCTCATTGCATCTAGTATTCTTAGAACCCCTAAACCTGTCACATTGCATGTGTATAGTGGACTGCTAAAAGATGTTTTTACAAAAGATTGAGCTGCTAGATTATAAATTTCATCAAATTTATATTTTTTAAATAATCTTGATATTTCAAATGGTTCTGTAAGTTCAATTTCATCTGTAATAATTCTTTTTTCAATACCTAACCTTTTTAATCTCCACATATTTGCTCTAGCAGACCTTCTATCAGCACCTACCACAACATAATCTTTATCTAGAAGAAGCTTCGCAAGATAAGCACCATCTTGTCCTGAAATTCCAGTTATTAAAGCAATTTTTTTTTTCATAAAGAATTCTTATATTAGACATACGGAATAAAACAATAGTACTGTTTCATTAAAATAAAATAATTGTAATATTTAAATATTATTATTATTAAATCGTTTATTTCTAAATATTAGGTCAAATTGAACTAATCCGCCCGACTTATTAAATGCAAAAGGTTTTATATCCCATAACTCATAATCAATAGATTTAAATAAATTTATAAAATATTCATAGTATTCTTCATTTTCATATAACTTATATAAACCAGCTTCAATTTGGATAAATTTAATTTTTTTAATATTTTTTTTGAAGCCATCTAAAACATTTTTATCATAGCCTTGTGTATCAATTTTTACATATGTGTTTTCAGTTATATTATAATAATTATCAATTATATAATCTAAAGAAAACACTTCACATTCTTCAGTTCTAATTTTCTTTATACTTTTATCTAAATTAAAAAGTTCTTTATTAGGGTTTAGTATGGAGCTACACTGAGTTTCAGACAATATATTTAAGGTTTCTAATTTATTTTTTTCACCGATAGCACATCTTGGGTGTAGTATACATTTTGCATCATTCTTAATGATTTTTCCAAGCTCTTTATGAATATCTTTTTGAGGTTCAAAAGAAATTATTTTTCCAGTAAAACCAGCTTGCCTGACTTTATTGATAAACTGACCTTTGTGGGCACCAATATCCAAGATAAAATCAATAGAATGTGCATTAAAATCAAAAAATTTTTTTTTTTTTTGATATTTCATAACCAAGTAAAGAAATTAAGTTTTTTATGATTTTTTTCATTAATGCTAAAATTAAAACTACTTTATTATATGCAAATTAACCAGCTTTTTACATATTTTGAGAGTTTATAATACTATATTAATTATTTTTTTTATTTAGTTTGATTTTTTTTATTTTCTTTTATATAAGACCTTGCCTGGTGATTATTGCGAAGGGGCAATACCCGATCCCATTCCGAACTCGGAAGTCAAGCCCTTCAGCGCCAATGGTACTTTGTCTTAA
>MDTF01001348.1_pt1 | contig 26707 bp, 23 predicted proteins | sample 811191 | NCBI WGS metagenome assembly MDTF01 (sample SAMN05326649, study PRJNA326480) | marine metagenome | isolation source: seawater | place: Southern Ocean | collected 2011
CAATATTCTCCACTGCTGCCAACGGTGGGATGTTTTTCAGCTCCCATGTGACTGGACAATCTCACAACCCAGCTAAAGGTCGTCGACTTTATCAAAATATCTACCCTGGTGCAATACTACCATAAAGCGTTCATACTTTCAAAATTAATTTAGCTAATTACTCAAACCCGGAGATTACAGAGTATACTTTTAGCTTATGAAAAATTATAACTCTAACTTATTAACATTTTAAGAGGTAAAAATTTTTAAGAAATTAATTTTTATTTACTATTAAAGTAAACTTTATGAAAAAAATTAGCACATTACTCACCCTTGCGCCACTTAGTTTTAAAAAAAACTATGTCTAACTCGCATGTGTCAAGACACCACGCACGCGTTCACTCCGAGCCACAGTCAAACTCATAATGATTAATATATGTAAAATCCTTTAACATAAAATATATAGTAGTTAATTAATCCAAAACGCGATTTATTGTTATTATTCGTGAGTTAATCTTACGCTTTAATCGACCTCTCTGCTTAACTTTAACTTTACCGTAGGGTTTAGGGTTTGTAAAAATAACAGAGTGGAAAAAAAAAGATGGAGATCACTGTTGTTCATTAATAAATTTACTTGAATTAAAGGGGTTACGATAGAAATTTATAACCGGCTCAAGGATAGTATTCAAAATCTCTAAAAAATATTTTGGTGTACGATTTATTTGTAAGAAAAATCGTTTAATTCCTGAAAATATTAATAATTTACGGAAAAAACTTGCTAATGCGAGGTATACAATTTTTGATTTTAGAAAAAACTTACCCTTACGGAAATAAGAATTTAACAAACCTAAGGATAAATGTGTAAAGTCGATACCTCGAGTAGTTTTAAACCCTGGGAAGAAACGTAACCTCTTAAAATTTAAAGATAGTAGGTAGTTAACCGGCCTGTATTTGTTAGTTATATAAAAATCATAGTAAGGGTATGAAGCGTTACAGTAATTTATATGTAAAAGTAAAAACCGTCAGAGCTTAAATTTAAGTGATAGATTAAGGGGGGGTAGACGTTTAGGTTGAATAAGTAATTTAACTTTATTATTATAAGAACCTCAAGTTGTAACAGATTGGAGGTTATGTAGGAACATATAAGAGCTTGGGTTATGTGAAACACTATTAGTAAGGGTTTTATACGACAATTGAGAAGGATTGGATTCGAACCAACGTGAGTATTACTAACAGGTTTACAGCCTGCCGCTTTCGACCACTCAGCCACCTCCCCTTTTATATTTAATATATACCTCACCCCTTAAGTAGGGGAGTATACCCATGCCACCTTACATACCCCCTCTTTTAAGGGGGGTAGTAGTTAAGTTATTATAAACTAGTATAAATTATGAATAAGTTTAAGAAACTTTTTAATTATTATCTTTCGTCCTATTGAAATAACTCACGTACATTAAGTAGTATGTACAGTTTCCTAAAAATATTCTTTGAGCGTAACAACAAAATTGATAACACAGTTTCTTCTTTTGGAAATGTTTTCCGTAATTCTAAGTGAAGCAACATGCAGCTTCAAAATATTAAAAAGCTTTTTATGAAGCAGTGACTAAGTTTTTTTTCTATCTGTGTTCTTTTCCTTCTACTAACCCTTACTTATACAGGTACAGCGCTCGATATCTCATACTTAAGTGTTTTTTATATTAAGCAGACTTTAAATGAGTTTGTAACAAATTGGTATTATTTTATAGGTTGCGTCTTGTTTCAACTTAACTACTACCTCCGTACTCTTTTTTGAGGTAACCAACAGTTTACCACCACCTCACTACCCCATAGCTTAACAAACTTAAATTTATCTGAAGTTAGTGTTCGTACAACTACCTACTCTAAGGTTAATACGAACTTATTTTTTTTACAAAAAACTTTACTAAACCTAAACAACCTAAACCCGTTACCCACTTTAGTAACCTCTAATAACCTACAAACTTTACAACTTAACGCAACCTTTAATAACCAAGTAGTTGGTTTATCTATACCTACATTTAAACCACTAGGATTAACTTCAGAGGTACTTATAAATGAGAATTTATACGTTTTAAGTACTCACTTAAACCCAACCCTCAAAACAACCCTTACAGTAAATACTGACTTACAAACCTTATACAATAAGGAATCTGGTATAGCTCATGATCCTATGGTAACTGAAACACTAACCCACGGACTTAACAATATTGCTAAGCAGCAACGTTGACTTACTCGTAATTTCTGAAGTAATCAAGGTTTTATTACCGACTCAAATCGTATTACCGAGGCTAAAAAATTTATCCAAAACCCTTTATTATCCCAAACTGGAACTGATAGTAATATCTGACTTTCAAATAAACTATCAGGTCTTGAAACTGAGAAAACAACCTCATCATTTAATAAATTAACACCTAACACTCAGTTATTATCGGTATTTAATTTTTTCGACACAAGTCGTTTTTTTTTAAACCAACGGTATACACTCCTTAACCAATTACCAAACCAATTTATAACTAGCTCTGCACATACTACCTCAACAGGTAATTTAGTAAATACACAAACAACTATTAATCTCAAGTCAAACCTTCTACAATCGTATTTTATACGTAACATAACTTTTAATACTTCACTGTATAACTCATCTTATACCCCTAATAATAATGGGTTAGCTGTACCTAGTACTACCGACTCCTTAAGTATGTCAACTAAATCACATAACATATTTGTCTCCACTCTTTTTACAGATTTATTACAGCAATGGGATTTACAAGCTCTTAGTACGGTAAATGCCTCAGCAAATACCTCCAATAAACTTCACTTAAACCGGAACTACAACCCTACTAACTTTAAGAGTTAGTGGTATATGCTTTCTTATATTATAGTTTTGGTAGCTCAGTTGGTAGAGCACAAGGCTGAAAACCTTGGGGTCGCTGGTTCAAGTCCAGTCCAAAACAAAGTATGTCATTTAATTTTAAATTGTACTTTAAATACCTTTTCTCTAAAATAAATTTTTCTTTTGTTAATAACTTTACAAATAAATCGAAAAATATTAGTATTTTATTACATAAAGATTTCCTTTATTACACAAGCTTACATTTAAAACTCGCATCACCCTTTTATTTAAGTCAGTTAGTTGATATTTTTGCTTATGAAATTAACTCTAACACTACTGTTAGTCATAATAGTGCGAATATATTTAGTCAAAACACATCAAAAAATCAATCTGTTGTAACAGTTTACAATTTCCACTCATTACAAACATGTGATAGGTTTTACATCTTTGTACTAAATAATTTTGGAAGCCAAAAATCAACCTCCTCGAACCTAAACTCGAACCTATTTTCAATTACTGAGTTATTCCCAGCTGCAAACTGACTTGAGCGTGAGGTTGCAGAGTTACACGGGGTAGTATTTACAGGTAAGCAGGATTTACGTAATCTACTACTACAGTATGGGGATTCAACTGCACCTTTCCAAAAATCATTCCCAACAATCGGGGTACAGGAAATGTATTACGACCCTATAAAAGATACACTAATTCAAAGTCCAGTAACTGTACAATTATAGTATACTTTATGATATTTACTTCTTTTATTTATAAATCAAAGCACCTTTTTAAACTCATATGTTCATATCTAAGTTTTGAGATTGTACGATTTAACTGGTCTAATTACATATATCTTTTAAATATTTCCTTATTCCTTTTTGTTACTACCTTATTTCTGTAGTAAGTATAGATGTTATTCGTTAAAGCTGCTAAAGTTATCGCTATTAGTATTACTTTCCTACCTCTAGCCGGTTGTGCTATTGGAACTGGTTTAATTTTCGCCTCCTTACTTAAAAGTGTTTCTTACGCTCCTGACTACGAAGATACCCTCTTCACTTATGCTGCTTTAGGGTTTGCTTTCGTTGAAAGTTTCGCTTTCTTCTGTTTTGGAGGAACTGCCGTCGTATTCGTTATCTAGTATACTAGTAACCTACCGAGTTATCGTCTAACGGTTAGGACATTGGATTTTCACTCCAATAATGTAGGTTCGATTCCTTCTAACTTGATATAAATGTTATCTCAATACAATGTACAACATTTTATATTCGAAAAAAATAAAAAACCTAATAATATACCTACGCGAATTAAGTATACATTTTCGTTTATCTCTCTTATAACACCGCACAAAATTACTAATGTACGCTTACTTAACAACCCGTTAGAGCCCTTCTCTTCAACAAAGCAGAAAAAACTGTTTACTAAACAATCCTATTTACTTATGACCTGGTTATGGTATATACAAAAAAACCACTCATCTACAACAAAACCCTCCTTTGCTTTTAAACCAACCAAGGTCCATAAAACAACAATTATTAAATCCCCAATGGCTCATAAAACTTTTTCACAAGAGCAATTACAGTTTAAATTCTACCAACTTATAATATCATTTAAAGTACCTCTTCCGGTAAAGTTTCTTATACCAACCGTAAACCAACTAATGTATTTACTTATAACATTAAAATCCTCACTACCTTTCGTAGAAACTAACTTTTTTATACTAAAACGGTTTCGAATTATTTTACCTGTAAACGGCCCCTCCTTTCTTAAATTGTAACCACCTCAATGCCTATGTGATGAAATTGGTAGACATGCAAGGCTTAAAACCTTGTCCTTTAAGGGTCCTGGTTCAAGTCCAGGCATAGGTATATTATATTTTACGTTTTTATTATTTTTACTTTATCTAAAGCTCCTGCACTCATGTATGTAACTCACTACTATACGGTATCGTACGTACCAGTAACTATGTCTGTACTAACTTTAAGTAACTTTTGGGTGTGGCATATACTGTTTGTATATATTTTCGTACTTATCTTACTCCGTAGTTTATATCTATTTTAAGTGTGTAATAATTTATGATTTTTTTAACTTTTGCTAATATCTGAAGCTTCTCTTTCTTTTTTTTAATGAGTTATATCTTATTAATAACTTCACTAGTGACTTATTTATTACCTATTTTCCATTCTTTTACAAAGTATACCGTAAGTAAATCACGTACATACTTTAGTTTTATTAATTCGTTCGATTTATTCTGGGTTATATCAACCCCACTTATACTGCTATTTGCTTTAAATAATATTTGAGTAGGGCCTACTTTATCAGCATGGTTCGGCCATATAGTATTTACCTCATTTCAACTAAAGATTACCTATTTACTAATTACCACCTTCTGACTTTACCTACTTATTTTTAATTCAACGACGTATTTTACTTCACGTGAGATATACGATTATACAATTGTAACATTTCATTTTCTATACTGACTAACTTTAATTTTTTACGCTAATACTATATTTACCGTTATCTTTATTATTGAAGTTATAGGGGCTTTAATATTTATACTAGTTATAACTTCAACGTTTTCGTCAACCTTTTTTTACCGTAATTTAAACCTAAACTATGGTCATCTTTTTCAGCAATCTACACCCCATACCTACCTACAGTCAATTTTATATATCTTTTGAATATCACTTATATCTTCTCTTAATTTATTTGTATTCCTACTTTTATTTTACTTTAAAATACTAACACTTGACTGATATATAGTAGAGTATATATTTCTATACTTTGTAAACATTAACACAACTAAAGACATATTTACTTTAGGGTTAATTTGGTTTGTTTTATTATTTTCTATTTTCGTTAAATGTGGTTTAGCACCTTTATTTATCTGAAAACCAACATTCTTTAAAGGGTTGCCTTTATATACGTTATTTTTTTATATTACGTTTTTCTACTCGTCCTTTTACTTATTTGTCATTCAATTTCTCACCTCATCTTTATCGGAAATTTTCTACTTCTATGTAATACTTTTCTGACTTCTAGTCTTAATTGGTCTTTTCTTTCTATTTTTTATACTCTGTGAAACATATTATATTAAAGCTTTCTTAGCAATTAGTAGTATACTTAACTCCTTACTAGTTTTTTTAGCACTCGCTACACCTCATTATATTGATTTACTACTAGTGTTATAAATATAATTGGCAGTCGTAAAAAGTCCTAAAAATAAAAAGCATAAGCAGAACTGAATCCAGTCTCTTCAACGAAAAAACGCATCAAGTGTTTTAAGTCAAACCTTACTTATATCAAAAAAATCAAAAAAAGTAAACTACTCTAATAGAAACTTAAACCTATACTTTAATATTAATTGAAAGCTAAATAACGTTACATTATGGGGTTTATAATTGTTAACAATGTGAGATATTATTATCCCCCTACACTCAATGTTCACGTACTTAAGTGTGTATAACTTTACACTTGCGTTTTTATTCTGAGTTATGCTATCTGTTCTTACACTTAAACTAAAAACACTTTATGCTTTTAATAACTTTAGTTTCTCCAGTTATAATCTTTTTTTAATAACTGTAATACTATTTTCCATATCCGGAGTACCCCCCTTTGCCGGTTTCTTTACGAAGCTTCTCGTATTTATTTTAAATATAGCAAATAGTTTTTTTTTATTTTATACATTATTTTTCATAATTGTTTTTTTAAGCTTATATTTTTATATACAAAATATACGTTTTCTACACTCAACAAATTACCAAACAAACCAAGTTCCTTATGTAGGTAATGAGCGTATGATTTTATCATTTTATTACCTCTCAATACTACTTTTAATTGTATTAATTAGTGGTTTTATTATTTTTGATGAACTATCACTTATATTTTTATGAATTCTTACTTAATTATAAATGTTATTACGTCCCCGTAAATTTATATATAAGAACATTTTTAAACGTAGAACATTCCGTACACCTAAAAATAATAAAGTAATATACGGTCAGTACGGTTTACAGTTAGTTCAACCTGTTCGATTAAATAATAAGCAAATATTTCGTATAAAATTATTTTTAAAAAAATCCTCACGTAAATTTGATAAAACATCAAGGTATGTATGGTTTAATTTATTCCCACACTTACCCTTAAGTAAGAAGACAGAGGGGTCTCGTATGGGAAAAGGTGTCGGTAAGCTAGCTAGTTGGTTTATGGAGCTACCCGCCGGTATATGTATCTTTGAATTTAAAAATCTACGACCAGGTCGTGCTTCCTATTTTGCACGCCAAGTCCAACACCGTTTACCAGCTAAAACAAAATTCCTGACTCGTACAAAAAGAAAAGTAAATAACCCTTTGTCACTCTCAAATCAAACCTCATACTATGCTTTTTGATAATTTATGTTATGATACGGATACGTTTATTACTTCTTGTTTAACACCCTTACTTTTCTTTTAGTTCTTTTTTTACTACGTATGTTTTCTCTGTACACTCTCTACCGAACTGCTACAACAGTATTTATTTCGAAATTATTTGTTACTAACACGTTATTTATATTATTAGTAATTTTTCTAACACTTAATATGACACTAGATTTTTATCAGTATATTATAGTTTTCTCTGATTTGTCTGTAAATATTGATGTATCTCTTATATCGTTATTTATAAATAACGACTTTTTTACTATAACCTCATTATCTTTAAATCTTATTGAAGTTTATTATTACCCTTTTATTTACGTTTTTATACTTATTACAGTACTGTCGATTGTATTTTGCTTATCATATAACAAGGACGAGTTAATGAGTTTTATGTTTTACTGTCAAGTAATTTTAGCAGCTGGATATACTATTTTTTTCACCGATTCAATCATACTATTTTTTTTAGCTTATGAGATGTTATTAGTACCTTCTTTTTTTATATTATATAAATTTGCTAAAACTAGACGCTGTGTTGAAGCTGCATATTTAATGTTTTTCTGAACCCAGTTTGGGGCTTTATTTTTACTTTTCGGACTTTTATACTTATTTATGGTATGTGGTAGCTCAAAATTTTCCGTAATATCGTATTATTACCTTTCAACATTTGAAGTTAATTTTTTATTCCTATGCTGACTGGCTGGTTTTGGTGTAAAACTACCAATATGACCATTTTATGGATGATTACCCAAGGCTCATGTTGAGGCATCTACAAACTTTTCTATATTCTTAAGTGGTGTATTAGTTAAGTTCGCTTTTTTTGGACTACTTAAGTGTTTGTTAACTTTACAGTTAGAACCAACTTGTCTTTATGTCTACCCATTTCTAATGATTGGGATTAGTGACGCGGTTTTTAAATTATTTTATCAAATCGACCTTAAGAAGTTAGTTGCCTACTCAACTGTAGTAGAAATGCATTGACTAACAATATGTGTTGTTAGTGGTCAATCTAACTTAATGTTATCAAGTTTTTGTATGCTTATTAGTCATGCCCTTTTATCGACAAATTCATTCCTACTTGTAGACGCAGTTGCTAGACGTTTTAAAACCCGTTTAATTACTGAGATTAGTGGTCTTAATTTTCTGTGCCCTAAATTATTTTTAGCTATACTTTTAAACACGTTAATCTTTTTAGGATTTCCTGGATCAATTTTTTTCGTTGCTGAATTCTTATTCTTTAGTTTTTTCTTTGACCTGTTCCCTATAATAGCTTTATATTTACTCCTACTACTTTATTTAATAGGCCCTACATTTTTTTTTAGATCATGAATGAATATAATGTTTAGTTACTCTACAAGTCTAATATACCGTCTACCTATTGATTTAACAACCCGTGAAAGTTTATTATTTTTCGGTGTACCTGGATTAATGTATTGATTAGGTATCTCTTGACAAGCTTTTGTAATTTAAATAAATATAATTGGCAACTTGTAAACAGTCCGCATCACGTCAACGTAAGTTTAGAAAACCCGGTTTAAAATATAAATACCCTGTTATGTCACGAACTCCAATTCTTAAACGTGCTCCTCAAGTCAAAGGTATTGTAACTCGTGTCGTTACAATGTCACCTAAAAAACCAAACTCTGCTATACGTCACGTAGCGAAAATAAATTTAAATAATAGTTTACGTCTAACTGCTAGACTTCCAGGAAAAGGGTACTTGTGTACAAAATATAATCGTATTTTAGTTCATGGTGGTCGTGCTAATGATCTTCCAGGGGTAGGGTATACTGCAATTCGAGGTGTATATGATTTTTCACCTATGGTTGGTAAAATTAAACGTCGGTCAGTTTACGGAGTATCTAGGCCAAGTGGGTTTTCTCAACATATACGCCGCTCATTACGGCGATAACTTATAACTTATGATATTAGAATGACTTTCATCTAAAACTCTTACACTTATTGGATGATCACGTGCAGGATCATTATGACCTTTAACTTTTGGTTTAGCATGCTGTGCTGTTGAGATGATGCACGCAGCAACAAGTCGGTATGATATGGACCGGTTTGGGATAATTTTCCGAGCTTCACCTAGACAATCAGATTTAATTATCGTAGCAGGTACACTTACAAATAAGATGGCCCCTGTTTTACGTCGACTATATGATCAAATGACCGAACCTAAATGAATTTTATCGATGGGTAGTTGTGCTAATGGTGGTGGGTATTACCACTACTCATACGCAGTAGTTCGGGGTTGCGATCGTATTCTCCCAGTAGATACATATGTACCTGGGTGTCCCCCTACAGCCGAAGCGTTATTATACGGGTTAATTCAACTACAAAGTAGAATTGGATTCTCCCTATCTGAACTTAGTACTAACTCTGAATGATACGGAAATGATCATATTTAACAGTAGAGGAGCAACCATCGACTACTAAGTCCTTGAATTCGTTAACTAAATGTTACTCATTCAAGGTTTTTCGTATGACTACTCGTTTTAAAAAATACCAACGTACTGGTACTAGCTTTGTCCGTAAACAAGATGCTAGCCGTAAACGTCAGACGTCGTGACTTACATTACTAAGTATTTTTGCTCAGTGATCATTACAGTATATTAAACATAGACAATATTTAAGGTATTATCAAAGTAAAGGTATTTATACTTACCAGTTTATAATCCCAAATATTTTCGTTATACATAAAAAATTAAACCTATACAATCCGCAGTTCACATTTATCACCTCAACGTTAACACGTCAACTTTTATTGACTTTTCAGTTGATGGATAATAATACATCAAGGCAGTTAGTAGGTTTAAATACTTTAGCAACAAACTGTACTCTACCTGACACCCTACAGGATGTTAATGTAAGTGCTGTTATTTATGATAATCAAACTTTTATGAATAACCAACTATCAAGCCCACTTCAAAACCAAACAGCTCAAATATTAAACCAAGTACTTTATAACAATGTACTATCCCAAGTAATTAAATTATACCAAATTAATATACTCTTGTCTTTACACCAAACTAGTATAATATATTATGAAATTAGTAAAATTTAGTAAACTTACAAACACTCTACACACCCTTAAACGTATTAATTCATCTAAAGGTAGTTCGTCTAATACTACAAAGTATAAGTCTAAGTTACCACTCCAACTTCAATATAAAACCCTATGATATTCAAAGAAATGAAATTCTGGGCGTGGTAGAGATGGGTGGAAAGTCCTACGTACTCGAGGTAAACGTAACTCAATACTACGTCTACAGGTAGTAAATTATACGTTTAGGTTACGCAGTATATTTTTTATATCAAGTTTTATTTTTAATAAACATGTACACCGTCTTATATCAGTTATTTTACTCTCTTCTGGGGCATATACCCACCTTATTACAACTTCGCAGCATAAACTATTCTCATTAAACCAGTTTCACTCATCATTTAGTAGGTTAGAGCGTTACTTAGGTGGTTGAAATATTATCCCTTTGGTAAAGTGTACCGGTTTAATTATGTATTTACCGAAAAATAAACCTATCTCATTAGTTGAGTTGTTCCCCTATAAAGGAATTCAATATATTCGTAGTACAGGGGTATTTGGAATTCTACTAAAAATGGACTTAAGAGTCCATACATCTTTAGTTAAACTCCCCTCCGGAGTTAAGAAAATATTCTCAACGTATTCATTAGGGTCTATAGGTTCAATCGCCTTGCCTATAAACCGTGATTTTCGTAATAATCATGCTGGTTTTCGTAAAAATAAAGGTTATAAATCTATTGTACGGGGGGTAGCTATGAATCCTACAGACCACCCACACGGTGGAAGAGCTAAAGCTATTAAGTACCAACGTACTCCTTGGGGTAAAACTACAAAATTTAAATAAGTAATATAATTTATGGGGTTGATTTACTTTAACAATACACAGTTTACTAAAAAACTAAAACTTAACTACTTTTCACCTAAAATATGACGTATTATGTACTTAATTAAAACTAATAGTGTGCATCATACATCGGAGAAGCGTATACGTACTCGAAGCTCAGTAATACCCTTAACATTTTTAACATATGAAGTAATTATCCATATGGGTAGTAAGTGGACTACAAGACATATAAATATATGGAATATTGGATTTAAATTTGGAGAATTTACATGAAACCGTAAATATGCTCTTTTTAAATCAAAGGCTAAGAAGAAGAAGAAATAAATGAAATTTGAACATGTATTACAGATATACTGAACAAAAGGTTTTTTTTTTGGTGGAACACTTTTTTACACCAACCAAACATTACCAACATTACTATTCAATACACCAGGATTAGCTATACAAACAAGGAAAATTCTTAATGAGAGGTTTGAGCTAACACTCCTTATACCAATACCTACTAAACTTTTACCTAATTATGAAAATGAAACCTCAAAAGTTCTTATCAAACCGTTAAATATTTTTTTATCACAAGTACATACTGTAAATAATCAGTACACAGACTTGTTACGTTTAGTTATTATGCGTTTATACTTAATACGTTCTTATAGAGGTCGTTGTCATGCAATTGGAAAACCTGTTAGAGGTCAACGGACTTGGTCTAATGCGTGAAATAGTTATAACTACAATAAAGTACTACGATACTTTTTAGTAGAAGTTAAACGTAAGGCGAACACATCACAGGCTATTGAAAAGGTAAATTATAAAGTTGTTAAGAAGAAATATCCCTCAAAGAAAAAAAACTCCTCAGACACAAAAACTTACACTAAATCAAAATGGTTTTAATAATATATTATGAAATTACATTTACCTGACGTAGACAAAGCACATGTTATTAAACTACTTATGATAAACCCACTAAAATATAAAACTTTACTTTATCGCCCATCAAATTTCGTACACCCGCAGTTTTTTATATACCGGCAAAACTTTTTCAATAATAGTTATAACTTAATTAACCCTAAAGTTTCAGAATTACAATTAACTTATATGAATACTGAGTGGGACCAACTAACTATAAAGAGTGTCGAAGTTAAAACTACTAAAATACTAAAGTCTCGTATTCATGATTTGAAGATACTAAGTGGTTACTATAGTAAGCTATTAAAACCTCAACTTTTACACCTGCTTTTACACCAAGGTAATACATATATAAAATCTATAGCTCGACCCCGCCCCCAAACAAAACATCTGAACAGTTACTATAGTTTTTTACGTACGAGGGTAAGTTATAGTAAACGTAATTACATACAAAAATTATTTTTATGATATACTCAATCTTTAAAGTACCCAAGCGGGCGTAACACCTCTCTAATTACGGACCAACGACTAAGGTACACTCGACGAGTTAAAGTTAAGTCATTAAAAAGAACTCTAAATAATGTTAAATTGAACCCACTAAACTCATATACTTACAACCCTTGTAATTACACTAAAGTAACTTTATATTCGAACAAATCTAACTTGATCCAACCTAGTTGTGGTACAATACGTAGTAAACAAAATGTTAGGCCTAATTCACGAAGAAAACAACCCCGTATTCACTTATACAAGAATCGCACTAACACGTACCTACCCCGCCTTACCTTCTGTAAAAACCTACGAATACGCTTTAGTTACGGTAAGTTTACAAATCAGGTTTATAGAACTCGTATACTGAGTCGTTATAAGCCAAATTATAGTAAATTATATATCTTTAAATCCATTTTATACAAAAATACTAACCTTACAAATATTAAACCTACAAATAATAACTTAAACCCTAGTCTACTACACCAATTACACCTTAAAAACCCTTACTACCCTAAGTTAAATCTTACTTATGTTTTAGATAAGGAGTCTGATTTAAAAGTACAAACTCAGTCTATAAGATCCTTTATTCTTAGAAATAAAGGGTTAAGTATTATATCTCAAATTAATTGAAGAAACACCTTTCCCAATAAGCTTAAATCACAATTTAAGAAAAAACTTTTCTCATTTATTTACCCAGGGCAATCTAAAAAAAACGTGTTAATTCGTCGTAAAAAACAAGTACTTGCTAGATTACTTAGCCGCTCATTTAAGATAATAACTTCAATTGATAACTTTTCGTACCGTCTATTTCATCAACTTTTCTCTATAGAGCCGTTTACTCAAAAAAAAAACTCACTTCTTAACTACCATACTAGTCACACATCACTAACTTATGGTTTAAACACACGTAATGTGCATTACGCATTTGACTTTAATACGAAAGGGTTTGATTTAGGTGATTTATATATCAACTCTGAAGTTCGTATACCTCGCGTACGTTTTAAACCTGGATATCAAAGAATATGACGTCAAGTACGATCTGCCCTAAAAGTAGCCTTAAACGTACGTTTTCAATACCAACAACAGTTAACTAAATACCTAGTAAAATTCTACCATTTATCCTCTCAGTACCTACTAAGTTACTCTGAATCTACCTTAGATAAAATTGTTGTTTACTCTCAACTACTTCCAGATGTCTCAACAACGCAACTTTTTAGTCTCCACGGATTTATATACCTCAACGGTACTACTCAGGTTACAATAAATACTATTTTAATTAAAAATGATTTTATACAACTTGTAGTATCTTTATGATATTATATGATAAATAAGTGATTTATGAATTGAACAAATACCCGTGTCCGTAAGTTTAAACGTTTAGTTTACCGTAAGAATAAACCCCTTCAGTACAGAATTATGAAAAATAAAAAACAACAAAGTTACTATACTCCCAACTGAATATATCAAACACGTTATGATAGTTCAGATATAAAACCTTACCTTGAGGTTGATTTTTTTACACTCTCAGCTTTTATCTTAACAGATACGTATATACAATACTACCATTCAGTAGATGATATGCCTGATCTACGTAATTCAACTTATATGCTATACAACTGAAAATATATTACCTAGTATACCACATAATATATTATGAAATCTTCAATCTTTAATTTTTGACAACCCCCCTTCCCCCAAAATTCTTATACAGAAAGAAAAATTAAAAGTTTTGTTTTAAACTTTGGTCCACAGCATCCTGCTGCCCATGGAGTTTTACGACTTGTTGTACAGTTAAGTGGTGAATTAGTTGAGCGTGCTGATCCTCATGTCGGATTTTTACATCGAGGTACTGAGAAGTTAATTGAAAAGCGTACTTATTTAAAATCTATACCCTATTTTGATCGACTTGATTATGTTTCTATGATGACACAGGAGCATGCTTTCTGTTTAGCTGTAGAATCTCTTCTTAAGACAACCTCACATACTGCACTATATGTTCAGATACGTGTTCTATTCGATGAATTAACTCGTATTATGAATCATTTACTAGCTTTATCTTGTCATTCACTTGATGTTGGAAATATGTCACCATTATTCTGAGCATTTGAAGAAAGAGAGCGTTTAATGGAGTTTTATGAACGTGTATCTGGAGCACGTATGCATGCTGCTTTCTATAGACCTAATGACTTAGATTGAACTGGACTAAACCATCAATTTTTCTTAGATGTTGCACTATTTGCCCGCGATTGTTTTAAATCCTTAACCGAGATATTCGCTATCTTAACTACTAATAGTATTTGAAAAACTCGTCTTATCGGAGTAGGTAGTATAAATATAAATGATGCTGTAGCTTACGCTGCTTCAGGCCCAGTAATTAGAAGCGTTGGTATTAAGAAAGATATGCGATTTTATAAATCTGAGACATACGCTTCTTACTGATTTTTATCTATCCACAGTTTTTTAGGAAAACGTGGTGATAGTTACGATAGGTTTCTTATTAGAGTACGTGAGATGTACGAAAGTGTAAACATTGTTTTTCAAATACTTAGTAACCTAACAAATAACACATCCTTTACTAACTCATCCCAAAAGGTAAATACATTTTCATTCTTTGATTTTTTACATCAAGTTAAAAAGAATCAACTAAACAAGACAACTAAGTATACATCTATGGAAACCCTTATTAACCACTTCAAAACTTATAGTGAAGGTATCCGTATACCTAAAGGTTTCACTTATAATGCCGTTGAGGCACCTAAGGGTGAGTTTGGAGTTTCTATTATATCAGATGGTACATCAAAACCTTATAGATGTAAGATACGAACTCCCGCATACCACCATATGCATATTATGCCACGCATGGTTCAAGGTCATTACCTAGCAGATTTAGTTACAGTACTTGGTTCACAAGACATTGTATTTGGTGATGTTGACCGTTAATAATTATATAATTTATGGATAGGCATGACTTATGGAAAAACATTGATAACCTCAAACGTCATTTATTTTTAAAACATGAAGTTAAACGAATACTTTTCAAATCTATACAAAGAAATACCCTTATACCATATACTCGACGTTATCAAGCTCAGTACTACCAATCAACTTTTCAAAAAAACAAATCAATTAATAAGATACGTAATCGGTGTGTAATTTCTGGTCGAGTTTGGAGTGTAAATAGTCGTACTCGATACGGTCGATTTACTTTAAGGTCAGAGTCTTACAAATCAATTGTACCTGGTTGTCAACGTGCTAGTTGATAACGTTATAACATAAGATTTTTCATTGTAAAATTCTTGTTTGATACATCTCCAATACCTTATTAATGACTTCCAACTTTTACTACTTACTGAATTTATATACCCAACCCTTTGTTTACTCGATTTTTGTATTACTAAGAATTTATATTTCCTATCCTTTGCTCATTTATTAGTTGAGTTTGCAGAAGGTTTTGGAATGACCATCCTACTAAGTAGTTTAGTTTTAAGTAGCTTTACTTTAACTTCCGTTATATTACGTTTTAGTCAAAGCACTAGAAGTAAAAATTTTAACTTAATTAACCCCTATACTTTACTTTGCTCCTCATTGTTTAAAAATCTTTAATAGACATATTATAAATTATGTGAGTTTACGACTACCTTATCTCTGCTAATATACTAGACATTATACAAGATTTATTTTTTTTCTGCCAATATAAATACCCTTACATGCACCAACTAGTAGAGAATTTTTTTACATACTTTTATTCATGTTTTATGACTATATCAATGTTTATTTATAATTCTGTATTTACTATATTTAATGCAAAATACTTAAACAGTGCTATTTTTAATATGGGAATTAAATTTATATTATTAATCGCTTTACTGGTTTTTGTACGTGGTGGTATACCTCGTTATCGTTTTGATTTCTTAACAAAAATTGGATGAATTAAGTTCCTTAGTTTAATCCTCTCTGTATTTCTCTCATCTATGTTATTGATCTTTTTATTCTAAACCAAAAATCTATTGATTACTGAACATGTATTATACTTACTAAAAACCCTTATTAGTACACAGTACTTAGTTAAGTTATATTATAAAGTTAGTATTAATGCTAACTTTTATATAGGATATTTCTGACTTGTTAATTTTCTAGGTGACACTTTTACAAGATGAACAACAGTTAACTACTCGGAAGGGTATTGATTTCTACTTTCTAATAAGTGACAATCATAGGATACTAGAATTTAAGTTAATATTATTTGAGTACTAGCTTAATCGGTAAAGCACTAGCCTTTGACTCTAGCGAGTACAGGTTCGAGCCCTGTGTACTCAAGTTTATGTATATCGACCCTGCATCATATGTCCAAAACCATGTACATTTCGCATTAGCACAGAAAAATCCCCAAAGTAAACTTATATACACAGTAAAAACAATCTCAATTGTAAAATTATTAACACATATAGGTTGTATACACCGTTTCTTAGTTATACGTAACTCTACTACTGGTATTAACCAACTTTCTATTTGAGTAACTATTTTTTTTTACCGAAACACCCCTTTTTTTAAATCTTTCCGTTTATTATCAACACCTTCAAAAAGATACACTATTACAGTTAAGGCACTACGACTATTAAACCAGTCAATCGGGGCGTCAACAATTATATTAAGTACCTCACATGGGTTAATCACGCATCAAACTGCCCTTGAACGAGGTGTTGGTGGACTTCTTCTATTTATACTAAGCTAAGTTATAAATGTTATACAAACTATGGTCTTATATTTACAATTTATACGTAACTACACTAAATACTTTATCATCCCTAACTACTACCACATTTAAGTCGCCTAGTGTTACTAGTATTTACTCATTCTTAATCACATCACCTTTAAAAACCGCAAACCTGTCTAAAGGTTTAAGTTTAGTATCATCCCCTACAACACCTAACAACACCTATACGTTTACGCAGTGGTTACTATTAAGTCGGGATGTACTAATTAATTTTCACCAAACATATTTTGTCCACCAAGTAAATCAAATACTGGTACGATTTCTAGGTGTTGGTTTATTTTACCTCTATTACTCAACCTTTATTATGTATATTGATGCTTGTTTAACCGATGATGAACCAATTTGAGAACCAATTGAGTGAAGTTTAGTCCAAACATGAATCCTATTCCTATTTACCTTTGCTTGAATTGCTGAGAATTTAATTGTAAGTCGGTACGGAAGTTATACTGGTCGAGATAAACGTGTCTGATTTGCGTGATATAAAACATTCTGACTTATGGAGTTATATTATATAATTAATTTCGGTGCAGCTATTATAATCGTAATCGTACCTTTTTATTACGAACTTAATTATAACTTATCTTTCGTAGTTTCATGGTGACATTGGTATACTAGACTCTTCTTCTTTAAATTTATATCAGTTTACTCAATCGTCTTAATGTATGCTATTATTTTACAATTTAGTGTACGTTGACTTTTTTGAAAAAAATCTCTTATACATATAATTATAATCAATATATTTATTGGATACTTATTATACACACATTTTATCATGGCATTTTTTGGATATTTTACTAACCCTACGTGGTATCAACAATCGAGACCTATTGATTACATACAGTTAAGTCACGAACCTTCACGTTGAGGTTGAGGAACAGCTAAAAAAGATCATTTCACTTACCATAATGTTAAAACTGTATTCTGGTTTAAAAACGACGGTCCTTACGCTTCAGCTTTCTTACTTTCCCATTTATATGTATTTTTATCACTCTTCTTCTTATATATCTACTGAATAACTTTATTCCGTCGTGTATACTCAATGAATGAAGTACCTTTAACTTTAACTACTTACTGTGTCTCATCCTTAAAGCAATTTTTTTACCTCTTTCTAATGATATATGCTTTTATATTCTTTAGTTACGGTTCCCATTACCTACGTTACCCTATTGAGTACTCTTTTGCAATTAATACCCCTAATTGATTTTCAAATTTAATATGTATTCTAACCGATTATTATACATTATTTATATAACTTATGAAATCATTTAACGCTTTTAATGAAATTAATTGAGTATCAACATATAAATCATCTAATCAAATGTGGTTAACTGACTCGTTAAACTGGGAAAAAACTTCAGGACTAATTACTATGGACTGAAGTTTACCTAGTTTTATCACACAGTCGTCGTTTGTAAATAAACACGTACTATTTGATACAGTCATTAAATTTTCACATTTAGATGTATTACTTTTATACACCAACACACTTACTACCTTACCAAGTACATTATATTTACATGTTATGAATGACTCATTTTTACAACTAACTACATGTTTTTTACCTTTATCAACCCTTTTACACTCTGAGTATCAAGAAACCTTAAGTACAACCTTCTTAGTCGCACCAGAGTTATCTACACTATTTAATGATTACATAACAACATACTACTTTAATAATGTACTTAACTACTCAGTTGTATCAGTATTTGATTCATATACCAATAACTTAAATTTTTTTTACGGTGAAGGTATTGTTTATTATTTACTTTTTATTGTATATATTTGATATATTGTTTACTGTTTCTTAACAAATCTACTTCTTAAGTGAACTACCCCTATGGGTTTTCATTTCGTAAGGTTTTACTATTATTTCTATTCAATGGCTAAAGATATGCGTCTACAATTCGAAACTGTACTTCAAACAATTGTTTTTGTAGCTTTATACTGATCTGTTGTTATTTTTACCTTTGATGATGATCAAGAAGAAGCTATAGAATTCTTAGATACAAGCATTTTTTACTTTTTCTCCATTGTTTTTATATATTTCCTCTATAAACACTCAATACATTACTTTGCTTTTTTAGCAAACTCTGAAGGAGAGGGTCGTACAGCGAAATTTATAGGTGCTCAATTTAAATCAGATTTCTTAAATACATTCTCTGTTATCATTCGTTTTTATGCTCTATTTTTTAGAGTAAACGTTTACGATTTTATTGAAGATGTATTAGATACATACTATATTTTCATTGGTGATTTTGATGACGATGAATATTTAAATGAATTATTTTTATCACTACACGGTACACTTTTATTTACACTAGATAATCAAGATGATCGATCTTTTTTACTTGAAGATGAAAATGATTTTGCTAATGATCTATTTTACACCTACTTTGTATTATGAGGTAAATTTGTATATTTTTTCGTATACTTATTAGAAATTGTCCCTAGAATCGCTTTAGGGTTTTTTATTTTCTATTTAGTTATATTTGAAATCCACGGAGTTAATCAATCGTATAAAGAAGATGTGTATTTTACAAACAAAAGATTAAACCTATAATATATTATGAAATCTCCTATATTAAACAAAAATAAATTACTACAGGTACTATATAAAAGGTATAAACATAAGGTTAAAGTACATGAGCAGTTAGAGATTGGTAAAATAAAATTCGAAGTAACACCTATATACGTTAATAAAGTATGTATACATTCGTTATTTCAACTAAAGTTTACCCAAACTATGGATAGTAAACCTATCAGTAAAAAATCTTATTCAATTACAATACTATATATTATACTTGCGTTTGTAGGGTTAACTACGTTGTATCTAATTTTACACCAAACACTTCAAAACCTTGGTATATTTTCACTGTCTGATCCTCTTATTGTAAACTTACTTATACCTTTTATATTTAACGGCACACCGCTTTTACTTATACCTCAACTAACTGATCTTATAGTACACGGTAACCTTCTTACATTATAGTATATTTAATGACGTTTGGAGATATCAACTTTATCATTTTATTATTTTTCATCTTATTCTCAAGTATCACTATTAACGTAAACACGTCGTTACATTTACTTTTAACAGCAGAGTTTTTATGAATAACACTTTACATACTAACTTTAATTAGTGGTTTAGTTTTTGACAATTTAAACCTACTCTCTTTAACATTTTTCTTTTTGATTTTATCTGCTGTCGAGTTTGGATTAGGTTTAGTCATTATATTAGTTCAAAATGTACTACTACGGTCAATTAATTTAAATGACTGGACTCAAAATAGTTTTAAATTCGGAACTAAGTTTCAACAGAAACTAAACAATACAAACTCTAAGTACTACTAAAGGATATATTATGAAATTTGATACATCATTTAACTTATTAAACTCTTTAGCCTCATTTTTTTCTCGCCCATTTTCTAATTTAGATTCTAAATACCTATCTAATACTAACCATTCATCAGTAAAAACATTTACCCAAAGTATAATAATTTTACTTTTCTGGGTTAAAACCCGTACGAGTTATGCTTTAAATAGTTGAATATATACAACAAATCATAAAAGAATTGCTGTAAACTATTTCAATTTCGTACTAGTTGCTGGAACTGCTGGTATGAGTTTAGCTACTGTAATACGACTTGAATTTGCTTACCCTGGAGTAGGGGTTTTAGCTGGTGATAGTTTACAATATTTAAGTATAGCAACAGCTCATGGAGTTATTATGGTTTTTTTTATGATAATGCCTGTAATTTTCGGAGCATTTGGTAATTTTTTACTACCTACCCAGTTAGGGGTACATGATGTAGCCTTCCCACGGTTAAATAGTGCTGCTTTTTGATTTATCCCAGGAGGGTTAATTATGCTCTGTCAACTAGTTTGTGTTGATAGACGTTACCAACGTATGAATTGTTTTAATATTAGAGAGCTTCAAGGTATCCTAAAAAGACGATTTTTTAATGACTTAGTTAATTCAAATGACCATCACACTCTACTTAACGACTCTATGATAGGTATTCGATTTAAACTAAATAATACTCAAAATATTGAACCTGATATTTTCACATTTTATAATTTTGGTACTACAGATATTTCAAAATTTAAATCTCAAATACTATCCTCTTCGTATAATCTTAATTTTTTTGAAGAGAACTTAACTAGTTATTTAATGACTATTAATTTTATGAAATACCTACCTAACTTCTCCCTATCTTTTATTTGAAATTACTTATTAAACTTTAAATTAGTTGACTGAGTATCTATGGATAGTGTAACTTATATTGTACAGCGAGACTATAATGTTATTACAGTCATACATACTACCTTATCCTCAATCTTAGATATAACATTATACTCATGTACAAATCTATTAAACATTGTTCCTAACTTATCCACACTAGTAAGTTTAAATACTAATTTAAACCTACCTCAACTAAGTCAAGACATATACTCAACTGTAACTAATAGTAAACAAGTTACTACGTTCCAAACTACATCAATTAATACATCAGTAAATACTTCTGAGAATAAATTTTCAGATTCAACAGCTTACGGACGTTTTTTACGTTTTAGTAACCCTCTTATAAGCTATGATTATAAATGTGGTAATTACTTAGGTATTTGAGAACAACTTTACCCATCCTTAATGCTATCTTATATTGAGGTAGCTCGTGGAATCCGTAAAGCACCTTGATTTTATTCAGATCAGTATAGTGATTTATTAAAAAATGCTTTTGCAACTTATAATAACCATTTTGTTAGTAAACTAACTCTACAACTTGCTGATGTAGAAAACTGATACTCAGCTCACGTAACCCCAATGGATAACTTCTTTAATATATTCTCTATGTTGGAGCAAAATAACGGTTTTATAAGTTCACGATGAATTGCACTACCTAGTATGAATCAGAAATTTGCTAAAATGTTTAGCTCAACTTCTACGCAACAACGTATACTAGCTAACTGACGTGAACTCAAATTTACGAGAGAAGCTTGACGTTGTAAACTTCTTGCAGCCAGACACCAAAACACTCTTTACCGTAGATTTACAGGTGAAGAAGGTTTAGTCTGGTCAATTGAACGTAATGCTAAAGATCTTTTACCAGGATGAGCTATGATTACACCTTTTTCTGCACGAACTCGATTTACCGCTATTGGTAAAACAGACATCGGTCTTATGGGTGTTTTAATTGTCTTGAATGCTTCTATTGTCAGTTCAGCAAACTTCCTAGTAACCTACCGTTACTTATCAACCCTAAATAACCGTAAAATGAGAGATGCACGTTCATTTTTCACTGAAGGTTTAATTACTGCTTCCTGAATGATGGTTGCAGCAAACCCAATGCTTGTTATTGGAATTATAATGCTACTATTTGATCGTCATTGACAAACATCTTTTTTTGATTATTCTGGAGGTGGTGATACAGTTCTATTTCAACACATGTTTTGATTCTTTGGTCACCCCGAAGTTTATGTAATTATGCTACCCGTTTTTGGATTTACCAATACAATTATGTCTTTTTACTTACGTAAACGTGTGTCTGCTCGTGGAAGTCTTTTGTATTCAATGTATACAATTGCGTTTTTAGGGTTTTTCGTTTGAGGTCATCACATGTACATGGTAGGACTTTCCCATACAACCCGTATGTTATTTAGTACCTTAACTGTTATGATATCAGTCCCAGCTGCTACTAAATTAATGCATTGATGTGTAACTTTAGTTAATAGTGTTTTTGTTATGGAATTACCTTTCTTATTTACTTTCACATTCGTATATTTTTTCGTAAGTGGTGGAGTATCTGGAATGTACGTTGCAAACACAGGTATGGATATATTATTCCATGATACTTTTTATGTAATCGGACATTTCCATGTCATGTTTGCAGGTTCGGCAATGATAGGTATTTTTTCTGCGTTTTATTTTTATTTCCCAGCAATTTACGGGGTCAAATATAGTAGAGTTTATGGTTATATCCATTATGTGTACTATATTATTGGTCAGTTAATGACTGTTATACCTATGCTATGATTAGGTTATTGTGGTCACCCACGACGTGTTCTTGATTATCCTGCAGCCTTTGGAGGATGACATAGTATTGCCTCAGCCGGTCATCTACTCAGTGTTACTGCACTATTAGCATTTTTCATGATGATATACGATAGTGTAAGGCAAGCTAAACCTACTATTAGAAATAATTTCGGAGTAGGCCGTTTTAATACACGGTTAAATTTCTATTTCTTTGAAATCAACCGACTATCATTCATACAACGTAAGTCATTTCATATCTTAAGATTAACTAACCCTCGTAACAATGTTTCAAATACTAACCTTAACCAACTAGATTTATTAACGTACGAAGTTACTTTATTTTCCTACAGATTTTATAAATAGTATGGATATATAGCTTTAAAGCTAATATAGCTCAATTGGTAGAGCTCTATATTCATACTGTAGAGGTTGCAGGTTCAAGTCCTGTTATTAGTATATATTATGATGTTAGACCTCCTTGAATTTATTCTGTTCCGCAAGTATTATTGTCAAAACTCACCCTGTTTTCCAAATATTATAAGTAACTTAACTGCAAACTATATAAATATGTTCCGAAGAATACATGACTTTAATACGCTTTGACCTGCATCTCACCACATGCTGTTTGATGTAATCCGTTTTCATATCACCCATAATACCGATAAGCATACCCATTCTGAATTATTCGGAGCGAAATTTATATGAATATTCGAAAACTTCCCTACAAAATACCCCTTTGGTTACCATTGACTATACCCTTGAGAAGATGGATTACCTAATAGTGTATGAGTTCGTAATAAAGGTGTATTATATGATCCTACAAATACTTTCCGAATTTATGGGAAGACTGGGGTGATAAATACCTTCCCTGTAAACTATACACCTGAATTTGAACAGCGTAGTCAAGGTAGATTCGGTCGGACCTACTACCGCAGTTTACGGTAACTTACTAGAACTTTTAACATTTAAGGGTAAGCTGATTACTTATAACAACAAATAATAATTCCTTTTTTAAAACAAATTTTATAACCCACTATAGCTTCATAGACTCTAAACTTATACTACTAGTTTAAAAAACTAAAAAGTTAACATTATATGTCTTAGTATTAACTTATTAATTATTAAATACATTATGACATTTCATAATATTATTAAAGATAATATGTATAATTTTTTCGAAAGTACTAAACAGTTAAATTGGTTAGTGACTACGAAGACTAACAAGTTTTTTTTTAATAAAGATCTTAAGTTATTTAAAAACCCAAAACCACACCATAGTCTTATAGATATAAGACCCGCATTAACTCCTACGTTTAGTGACTACCATGTTTTTATGACACACTTCCCTAAAAATAATGGTATTACACTTGCTAACTTACATTCAGTTACACCTAATAAAGGTGTATCGTACCTATCTTTAATCCCGGATTCAAGTATAGAATTAGGTAGTATATCTGATACTGTAATAAGTACACTACCTATTATCATGGGCTTAACTCGTGAAGGTATTTTAGTTGGGTCAGATATGTATACTACCTCAAATATGCTACTAGATACACCAATAGATCACTATATATATGCGGATATGTTACCTTTGTATAGACATTATGGAAACTTCTGTACATCATTATTAGGTGATTTTAATGAATTAAACCTTTCACCTGAAGAAATACATAAGGTGTATCTGCGTTTAGAAAATAGTCTAGCTTGGGTAGCTTACAAGCATAAAGACATGTTATATACAAGTGAGGTATCAGTGGATTTAGTGTATAGTGAATTCGTATTAAACAGAGGTATAAAATAACTAGTATTATAATTTATGGATAGAGATATAAAGTGCTTTCATTTTGACGAAGCTACGCCTTTAAATATAATAGGTCTACCCACTGGTGGGAATAATCTTATAGAGATACCCTTAATTGATACAGATAAAACTCCTAAATTAAATTATACTAGTATCTATTTAAGAACCTCACTTAATTGATTAGTAACATTAGAATCTTTAAATACAGAAGAACCTACAGAGGAGCGATGTGTTGAATTAGAGAATGCCTATCTAGCATTAAAAAATAAAACTAGTTTAACTAAGTGGTCATTTGCTGATAATGTTTATAGTGACTTCTTGTTAAGTCAGTATGAGAATGATAAAATTAAGATTATCAATTTTGTTTTTGAGTCCACAAATCGTAGGTGATCTATAGGTGAAATTAGTGATTATGATATGCAGAATTTATACCAAGATCTAGAGTTTATTATACTTAATTCCTACACTCTTAGTAGTTTTAGGCAGTCAAATAGCCCTAACTTTAAAAGCTTTGAATGTAGTTTAGCATCAGCTGACTCCCTTAATTCCGTAGAAACTATAAAATTAGCCTTATATATGTATCAAAATCCTATTGAGTTTAAGGACAATTACCTAAAGGTTAATACTAATTATCTATATAATAATTTCATATATAGTTTAGACGTAGAGGGTATAACAGTTTATTTTAATATTTACTTAAGTGTAGACGAGGTTACATGTATATCAGAGATTTACTGGTTACGTACTCAGTGTATAAATACAGACTTAAGTAGCTTAAAACCCTTTGATCGTATACATCTAGAACGTCATATAAACTTTACCCTTTTCAGCTCTATTGAAATAACTTGAGGTTGAGAACTCGAAGAGTTAATGACTCAAGATCAATATTACACATCCTCTGACTGACCTATGGCTTTTAAGTACTATAATAATGGTTCTTACGAAGGTATTAAAAGTGAGTGTGAGGTTGGTAGTAAATATATTAGGAAATACTTAGGTATTCTTATGTCTAATAAATTATACTATATATCCCCAAACAGTTTAGATACTATAAACTGTAAGTTTTGAGATAGCTATACTCATAAACCTATAATATAAATGTTACTACTAACGATATTAAAATCCCTTATATGTATACGGTTTAAAGGTGAGAAGGTAAACTGTTTTTACCACTGAGGTGATAAATCCTTTTCTTGAGGTCAGGAATCCCTTGAAGATTTTAAAGCTGACTTAAATAGTAAAGTAATCGGATATAATAACGAGCTTTACTATAAGTACCAGTTTGTACATTTCCCTAAAAAATGAGACCGGTATAGTAGGCAAGCAACTCACTACTCCCCAAGGGAACATTTATTAACAAACTATTCAAACCAAGAACTAATATTTGACTTAGAAGGTATAATACCTGATACGTATGAATTATCGCAGAACCTCGATTTCCGACTTGAAACAATTACTTTAGTACTTATTACAACTTTATATTTCTCATTAATTAGTGAGTAAGTATAAGGACGAGACTGTAAGTATAAGGACGAGACTGTAAGTATAAGGACGAGACTGTAAGTATAAGGACGAGA
>MDTF01010637.1_pt1 | contig 26685 bp, 47 predicted proteins | sample 811191 | NCBI WGS metagenome assembly MDTF01 (sample SAMN05326649, study PRJNA326480) | marine metagenome | isolation source: seawater | place: Southern Ocean | collected 2011
CAGATGGCGTACCTAATATATTAAGTGATGATGATGTATTTCAAAAAGGTGAAAGACAAAAACCTATTAAGAAAGCAATGCTAGAAGAATGGTCTAATATTGATAATATACCATTAGGATCAGAAACAAAAAAGAATTACAACCGGAACAAGAAACTTATTGACTTGTCCCAAATACCAAAAACGATAGAAACAAACATTATAAATACATATAACAATTATAAAGTAAAAGACAGGTCGCTCCTGTTACCTTATTTTATAGGAAAAAAACTGAAGACATTGATAGATAAGATTAATGACTTTTAAACAATTGAGGATATTATGGCTATAAGAGATAACGCACAATTAAGAAAAGGTATCGGATCCGAAGGATCAGGTGCTCCTACCGTACACGAGATTTTTACGAAAGTAAATAACGCAAAAGACAAGACTCAAAAGATTGCAATTTTAAAACAATATGATAATCAGGCAATGAGGCAGTTATTAAAAGCTGGTTTTGATCCTAAAATTAAATTTGATTTACCTGATGGCAATCCACCTTACATTGCAAATGAGGCACCTGCTGGTACTGAACACACAAGTTTAGCAGCTGAGGCTAAAAAACTATATCATTTTGTAGTTGGGGGAAACAATACAATAAACAAGTTGAAAAAAGAAACTATGTTTATTCAGATATTAGAAGGTCTACAAGAAGATGACGCTGAGGTTCTAATGTCAATCAAAAATAAAAATCTTAATCAAACATATAAAGGTTTAACTGCTAATTTAGTTAAAGAAACCTTTAATTGGGATGACGATTTTATTCGACTCGACAAGTAAAACCACACATTTATAGGGGTGTTCACGCTTTGTTCTCATAGCACACCCCTAAAACTCAATAAAATCAACACTTATTATCGCTTGACTTTCTTCTATAAGTCTGATACTATAAATATATGAGAAAACAATTACTATATCTATTTTTAGCGTTTGTATATATTTGGTCGTGGAGTATATTTAATGCTTTAAAAGCAGATGAGAGAGTTATAAACACGACAGGTCATATTATCGTAGAGACCGTTAAGGGTACCGATATAGACCAAATGAAAGTTTTAGAAAGTGAACTAGAACATTTAGGTCATAAATTTGCTTTGGAATTTATTCCAATTATTGAGGCATATTTACCTTACATTATGGATAGAATGATGACAGATTTGAGATTGAGTTTAGATAAACAAAAGAAATGTTTATTGCTTAAAGACTCTAAAATCAAAGATAAGGATTGTCAATGATAGAATTTTTTAACAGCATACCGTTAGAATTAAAAGTTATAATTTTATCGTGTATAACAATGGGAATTATACAGCATTACAATGACTATAAAAAGAAAATCAGAAACGGCAAAGATGAAAGTTAAGAAGACTCTAAAAAGAGAACTTGTTAGCAATCGTAAGTACACGACAACATACAAGGATATTAAAAAATATTTTAAGATGTTGAATAAAACTATATTCAAAAATGTACTTATGCCTTTCAATGATATTCAATTAAAAGATTTAAAGTGGCAAAGATGTTATGGTCAAGTAATCTTATGGGAGTGGAAAGGCAAAGGCACTATTCAATTTCATTTACAGATGTTACCAAAATACAGAAACAAAAAAGAGTTTGTGGAAACACTAGCACACGAAATGATCCACCTATATCAAATGAACTATAAAGGCGATACAGGTAATCACAATAAACTATTTTATTCCTTTAGACCGAAATTAAACAATATCGGTTTAGATTTATAATCAACTGAAAGATATATTATGGCAAGACAAGTGAAAGAGTTAGACCCCTATATTAAGGCAAGAGTAGGTGAGGCGTTATTAAAACTAGAAGGACTAGTAAAACAATCTAATCCAGCAGGTACAGGTAGATTATACTACACAGGACAATGGGCAAAAGATGTTTACGACAACTATACAAATAAACAGGCTGCTGTTATCTTCAGCAAAGTAAGGAAATTAGAATCAAATTTAACCTTTTATCAACAGAAATTAGAATCATTTACCGACCACGATCAAGTAGAGTGGGTAGGATATGACTATTATGCCAAAAAAATATAATTGGGACAATCTATTAGATAGTTGTTGGAAGTGGACGAAGATCACTTTTGCAGTTGGTATTCTTTGCGTTTCAGCGTATTGGTACGGTACATTTAAACCTAACAAATGGTCAACTGCTACTGTAACTGCTCAACTAGAACAGTTTTACCTAGAAAAAATTAAAGATTTAGATTTAAGAGAACCTGAATTTACTTATAGTGATGATATGCAATTCGTTAGAGCAATGCACAAGTGCATAGACTATATTAATTTCACAACACCTAAAGACAAGAGAGTGCCTTGGGAGATGGTTATAGGTCAGGCTGCGTTAGAGTCTGGTTGGGGTAAGAGTAGATTTGCAACCAAAGGTAATAATCTATTTGGTATTAGAACCTTTACTGAAACAACGCCACACTTACTATTAGTAGGTGTAACTGAATGGCCAGGTTGGGGTGTAAGAAAGTTTAGTAGTAAATGTGATAGTGTAAAAGAATATTTTAGATTATTAAATGAACACCGTGCTTACAAAAAATTTAGAACTAAAAGACAAGTGATGTTAGAAAATAATAAACAACTTGATTCAATTGTATTAATCAAAACTTTAGATAAGTTTTCAACTACTAAAGATTATGACCAAAGAGTTATAAGAATGATTAAAAAGATCAGAAAATTAGAAACTAAATAATCAGATGTTTTTAACACTATTAACTTTTATATCAGCGATCAGTATATCTGTAATAGCAGCAGGTTATTCTATTATAGGACTAGCAACCTTGTTTGCTGGTGCAACAACAGCCATTATTGCAATGGGTGGGGCATTAGAAGTAGGTAAGTTAGTTGCAGCCAGTTGGTTGTATAATAATTGGCGCTCAGATGTACCTAGACTTTTAAAAGCATATTTGTTTATAGCAATTATAGTATTAGTATTCATAACCTCTATGGGTATCTTTGGTTTCCTATCAAAGGCACACCTAGATCAAGTTAAACCTACATCAAGTAATAATATTAAAATAGAACTAATTGACAATCAAATTCTTTCACAAGAAAAAATTATAGATAGATCACAAAAGACTTTAAATTTATTAGACAAGGCATTAGAAGTTTACATAGACAAAGAATATGTGACCAGAGGTTTAAAAGAGCGTAAGAAACAAAAACCTGAAAGGGACGCATTAACGAGTGCTATAAATGAGGCGAGTGATAAGATAACTGAACTATCAGATAAAAGAGGTAGTTTAAAACTAGAACAAGATAAGATAGAGGCAGAGGTAGGACCTATTAAATACATTGCTGAACTTATATATGGTGATGACGCAAAGGACTATTTTGACCACGCTGTTAGAATTGTAATACTGATATTAATATTTGTATTTGATCCTCTTGCAGTATTACTATTAATAGCTGCTAACATATCATTAAGACAATGGAGATTGGCGAGAAATGAAAAACAAAATATCAAAGACGAAGAAGAAAAAGAGAGTAAGAAGCAAAAAGATTGGCAGAAAGAAGCTGTTAATGCAAAAGCTAGGGCGAAAGACTACCGAGATAAGCAAAGAATTTACAAAGATTTTTTTGGAAAACTAGGTAAGAGAACTTTAAACAATAGAGATTATGAAGAATTTTTTGCTAAAATGGGAACTGAAGAATTGAAAAACTTAGGACTTGATCCAGATGAGATAAGACTTAAAATGGATCAGATAATGGAGTGGAATGCGAATAGCGATACTGATAACAAGTAGTTTACTTTTAAACGCCTGTGCTGTTGCACCCTCTTGGTTAGCGACTTCAGGTGGTGCATATTCAGAATACAAAGTAATATCAGCTGCCAAGACAGGATTAGATTTAGGTCTATCAGCAAACGATTTACCTACAACAAATGACTATGCTTTATCGCAGATAACAGGATATGATTGTAGAGTTAAAAGAGGTATAACAAAAGGTATTGAATATATGTGTAAAAGCGTAGTTGCTACACCTATTATACCAAAAAAGAAACCAAAAGAGCTTGACAAACCCGATAATAAGTGATATAGTAGAGTATATGATTACAAGTGAAGATATGAAAAGACTAGAAACTATTGATACTAAAAAACATAGACTAGACAATTTAGCAAAGGCGTGTGCTGACGCTAAATCAGATGAAATGAAATCTATGTGGTATATGAAATTAAAACAATTAGCAAAAGAATATAATATGATGGATTACTTTGGGAGACTAATACATTAATGAATATATTTTACCTAGACAAAAATCCTAATACTGCTGCTAAGATGATGTGTGATAAACATATTATCAAAATGATACTAGAGTCTGCTCAAATGCTATGTACTGCTAAAAGAGTATTAGACGGCACAATGTATCTAGGCAAGACAAAGAACAATAGAAATATTAAAAGATGGCGATTAGATAATGATAACGAAGAAGCAACTATATACAAAGCAGGTTGGCTAGGTCACCCTAGTACACAATGGGTTCTAAAGTCTGCTTACAATTACAGCTGGCTATATAACCATATGATTGCTCTGAATGAAGAATACAAATTAAGATGGCAAAAAACTAAAAATCATATCTCAATAGACAAGTTGGGTGTGTTACTAAAAGACCCACCTAAAAATGCACCTATCAATGTGATAGGCACAGACGCTACACCAGCAATGCCAGATCATTGTAAGATACCTAATGATGTAGTTGGGTCATATAGAAAATACTATATACTAGAGAAGATAAGATTTGCCAAGTGGGAAAAACCTAACGCAATAATGCCCGAGTGGTTTAAGGAAGGAATAAATGTTTGATTACATAGTAGGTGGTGGTATAGTAACGAAATCAAACTTTTTTACACCAGAAAAATTTGAAAGTATTAAACAAGATATTAAAACTTTTGATTGGGAAGAAAGACATCAACCATTAAAGATGGCATATGGTAATAGATTTCAAGGTATGCCTTGTTATCAAGTCATATACGATAAAGAGAATGATTATATTATAGATAAAATAGAAGAAATAATAAAACATCCTATTAAAGATTTTTCTATGATTGCAAGAAAAATTTTAATAAGTGAAATAAAGGCATCCCCACAAGATTTTAGTAAATATGGTTTTGTACATAGAGATTTAGAAAGAGATTTTGTTTCAGAATCTTTATTAGCAGGTATGATGTATTTTGACCAATCTTATGACGGTGGTACAGCATTTTTTCATAATCAACTGGAAAAAGTACCAGACATATATGTAAGTAGTTTTCCAAATAGATTAGTTTTATATAACGGTGGTAGATATCACGCTAATTGTTTTGATTACACAATGGAAGAAAGAATAACATTTTCTTTTTTCTTTAAACTAAAATAGAAAGATATATAATGCAAGAAGATGATTTAGAAGTGAGTAGGCAAATGTCTAAACAACATAGGGACGAGAGATTGGCAAAAGAACAAGGTATGATAAGACTATATACTGTATCAGAAATAGATATATTAAAAAAAGGATTAAGTGATGGCGAAATCAAAGAAGACTAGAGGTAAAATTTACGAAAGAAATCCTATGACAGGAGTTATTCGTTGGAGATATACAGATGAGTCACCTGACAAATTTGGTTGGCCTAATTACGGCAGAATATTAAAGGAGAAAAAAAATGATAAAAGAAGCACTAATTAAAAAACTAGAAGGTGATGTAGCAGTTGCAGAAACAGATTTAAAAGTCTTTTTAGGTAACCCTATCGGCGTTGCTGAACATATAGACTATGTTGCTACAGCAGAAAAGAAAACAACATTATTAGCAGAAGCAAAAGATAAGTTAGAAACACTTAAAAATCTTTAATGCCGATCTACACTTTTTATAATAAAAGAACTAAAAAAGAATATGACGAAATGATGATGATTTCTGAAATGGAATCTTATTTGTCAAAGAATAAACATATTTCACAAGTATTGCAACCTATAAATATTGTTTCAGGAGTTGCAGGACTAACGCATAAGAATGACCAAGGTTGGAAAGAAAATATGCAAAGGATTGCTGAGGCACACCCTACAAGTCCTCTTGGCGAAAGATACGGCAAGAAATCAATCAAACAAATTAAAACTCAACAAGCATTAACAAAGAACAAACAGCGAATAGCAAGTAGAAGGAAAAAGTAATGAATAAAGACATACCTGATTATATGCGAGAGTTTGATACTTCAGATGATTGGGGTATGACACCTGTATCATCTACACCATCAAACACACCTAGTGTTGATCCTAAACTAGTAGAAAATTCTAATTTAGAAATATCAAAAGTAAAAGGTGATGTATCAGATATTAAGTCAATGATGAATGAGATTATGCAGATAGTGGCAGAGAAAGATACTATTACAAAAGAAGTATCAGACGAAGAAACAATAAAAAGATTTAAGGACATTGAGAAAATTGTATTACCTTTTTTATATAACTTAGGTAAAACAGACGAACCTTATATACATTGGCCAAATAGAGGACCAATTATTAAGGCACAAATAGAGAAAATACTAAAACTTACAAGGGGATAATATGACAGCGAAAGCTAAACATAAAGAACTAAAAAGAGCCGTGTTAGATATTGAGAACAAAAGAGAAAAAGATAGAACTAACAGCACTTGGTACGATTTAAGAACTCTAAAGAAACTTAAACTAAAAGCAAAGGAAAAGATAAATGCAACTAAGCAACAATTTTTCGCTTAAAGAAATGACTGCCTCTCAAACGGCAGACAGACACGGAATTACTAATAATCCAAGCGAAGATCATATGGATAATATGAAAAAATTATGTGAATCCATACTACAACCAATTAGAGAACACTATGGCAAAGTTGTATCAGTATCCAGTGGGTACAGATCACCAGAGTTATGTGTTAAGATAGGATCAAGTTTAAAATCCCAGCACGCCAAGGGCCAAGCTGCGGACTTTGAAATATTTGGGATCCCAAATGCTGACTTGGCAAAATATATTATAGATACATTAGATTTTGACCAGTTGATATTGGAATACCATAACACGGAAGAACCTAACAGCGGTTGGATTCATTGTTCATACAAGAATCCTGAAGACAATAGAAAACAAGTTTTAAGAGCATACAGAAATGGTGATGGTAAGACTATTTACGAACCATACGACCCTAGCTGAGCTGTTGAAACTCTTAACAATGAACAAAAGAGAGAACGAGATAAACTTGTGTCGCATTATATGTTACACAGATCAATCTAGTGCTTGACTTTTTGATAATATAATGTTATAATGTAATTATGAATAAATTTAAATTTGAAAATATAGATAAGACACTCTTACCTAAAACTAAAGGTAAGAGTATAGACGGACATAGATTTTATGCAATAGATGATAAGAATTATCCATCTGTAACTACTGTTCTAAACATAAGAAAAAAAGAAGGATTACTTCAATGGCGTAAGAATGTTGGAGAAGGTGCTGCTAATTGGGAAATGGGTCGTGCTGCTCGTAGAGGTACAGCAACACACACACTCATTGAACAATACATTAAAGGTGAAACACCTAGTGAGAGATCAGTATTACCAATAGGTCTTTTTAGATTATTAAAACCTTATGTAGATCAGGTTAACAATATTCACTTATTAGAAGCGTGTATGTACTCACACAAGTTGACCATTGCAGGTCAAGTTGATTGTGTTGCAGAATACAATGGTAAGTTATCTGTAATAGATTTTAAAACAGCAAACAAAGAACGACAAGAATCTTGGATAGAGAACTACTTTTTACAGACTACTGCCTATGCTATTATGTATGAGGAGATATTCGGTAAACCCATAGAACAAATAGTCATATTACTTGCAGGTGAAGACGGTTCTGTCGCTTGCTACAAAAAGAATCCTAACGATTATAAAGAGTCGCTTGGTAAAGCGATACAAGAGTTTTATAAATATTACGAGGAACTAAACAAAGATAAAGTCAAAAGTATTACATAGAATAAAAAGGTGATTTAAATTCTACTTGCGACCTAAAACGCTAAAGGATAAAATGAAGAAATTAGTATTAATATTAAGTATATTATTTGCTACAGTTGTATATGCTGGCCACGAAGAAGGTTTAAGAGATGGAGAAGTTTACATACAACAGTTACCTGCTTTATGTGGGTCGCCAGAAAATATACAAAAATATTTAGACCATAAGAAATTAAAACCATTACATATCTCTCTAGGTAGAGAAGCAATGGACCCAACAGGATTACCAGTTTATATGATGACTTATATGGTGAACGATAACAAAACAGAAAGTGCTACTGTATTAACTATACCAAATAATACAGAAAGTTGTATTTTGTATCATACATTTGATCTTGTAATGGAACTTAAAGAAAAACCAACGAATTAGACGGCGAAGGTAATATAATAACTAGTGAGGACGGTGGTGCAATTCCACCCACCTCCACCAATTTAAAACACATTGAGGTGTGCTTTGAGGGGGTGAATCAGATTCGACTACTACTAAACCTTACTGGAGTTTAATCGCTGACACCGTAATGTCAACTTATAAACGCTAACGAAAGTTACGCTTTAGCAGCTTAGTCTGCTTAGGGTTTGCCTGTACCTAGTAACAGAAACAGGCATACAAAAGGATATAATGAACCAGGCGACACCGACAGAAATTCCAAACACATATTACAGAATACCTATCGTAAAGGATAGGTGGGCCCCTATTGTGGTTACGCTAGCGGGTAACCACACTAGACAAATTAACAATTATATGTTATAATGAAAGTATAAATGAATAGTAAAGAATTTAGTTTAAAGATAGAATCAGTAGTTAAAATGAAAAGAGTATCTTATATGGATGCCATTATAGACTATTGTAATCTAAACGACATTGATGTAGGAACTGTTAAAGCAATGGTTAATAAATCATTAAAAGAAAAAATCAAACACGAGGCAGTTAATTTAAAAATGCTTAAAGAGAAAAAAGGTGGTACTCTACCTGTATGAATGGAATGGAGATGTTATACCACATCTTATTCGTAGAGAAATCTACTGCTCTATGGGGCATAATAGGACTAGGAGTAGCAATTGCAATTTTAAGTATATTATATGATATTGGCTGTGAACAAAACAATGAATGAAGAAAAGGAAAATATAATGGATAAAATACCAGAACATAAATTTAAATGTAGATTTCAACACCAGACATTTATGATATGGAAAGATGTATCAACAGATGATATGTTTAAAGACAAGAAGGTGGTAATATTTGGATTACCAGGTGCATTTACACCAACTTGTTCATCAAAACACTTACCCGAATACGAGGAGAAGTATGAACTATTTAAAGAACAAGGTATAGACGATATATATTGTATATCAGTTAATGACGCCTTTGTAATGAATGCTTGGGGTAGTAGTTTAGTGCCTAAAGTAGAGAAAGTCTTTTTATGTCCTGATGGTGATGGAAAATTTACAGATAAAATGAAAATGTTAATTGATAAACCTAAAGTAGGATTTGGTTTAAGAAGTTGGAGATATTCTGCTCTAGTTAATAATGGTGTAATAGAAAAAATGTTTATTGAACCAGGTAAAAATAATGAGAGTGCTGATGAAGATCCTTACGAAGTATCAGGTGCAACAACTATGTTAGATTATTTAAAGGACAACAAATAATAAATGTATGGAGGGTTTGATGTTTTTAGAGTTTATATGGCAGTTAAATTACATTTTACTACCAAGTATAATTACTTTGACTATGACGGCAAAGTTAATATCAAACTAGATACATTTACAAAACGAAATGATAGATATTTTTTTCATAAACTCAGCACAAAATACAATAAGGATGAAATACTTGATTTCTTTGTTGCAAATTTTACTGAAAAAGATAAAAACTGGATTGGGAACTTACTAGAAAATGATGGACGAGATATTTACCTCAAATATAAAAAGGTTAAAGATAATTTTAAGTACCATTTTAGAAACGATTTTGTTAATATTCTTTCTGATTTCAACAGTAAGCGTATTTCTTTTGATGATGGCTTCGTTTGCAATAATGGACAACACCCTAGACTTTTACGCTTACTTATTCAAAGGAGAGCGTCATTCCAAACCTTCGTTGTGCTTGACCAAGTCTTATCGTTTATCAAAAATTGGAATAAACAAATTGAAGAAAAGGTTGTGTGGCCTAAAATCGCACATAAGGTTTCCAAGTTGAAACCTTTTATAAAATATAATATAACTGAATGTAAGTTAATAATGAAAGAGGTAATAAGAAACAATGACTAAACCAAAAATAGAATTTATATCTCTAGTATCAGGTGTAGATAAGACAATGCCTATGATAGAGGCGAGTAAACATAAACCATCTTGGATTAAGAGAGCGGCTGAAGATTTTAAATCTAAAGGTTCTATCACCCAACAAGTTAGAGGTGGAGAACAAATGTATGCTGATCCTAATTCACAAAAATTCAATCCTGGAGAAACAAGACACACATCAAAATGTCCTGCTCTACAGCAGTTTCATAACACAGGTTATATTATGAGATTACATACTGATATAAAAATAGATGTAAGTCCTGATGGCACAATGTATCAATCATCAATACCTGGTGGTAACCCAGAAACTAAAGAACTTATTACATCACATATGGAACAATCAATGTATCCTTTCTTTGAAAATTGGCCTAAAGGTACAATGAAACAAGTATTGAAATTTAATTTACCTTGGGTAGCAAGAATACCTAAAGGATATAAACTGTTGCAAATGCACCCTATGTACCTAGACGACAATAGGTTCACAACTTGTTCAGGTATATTAGAACCACAATTAGGACACGCTGCTATAGGTACAGTACCTTTCTTTTGCCACTTCACAGGCATAGAAACAATTAAGGCAGGAACACCTATTGCTCAATTTGTATTGATACCAGATGAAGATAACGAAATGAAAGTAATTGACTTTGAAGATGATAAAAATTATATCAAAGAAAGATCAATGAACTATTTACAATTACAACAATCATTTAATAAAAACTACAACAAGATTAGAGAGTTTTGGAAGAGTTACGGTTGGTAGAATGGTTTGGTCTAATAATGAAAAAGGACTTGTTGAAGAACTAAACAAACTTGCTATATTTGCAGACAATCCATTAATTGTAGAAGGCACATCATACTCTGCCTTTGACGCAATTAGCGATAAGTTTGTTTGTGAATTTAAGAAAAGAAACTTTGAAAGCGACCACAAGTATGCTTTAGAAGGTCTTATTATTGAGAGAAAGAAATACGATAGTCTGATTGAGAAAAGTGAATTTTTTAAGAAAGAGGCATTGTATATCAATAAGTTTACAGACAACAAGATAGTAATATGGAACTTAACTGATATGACAAAGTTTAGTTTTGATTTCAAATGGCATATGAAGAAGATGAACAAGAGAACTTTCCAATCTAAATTTGATAAGACAGAAAAAGAAGTAGCACTACTAAAACCTAAAGACGGAAAAGTATATGAGTAGAGTATTTTGTATCGGTAACGGTGAGAGTAGAAAACATTTAGATTTAGAAACATTAAGATCACACGGCAAGATATATGGTTGTAATGCTTTGTATAGAGATTTTAAACCAGATGTAATTACTGCTGTTGATATGGGCATAATGCACGAGATATACAATTCAGGTTATGCACAAGACAATAAGTGTGTGTTTAGAGATTGGAACACAATGCCTGGTGATATGTACGATCAATTATTATATGCAGGTCAAAACTATTCAGACCAAGATTACGATTTAATTAAGAAAGAAAATGTAATCAACAGTAATGAACGAGGTGATTGTAAAGAGTTTGTATTACACGGTTCTAATTTAGCAGGTGTAATAGAGATAATGAAAAAGAATAAGACTAGAGAAGAAAAGAAAGTTAATCACTCATTAATAAATGTAAGTTGGGTTACCAGCGATGATAAGGTCAGAGCAGTACAAGATTATATGATTAACAATGAGGGTAAGACAAGAGATAGAGGTTGGGCAGCAGGTCCTACTTCAGGTTACTTTGCAGTATTAGATAATAAACCTGCTGAAGTATTTTTACTAGGACACGATTTAGAGAGTCATAATAACAAACTAAACAATATGTACAAAGACACAAAACATTATGGTCTAAAAGAGGCACACAAGACACCTAGTGTCAATTGGATAAATCAATGGCTAGAACTAATAAAAGAACATCAAAACATCACTTTCTACAAGGTAAATCCAAACGGAGGCGATGGTTCAGACCCTATTAGTACAATACCAGAGGCGTGGGCAAGTATGAAGAATATTAAATATATTGACTATACCACGCTTGACAATATGCTAAAGATATGATATAGTATTACTATTACAATGTTAGATGGATTTATATACAGATTACTAAACAAGATTGTTTTTACTTGTGAGAAGTTACGAGAAAAGATGATTGAAAGATCAATGCCGAACCCTTGCAAATCAGCAAAAGCTTGGCGTAAAGATTATGAAAAGTGGAAGAAAAACCAGTCTAAATAGTAATGATTCCGATTAAATAGGAAACACAAATATAATAATATAATAATATAAGGAGAATACGAATATGGATTTTGAACAATTAAAATCTTCATCAAGTGGTTTTGACGCTTTAACTAAGGCACTTGAAACTAACCTCAATCCCGAGGACAATTCAAACAAGAACAAATACCAAGACGATAGATTTTGGAAACCAGAGTTAGACAAAACTGGTAACGGTTATGCTGTTATTAGATTCTTACCTGCTGTTGAAGGCGAAGACTTGCCTTGGCAGAGAGTATGGTCTCACGCTTTCCAAGGAACTGGTGGTTGGTATATTGAGAACTCATTAACAACATTAAATCAAAAAGATCCTGTGTCGGAAGAAAACACAAGACTTTGGAATACAGGTGTTGATAGTGATAAAGAAATTGCTAGAAAGAGAAAAAGAAAACTATCTTATTACTCAAATATTCTAGTAGTGTCTGATCCAAAACATCCAGAGAATGAAGGCAAAGTTTACTTATACAAATTTGGTAAAAAGATATTTGATAAGGTAACTGAAGCAATGCAACCGGCATTTGAAGACGAAGCGGCAATCAATCCGTTTGACTTCTGGAAAGGTGCAAACTTCAAACTTAAAATCAGAAAAGTTGATGGTTATTGGAACTATGACAAATCTGAATTTGAAAGTGTATCAGCTCTTGCTGGTAATGATGAGGAAATCAAAAAGACTTGGTCTTCTCAACACGCTTTAAAACCATTTTTAGCAGCAGATAATTTTAAAACCTATGACGAACTCAAAGAGAAACTGAATAGGGTGTTATCAGGTGCTAGAAAAACTGAAACCGTTGCCGTTGCAGACCTCCCGCCTCAACCTACGGCTTCAGCTAAAACTATAAGTGAAAGTCCAGTTGCTAGTGATGATGACGATACAATGTCATACTTTAGTAAATTAGCAGAGGACGAGTAATAACCTCTCTCTCGGTACATAGTTTAGGGCGCTTTAGGTAACTAAAGTGCCCTTTTTCAAGCATAAATATAGCGTATGCCAAGTATATTAGATCCATTAGTAGATAGAGCCGCAGGTATCAGAAAAGGTACTAGATGGTATCAACAAGCAGTTGCTTCTATAGCAGATAAGATATCTGCTAGACGATTGATGAATCAAGGTAAACTAAATGGCAGACCTAGTATTGGTCGTTTAAATATGTTCTTTTATGACCCTAAATATAAGAAGACATTACCATATTATGATACCTTTCCTCTAGTGTTACCTATTGAGAGAATACCAGGTGGATTTGCAGGGATTAACTTTCATTATTTAAGACCTGGTGCTAGATTTACTTTGTTAGAAAGATTGCAAAAGTTTTCTACAAAGGGTGCAGAAATAACTAGTAGAAATAGTTTTGATGTCAGTTACGATAGAGTTAAGAATATACCATTGGTTAAGAATACAATTAAGAAGTATTTGTGGTCCCACGTTAGATCAAGTTTTTTAAGAATTGATTACGACAAGGCCGCATTATCAGTTTATTTACCAGTGGCACAGTTTAAAAAAGGGAGTCCATACTAATGGCAATATTAAGAGGCGGAAAAAGAATTGGTGGTTATGATATTCGTATCGGAATACCTAGAGATAAATCTTTAGATGATGTAACAGGCGATAAGAGATTACAACGAAGACAAGGTGGTAATCCTGAAACTACAATAGGTCGTTTTCAATCATATGTAAATGAGGCAGAAGGATTTGCTAGAAAGGCAAGATTTTATGCTGAGTTTGCTTTACCTAAAGGTGTATCAAACGGTGCATTATTTTCAGAAGGTTTTGAAGACACATCATTAGCAGCACAAGAGAAACAAGCATTTCCTACACAAGGAGATTTACTTGCTGTACAACAGGCAAATGGTAGACGAGTAAGAGCATTTTGTTCCTCAATCAGTATGCCCGATAGAGAAATGGTATCTAAAGAAGTTAGACACGGCAATGCACCTGCTAGAAATTTTGTATATGATATGAAATCATCATCTATATCAGCAACATTTTATGCTGATAAATTTATGAGAGAGAGATCATACTTTGAATTATGGCAAAAATCTGCTATGTCAACATCATCTACATTTAACACAAACTATTATGACAACTATGTTGCTAACCTAAACATATTTCAATTAGGTCAATTTGCTAGCAGACAAGAACGGGACGATATAACTTATGGTGTACAATTGATAGATTGCTTTCCTACTAAAATAGGTGCAATAGAATATTCCCACGATGCTAATAACATACAAACAATAGATGTAGATTTTTCATTTAGATACTGGATTAATTACTTTATAGATAAACAAGGTAATATAGAATTAGGTAGTCCTACTGGTAGGATACCTGAGATTAAGAACAATAGAGGAATTTTTGGTAGTTTGATAAATAAATTGCCACCTGAATTGAGAAGGGCAGGTAGAGATGTACTCAACGATTTAAGAAGACGAGTACCTCTAGGTAGAGTAACTGGCGGAAGAGTATTCCCACCATTTAAAATACCACCACTAAATATTTAATAATTAAAAGGAGTTATTATGGCGTTACCAATAGTTGAAACACCGAGATACGAGTTGACTTTACCATCAAGTGATGTAAAAGTACAATACAGACCTTTTCTAGTAAAAGAAGAAAAAGTTTTATATATGGCACTTGAATCAGGTGATGAAATGCAAATGCAAACAGCAACAAAAGATATTTTGACTGCTGTAACATACGGAAAGTTAGATGTAGAAACATTACCTACATTTGATGTAGAATATATTTTCCTACAAGTTAGGGCAAAGTCAGTAGGAGAAGTTGCTAAATTTAAGATTATTTGTCCAGATGATAGTAAGACCTATGGCGACATAGAAGTTGACTTATCAAAAGTTGAGGTGCAAGTAGATGACGCACACACCAACGATATTATATTAGATGAAAAAAGAAAATTAGGTGTCAAAATGAAATATCCTAATATGAAAGTGTTGTATGATACACAAGGTGTCAAGGCGCTTAAATATGAAGATATAATGACTTTAATTATAGGTTGTGTTGATTACATTTACGAGGGTGAAAAGAATTACCCTACTAGTGAGTCAACAAAAGAAGAACTAAAAGAGTTTTTTGAAAACTTAGCACAAGAACAGTTTGCTAAAATGAGAAAATTCTTTGACACTATGCCTAAATTAAGACACAAATGTAAAGTGAAGAACCCTAAAACAGGTATTGAAAGTACAGTTACCTTTAGTGGGTTACAAGATTTTTTCGGATTGGCCTCTCCCACAACAGCCTAGAGGCCTTATTTGAAATCAATTTTGCTCTTATGCAACATCATAAGTATTCACTAACGGAGATTGAGGCAATGTTACCGTGGGAAAGAGATGTATATGTTTCATTATTAATAAGACATATAAAAGAGGAAAACGAAAGAAAAAAAAGAGAACAAGATAAACAAAGATAAAATATGATAGACAAAATTAAAAGAACAGGTATAGACACGATCAAACTAGTATGGGATTTCTTTTCAGATGAACTACCACACGTTTTATCAAATTGGAGATTGATTCCAAGATTGATGATGGGGTTGTACTGCTATGCTTTCTATTCAACTATGAACTGGTTTATGTTACTAGACGCTCCTAACAATGCACAAGCAGGTTTTGTGTCAGTTGTTGTTGGTGCTGGTGCAGCCTGGTTTGGACTATATGTTAATAGTGGCAAAGTTAGCTCGTCACCTTCGTCAAAAGTTAAAATTAAAAAGAACAAAGAAGTAGATACACACATAGGTTAATAAATGGCATTACCAAAACTAGATAAACTAGGAACAGATGAGGCAACTTCAAAAGCACAAGAAGTTGAAGTAAAAAAACTTTATGAATCAATAAAAAATTCTTATAGTGATGGTATGAAAGCTGCCAATCAGGCAACAGTTAGTGAACTTCCTAAAATGATTAAAGAATTGACAGATGATATAAAATCAGGTTCAATAGACAATTTTTCAACAGCAATAAACAAACTAGTTAAATTAACTGATACACTAGGAATCAATTTAAGAGATTATAACGAAGACTTAGCAAACACAGTAGATAAATTTACAAAAAAACAAGCAAGTTTAGAAGATCAACTTGCTGATTATAGAGAAAAAGGTTTTCAAGCAGAAATAAGAAATAATGCTGTAGTGTTGTTAACTCAAAGAGAAGTATTTGCTCTTCAAAAAGAATACAAAGAGAATGAAAGTAAGATATTATCATCAACTGTTGAAAGAGTAGAATTACAAAAAGGTTATGACGCTATTACTGATAAAGAAATTACTAAAAAGAAAACAGCACAAGACAATATAATTGCTAAAGAAACTGAAATTGTAGAGTTGAGAGAAAAGAATCAGGACATTGAAAAGAAAACAGGAATGACAGCAGACACAGGTAGAAATGAAGATCAAGGATTTGGTAAATTTCAGGAACTAAAAGAAGCATTTATGATTATACCTGATACTATTGGAGACGCTATGACATCTTTTTCTAAAGCCGGTAAGGGTGTATTCACTGGTCTAACTTCACTATTTACAAAAGGTGGTTTAGCAAAAGCATTTAAAGGTCTTGTAAACTTTTTCAAAACTGCTAGAATAATGATTGCAGCTGCATTTCTTTTAGTAGTAGCAGCAATTCAATTTGTTGCTGAAAGAATTGACAAGATAGCAGATTTCTTTGTGAAAATATGGAACAAGATTACAGGTTTCTTTGCGGCCATAGGTGAATGGTTTAGTGACTCTTGGTTAGGTAAAAAACTAGGACTAGGTAAAGCTGAAGCAGACGAAGACGAAAAAGTTTCAAATATGAAAGCCAAGTCATACGATAATATGGACGATGGCACTTACGCCATAGGTAATGATGGTGCAGATATAAAAGACAATAATGTAGATGAATTTTTATCACAATCAAAAGACGCCTCAGCAGCACCTGCTGTTGGTCACGATGGAAAAATTTATCAACCAGGTGAAGAAGGTTATGAAAATGCTAAATCAAATAGAACACAAGACACACAATCATATTTGGAAGATTCTAATAGTGTAAATGAAAAACTGTCTATAAAAGATTTAACAGGTAATCAAGTAGGTGATGGTGAAACATCTTCATTGCTTAAAGAATTAAATGGAGAAAGTGATAAAGTTTCATCTAATAATGTTGTCAACATACAAAACAATTCAAATGTAAATAGTAGTCAATCAAATGCTTCTAATGTTTCAGGATTTATAGACCACGAACCAGATACTTCATTTAAATATGTAAGACGAAGTAATGGTGATGAGTATATCTAATACTTAACGCCTAAATCTATTTCAGTAATTATCTTAAACACAGCACCATTGTCATCAGCATATTTTGTTGCCGCTTGCCACTTTGCTTGATTCTTAATATACTCAAAACTCTCACGCATATATGACTTGGTTTTCTTCTTGCCTGGGACAGGTCTTTTGCATTGACGAGAAGGTTTAATCTCAATCAACATTTTCTTATTCTTATCTGTTTTGATTATGAAGTCTGGAAAGTATCTATGATATTTCTTATCAATAGGACTGTAATATCTAATTGCTAATTCTTCACTTGCCCAATTTGTTATGCCTGGGTTATTATCACAATATACCATAAATTTACGCTCTAAAAGTGAACGATAGACTATGTTATTTGGGTTACCGACATATTTTTCAGGTTTAATCGGTTTATATATTCCTTTAAAAGACTTACTCATATCATATAAATAGTTATAACAATATTTAGTAAGGATATAATCAATGGCTTGGACATCAAAAGTAGCAAATGTAATCAAAGGTAAAATAACTTCTATGGCTATGAACGCAGTAGGTGGTAAGTTAATGAGCAACTTTGCTAATGCAGGTCAAACTTCTAAAGTTGCTGCTAAACTATTAAACAAATCTCCATTAGAGATAGGTAACGATTCTCCTACAGCACATATTAAAGCTAATCCTTACTCATACGGAACAGTTTATTACCCACAAGAAACAAGTAATATGGGAGATGGACACTATGTAATATTTGATGTTCTTATGCACAATGAATCAGCATATAGAACAAATACTTTTAACAATGGATTATTAACAGACAATTCTAAAAATTATGTTGGTGGTGAGAAGAATTGGTTTGCTGGTAAAGTAGCAGGTACATCTGTACGAAATATTAAAAATATAAAACAACGAGGCATAGAATCAACAAATAGAGTTAGAGGTGTTAACTCAGGTGTCTTTGCTAAGTTAGGATCAAATCACACATATATTTCGGATAGTATCGTAATGTATATGCCACCTGAAGGAATGAAATTTGATTATTCTGCTAGTTACGAGTCAATGGAAACAGGTCTTGCAGGAGATATAGGAGCAGGTATAGGTGGTTTAATTAATGACGCAGGTTTTAAATCTAAATTGAAGGCAGCAGCAAAAGGATCTACCGCTGTGATACAAGAATTAACTAAAGAAGCAAGTTTTGGTGTTTTGGGATTAATACCTGGTATGGAGAACGCAAGAGGATTATATGACAAGTTTAAGGGTCAGGCAAAGAATCCTAATTTAGAATCAGTATTTAAATCAGTACCATTTAGAGAGTTTAGTTTTCCATTTACTTTTGCACCGAAGAATGAGAAAGAAAAAGACGCAGTACACAAGATATTACAACTGTTTAGATTTCATATGTTACCTGAACAACAAAGTGGTGCTAATGGTTACTTTAATGTACCATCAGAATTTCAAATAACATATATGTATAGAGATAATGAAAACTCATACTTACCTAGAATTAGTCGTTGCGTATTAAAAGCAGCACAAATTGATTATGCACCTGAAGGTGTTGTATCAACATTAACACCAGACGAAAGAGGGGCACCGCCTACTTTAATAACTATGAACTTGACATTTGGTGAAACAGAAATTATGACTAAAGAAACAGTAGCAAAAGGATATTAATGTACTTTGCAAGATTCCCTAAAGGTCAATATATCATACCAGGTACAAAAGACTATAAACTGGTTAGTGATTTATGGAGACGAATTAAGATAAGAGATAAAATTAAGAATGAGGGAAGTCTTTATTCAGAATATTATGTTGCAGATGGTGAGAGACCTGAACTTATTGCAGAAAGACATTTTGGTAGTCCTGAACTACATTGGATTATTTTAATAACAAATGATGTAACTGATGGACTTCACGGTTGGCCATTATCGTTTTCGGCATTTGAAGAATTTGTAAATGACAAATACGATATACCTGGTGCAATACATCATTATGAGAAAGTACAATCTAGTGGACCACAAAAATCAATAGATCACTCACACTTATTAGAATGTAATAGTACAGACGCAGGTGCTCAAGCAGTTTCAAATAGAGAATACGAACAAAGAAGACAAGATAAGATCAGTAGAATTAAATTACTATCACCATCTTTCTTACCAGCAATAATTGAAGAATTTGAAAGATTAATGAATGAATAATTATGTACTCAGCAATAGATACAGATAAACTTACTAGACCAGGTAGATTTCTACTAGATGATATTACTTTAGTGTCATATCAATCAGCAGATGGTTCTAATAAGAATGCTAAATCAATTTCAATCAGATCACTAGTATTAGAAATAGACCTTTACGAATCGTTAGAGGGTGCAGGTCTATCAGGTAGTATAGTAGTCGCAGATGGTCAATCTGTTATATCACATTTACCTTTGACAGGTTATGAACGCATAGAATTTAAGTTATTTACGCCAGGCACGAGTAGAGGTTACGATTTCACTAGTAAAACAGGTCACCCTATGTTTATTTACAAAATCAGTAATAGATTGCCTTTGACACCTAGATCACAAATATATGTACTACATTTTTGCAGTAGAGAAATGCTTGATAATGAAATGATGAGAGTCAATAGATCATTAGAAGGATCAGTTGACAGTATGGTCGTTGATATTGTAAGAACTGATTTAGATAGTAAGAAGAACTTGATTGTAGAAGAAACAAGAGGTCTACACAAGTTTGCTATGCCAAGAATTAAACCTTTGAATGCTATTGCAAAGTTATCGGCAGTATCAGAACCACTAAAATACAATTCAAGTGGTATGTTATTTTACGAAGACAGTAATGGTTTCAGATTTAGAAGTGTAGAAAATATGTTAGCAATCTCTGGTGTTGCAAGACCAGTAGCAGCAAAGTTTCAACAGAAACCTCGTAATGTAAAAGGTGGGTCAGGTGAAACAGATGTAATAAAAGAAATGCAAACTGTTGATGGTTACACAATCAAAGATCAGTTTGACACATTAAAGAATTTATCTAATGGCGTATATGCCAGTAGAACTATTACACACGATATGTTCAACAAAACTTTTAGTGAAATAGACTTTGACTACAACCAATACTTCCCTACTATATTTCATACTGAACACGATGGATCAGGTGGCAAAGTAGATAACAAATCACAGTTACCATTATTCAATTTTAAGAACAACACAATGATTTCGGACAAACCTGAAGGACGATTAAACTTTATATCTACAACAGAAAAGATACAAAACGAATACGAAGGACCAGAAGGTGAACGAATATTCCCTGCTAGTATGGCACAGAAACTATCATTTAGAAGTCAGAGCATAGGATTAGATTGCAAAGGTTTCACAGGCATATCAGTAGGAGATATATGCAGTTTTGAAGTACCGAGTTATGAACCAGTTAAAAAAGATAACCCTATGGACATAGATCCGTATATGAGTGGTCGCTATCTAATAAAGAAGATACATCATAATATAGACACGGCTAAAGATATGCACACAATGAACCTAGAGTGTATGAAAGACGCAGTACGAGTTGCTTATCCAGAAGAAAACATAGATACATTTACAAATAGAGAAAACCTAGACGCCACTACATATTTACAATATCAACTAGACGAGGCAATAATAAACGAGGCAAACCAAGAAACGCATAATGAGATAATGGCTTAGAGCTGCTAAGAGTCAGATTTTTTTTGACTAAGGCAGGCCAGCACGCCACAATATGAGAGAAAACAATTAACTGAGCAAAGGCAATGAGAATATGAACATAAAGACACAGATTAAATCAATTAGCAAAAGATGTAAAGACAAATTTACAAGACTAATAGAGGACGCTCACTATAAGTATGACTGTATAACATACTATAACAGATACCACAAGTTTTACAAAGGCACATCAGCAAACTGGACGATAATCAAAGCTAAAGTCAGTCTAGCGACTGCCTACTTCATAAAGAGTATGGCTAAAGTAGATATGGCAAAGGCTTCCTTGGGTCATACTGATTGTTATATACATAATACAGAAATACAAGAGCATAATAAAGAATTGCGTAGGAAAGAATTAAATAGTATTAAATGACATATATCGTGGAACATCTAGTGATTAAAAATAAACATATATCGGTAGGAATATAAATGGCCTTCTTAGGATTTTCGGAGTTTAAACATTTTGTCGGCGTAGTTGAGGATAGATTTGATCCTGCTAAACTAGGCAGGCTGCGTGTTAGATGTTTGGCAATACACACAGCAGATAAGAATAAGATAGCAACCGCAGACTTGCCTTGGGCGTCTGTTGTTCTACCGACTACATCAGCAGGCATCTCTGGTCTTGGCCAGTCGCCATCTTTCATTGTTGAAGGTGCGTGGGTGTGGGGATATTTTAGAGATGGTAATGGTCTTATGCAAGAGATGGTGATAGTAGGTACTTTACCAGGCAAGCCGGCTGAATTAGGTAATACAGATGGCGGCTTTTACGATCCTAATTTTAGACTGGACGCTGACGGCCAGCCAACAACCATCTCGGTATATCCAAAAGAGATGGGCGAACCAGATACAAACAGATTAGCCGTTAACAATACAGCAAAAGAACATAGTACACTTACCAGTAGAAAGGCGGCCAGACTAGAAAACATACCGACTGCTGACTTTGATGAGGTAGGGTCTTCCATCGTCGCCAGCGACACGGACAACTGGTCTCAACCTAGTATTACATACAATGCCGTCTATCCATACAATCACGTGTTTGAGAGTGAAAGCGGCCACATAAAAGAATATGACGATTCGTTTATCATTGACAAAGACGGCATCCGTACCAACCATTATAGAATATACGAAAGACATAGTGGCGGTACATCTTACGAAATAGATACAGCCGGCAATAGAATAGATTTAAATATGGCCAGTTACTTTAACATTACCAACAAAGATAACAAACATTATATAAAAGGTAATAGTGATGTCACCATAGACGGACGCCATAAGGTTTACATTAACAAGAGTGGTACTGCAAATAACAACTACGACATACAAGTAGGGCCAAATGCCAATGTTAATATACAAGTAGATAACGGCAACCTGAATGTAGTAACAAAGACAGGCCAGTTTAACTTTGATGTAGGTGCTGATTGGAATATGAATGTCGGTGGTAACTACAACCTCAATGTACAAGGCTCAGAAACAAAGACAGTAGAAGGTTCCACTACACATAACACAACAGGCTCTACTACCATTAGAGGCAGTACAATAGATTTAAATCCTTAGGAACCTCATATATAGGCCCGAGCAATGCCACGCTAGCTGGCTTTTTAATCTATAAATGCAATAACAACCCTCCTTGATATACAAGCGTCCTTTATCAATGTAATAACTGGTTTTTTTTTCGGTACTATTTTATTACTCTATAAGTCGGCCTTCATCTATAAGACAGACGCCAGTCTTAAACCCCTAAATATCATAGAATGTAATCTAACATAGTAAGGGGAGATGTTATGGGAATGACACCTAAACAAAGGTACCGTATTAGACAATATTTAAAGAGAATACAATCTCAGCGTGAGTACAAAGAAACCTTGAAAAATCAATCTAAAAAAATTTCGTGGATAAAAAAACTAGGTATACTTGGTTTCTTATTCTTTCTATTAAAAGGACTATTCTGGTTATCTCTCTTATACTTGGGTGTTGGAATCCTATAAGGTATACATAGTGGTGTTGAAACTTCCAGAAATGCTTAGAGTACCAGCAACAAGGAAAATCGCCGAACTAAAAGCATCTTAAAAAAAATCGGAAAATTCTCTTTGTTTCTATAAGCGGTATTAGAGTTATTAAGAAGTAACTAAATAGTGATATGCTTGAAGAACATATAAGTCCCAATCATACTAGAGTTAATCTTAATATAGATGTTGATAGATTAGGTAAAGAGTACCTTGATTTTAAATATCATTTAGGTTTTAAAACTGATAACCCTGCTAATGTGGACTTCAATGCAATTTGCATTAATCGGATACCAGGTGATCCAAGAAGTATTAGCGGCGGCAATGTTCGTGGTTTATATTGGACAATGCCTGATACCACTAATGTAGAAGAACAACGCTTACCTTTTGTTGAAGAAGAAAAATATACAGAAATCTGTCCTGAGTTTAAAGGGTCATATGTAGAAGAAGTTTACAATACAATACGATCACACTTTCATATAGGGCGTATTCGTTTTCTAATGAAACCACCTCGTACTTGTTTAAGTTGGCATAGAGATCCTGAAAAGAGATTACACATACCTATTATTACAAACAAAGGTAATATTATGGTCATAGATAATGAGGCGTTTCATATGCCTTCCGATGGTGCAGGATATATAACTGATAACACAAAGTATCATAACTTCTTTAATGGTAGTGAAGTTGATAGAGTACATTTAGTGGCAACGATAATACCAAATGAGAAGTAAAGAAGAAATTAACAAACAACTTAATAAAGATTATCCTAAGTTTTTAAAGTTGACTAAACATAATGACATCAAAAGACTACAATGGTTTTTTGATCTATTAGAAGAACTGAAAAGAGTATGCAAATAAGTGAAACAACAAAACAATTTTTAAAATACAGAATTAACGCAGAATACATAGAAGAAGTTAAACAGCAACCAAATAGTAATTATCATACTAAAGGTTGTGAGAAGATGTCTGCTGAGGAAGCAAAAAGAACTTCGGGATCTGTTGTAAACGGTTGGTTAGTTACTGATACTATTGCCAATTGGTATTGCCCTATTAAACGCAAAAGTATAAATGCAATACCTATTATACGACATTGTTGGAATATAAATAAAAATGGAATCATATATGATACTGCTAATTGGCCATCAGTTAAAAAAGACACTAAAACTTTTCAGTATGTAATGGATCCAGATAATGAAGTCTGTTATAGAATAGGAGAAAAGTTTGATAAATTTTTACCACAAGTAATGTTTATAACAAATACAGATTTGATGTTACAAATAAAAGACGGTACAAGACATACGATTACGAAAGAAGAACATAATCAATTTTATAATGAATGTAAAGGAACATATGCAAAGATTAAGTGAATTAGAAGATGGTAAAATGAAATCTGATAGGCAAATGAAAGAGATCATTGCTAATCGTAAAACAGAGTCTTGTGTTAGAGAATATGATAGAGTTGTTTCTAAAGAATGGTGTAATAAAGTTATTGATCTATTTGAACAAAGTAAAACTAATACCTTTGATGATGAAAGAAAAAGTTTTACTGAATTAGATATAGAGGGTAAAGAAGAATTTAAAGATATTAAAGAAACTTATATTAGAGTGTTAAAACAAAACTTACAACACTTTATGAAAGAAGTAAATATAGAGAAACATCATTTACCGCCTTTAATAGATATGGAGAATATAAGAATTAAAAAGTATGTTGCAAATGATAAAGATGTTTTTAAAGATCACGTTGATGTTTTAAGAAGTCAAGGACCATCAGCAAAAAGATTTCTAGTTTTTATAATGTATCTATCAGATGTAGAAGAAGGTGGCGAAACTAGTATACCTAGATATAAGATTAAATGTAAACCAAAGGCAGGAAAACTATTAATGTTTCCACCTTTCTGGACACACCCTCATCAAGGTGAAAAAGTAATTAAAGGAACAAAGTATCAGATAATGACATACTTACACTACGGAGATATAAATGATAACAATATTAGATAACGCATATAAAAGATTAAACGAATTAAAAAAGAAACATAACAAGAAGTTTGTTAGACTATCAGTTAAAGGTGGCGGTTGTGCTGGTTTTAATTATGATTGGTCATTTACAGATGAAGAACAAAGGGAAGATATTGTTATTGATGATATGTTAGTTGTAGATAGAATTAACGAATTGTATTTAACAGGTATGGAATTAGATTACACTTATGATGATTTTGAATCTGCCTTTGTTTTTAACAATCCCAAAGCTACTTCATCTTGTGGTTGTGGCACTTCTTTCAGCGTATAAATATTATTAATCGTTTATCCTGAAACGGACGGAAGTAGACCATAAGGTTGAAGAAACGCACCCAACTAATAAGGAGGGTGTATATGACTAGACATACTCGTATGTTATCTGAATATGCTGAGAAACAGAAAAGAGAACAAAAAGCAAAAGTGCTTCAAAAAAATGTTCAATCTGTTGAGGCGTATGGAAATGGTACAACAGGTTATGTAGTTAAGAACGGTGCCAATGCTGGTAAAGTTTTAAAACATATCAAAGTAGAACCAAGTAATAACTAGATAAAATAAAACCCACTAGAGGTTTCCAGCCTCTAGTGGGAAAAAACAACCCATTTAAGGGTAACTCTAAATTCTGTTAATAGTAATAAGTATATACTAATCCAATTATCGTAACACTAGCTAAAACAACATTTGTTGTAATTAGTGCTGCCTCTTTCCATAATACTGCCACAATCAACCATACTAGACCACCTGCTAAGTTTAGCAAAGGTCCTAAAGGATAGATTGCAAGTGAGTTAAAAGCAGACCCAATAATTAATAGACCTGTTGCAAACCACTTTAAATAGTAATCGTATGTTTTGACTTCACTATTGATTATTAGCATTATGTAATTTTTACCAATATGATTACTTGAAGAATTAATATCGCAACTGGAATTATGGTTCTTATCAATTCCATTGTGTGATTGTATTCATCTAGTTTTCTTTCTAATTTATTTCTTTTCATTAAACACCTACACCGTTATGTCTGAAATCAACGATTGGCATAAAGTCATAAGCATATTCATTATCAGGTAATGTACC
>MDTF01009529.1_pt1 | contig 26609 bp, 25 predicted proteins | sample 811191 | NCBI WGS metagenome assembly MDTF01 (sample SAMN05326649, study PRJNA326480) | marine metagenome | isolation source: seawater | place: Southern Ocean | collected 2011
CACTTCTTGAACTGGTTCTGGTTTAACCACTTCTTGAACTGGTTCCATTTTTTTTGGTTCCAGTATGATTGCTTCAGTAGGCATTTTTTTAGCAATAGGGTTATTTGATGAAATTTGGGTTATTTCTTCTTTTTGCTTCTTATTGCTGGGTTTATCATTTAAGCCACCAGCAATTAAAAAACTTATGATTATAACAAATAGTGCGCCCATAAAATTTACTATATTTTTTTAACAATCATATTCTACGGTATTTATTTCCCTATTGTTAGTAACTTCTACGTAGTTTTATAGGAATTTATGTAAGTGTATAACGACTAATTTAGTCAATTATTTCTTAGTTTTAAATATGTTTTGCTAATTAGGTTTAGTTAAAAGAACTAAATTTTTTTTTTTTATACTCAAGATATTCTGCAAATGCTTTTTCTGCCTCATTTATATTAACTGCTTTAAATATAATTTCTGAGCCAGGTTGTTTTTGTACAAAATTGTCATAATCAGCACTAATTATATGAGCTATTTTTGGATAGCCGCCAATAGTAGGGTGATCATTTAATAATACTATAGGCTGGCCGTCTCCAGGTACTTGTATTGATCCTTTAGAGATACCTTCGGAGGGAATGTTAAATGAACCTATGTGATTAAGTTTATCGCCTTCCAGTCTAGCACCCATTCTGTCGGTGTTATTTGTAATTTTATATTTTTGTGAATAAAAATCTTTTAAGCTATTGTCGGAAAAATAACTCACTTGTTTGCCAGGCAAAACTCTTATTGCACTTTCTTCACCGAAATCTAAAGATATTTTTTTATTATTATTAATTATGGTTGAGTTTACATTTATCTTTTGGTTAATTATTAATTTTTCTCCTTTGTTTGGTCCAATTTTTGCTTTTAATAAAGTAGAAAAACTATTATTTATTTTTTTTAAATCAAAGTTCCCTTCCACAGCTAGATAGCCATAAATTGATTTTGTTGTAGCTATCACATCTAATGTATCGCCTTCCTCTAAATTGAAACTTGTGTTTGGAGTGCCATTAATTATTTTGTTATTTTTTTTTCTTATCTCAAATTTTATATTTCCTGTAATCGAAATATGTGCTTTTCCTGATATTAATTTTATAAGTGGACCTTGGTAGGCAAACTCAATTAATGGTTGGTCCGAATTATTTCCTACTAGCTTATTGGCAAGCTCTGATAAAAATGAATCCATGCTACCGCACGCGACAACGCCAAGATGCTGCAAACCAAACCTACCTTTATCTTGAAAAGTAGAGTTTACACCAGGCCTTTCTATTAAAAACGTAGTTATCATTATAAATTTTTAATTTCTGATTTTTTGATTGATTCAAATTTTACAGTATCGCCGGGTGATAGAATACTAGGATTATCTTTGTCAATATTAAAAAATTCTAAAAAAGTTTTGCCAATAATGTTCCATCCACCAGGCGCTTCAAAAGTATAGGTGTTACAAAATTTTTCAGCCAGCCCAACTGAACCTTTGGGCACTTTTAATCTCGGCGATGGTATTCTACTTAAGTGTAGTTTTTTCTGCATATCACCCATATAAGGGTGGCCTGGTATAAAACCTATCATATAAACAAAAAAAATTGTTTCACAATGAAGTTTTGTTATTTCAAAAAAATTTAGATTTAGTTTTTTTTCCATTAACTGTAAATCTAGAGCAAACTCTTCATCATAACAAATTGGAATAATATGATTTTTAAACTCTTCTTCTCTAGATATTTTAGATAAATCAACCGAATTAATTTTTTCAATTATTTCATTTGATTTTACTTTTTCTAGGTCAAAATTAATCAACAGTTTGTTGTAAGAGGGCGTGTAATTTAATAGACCTTTTATTTTTTTTTCTTCTGCAAGATTTTTAATATAGTAGAAAAGCTTAATAACCTGGGAATTTGTATCTAAATCAACATTTTCACCAAAATCACATATTATTGAGCTATCACCAACAGTAGTTATTTTATTTAACATTTTTGTTATAATTTATAATAAAATAAACTTAATCAAGAAGAATATATGGAAATTAATTTAAATTGTGATTTAGGTGAAACATCCAAATTGTGTTCCACAAAAAACGACCCAGAGCTATTAAAAATAGTAAACACTGCAAATATTGCATGTGGTTATCACGCTGGGGACACAGATACCATGAGAAACACTATAAAAATAGCAAAAACAAATGGTGTTAGTATTGGAGCGCACCCTTCTTTTGATGATAAAGAAAATTTTGGAAGAAAAAGAATTAATCTTAAAAAAAAAGAAATAGAAAAATTAATCACAGATCAATTAGAGATTATAAGCAAAATTGCTAACGAAGAAAGTTATTCAATTACACACGTAAAACCACATGGGGCACTTAATAACATGGCTTGTGAAAATTATGAAATAGCAGAATCTATTGGAAAAGCTATATTGAATTTTAATAAAAATTTAATATATGTCTGTTTGCCTACTACCCAAATGGAAAAAGCTGGCAGAGACTTATATATGAACATAGCATGTGAAATTTTCGCTGATAGAAATTACGAAGATAATGGAAATTTAGTATCAAGAAAATTACCTAACGCATTAATTACAGATCCAGAAGAAGCATTAAAAAATACTATTCTGATGTTAAAAGAAAAATCTATTATATCTTATTCAGGAAAAAAAATACCATGTTCTATTGATACAATTTGTTTACATGGCGATGGTAAGACTGCCTTGGCGATAGCAAATAAGCTTAAAAATGGTTTGTTAGATGAAAATATTAAACTCAAGAAATTAACTGAAATAGTAAAGACATAAAAAAAGGCGGCTAAATTATTTGCCGCCTTTAATTTTTATTATTAAGTTATTTAATCGCTGGCATTGGGTATTTTAATTTACAAGCCGCTAATTCAAATGGATAAACAGTGCAATATTTTCCATTTTGTACTTGCATTAGAATACCTCGTGTTTTGGTATTTTGACCATCCTTACCAAATTTTACTCCTCTGTATGGTACGATTAATGTTTCAGGTCCAATATCAATATTTTGAAGAGCAGTTTGGATTGCCTTTGGATCGGTTGAGCCAGCAACATTAATTGCTTGGGCTAAAGCCATAAATCCAGTAAACGCTCTTGCTGGTACGTCTGAAAGATCTCTACCGCCAGAGTGTTTTTTAAACAATCTATTAATATCTCCAATTAAAGGAATAGTTTTTGCAAGATCTGTATTAAAAGGGGATCTTGTAATTACTCCTTCAGCCTTGCTTCCCATAGTTGCGATAAACTTTGGATCTGTGTATCCAGCATTTTGTGCAACTAAAAGTTTTGGGCTGTAGTTTAGTTTTGATGCTGTATTTAAAAATAAATACGCATCAGATGTGTATGATGAAGGCAATAATACATCTGGATTCTTTGCTTTCAGTCTCTGAACCTCAGAATCTAAAGTCGTAGTCTTTGCTTTGTAAGCAATTTTTTCAACAACTTTATATTTTTCTTTTTTTGCCATTTTATTTTGTGTACTACCACTGTCAGAACCCCAAAGTGTGTCCTCATGAAGTATACCTACAGTTTTAAGTACACCACCATTTTTTTTATTAAAATCGTTCATAAACTCAAACATTAATTGAGTAAACTCACCATCGTGTGGTGTAACTCTGAAGAAATATTTAAATCCTCTTTTAGTCAGTTTTGGTGAAGTAGATTCTCCGTTTACCCAAGGTATACCGGCTCTTTCAGATACTTGACTTGCCGCACCTGTTACAGATGAATAATAGGCACCGAACATTGCGTGCACTTTATCTGAATTTAACATTTTTTCAGTTTCAGAAACTCCTATATCAGGTTTTCCACCGTGATCTCCAACGACTATGGAAATTTTTGCTCCATTTAGTCCTGAAAGACCCTTGTTCTTTGCAAGTGGTATATCTATATCGTGACTATTGTTAATTAAATCTAAAGCTGTTTTAACGGCAGCAACTGCGTCTTTACCAACCTGCGCAACTGGACCAGTTAATGGATATAAAACTCCAACTTTTACATTTTCTGCGGCACTAATTATACTAGACCAAGAAAATGCTAAAATTGAAAAAGTAACTATAAAAATTTTTTTCATTTAATTTTCTCCTATTTTTTTATTATAATGTAGATTAAAAATGAATTTCCAGCTGAAGTAAACACTTACGAATAAAATAACAAGTACCACTTAGGTTAAATTTTAGGAATATTATGTTTTATGATAAGAAGTATCCAAAAAAAATAACAATTAGGAGTTGTATTGTCATCTGAGATTATTTTACAGGCTGTTGCGAGCGGTCTTATGATGGGGCTAATTTATGCTCTTATTGCTGCGGGTTTAAGTTTAATTTTTGGTCTCATGGACATCGTAAACTTTGCTCATGGCGAACATCTAATGCTATCCATGTTTTCATCTTTCTGGTTGTGGTCTCTTTTTGGTTTAGATCCTATTTTTTCTATTCCAATAACAATACTATTGATGGCCTTATGCGGAGTAGGTACACATTATTTTTTAATTAGACATATTTTAAAAGCAAAAATGTTAGTTCAAATTTGTGCTACATTTGGTTTGTCGATTTTTATTAGATCTTTAGCGCAGTTTTTATGGACACCTGATTTCCAAAATATAAAAGAACCTATATTAGAAGGCCGTATAGAAATCTCAGGAATTTTTATTGGCCAACCTCAATTTTATGCAAGTCTAGTGTGCTTGTTCTCTTTTTTTTTACTTTACTTGTTTGTAACTAAAACAGAAACTGGTCTTGCGTTGCAAGCTACTGCTCAAGATAGAAAAGCTGCTGAAATATTAGGGATACCCTCTGACAGAATGTTTGCTCTTGGCTGGGCAATAGGGCTTAGTTGTGTTGCTGTTGCTGGTAGTATGATGTCGAATTATTTTTTTATATTTCCTGATGTAGGTCTTAACTTTGCTTTATTCGCATTTGTAGCTGTAGCATTGGGTGGATTTGGTAGTATTATAGGGTGTTTATATGCAGGAATAATAATAGGTTTAACTGAGTCTCTTGGTGGTTTGCTTATAGATCCTTCCTACAAACTTCTTTATGTTTTCGCTATTTACTTGCTTGTCGTAATTTGCAGACCCCAAGGATTGTTTGGAAAATACTAATGAATAGTAGACTAGAAATAGCTAAATTAGAACCTGTTTGGAACACAAATAAAAATATTTTTTATTTAATGTTTTCAATAGTTGTTCTTTTATTTGCTCTTCCTTTCTTTAATATAAATTCTTTTTATTTACATTTAATGATTACTATTTTTATGTATGCAGCCATGTCTCAATCTTGGAATGTTATTGCTGGCATGTCGGGCCAAATAAGTCTCGGTCATGGTGCTTTTTTTGGTCTTGGTGCCTACTCTTCAGCCTTCTTTTATATGGAGTATGGCATCTCACCATGGGTGGGGATTGTTATAGGAATATTATTATCAGGCATAGTAGCAATATTAATTGGTTTATCTGTTCTACGATTAAGTGGCCATTATTTTGCTATAGCAACACTTTTAATAGGAATAAGCTTTCAGGTTATTTTTCAAAGATGGGACTTTGTTGGGGCTGCATCAGGCTTGTGGGTACCCTTAACAGAAGTCGATTCATGGAATGCTATTCAATTTCACAGCAGTAAAGTTCCTTATTATTATATTTTTTTAATTTTCTTTTTGATAACATTTTTTTTAATATGGCTTTTAGACAGATCTAAAATAGGTTTTAGATTTAGGGCAGTTAGGGATGACCCTCAAGCAGCTGCCAGCTTAGGAATAAATGTCTCGAAACATAAAATTATTGCATATGCTATTTCAGCCATGATAATGGCACCGATGGGAAGTCTATTTGCTCAATATATATTAATTATTGATCCAGATAGAGTTTTTAGCTTCGATATATCCATTTTTGTTCTACTTTTGACTGTCCTTGGTGGTGTTGGAAATATTTGGGGACCATTGATTGGAACAGTAATATTAATACCAATTACTGAATACTCTAGAATATGGTTTGGTGGTACTGGTGGTGCTATTGATCTTATGATCTATGGAATAATATTAATGTTAATTTGTGTTTTTCGCCCTGCAGGAATTATTTCGTTACTACCTTCTCGAATTTTAGAAAGAGACAAAAAAAGATGATTATTTTAAAAATTGAAAATTTAAGTAAATTTTTTGGGGGCATCAAAGCAAATGAAAATATTAATTTTAGTGTAAATCAAGGTGAAATTCTTGGTGTGATAGGTCCAAATGGAGCTGGTAAATCCACGTTATTTGACCTAATAACAGGGTACACAAAACCTAACAGCGGAAAGATAATATATAAAAATAAAAATATTTTTGGTGCTAGGCCAGATGTTGTTAGCAATTTAGGAATAGGTAGAACTTTTCAAAAGTTAAAACCCTTTTCAGATCAGACCTTACTAGAAAATGTAATGATTGGTGCGTTTGCCAAAGAAGATAATATTAAAAAAGCAAAAAATAAATCTCTAGAAGTAATTGATTTTGTAGACTTGATTGAAAAACGTCATCATTATGCAAGAGAATTGTCTACAGGACAAAGAAAAAGATTAGAGCTAGCAAGAGCGCTGGCTACTGAACCTGATTTACTTTTAATGGATGAAGTTACCGGTGGCGTTGATCAAAAAACTATCCCGGGACTTGTTGCGCTTCTAAAAAAATTAAAAAAATTTGGGACAACAATTATTACTATTGAACATAATATTAATATTATTATGGAAATTTCGGATAATATATTAGCTTTAGACCAAGGGAAAAAAATAGCATTTGGAAAGCCTACAGAAATTCAAAATAATAAGCGAGTGATTGACGCATACTTAGGGAGTGTCGATGGTGCTTGATATAAATAATATTGATGTTTTGTACGATGATTTTCAAGTTATTTGGGATGTTTCATTGAATGTTAAAAAAGGAGAAATGGTTGCCTTGTTAGGTCCTAATGGATCTGGAAAAAGCACAATCTTAAATACAATAAGTAATCTTGTTTCCCACAAGAATGGTAGTATTAAATTTAATGGAAAATTGATAAGCTTGTTACCTACGTTCAGTAGAACCGGCATGGGTATTTCACATGTGCTAGAAAGAAGAAGAGTGTTTCCTCATTTAAGTGTTAAACAAAATTTATTATTAGGTGCTTGGCATAAAGAGGCAAAGAAAAAAAGAGATAATTCGTTAATTAATATTTATGAAATATTTCCAAAATTAAAAACAAGATCTGATCAGCTTGCAAAAACTATGTCCGGTGGGGAACAACAAATGTTAGCTATTGCGAGAGGCTTAATGGGTCTACCAAAATTATTAATGGTAGATGAACCATTTTTAGGTTTATCACCTTTAGTTGTTAAAGATTTAATTAAAATCTTTAGAAATATAACAGATAGCGGTATTTCGATTCTTTTTGTTGAGCAAAATGTTAGGTTAGCACTAAGTATGGCTGATAGAGGATATGTTTTAGAAAGTGGGAGGTTGGTGGTCAGCGGTAGCTCTGAAGATTTAATAGACAACGAGAAAGTAAAGAAAATTTTTTTAGGAAATTAAAATTTTTTCTTTCCAAATTCAGAGTTTAATTTATCAGTAATAAGCATTTTACCAGGCGTATGAGTTATACAAAAATCTGGTTTTGACTTTTCTAAAACTGACTGAGGTGTGACACCACATGCCCAAAAAACTGGCACCTCTTCTTTTTTTATTTCTCTTGGAGGGTTTCCATATTCAGGTTTCATGATATCTTTAATTCCAATTAATGCTGGGTTACCTAAATGTACTGGCGAACCGTGTACGGCTGGGTATTGCGAGCTTATTTCTATAGATTTAATTGTATTTTTTGCATTTAAAGGTCTCATAGAAACAACTAATTTGCCAGAAAATTGGCCCGCAGGTACACAATCTATTGAAGTCTGATACATGGGAACAATAGTATTATTGGTTATATGTTGCAGTTCAATACCAGCGTTAATTAATGGCAACTCAAAAGACATTGAGCAACCTAAAACAAAAGTTACTAGGTCATCATTCCAATACTTCTTTATATCGTATGGCTCATCAATTAAATTACTTTTTTCCCACACCCTATACTGAGGAACATCTGTTCTAATATCAATTTCCCCAAGTTCTGGTAGATATGGATTTCCCTTAACACCTTTACCTATTAATGGACAGGGCTTTGGATTATTTTTACAAAATTGAGCAAAGTCATCTGCGTATTTACTTGGAAGGATACAAAGATTACCTTGAACATATTTACTAGCAGTACCAGCAGTCTGCTCTGTATATTCATTTTCTCTAATTATTTTTCTTGCTTCTCTAGAATTTTCTACATCAAGCATAAAATTAATATAAAAAATTATTTAGAGATAAGCTAGCTAATTCTGATGAGGAATTTTTCGTTTTAAAATTATTTAAAATATTTTCTGTTTTAATCAGCTGATCTTCAATTTTATTAGGATTTTCTAGAAATTCATCTACATGTTTGTAAATATTGTTAGCATTGCATTTAGACTGAAGGAGTTCAGGAATTATTTCTTTTTTAGCAGCAATATTTATTATGTTTGCAAATTTAGTTTTTACTAACATTTTTATTATCAAAAAGTTAATGAAATTAATTTTATAAAGGATAATTGAAGGTATTTTTGCGTTACAAATTTCTAATGATACAGTTCCAGATTTTGCGACAGCAAATATTGATTTTTTTAAAAGATGAGATTTTATTTTATCATCGCTAATAACTTGACAATTTGACAGGCCACTATTTTTAATGTGAAATTGAATTAATTTATTATGCTCTCGTGTTGAGTGAAAAATATAAATAATATCTTTATATTTATTATCCATTAGCTTAATAAAATTTAATAATATTGGTGTTAGAATAGTAATTTCTGAAATACGACTACCCGCAAAAATAGATATTGAGGCTTTATTTTTACCAACTATTTGATTGATATCTATTTTATCATCTTTTTTTTCTTCTAATAAAGGATGGCCCACAAACTCACAACTTATTTTTTCTTTTTCAAAATATTTTTTTTCAAAATTAAATAGTAGGAAAATGTGATCTATAAACTTTTTAATTTTTTTAACTCTTCCTTCTCTCCATACCCATACTTGTGGAGCAACATAGTGAATAGTTTTAATATTAGCATTTTTATTTTTTACTCTCTCTGCTACCCTTAAAGTAAAATCTGGGCTATCAACTGTAAAGAGAATGTCAGGACTAAAATCTAAAATTGCTTTTACCGTTTTGTCAATTCTATTCTTAATCTTAAATAAATTAAAAAAGACTTCCGTAAAACCTAGGTATGTAATCTCCTTTAAATCATAAATAGATTTAATACCTAGAGATTTAAGGTTATCACCACCTACAGACAAATATTGAATTCCAGGATTAATTTTTTTTAAATTTGCAATTACTTTAGATGCTAATTTATCACCTGATGGTTCGCCTGTTAGTATAAAAATTTTTTTCATTTTACTTCAATAAATATTTTGTTTTTGTTGGCTAATTTAAATAATTTTTTTTTATCTAAACAAACATTTAGTCTTTCTTTCAACACTATTCCTCTCAAACCTGAACTTTTACACTGTAGTAAAGTTTTTAATCCAATCGTTGGAAGATCTATGCGTGTGTCCTGCTTCTTCTTGGGAAATTTAACTAATACTCCGTTAGCAAATTTTTCAGTTTTTTTTATTTTTTTTAACATTTTTTCTGTACCATCACTACCCTCAACCTCTAAAACTTTTTGATTTCGAACGACAGTACCTTGACTGTAGCTATAATTATTTAACTTTTTTAAAACTGAAATAGCTTTTTTAATATCTTTAATGTCTTCAATATTAGGTTTAGATTTTGTGTGCACACCTTTTTTAAGACTAAGATCAGGTGTAAAAAATAGAGAGTTTAAAGTTTTAATTTTTTCTTTTTTAAAAATATTAATTATTTCTTTTAAAATAGCTACGTCTCCGACTTTTGATGCTTTAATAATTCGAGAAATATAGTAGATACCTTTAAAATCTAATTTAATTTTTGAGAAATTTGGTTTTTTGACGTTTCCTGCAAAGATTACTCTTTTACAGTTTTGAGTCTTAAAAATATCTATAATTTTTCCAATCTGACCTATTGATACTGCGTGTGAATTTTTTTCTTTTTTATAAATTTTATTTTGAGTTAAATCTATAATTAAATATTTTTTTTTTAATTTTTTTAATTTTTTTAGAATTTTTTTTGGGAAACTATTTTCTCCAAATATTAATCCTATCATTCTACTCTTTGTTTGTTGGAGAGCAAATTGGTCTTTTTTTATCTTTAGCTATAAAATTAATTACTTCTGTTACAAGTTCATTGTCTTTAAATTCATCATTGATTTTGCTTAAATTCTCGTGAAGATTTTTAGATTTAAATATTTCTTTATAAGCTTTATCAAGATCCATTATTTTTTTATTTTCATAATTATTTCTCCTGAGTCCTATTAAATTTAGTCCCTGCAAATGATTTCTATTTCCAACGGATAGTCCAAAAGGAATTACATCTTTTAATACTCCGGTCATTCCACCAATCATTGCTAATCTACCTATTCTTGTAAATTGCTGAACTGCTGAATTTCCACCTATTACAACTGAATCTTCAATAGTAACATGCCCTCCTAAAGGTACGTTGTTCGCAATAATAACATTATTTCCAACTTTACAATCATGGGCCACATGAGATGAAATCATAAATAAACAATTATTACCTATAACTGTTTTTCCACCCCCACCTTTTGTTCCTGGATTAATTGTTACGTGCTCTCTAATTGTATTGTTATCGCCAATTATTAAACTATTGGGTTCGTTATCATATTTGAGATCTTGTGGTGAAGTTCCTACACAAGCAAATGGGAAAATTTTAGTTCCTTTTCCTACTTTTGTATTTCCTTCTATGTGTACGTTAGACACTAATTCAATATTGTCTTCTAGTTCTACTAACTCACCTATATTACAAAATGGACCTATCTTAACATTTTTTCCAATTTTTGCATTTTTTGAAATAACACTAGAGCTGTGAATCATTTTTTATCTACTATAGTTGCTGACCATTCTGCATCAGCCATTCTTTTACCGTCAACTTTTGCTGTTCCTTTATACTTCCAAACTCGTCCATGTGATCTTATTGCTTCAATTTCTAAATGAAGATCGCAATCAGGTATAACCGGGTTTCTAAATCTTGCTTTATCGACTCCCATTAAAAAAACTAATTTATTTTCATGCTCCTTGGGATCAATTCCATAAGCAGTTAGTGCGGCTGCTGCTTGCCCAAAAGCCTCTACTATTAAAACTCCTGGCATTACTGGTTGACCTGGAAAATGACCTTGAACATAAAAGCCATTTTTTTTCACATGCATTATAGCAGTGGCTGATTTTAGGTGGACAATATTGATAAGTTTATCAATTAATAACATCGGTTCTCTGTGAGGCAGCAAACTTTCTATTTTTTTTCTATCTATTGTGTTGTTCATTTTTTTGAATTTCTTATAAAATCTTTTAAAGATACTGCAGGATATCCCATAACTATTGTTCCGTCTTTTATATTTTTTACCACTCCACTACCACCACCAATTTTAACATTGTTTCCTATTTTTAAATGTCCAGAAACACCAGCTTGTCCGCCCATTGATACGTTGTCACCTATAGTTGAGCTTCCTGCAAAACCAACTTGCCCTGCTATCATACAATTATTTCCAATTTTAACATTATGAGCTACATGAACTTGATTATCTAGATAGGTATTTTCTCCAATAATAGTGTCATTAATAGAACCCCTGTCTATAGTACAGTTAGCTCCGACCTCAGCGTTGTGCTTTATTATTACTTTTCCAATATGAGGAAATCGGAGGTTTTTTTTTGCCATAGGAATGAAGCCAAAACCTTTTAAGCCAATTTTACATCCATCTTGGATAACCACATTATTGCCTATTAGGGAGTTTCTTATAAGAACTTGGGATCCAATAATACAATTCTCTCCAACTAAAACACCTTGTTCAATTATTGTATTACTTCCTATGTAACTATTTTTTCCTATTTTGCAGTTTTTTCCGATCAAAGTATTTTTTCCAAACTTTACTTTTGGATAGCTAGTTTTTTTTGGATTTTTTATTGTTTTGTCAGGGATGTCGAGGTCTGCATTTGGATAGAAAATTCTAGTTACCTTACAGAGTTCAAAAAGTACATTTTTAACCAATATAGGTTCACAATTTTTGGGTAAATATTCTTTAAACTTTTCAGTTGTGATGCAGTAAGAAGCCTTAGTAAATTTTGCGAATTCTATATAGTCTATATTGTCTAAGAATGTTAAGTCAGAACTTTTTGCGTCTTTGAGATTTTTGATATCAAAAACTTTTAATTTTTTTTTAAACTTTAAGTTAGGGAATAGTTCACTATATAAAAAAGGACCTTTTCGTTTAAAGAAAATGTTCTTATTCATTGAAATTAATTTATTTTTAAAGATGGCAGTTCTTTGTTTAAAAGGACAATTATTTGATCGGTTATTTCTAATTTTGAATCACCCAATAATACGCTTTCTTTATCCAGTATTACACTGATGTTATTTTCTTGCATATATTTTTGCATAATTGGATTAACAGCTTTTAAAAGTGCTTTTTTTGCTTCATTTCTTGATTTTGTAATTTGCTTAAATGTTTTTTGTTTGTTTTTCTGAAGGTTGGAAACTTTTTTTCTAAGTGCTTCTACTTTTTTCTTAAATTCCTCTTCTGAAATTATTTTTTTTTGAGAAATTATTTGAGTTTCTTCTTTTCTGATATCTTCTTCCTGCTTTTTAAATTTTTTCGACTCGTTTACAAATTTATTTTTTAACAATTCCTGTGCTTGTGCTCCAGCCTTACTACTGTTCAAAACTTTTTTAAAATCTACAAAGTAGGAATTACCGGCAAAAACAAAGGTTGAGTAGAAAAGGAATAAAATAGTATATAGAAAAAAATTATTTTTAATATTTTTCATTTTTTTTAAAATGTTGTCCCTAATTTAAAGCTAAAACCTTCTGTTACATCTGTGTTGGCTTTAGTTATATTTTGTGAAAAAATAAAACTCATGGGACCTACGGGAGAAGACCAGCTTGTATTAACACCTACTGTAGATCTAATTTTATTTGAATCTTCAACGGCGCTGTCGTAATCAACCTCCCAAACGTTACCAAAATCTAGAAAAACTCCAATATCTGTTTTTGTTTCTTCTGGTAGTAGATTTGGCAAACTCATTTCAAAGTTAGTGGCCACCGCGTAGTTTCCACCTACAAAATCATTTCCGTCTTTAGGACCAACTTTACCGGGTACAAAACCTCTTAAACTATTACTAGGCAACCTTACTCTTTTGCTTATTCTTACATTTTCTTTATTAAGTCCATTTATGCCTGAGACAAGAAACTTAAATGAACCAACAGCATTTTCAGAAAAAGCGTGATAGCTGCTCAGTTTATAGGTATTCTTCATATAAGGAGAGTCTGCATAAATGGGAAGTGATTGACTGAATTTAGAAAAATATCCGTCTGTTGGTCCATAGGCTCTATTACGTTTATCTAGAGACAATCCATAATTAAAACTTAAGTCAGAAAAATTCCCTTTTTGTTTCTTAAGAGATTCTGTAGCAGAACTTTCCACTTGTAAGTTATCATAGGAAAATGCCAAAGCAGGCGACAAATAAATATCTCTATATTGCTCGAAGCTAGTTCCAACTCCAAATGAAGTAATGCTATTTTTAAAACCAGAATCTGGTTTATCATTGTTTGAGTTGGCAACAAAGTAAGTTAGGGCATTTCCAGAGAAGTTATAATTTGGATTAGAATAGCTAACGCCCCCAGTAAAATTTTCTTTACTTACGTCAATATTAGTTGAAAGCTTTATGCCTCTTCCTAACCAATTATTTTCACTAACATTGAATGCAAAACTTGCCCCATTTGTTCCTATACCCGCTCCAGCACTAATTTCACCAGTTGGTTTTTCCTCTACTTCAATATTTATAATTTTTTGACCAATGTTTGATCCCTCGCTAATAGTTTTCTTAATATCTCCAAATAAATTTCTTGACTGAAGTTTAGCAATTGATTGATCGAGTTTTAATGCATTAAAAGGATCGCCCTCATCCAGTAAAAGTTCTGCGCGAATAACTGACTCGTCTGTAACAGTATTACCTTTAATAGTTATTCTTTCAACAAGTTCCTTTGAGCCTTCAAAAATATTAATTTTAATTTCTATTGATTCATTTTCTAAAATTTCATTAACTGAATGTTCAATAAATTGAAGATCATTATCAGTGATTAAAACATCGACTGCATCAAGTAATTTTTTTACAGTAAATGGAGAGTAATATTTTCCTATAACTTTAGAAAAGTCTTTTTCTAACGGTACAAATAATTTTTTATCTAAAACATCACTTACATTCGTGCTGATTTTATTCACTCTGTAGCGATTACCCGCGTTAATTGAATATGTGAGATTGGTAACATTGTTTTTGCTAACTACGGCATTACTAGAAAGTACCTGTACATCGTAATACCCTAAAGCCTTGTAGTAATTAATTAATAATCTTTTATCCAGTGCAATATTATTAGAATTTAAATAAGTATTTTTTGATAAAACCTTCCAAAATTTTTTTTCCTCCGAAACAATTATATCTCTTAGCCTTTTTTCTTTTATTTTTTTATCTCCAGTAAAACTAATTTTACGGATATTAGTTTTTTTCCCTTTATCTAAAATATAAATAATATTAATTCGATTATTTGGAAACTTTTCTTTTTTAACTTCAACACTAGCAAAATTAAACCCTATAGACGCATAGGCTTTTTTTATAGATCTCAAATCACTATCTAATTTACTTTCTATATAACTTTCTTTTTCTTTAAGCTCTAGGCCTTTTAAAATACTTGATTTTACTGTTTTTGATTTCTCACCTTTAAAATCAATTGCGTTTATAACTTGGTATTCTTTCACCTTAATATTTAAAATATTATTTGTTAAAGAAAGTTTGATATCTTCGAAGAAATCAGTTTTGTACAAATTTTTTAAAATCTTATCGATATCGAAAGCCGAATAGTCTTTGCCCAAAATAACATCACCGTAGACCTTTATTGTTTCTTCGCTTATTCTGCTGTTGCCATCAATTTCTACTTTTTTTATAACTTCTGCAAATAAACTGCTACATAACAAAAAATAAATAAGAATAAAATATTTTGACATTTTAGTGTTGTTTTCGTTTTTTTATAATTTTATGAGCAAGGTGTCTTCCCCATGTATCAATTTTATATATACTTTTTATACTATTGGAAGTCATATTTGAAGTTTTTATATAGTTTCTATCTTTTAAAACAAGATTCAAATTTTCAGAAATGTCATTAAAAGTTATGTTATGCTTTAAAAATTCATCAACAAATATTTCATTTGCTGCATTTATAATAATCGGACCCGATTTACTGCTATTAATTACAGAAATTAACCTTAAAGTTGAAAATTTATTTTTATCTACTGGAATAAATTCTAAATTTTGATTGGAAAAATTTTTTATATTTAATTCCTTTTTAAAAAATTTTTCATATAAAAAATTTTTATCAAACATTGCATTTGCAATAGGTATTTTCATATCTGGCAAATGATACAAAAAATAAGTTGTTCCATTTTTGAATTTAACTATTGCATGCACGAGTGATTGTGGATGTACTATAATTTCATACTTTTCTAAATCAAAAGGAAATAATTTTAGTGCCTCCGTTAATTCTAAAACTTTATTCATTAGTGTTGCTGAATCAACAGATATTTTTTTTCCCATTTTCCATTTTGGATGTTTAATAGCATCTTTAGGTTTGATGTTTTTAAATTTTTTCTTATCAAGTTTTAAAAACGGTCCGCCTGATGCAGTAATGAAAATTTTTTCTATTTCTTCATTTGTATGTTGTTTTGTCAATTCTAAAATGGAAAAATGTTCTGAATCTATTGGAACTAAATCTGTATTATGTTTTCTTATAGCTTTTTTTATCAAGTTCCATCCACACACAATAGATTCTTTGTTTGCTATAAGAATTTTTTTACTCAACTTTATAAAAGCTAAAGTAGGTTCTAGTCCTGCAATTCCTGGGATAGCTGAAATGGTAATATCAACTTTTTTTAAATATTTTTCTATATTGATAATATTATTTAAAATTATTAATTTTTTAAATTTTTTAAATTTTTTTATTTTTTGATAAACCTTTAAATTATTGATAATAACTATCTTAGGTTTGAATATTTTAATTTGTGATATAATTTTAAAATAACTTGTGTTCGCAAAAATTAAAACTACTTTAAATTTTTTAGTTTTTTTTACTATTTCAAGTGTCGACTGACCAATCGACCCTGTGGAACCAAGTACAGCTACTGTTTGCATTTTCATCAAATTAATCCTATTATTTTGATCAAGAAACTAAAAATTAATACAAAAATTAAGCCATCAATTCGATCGAGAACACCACCATGACCGGGTAAAATATTACTAATATTTTTTATTTTAATCTTTCTCTTCCAGAAAGAAACGAACAAATCACCAGATTGGCAAATTATTGAAAACATAAATGTTATCAAAAAATATTTTAATTGATAAAAATTAACTAATTTTTCACCTAAAAGTAACTCTTGAAAAACATTTAAGATTAACAACGACATAAAACTAAAAACTATAGACCCGACTGAACCTGAAATTGTTTTATTTGGACTTATTTTTGTAAGCTTTTTTCCTTTAAATATTTTTCCAAATATATAGCCTCCAATATCTGATAAAAAAGTACTTAATAAAACCCAATAAAGTACTATCAAAGAACTGCTGGTACTTCCTCGTAAATAGTAAAATGAGAAAATTGCCAAAATTATTATGGTATTTGAAATGAAGTTAAATAATAAATTTTTAGTATTTGCAAATATTTCATAAAAAGATAAAAAATAAATAGTACTTAAAAATATTATAAAGTAAAATCCCGATTTGTAGGAGCAGTATATCAAAACTGGTAGAAGAGTCAGTGATGTTAGTATTCTTTTTACAAGCTCGTAATTCATTAATTAAACACCTCCAAAATTACGTTTTATTTTATGATATTTTTTAATTATGACCTTTAAATCTTTTTTTGTAAATTCTGGCCACAATTTATCTAAAAAAAATATCTCTGTATAAGCTAATTGCCAGAGCATAAAATTACTTAATCGTTTTTGACCGCCAGTTCGAATAAGGATGTCTGGTGGTAATAGATCTAAATATAAATTTTTATTAATATTTTTTTCTGTAATTTTTTCAGATTTAATATTTAACTTTTTAAATGAATCTATAATTTCATTTCTTGATCCGTAATTGATAGCTAAATTAACTATTAATTTACTATTTTTTTTTGTTTTTCTTACGGTACTGATTAAAGTTTTTTTTATTCCTGAAGGCAACTTGTTGGTGTGACCCAAAATATTAATTTTTATTTTATTTTTGGTAATATTGTTAATTTCTTTTTTAAAATATATTTTTATTAAACTAAATAAATAATTTATTTCTGATTTAGGTCTTTTCCAGTTTTCACTAGAAAAAACGTAGAATGTTATAATTGGTACTTTAAAAGTAATTGATGCTTCAACTATTTTTTGAACAACTTCAACACCCTCTAGGTGTCCAGAATTTCTGTTTTTTTTTTTTTTAATCCCCCATCTTCCATTGCCATCCATAATAAAGGCAATGTGATTAAGGCTGTTCATACTTGAAGAATTTCTTTTTCTTTTTCTTCTGAGATTTTATCTATGTTCAAAATATTATCATCCGTAACTTTTTGTATATTTTTTTCAAATACTTTATTCTCATCTTCACTGATTTTTTTATCTTTAATAAGTTTTTTTAACTCATCGTTAGCTTCTCTTCTTATATTTCTGATAGAAACTTTATTTTTTTCAGAAATATTTTTTAAAACTTTAATTAAATCCTTCCTTCTTTCTTCTGTTAAGTCAGGAATTCTTATCCTTAAAACGGACCCATCAATCTGAGGATTGATACCTAAGTCAGATTTTTGTATAGCTGCATCAACAGCTTTAATATTTGTTTGGTCCCAAACTTGAATTGTTATTAATCTTGCTTCGGGAACGCTTATGCTTGCAAGTTGGTTTATAGGCATCATTTGTCCATAAACATCAACTTTAATCATGTCTAACATGGAGGCGTTGGCTCTGCCTGTTCTAAGTGAAGATAAGTCCTTTTTATATGACTGAATAGTCTTGTCCATTTTAATGGCGTAATTTTTCTCATTAAACTCTGAGCTCATAATTAAACTCCTTCACCAACCTTATATCTTATAAAATCAATTATTTTAAGGTTACAATTATTTATTATATCTGTAACTTTCTTTTTTGGGTCCATAATCCACACTTGATTAATTAAAGTGTTGTCTGAAATAAATTTATTAATTTTACCTTTGGCTATTTTTTCAATCATTTCAGTTGGTTTTCCCGAATTTAAAAGCTCTGCTTTGATAATTTCTATTTCTTTGTCTATAACTTCTTTGCTTAAATTTTTTTCTTCAAGTGCCATAGGAGATAGCGCTGAAACATGCATTGCAATTTTTTTTCCTACCTCATCTTCTTTTGAAGTTTTAACAATAGATATTATTTTACCAATTTTGTCTTCTAAAGCTCCATGAATGTAAAAATAATTTTTACCGTTAGAATTGTCAAAAAAAACTGATCTTCTTATTGTTATTTTTTCTCCCATTTTAGCAATTAAATCTGTTAAATTTGTTTCTACTGGTAAATTATTTTTCATAATAGCTTTGTTAACTTTTGATAAATCAGATTTATTTTCAAAATTAATTACTGAGACTTCTTTGCAAAAAGAAATAAATACATTATTTTTGGCAACAAAATCTGTTTCACTATTAATTTCTATTAAGGCAACTTCCCCGCCTCTTTCATGCAAGAGGCACAAACCCTCTGCTGCAGTTCTGCTCATTTTATTTGATGCTTTTGCTATACCTTTCTTTCTTAAAAACTCTATAGCTTTTTCTAGATGACCATTAGATTCGTCTATTGCAAGTTTGCAGTCTTTAAACCCAACACCTGTAGCTTCTCTAAGTTTTTTTACACTTTCAAGTATATCTTTACTAGACATAAAATTAGATTTTACTAAATACTTTTTTGTTCAACTTTTTTAGCTGTTTCAGTATTTAATTTTTTTGGTTTTTCTTTATCTTTATCTTTTTCATTAGGTTTAATCTCAATGAACTTTGAGGCATTGATAATAGTACTTTTTAATAAATCACAGTAAAGATTAATTGATCTCCTTGCATCATCATTTCCAGGTATTGGAAAGTGAATGTCTGTTGGATCTGAATTAGTATCTAAAATAGCTGCAATTGGAATGTTAAGTTTCTTGGCTTCAGCAACGGCAAGAGATTCTATGTTTGTGTCTATAATAAAAATTAATTGAGGTAACTTTTTCATGTCAGCTATACCACCAAGTGATCTTTGAAGTTTTTCTTTTTCTTTAGTTCGTTTTAATATTTCTTTTTTTGTAAAACCAGTATCTTCTTTAGCAAGAGTCTCTTCAAGCATTTTTAACCTTTTTATTGAGTTTTGAATTGTGTTCCAGTTGGTTAACATTCCTCCTAGCCACCTATAGTTAACATAAAACTGATCAGTCTCTTTAGCTAAACTAAAAATTTGTTCTGATGCTTGTTTCTTTGTTGATACGATTAAAATTTTTCCACCGCTTGAAATACATTTATATATTTCTGTCAAAGCATTTTTAAAAAAAACTACTGTTTGTGTAAGATCAATTATATGTATTGAATTTTTTTCTCCAAAAATAAATTTTTTCATTTTGGGATTCCATCTTAAAGTCTTGTGGCCTAGATGTACTCCGGCTTCTAATAATTGTTTTATATTTACTTCAGGTATATTCATATTTTTTTCCGGTTAATCCACCACAGCAAACCTCTTGCGAGACCGGTAGGGTTTTACCCCTTAACGCTGTGTGCGAAATTACGCTTTCATATATTCAAAAAGAGCACAAATCAAGCAACTAAAAGCTTATTTTTTTAACATATTCCTTGTTTTTAATTAAGCTAAACAAACTAAAGTCAAATTTTCTAGTTTTTTCAAGCTCAAAGGAGTAATTTTTATTCCGGTCTCTTAAAATAACACTAATTCTAGTTTCGCCATTGCTTTTTAATAAATCGTTAAGTTCTGTTAACTTTTCTCTGTTATTTAATTCTATAGACACCCTTTCATAAGTTTTGTTAACTAAATCGGAAAGATCCATTATTTTTTTTATATTCACCCTTAATACGCTATTTTCATCAGTATTTTTTTCTTTGTAAAGAGTTAAAATAAAAGAATTAGACTCTTTTAGTTTCTCTCTATTAGATGCAAAAATATCAGCAAATAAAAATATTTCATACTCGCTTTTATTGTCACTAAACTTTACAATTGCATAAGAATTTCCTTTTACGCTCTTTTTTTCTTGAATAGACATTATTGTTCCCGCGACAAGAGCTTCTGATTCATTACCTTCTAAAAAATCTTTATAAGAAATAATTTTAAGCTGAGTAAAAAATTCTTTATATTCATTTAAAGGATGGTCTGAAATATAAAACCCTAGCGAGATAAATTCTTCACTTAATAATTCTTTTTTAGTCCATGGTTTAGTTGTGTCAAATTTAAATGTTTCATTATCTTTATTGTTTGTATCGTCAAAAAGATTAGTTTGATTGCTTGTTTTTTCATCGTATTTACTTTTTATTGTCTGAATAATTTTAGGTATAGCTTCAAATAATTTTTTTCTATTTAAGTCAATCTCATCAAATGCTCCGGCTTTAACAAGTCCTTCAAGTTGTAGTTTATTCACATCTTTTGGGTCAACACGGTTGATAAAATCTGTAAATGTTTTGAATTTTCCATTTTTTTCTCTTTCGTTTAAAATATTTGAAATAGCTTCAAAACCTACGCTTTTAATAGCTCCCAACCCATAAAATATTTTATTTGTATCTGGCTTAAATTCAGCAAAACAATTGTTTATTGAGGGCCTAACAACTTCAACTTTTAATCTTTTTAGCTCCTCAACATATTCTCTAAGTTTGCTTGTATTAGTTAATGACGTAGACATAGAAGCAGCTATAAATTCTTCCTTGTGGTAAGTTTTTAAATATGCAGTTTGAAACGCAATTAGTGCATACGCTACAGCGTGGCTTTTATTAAAGCCATAGTCTGCAAATGGTTCAATTTTAGTAAAAACATAGTTAGCTACGTCTTTTTTAATTCCATTTTTTAATGCTCCTGAAATAAATTTTTCTTTTTGTTTTTCTAATTCTGCTCTTTTTTTCTTACCCATTGCTCTTCTTAGAATATCAGCTTCTCCAGCTGTAAAGCCAGCAAGTGTTTGTGCGATTTGCATTACTTGTTCTTGATAAATTATAATTCCATAGGTTGGTTTTAAAATTTTTTCTAACGTTTCATGAATGTAGTCAGGTGTTTTTTTGCCGTTTTTACAATCGTTGTAGGTGGGAATATTACTCATTGGGCCTGGCCTATAAAGAGCAACTAGGGCTACAATGTCATTAAATTCTGTAGGCTTCATCTGGCGTAAAGTAGCTCTAACTCCTGTGCTTTCTAATTGAAATAACCCTGTAGTCTCTCCAGTAGATAATAATTTAAAAACATTCTGATCCTGCAAATTAATTTTACTGATATCCAGGAGTATGTTTTTAAGACTTAGCATTTTGATTGTTTTACTAATTACGGTAAGAGCAGTAAGGCCAAGTATATCAAACTTTACTAAACCTGCGTTTTCCGAGGAATGCATATCAAACTGTGTAGATGGTAAGATTAAATTAGCAGAATGATCTTTATACAAAGGAACTTGCTCTGATAAGTTTTCACCTGCTATAACAACGCCAGCTGCGTGTGTTGCCATATTTCTGTTTAATCCTTCAACCTTTAATGAAAGTTCAATTAGTTTTTCAACTTTTTTATTATTTTTGATTTCTTCTTTGAATCTTGGTTCTCTATCAATTGATTCTTGTAGTGATAAAGGTCTTGATGGGTCAAATGGAATCATTTTACTTATTTTGTCTACGTGTCCATAGGGTAAGCCAAGTACTCTACCCATGTCTCTTATTGCCATTCTGGCTTTTAATTTTCCAAAAGTAATAATATGAGCAACACCATTTTTATATTTAGATTTTAAATACTCGAAGACTAAATTTCTTTTTTCTTCACAAAAATCTATGTCAAAATCTGGCATTGAAATTCTATCCGGATTTAAAAATCTTTCAAATATTAAATCAAATTCAATTGGATCAACATCAGTTATGTCTAAACAATAGGCGACCAAAGATCCGGCTCCTGATCCTCGGCCAGGTCCCACAGGAATATTATTTTTTTTTGACCACCGGATATAATCTGAAACGATCAAAAAATAACCCGGATAATTCATTGAATTTATAATATTTAACTCATGAAGCAGTCTGTCTTCATAGAGCTTTATTGTTTTTTCTTCATTAAGTTTTAAATTTTTATTTAGAATGTAATTCTTTAATCTATTTTTTAACCCTGTTTGTGCTTGTGCTAATAGCTCATCTTCTACGGTAATATTATCTTCTGTTTTTATTGTGGGCAAAACTGGGGCTGATTTTTTTGGCTTAAAATTAAATCTATAAGGAAAATTATAATTATTTTCTAGTGCTTCTGGAATATCCTTAAATAAACTAATTAAGCTTTCATTTTTTTTAATAAAGTGTTGATCACTAAACTTTTGTCTATTTGGATCATCTACAAAATTTTTCTGTCCTATGCAAACTAAAGCATCGTGAGCTTCGTACATTTCTTTTTTTAAGTAGAAAACTTCCTGAGTAGCTATTAAAGGTATTTGATTTAATTCAGAAAGTTTGATTATAAAATTTTCATAATTTTCCTCTCCAGGCTCGCTGTGTCTTTGTATTTCTAAATAGAATCGATCTTTAAATATATTTTTTAATTCTTTTATTATTTCATCTATTTGTTTTAACTTGTTAAGCTTAAATAATTTACCAAATAGGCCGAGATGATTTCCGCTTAGCAATATCAAGCCTTCATTTATATTTTTAAGTTCATTGATTTTACAATGTGCGTCTGTTTGTTCGTCAGAATCTAAATAGCTTTTTGAAGATAATTTAATTAAGTTTTTATATCCATGAGAGGTGCTAGCAAATAAAGGCAGCTTACCAATAGAATTTGCTAACGAAAAATTAATTTGTGTTCCTATAATAGGATGCGTTCCTGACTTACTGACCTTTTCGGCAAATTCTAATGCTCCGCACAAATTAAAGCTGTCGCAAATACCTATGTTTGAGGTTTTATTTTCCTTACAATGATTTGCTAAATCATCAATCTTGATTGCGCCTTCACAAATAGAATATTGAGTGTGAATTTTAAAGTTGTTAAATATTTTAACATTAGACATTGGCTCTTTTTATATTACCATTTAAAATACTCAACTTGTAATCTGCTTTATTAGCGAAATCTCTATTGTGAGTTGCAAAAATTATAGTCTTATTTAATTTTTTTAGTTTTAAAAAATATGAAAAAATTTCTTGTGACGTTTTGTAGTCTAAGTTTCCAGTAGGTTCGTCTGCTAGAATTAAATCCGTCTCAGAAATTAACGCTCTTGCTATTGCCACTCTTTGTTGTTCTCCTCCAGATAGTTCATCTGGATAATGATTCTGTCTGCTTTTTAAATTAAACCCAGCAAGTATCTTTTCTGCTTTTCTTCGAGACAATTTAATTTTTTCTTCTCTTATTATTAATGGCATTAAAACATTTTCTAAAGCCGTAAAATCAGCAAGAAGATTATTATCCTGAAAAATCATAGAAATGTGTTTTTTTCTAATATCATCTTTACTTTCATCATTTAAATTTTTTACATCTTTATTGTTGAAAATAATTTGGCCGGATGTTGGTGTGTCGATTAAAGAAATCATATTTAATAAAGTGGATTTTCCTGAACCTGATGGCCCAACTAAAGCAACTAGATCTCCTCTTTTTATGCTCAAAGAAACATTTTTAAAAATTTCAATTAATCCATTTCTGTGTTGAAAATTTTTATTAATTTTATTAATTTTTAGAATGCTACTACTCATATTTTAGTGCGTTTATAGTGTTCATTTTAGATATCGATATTGCTGGAATTAGTGAGGCTAAGCTGGTTGTTACCAATGAGAAAATAAAAATGATCATAATTGAAAAAGAGTTTAATTCACTTGGCATTTTATCTAAAAAATAAACATCGCTAGGGAATATTTCAACACTCAAGGCATAGGATAAAAATAATCTTATAGATTCAATATTTTCTGAAAATATAACACCAATAATAATTCCAGAAATACTGGCTATTAAACCAATTGTAAATCCTGTTAAAAAAAAAGATTTAATTATTGATCTGTTGCTCAGCCCTAAAGTTTTTAAAATAGCAATTTCTTTAGTTTTATTTTTTATCAAAATAGTTAATCCGGAAATAATGTTAAAAGCAGCTACAATAATAATTAATGTCAAAATTATAAACATTACATTTCTTTCAATCTTAAGGGCGCTAAAAAATGATTTATTTAAATCAATCCAACTATAAACATAATAATTATTATTCATTATTCCAATCTTGTCTTTAATCTCATTTGCATTTAATGGGTTTGGTAAATAAACTTCTAAATTAATGTCACTTTTATTCTTTCCAAAAAATTGCAAAGTTTCATCTAAATTTAAAAAAACAACATTTTTATCAAATTCGTAAAAACCACTGCTAAAAATACCTTCTACAATATAAGTCTCTTGTCTAGGAAGGCCACCAAATGGCGTGCTAATATAAGCAGAAGAAAGGATATTTATTTTATCACCAACAGATAAATTTAATTCTATCGCTAATTCTTTCCCAACTATAATTTCCCCTTTTCTTATTTTATTCTTTTCACCTTCAATTAAAAAATTTTTCAAGAACAGGGAGTTTTTTTTATTTGCAGGGTCCAACCCTTTAATCATTATACCTTTTGCATAATCATCGTTGATTACGACTCCTTCCCCACTGAAAGATTCTAAAACCTGTATATTAGGGAAATTTTTATTTAACTGGCTTTTAAATATTGAGTTAATTTTCTCGTTATTATACGGTTTGATTACTACATGAGGGTTAAACCCTAGAATCTTATTTGTAAGTTCTGTTCTGAAGCCATTCATAACAGACATAACTATAATTAAAATTGCAACGCCAAGCATTATTCCAACAAATGAAAAAATAGATATAACTTTTAAAAAACCTTCTTTTCTTTTAGGTTTTAGATTTCTTAGTGCTATTAATCTTTCTGCTGAATTAAACAATTTAATTTTTTATTTCTTCTTTAATCTCTTGCAGGCTTAATATTCTTGCATCTTTGCCTACTTCTTTAAATTCAAATCTGCTTTCTTCAGACTTAGAGCCAATTATAATTTGATAGGGAATACCGATTAAATCATGTTTTTTAAACTTAGCTGACATATTCTCATCTACATCGTCTAAAAGTACGTCAATTTTTTGTTTTTTTAGTTCTTCGTAGATTTTAGAGGCAATTTCAAGGCTTTCTTTATTATTTTTATTTATACTTGGGATGATTACAACGTCATAAGGTGAAACCGATTTAGGCCATTTCATAATATTATTTTGGAAGTTAACTTCAATTAATGCTCCAACTAATCTAGAAACACCTATTCCATATGATCCCATTTTGACGGGAACTTTTTTCCCCTCTTGATGGTCTACTAAACAATTTAGAGGTTTGGAATATTTGTCACCAAAATAAAAAATGTGTCCAACCTCTATTCCTTTGGTTGAAACTTGGTCATTTTTCTTCACTTTTGAATCAAAAGTATTTTTATCAAACTTTTCATCTGTTACAGCGTAAAAAGATGAAAAGTCATTTCTCATTTTTTCTAAAGATTTTTCACTAAAATCATATTTATCAGCTTTGATATCAAAAATATTTTTATCAGCATAAACATTACTTTCTCCGGTATCTGCTAAAATAATAAATTCATGAGATAGATCTCCTCCAATAGGACCCGTATCCGCTGCCATTGGTATTGCTTTAAGATCAAGTTTTGAAAATATTTTTAAATAAGAAAAAAACATTTTATTATAAGATTTTTTAGCATCTTCATCGCTAATATCAAAAGAATAGGCATCCTTCATGTAGAACTCGCGGCACCGCATAATTCCAAATCTTGGTCTTACTTCATCTCTAAACTTCCATTGAATGTGGTAAAGTAATTGAGGTAGTGATTTATATGACTTAATACTTGAGCGAAAAATTTCTGTTATGAGTTCTTCGTTGGTAGGGCCGTAAAGCATTTCTCTTCCTTGGCGATCTTTAATTCTTAACATTTCAGCGCCATAATCATTATATCTTCCACTCTCTTTCCAGATATCTGCTGACTGTATAGTTGGCATTAACATTTCTTGTGCTCCAATATCATTTTGCTCTTGTCTTACAATGTTTTCAATTTTTTTCATTACTTTAAAACCTAATGGTAACCATGAATAAATTCCAGCCGATGATTGCTTGA
>MDTF01009222.1_pt1 | contig 26593 bp, 15 predicted proteins | sample 811191 | NCBI WGS metagenome assembly MDTF01 (sample SAMN05326649, study PRJNA326480) | marine metagenome | isolation source: seawater | place: Southern Ocean | collected 2011
CCCTGAAGGGCGTACTAAGCAAGCCGAGCGTGGTCGAGAACGGGTCTTATCGACGTACACCTACGAACACAATGCTGAAGCCTACGAAGCAATCTATTCATCCCTTCTCTCCAAAACGGCCTGACACCCTTGACGAAAGCGAACCTCCAAAGCGAAGCAGAGGAACCGCCTTCCATGGCAGAGGACGCAATCTTGGTTCAACCGGGGCCGTTCAGTGACGCTCCAGATGCGGCAAAAACTGCAAAAGAGCTCAACATGGCAGCAGGAGCAACCGTAGCAATTTCGATCATAGCGTTGCTGCTTGCAGCGCTTTGGGGCTCTTCCATTGCCAATGGAATCAATCCATCAGAAGCCCCTGAGAACCTGCCCGGTGATCAAGTCTACTTCGCTTGGGATGAGCCCGAATACATGCCTCGGCATGAGGAATGCATCGATCCCGAGAACGGGCAAGATCCAGGCTACGAAGGCTACGGTATTGGCTACGAACCAAGCCTGTCAATCGACAAGCAAGGCAACCTCTTCGTGACCGCTCACAAAGATTTGGCATGGGGCGGTGAAGGTGCTCCAGTTTACCCCGTTGCAGGAGGCGCACCAGGCTTGTGGTATGCTTGCAGTGATGGAGACAGCACCTCATGGGATTACTGGGCTTCTTGGTTCTGGATTTCAAACGATGGTGGCCAAACATGGGGCCATGGAGACAATTTCGAACCAACACCTGGCACAATGCTGAGTTCCCTTGTAGGAAGCGTCACAGGATCAGGCTCCGAATGCCTCGGCGATGAAGGTGACATTGCAGTGGATGCAAACGATGTCGTGTACTTCCTTGATACAACACTCGAAGACAACTGGTGGCACATGTTTGAAGATGGTGGCAACACCTACATTTCTCCAACCGTTTGCGAACGGATGCAAACAATGGCTGCTGATGACCGGCCTTGGGTCGCAGCACAAGGCGATGGTATCATCCATTACCTGGGCAATTCAGGAGCGACACCCCCTGAATGCACGGGTGATACTGGCCGATACTGGTACTACCATTCTGAAACTGGCCGAGCCCCCTATTCGCAATGCTATGCAATGCCTGGTGGTTGGTCAACCATCTCGAGCCAGAACGATGGTCCCTACGTGTTTGTGGCACAAGAAGACGCAGACACCAGCACCGGCGTTGTTCAAGTTCGAGTCAGTCCAGATTATGGTCGCGGCACAGGACCTGGGCCAAGCGATGGTACCTGGGAAGCACCTGTTGCCGTCGGTCCTCGCGAAGGTAACTGCCCTGAAGGTTATCCTGTTGTCAACAACAACGAAGGTGGCATGGTTGTCGTAGCATGGGCAGATTGTCCAAACGGAAACACAGGCGCTTGGGAGTTGCGGATTGCAGTTTCATACGACAATGGCACCGCTTGGTCGAGTTGGAATGCAACGGCGTTCGACCGTGGAATTCAGATGTATCCCTTTGTCTCAATCTCTGAAGATCAAGTGGTCAGTGTGGCTTTCTACGGATTGGACTACGATCAAAACAATTCCGAAGACGGCTATGTGGCTGGAAAGGATTGGTACCTCTATGCGGGTGCCTTGCATCACCCAATGGAAGGCGATGTTTGGGATTTCAGAGTCGTTGACCCCACGCCGCTGCACACGGTAACGGATTACGAAGAAAGCAGCGGTGACACACACGCACTGCACGACTTCTTTGAAACCGTCATGGCACCAGACGGCTCATGGGTTGGTATTGCTTACCAAGAAAATGTCGGATTGCATCCCTTCGAAGAGAACGAAGAGCAGCGGTATATCAAATTCATTCGAGGCGATATTTCATCGGGGCACAGCGTTGTAAACGCTGACACAGAAGCTGGCATGAGCATGCCATTCTTTTCTGCTGATGAACTGATCCTTGCGGCTCGGTATCTGAATTAACTCTTCATTTGAGGCCACCCGTAGGGTGTCCGAATGACGGGTAGTGTTCATTAGCACACCACCTGTTGGACAACCATGCTCCCAAAGCGTGTGCTTGCCCTCTGGCTCGCCGCGCTTTTGCTTTGCACCCTTCCTCCCGCACTCGCAGACAACGATATTCAAAGCGCTACGCCGCTTACCGATGGCGTTACTTCGAGCGGATATGTCTGCGATCCTGATTGTGATGCGGGCAACGATCAGACCGACTTTTGGAAGGTTGAAGCCCGCAAAGGCGACATCGTACAAATCTCATTCTCGGGAACCATGAATGGTCCTGCTTGGTGGTGCCCTGGTGATGGTTGGGAGGGTCGATTTTCGCTCCTCAACGCCCAAGGTGGAACCATTGTCGACGCTGCTGTTAACGATGGCGCTGCTTCGAAAATCCTCTCGACCACGGTTGCGACTCAAAGTTACGTCTATGCCAAAGTGAAGGCGGACGATTCTTGGTGCAACGATGGTTTTGACTACACGCTCACAACTTCAATCGACAAGACGAGCAGGGACACCGATGAGGATGGCTTTGTCGACAACGATGACGACTGCGATGAGACCATCGGCACCTCCACAAACGATCGGAAAGGTTGCATCGATTCAGATGGCGATGGCTGGTCCGATCCTGAACCTGGATGGCTAGCACAAAATGGAGCAGATGCCTTCTTGCTCGAACCAACCCAGTGGCTTGACAGCGACAACGACAACTTCGGCGACAACCTTGACGGGTACCAAGGCGACCATTGCCCGTACCGTCGTGGGTACTCAGTCATGGACCGCTATGGCTGCCTTGATTCGGACGGCGACGGTTACTCCGATGCAGACCCTGGTGGCCTTGATGGAGTGACAGCGTGGTACGCTCACCCCACTGGTTTGGGTGATTCATTCCCACTCGACGATACTCAATGGAGCGACACGGATGCTGATGGCTATGGTGATAACTGGGAAAACGAATCTTGGAACCTTACGAGGGAAGGGTGGGGCATTGGCTCCTACCTCCTCTCTGCTACAACCCCTGATGCGTGCCCCTTCATCACCGGCGCCTCGAGCAGCGACCGATACGGTTGCCCCGATTCAGACGGGGACACATACTCAGACGGCGATATGAATTGGACCATCGCCAACGGTTCGGACGCTTTCCCGTCTGAAGAATCTCAATGGCGAGACCGTGATTTCGATGGATGGGGTGACAACCAAAGCGAAGGTGCCAAACTGATCGATTCCTTCCCTGACAACCCGACGCAATGGATCGATACCGATGAGGATGGTTGGGGCGATAATCAAACCTATGGCGCCTCACAAATCGATGATTTCCCATTCGTCCCCTCTCAATACCGTGACACCGACGGTGACGGTTATGGAGATAATTTCGAAGGCTATGAAGGCGATGTATGTGTCTTTTCATCCCCTGAAGAAGTCGAATCCAGTTGGATTTCCTATGTCGACCGTTTGGGCTGCCGAGACACCGATAAAGATGGATTTTCCAATCCGACCAATGATTGGATTGCTCATCCTGCAGGTTTTGCCGATGCCTTCCCTGAAGATCAAAGTCAATGGTACGATACCGATGATGATGGCTACGGTGACAACGTGGAATATTTCGATGGCCAAACCCTCCGAGATGCGTACCGCGGCGATGGCTGTAAAACCACAGAGGGCGCTTCCACCTTCGACCGATGGGGTTGCCCCGACAGCGACCAAGATGGTTGGTCTGATCCAACCAATGCTTGGCTTGCAAGCCCTGGTGGTCGCGGCGATGCATGGCCAATGGACCCGACTCAATGGCACGACACCGATGGTGATGGTCGCGGAGACAACCCCCGTGGCACAACCGCTGACGTATGCCCAGATCAAGCCGGCACTTCCGTCGGCCCATCTTCAGGTGGTGACCGATGGGGTTGCGCTGACACAGACGGCGACGGCTGGTCCGATTTGGGTGATGCTTTCATTCACGAACCTACGCAATGGCGCGATTCTGACGGTGATGGTTACGGCGATAATGCGGATGGAAACCAAGGCGATGCTTGCCCAGAAGTCCGTGGCACCTCAATGCTCGATCGACTCGGCTGCCGGGATACAGACGGCGATGGCTGGTCGGATCCAACAGCTTCCTGGCTGGCGCATCCAGAGGGTATAGCTGACGCTTTCCCCACTGAGGCATTGCAATGGCGTGACCTTGATGGGGACGGATTTGGCGATGTTCCTTTGGGTGCTTTCAGAGACGATTGCCCCGAACAGGCTGGGACCTCAAAGCGAGATGTTCAGGGCTGTGTTGACAGCAACAACGATGGCTGGTCCAACGATTATGGTGAGTTTGCCTCCGCCGTTGCAATTCTTGGAGAGAGCCCAGAGGCTTCGTGGCTAACCTATCTGGTCATCGGTTTCGGCTTCATCGCAGGCGCAGCAGCAGCCCTCATCGTTCGCTCTGGGCGGGACGATGATGGCCTCGAAGACGCCTTGTTCGAAGAGAAGCAATCCCGCACCCTTGAACAGATGGGTCAGACCTTACCACAAGGCAGCATGACCCCCTTGGCAGATTTACCGCCCCTCCCACTCCCACCTCCAGCAACTGAACTTCCAGAGGTGAACAACGATGTTTAAGCCTCAAGCAAGGAGCCTGTTCATGCTCATTGTACTCTCATTGAGCATAGCTGCTCCACTTGGGTTCACAGCCCCTGTTTCAGCGGAGCCCACCGCCGTCGACGAAGCCTTAGAAGCGGAAGGGCTCAACCTGATTGCGCTTCGCAATGACACACTTGACCTCAACCAAGACGGCGAACCAGACGCAATCCGAGTCGTTGCCATCATAAACACCACCGACGACTTCACCAACATCGAACTCAGGCTGTACGGCGTTCACAAAGACCGCGAGGTTCACGACAGCCAAACAATGTCGTTCTCGGGCCAATCAAATGCCAGCATCATCTACGATGCTTGGGCTCAAGGTGAGCACACACTTCGCCTTGAAATTGTCAACCAAGATGGCGAGACAATCACCACCATTCCATTGCCCACTTACGTGCTTCGACCAGCATTGAAAGTGCCACAAATCACCCTTGGCCTCGATGCCCCATCTTGGATCGAGACCGGCGATGCGTGCACCATTGAACGGGTGTTTGCAGATCAAACAGGTCCCCGTTATGCAGCAGAAGGTACCCGCACCTTTTCCGGCGCTCCGTTTACGGTGCTCGATAACCAGACTTCGCTGAATTGTTCACATTGGCCAGCCGGCGAATACATGCTGAAAGAGGCCTACAGAAATGACCTCGGCCAGACCGCAGAATCGTGGCTCAACCTTACCATTCACAATCGAGCAGCACCAGCGTTTTCATTCAATGTTCGAGGCAATGGCAACTCGACTGACACCCCTTGCCTGATCACCATGATCCCAAACATGGCCGGTGTCGATTTCAGTACCTTCGATAAATTTTGGTCGGTTCAGGGCACGCTTCTGCCAGGGAACTCAAGCAACAGTTACGATTGCTCAGTTTTACCAGCAGGTGTGCATTTGGTCGGCCTCGAAGTTGTCAATAATGAACAAATTCGAACCATTCACGGTTTGAACATGGTTCGTCAGCCTGGCGGGAATTTGAGCAAAGACGAGGCAGAAGCCCTTCCGAGCCGCTCGTTCGGTGATGAGACTGCAACCCAATCGGTGGGGTGGTATTCGATTGGAGCGCTTGGCCTGATCGTCGCCTTCATCGTCTTTTTCATGCTTGTTCGTGTCAAAGAGGAGAACGACCTCGAGCCACTTCGTTCGTTTGGCCCAACACCAACAATTCTTGCTGATGGTTCACCTGATGCCCAAGGCATGCCGACCACAACCGATGACGATGGAACGCTATGGCGTCAAAACCCAGATGGGGCCATGGATTGGTGGGACCGTGATTTGAGGATCTGGCATAAGTGGTGATTGATAATGGCTGGAGTGATCGATGTGTTGTGTGGCGTCGGGCTTTCTGTTGCCGGTCTCCTTCTCCTGAGTGTCCTTCTTTGGGTGATCCGAATCCGTCCAAGGGTTCCGAAATTGGATGACACTTGGAATTCTGACTGTGAACGAACAACCACAGCAGATATCACTGGGAGCACCATTCGTTTCAGCAACATTCGTGACTTCTTCTGGCGAACCACGAGGGATCGTGATGAAGACTGGGAAGACACGTTGGAAGTCGATGCGGATCAAATCAAAGACGTCTGGTTTGTCGTCGACCATTTCCACCACCTGCACGGTATGGCTCACACCTTCCTGACCTTCGAATTCAACAATGGAACTTGCCTTTCTTTCTCGTTTGAAGCTCGTCGAAGAAAGGGTCAACGCTACCACCCATGGCCAGGACTATGGCGGCATTACGAACTGTATTTGCTGGTTGGCCACGAGCGCGACCTGCTCGGTTTGCGAACGAATGGGCGGGGTAACAAGGATTACATGTTCCGCGGCATCACGCCACCTGGGAAAGAGAAAGCACTGCTGCTTGCGTTAACAAATAAAGCAAATTCTTTGGCTGAAAAGGGAGAGTGGTACCACTCATTCTTGACCACCTGCAACACATCGATTGTCGGTATGGTGAATCGCATCACACCTGGTCGTGTCCCGTTTACATGGCGGAACTTCTTGCCAGGCTACACCCCCCGAGCCGCTTACAAACTCGGTTTAATCGAAAAGTGGGGCGACTTTGAAACCACCATCGAACGCGCTCGGGTCGACGAACACGCCATGCAGTGGGATGGCGAAGGTACCTATTCTCAAATGATCCGAGATTACTTGCCCAAGGGGCCGCTGTGAGCAGGTTCAATGCACACGAGAACAGCGCCATCGTCAACCTTGATTTCGATTGTCGGTTCGGTGGTTCGATTGTTCAAACCCCTTGTTCCCGGTTCCAGTCGCTCTTGATTCAACGGCCATGCACACCCGGTGAGGGTGACTCCTGAAGCAGGTCCGATTGCGAACAGTGAAACCGTGCTGCCAATTTCAATCGAAGTGAAGGCTAGCGAGGCGTTCTTGACACACATCATGCGGGATTTGTTCATGTGAATCACGGTTGAAGCTGGTGCATCATAGAGGGCGAAAAAGGGTGCCATCTGGTGACCGAATGCGCCACCTTCGACGCCGATCACATCAAGGTTTTTTGGAGCATGGCGCGCTGCATGCTCAATTGCCTTTGACAGGTCGCTGTTTTCTTGCTCTTCGATGCGAATCCATTGAACAGCATCACTGCACTCATCAAACCGGGCCTCATCCACGCTGTCCATATCTCCAATCACAATGTTGGGTTGAACGGCGCGGTCAAGGCACTGCTGCAATGCTCCATCGCAAGCAATGATGACATCCGCTTGATCCACGAGGGGCTGCCAAATGGACTCAGAAGGCCATTCACCATCTGCGCAAATGAGCCAACTCCCCCCGTCCATGGTACGACCAAAACTTCCTCTTTTGTCAAGTGCTCCCCTGCGCTCCTTTGGCCCTTTTCGGCCCTTTCTCTTCTGACCCCCTACGGGGGTCATGATGGGCCTTTTTCGACAAGCGTTTTCAATGAGGTCGAGTGTCAAGGCTACATGGCCGTTGAGCGCAGCGTATCTTTCCCTACTCTCGCGCTTGCGCTCACCGTTCTCTTTTTGGTTCAATCCTTCGCACCGCTTGCCACGCATCCATTCCCCGTTGAGGATTTGCAAGAAGAGGTTCAAGTGATGCCAACAAGCGCTCACGTGCCCTTCTCGAGTGGGTACGGTCATGATTTTGCAGGTGAACTCATTTCCTTTGATGGACTTGAGCAAGCAGAAGTTCGTCAAGAATCAGGATTAAACATTTGGACGGAATCAACCCTCCATCTGTTTGAGAACAGCACCCCAGGTACACCGGATCTTGTTCTAAACGGACGTGAAAAGATGAACTTGTGTTGGAGCACCGTCGAAGGCGAAGTGCATTATGCAAGCCGAACGTTCACCGGTTCTTGGACCGATGCAATTGTCGACACTGTGGCGCCAAGCACAGAAGAAACACTTGTCGATTGTGCACTCGCCATCAATGAAAATGGTCGGCCGTACCTCATGTACGCCGACGGCGCTGATATCAAAGTGGCACGAATCGCTTACTCTGGCCAAGTCTACTTCGAAACAACATGGCTCACCCGAACCATCGTCGAAGATGTCAGCCCAACTGATTTCAGGCTCGGCTTGCGCCAAACTGAACTGGAATGGGGCGTGTTCAGGGATTCGAACGGTTCCTTGTGGCAATTGAACTTCAGCGGAACCCGATGGTCTCACGCCCTTCTTGATTTAGGGCCAGTCGGGCATGACATCGAACTTGCAATCGACGACAATGAGATCGCCCACGTTGCTTACGCAGTGCCTGCTGCAAAGGAAGTCCGTCTGATTCGTGTGGACGGATCCTCGTACGATCACCGGGTGTTGTCGCGCGACGACCAACTCGGATCACATCTCGGCATGGGCCTTGATGGAAATGCGCTTGAACAGGTTGTAACATCAACGACTGACCCTTTGGGCCAGGTTACGCTTTACTTGCTCCGTAGCCTTTCAGGCCAAGAAACCGGACGGATCAATCCTGCACCGAGCACCAACATCACCGGCGCTCAAAACTCAGATGAAGGGGCCATAGTGATGGCGGACATCAACGGTGATGGTTTTGATGACATTCTCATTGCTGAGCCGCAATACGACGGCAACGCCACGAACACGGGTCGCGTTCTCGTGCACTATGGTTCAACCACAGGCGTGAGCATTGAATCGCAGGACGGCCTTGTACCTCCACCCGATTTAATTCTCCAAGGTGAACTTGAAAACGAATTATTCGGCCATGGCCTTGGCGTTGGAGACTTCAACGGCGATGGATACTACGATGCTGCAATTGGAGCACCGGGCTGGAACGATACCAGCAGTGACTTCACAGGATCGCCGGGGCGCATTCAAGTCTACCTTGGCAACAGCAGCGGCTTAGAAACCAACGCCTGGTGGAACGCTACTGGTGAGGACGATGAACAACTTGGATGGGACCTCAGCGTTTCAGAATCCATGGACGGCGATGCAATGGCCGACCTCGTCGTTTCGGCTCGAGGGTTCTCTGAGCAAGTGACCGATGTAAACATCAACAAAGGCAAGCTTCTAATTTTCAACGGAAGCACGTCCGGCCTTGAACACCTTCGCAACATCACTCAAACCAAAAATGGTCCGATGTTTGGCCAAAATTTTGCTTCCAACGGAGACCTGAACGGTGACGGTATGAGCGATTTACTCGTCTCCAACACAGGAGATTTACAGAGTCCTTTGGGCCTTTCTTCAATTGAAATCTTCTTTGGTGGTCTAAACGGATACAATGGAACACTCGACCAGAGCATTGTCTCAAACCTTCAAGGGAAACTCTTCGGTTCTTCGATCAATTACATCGGCGATGTCAACTCAGACGGCTTTGACGATTTCATGTTCAGCGAACCATTCAACGGCTCGATTTACCGAAGTGGCAAAATTTGGGCTTACTACGGTTCAGCCACAGGCATCGCATCGGACGTCCCCAGTTACACCCTCCAATCGGTAGAGGCAAACGCCCTGCTTGGACGTACAATCATGCCTGCAGGTGACGTCAATGAAGACGGCTACGATGACGTCTTGATCATGCAAGCCAGCCCAGGCAACAGCGGTAAAGTGGAATTGATCCTTGGCTCCTCAATCGGGTTGCGTTCGGATTGGGAACTTTTGGCGACAGGTCAAGCAGGCGAAAACATAGGGATGCTCGCTGCAACTCATGGCGACATCGACGGCGATGGTCTCAGTGAAATTATTCTCAGTCGGCGGGACATATCCACTGACACATCCACTGACCCACCAACTGATTTAACCACATTGATGTACCAAATCCATTCCGAGCGGGATTGGGAATCAACCTCGTTCTCGTACAGTGGAAACTTAACTCAATTGGACCTCAGCACCTCAGCTCGCGGTGAAACAAGCATGTTCCTCACCTTCCAAAACAACGCCTCATACTACTCTGAACACGTCAACGATGCAACACCTGCTGGGGTTTGGAAGACCTCCCAGGTTGTCGAGAGCAGCAACCAATCTCAGCGCTACGCGTTCACGGTCACCGAATCCGGGCGCCCAATCATCCTCGAAGCAGACGCGCAAGACGGGTTAATCCACCGCTCCATCATTGGCCACACAGCGGTCGAACAGACGCTTGTAACCACAGGTCAGTTCGGTGAACACCTCGGTTCGAACCTCGACGTTTTGGGTCAGCAACGCCTCGCTTACGCATCGGCGGGTACCAATCAACTGTTCACCTCCATTGAAACTGAAAGTGGATGGGCGACTTCAATGGTTCGCTCTTCGATCAGCCTCGAGGGACCCGTTTCGGTCATGACTCAGGGGTTGGCTTCCAACAACAACGAAACGGTGCTCATCTACCGAGATGCACCGAACAATGTTTTGGAAATGGCACGACAAACAACGGGCTCAAGCACATGGACCTTCGACAACCTCTCTTCCATTGGTTCGGTCGTATCTCAGCAACAATCAGCGGCCTACCTTGCCGACGGCTCCCTCGCTGTCCTTTTGGTGATGAACGACGGTACCTCTTCCAACCTCTCTTTGTGGGTTATGAACGGGAGCAACGTCGATGTTCACACCATCACAAGTCTTTCCGATCTATCCTCTAATCTCCGTCTTGCGATTGGGCCAAATGGGTCCATCATGGCAGCGGTTTTGACGACCACAGGTGCTCTTTCAGTTCATGAATTGAGTCAAAATGCAACCACTTGGACAAGTTACTCGGCCCAAATCGCCGGGACAACCAGCCAGTTCAATCTTGATCTTGTTGGCGGCCAACACCCAATGCTGGCGGTCCACAGTGATGTTGATTCGACGCCTTTCCTTCACACCCGACTTAACGAAACCATGTGGTCTTCTCTTAGCGTCTCACGACCAGATTCGAACCTCGAAGGGGCTTGGGACCTTGTGGTCATGGATGACCACTATCTGCTTTTGACGAGCAGCGGGCTGGGCAATGAACTCACATGGAACAGCATTTCGAAGCAAGAAGCAACTCAGTCGAATGGCCTTTGGTCCAGCCTCTCGTTTGGATACCTTGCTGCAGGAAGCCAAACTGGCGCACAAACTGACGGAAACGGGACCGTTCACCTTGCATGGTGGGACAACATCCTCGATGATGTTGGCGTGTTGCGCTTGTATCTGGACACCGATCGCGACTTGATCTTCGATTTAGTCGATGACCTACCACTCCTCGGCAATCAATGGGCAGACAGCGATGGCGACAACTTTGGTGATAACGCAGCAGGTCCAATGGCGGATGCCTGCGTCAACGATGCCTCTTCCTCCTCATTCTACGTTTACGGTTGTTCAGATTACGACGCTGACGGCTATGCAGATACCGTTGATGGTTGCCAAAGCGATGTTGGAAGTTCTTGGCTCGGTCGATTGGGCTGTCGAGATGACGATCAAGACGGTTGGTCCGACAACGACGCAACTTACTTTTCAGGCGATGCTTTCGTGCTTAATTGGAAGCAATCGAAAGACTCCGATGGCGACGGATACGGGGACAACTCCGGTCCAGACTGTTGTGCTACCCTCCTTGACCCAAACAATCCAAAAGGCGACCTCTTCCCGTTCAACCCCTCTCAGTACGCCGATTATGACGGCGATGGGTGGGGCGATAACGAAAGCGACACCGTCACCGGTGATGCTTGTCCGTGGAATTGGGGCGCTTCATGGCGAGACCGAAACGGTTGCCTTGATTCCGATACTGATGGCTCTTCAGACCCCTCCGGTGAGGGGACATTCTTGGAATGGAATGTGACCCTTGGTGCGGATATCTGGCCATTCGATTCAACGCAATGGACTGACTCTGACGGCGATGGCTACGGGGATAACAGTTCAGACAGTGCCACAAACCCTGATAAATTCCCAGACAACATTGCAGCTGCTGAAGACAACGACAGCGATGGCTACCCGGATGTCTGGACCTCTTTCTATAATCGTTCAGACGAAGATCTCACCAACAATGGTGCAGGTTTGGTCCTCGATGGTTGCCCCGGCACTTGGGGCAATTCAACAAATCCAGTCAGCGGATGCCCCGATACCGATGGCGATGGCTGGGATGATTCGGCCGATGTGTTCCCGCTTGAATCAACCCAATGGCTTGATTTCGACAGCGATGGTTTCGGTGACAATCCAGATGGCTACCAAGCAGATGAATGTCCTTCGGTTTCAGGCGTGCTCCAAGGAACCGTTCCAATCGACGGTGAAACAGGCATTGGATGCCGCTTTATCGATGACAGTGACGATGATGGTGACTACGTGTCAAATGAAGAAGACACGTGCCCGGATACGGATTCAGGCCTTTCAGTCAACGCTGCTGGATGTGCTGACAACCAATTGGATGACGACCAAGACGGTGTTACCAACGACTTGGATCAATGCGAACAGACAGAATACCAAGACACCGTTGATACCGCAGGCTGCAGCCAAGCCCAACGCCAAACAGACACCGATGGCGATGGCGTGTTTGACCCGGTCGACCTGTGCCCTTTCACCGCTGAAACCTTGGTCGACTCCGATGGTTGTTCTGCCAATCAAATTGATACCGATCAGGATGGCATCGTCGATGCCAATGACCTCTGCCCAGCCACTCCTGAGGGTTTCCCAGTTGATTCAGATGGCTGCACTGATGAAACAGCGTTGGAACAAGACCTTGACGGGGACGGTTACCAAGGCGTCTATGTGTACACCCTCAATTCTTCCAATGGACTGCGTGAGAACCAATCTGGTGACGCTTTCCCGACCGATGCATCGCAATGGTTCGATCAAGATGGCGATGGCTATGGCGACAACATTGAAGGTCTAAACGCCGATCAATGCCCACTCGAAAATGGAACATCATACATTGATTTCATCGGTTGCTATGACGATGGTGATGGCTACCGTGATCTGTTTGAACCGCAAAACCTTGCTGGCAACCCTACTCAGTGGGAAGACCGTGACCGTGATGGCTATGGTGACAACGCTTCTGGTACCGAAGCAGACCTTTGCCCAGACACTGAACCAGCGTACAAAACCTATGTTGATTCAACTGGATGCGATCCAACTCAAAGTGACGGCGACGGTGACGGAACGGCCGATTACTACGACAATTGCCCAGAACAACCTGCTGGCAATGATGGAGGGTATGGCGATGGCTGTCCGATTACAGCCACCAGCGATGAAGATACCACGGCAGGTCTCTTTGGCCTTTCAACCGGAATGTTGGTGGTCGTTGGACTTGGAGGTCTTGTTGGAACCGTACTGTTGATCGTGTTCATCCTACGGATGTTCCGCAGCGATGAATTCGATTACGATGATGATGAAGATGATGATGACGACTGGGATGAAGATGAAGACAGCGTGGCTTCTTCCTTTGGCTCAACTAGTTCCACCCCTCAACGGAATGCACCTCGTTCGACACCTACGCCAGCGCCAACACCAACGCCAAGCGTTCGCTCACCCCCAACCAACACGGGTGGCCCTCCGAACAGTGGACCTCCTGGCCGAAGCCCTTCGGGAGGCCCCCCTCAATCCAAAGCGCCCTCAGGCCCACCACGCGGTGGCAAAACAACGGGGAAAAGCCCTGTTTCAAAAATACCAGTTGTTGAAGAAGAGGAAGAGGAAGGTACCGCTAAGGTTCGTAAAGCACGAATTAAGGTGGATTTGAGCATCTTCGAAGACTGGCAAACCGAAGATCGAGAATCCGCAGCAGACTGGGTTCGTACAGCCATCGATGATGGCGAAAAAGAACGAACTGTTCTCATGCAATTGCAAGAAACTGGATGGTCTGCTCCACAGTCCAGAGCGATCTTTGACCTTGGAAGGAACCGATGATGGCAACCATAAGTTCGCAAACCAACGGTGGCATCATCCTCAAGAACAGAACACGGGTGGCCAAGGCATAGGGGATTGAATCATGGTTGATGAATTGCCTGGAGAATCAATGCCGGATGGCATTGATGTCGATGATGCCGCAGCCTACTTTGGCGTGACGGAATCTTCCGATATGGTCCACGTCTTGATGGAAATGGACCGTCCACTCGCCATGGAGAAATTCTTCGAAGTGCTTTCAGACATCGTTCTTCTTCCTGGAGAATTTGATTTTACAGCAGCAAGTGAACGTATTCAATGTGAAGGTGGCGAGATCTACTACCTCGTTGCAGGGCACCTCGGTATCATGACGATGCCTGACCCGTTGCTTCAGTTCCTTGGCCTTCCAGACTCCTCAGGAAGCAGTTCAGGAAACAATCCGGACCTCACCGCCAACGATGTCAGTAAGTTGACAGCCTTGGCCGACCCAATGAGAATTCTCAAATTATTAGCTGTGGCTTACGCTACAGGAGGCAACGGTGAAGTGACCCGCTACTTGGCAGGGCTCGAATCGTTCTTGGCTCATCCAGAATCAAACCATGCCTCGCTTGTTGCTGTCGCTGATGAACTCGAAGCCGCTCTCGATGTAGCAGGCCATGCCCTTCCTGTCCCAACCTTGGCCAGTGGGACTGCAGCCTCTGCAAGCGTTGCTTCGCTGCCGAAACCTTCCCTTCCTCAATCAACCCCAAAGGTTGCCGCACCTGCTGCGGAACCAAGTGTTCCACTGCCTGGCAGCAACCCTGTGCCCTTGCCGACAGCAGATGAGCCCGCTCTTCCTCAGGTTGAGTTGCCTTCATTTATTGCAGAGCCAGTGGCTGAGACCGCTCTTGATACTTCGAATGAGAAGCAGGTTGCTAAAGCAACCCAAGATGCATTTGCCGGGGCGTTTGACCTTGGCATGGGTGAAGAAAGTGAACCCACGGCAGTGGAGGTGCCAACCATTGTGGCTGAACCTGAACCAGCCCCCGTTGAAGTCCTCGAACCTGAACCACAACCAGTTGTGGAGCCGGAAGCCGAGCCTGAACCCGAACCGACACCTGTTTCAGTGCCGGAACCAGAAGTGGAACTCACCCCACTCGAGATGCCTGTTTCTGAAGAAGAGCTCTTTACAAGTGCGGCTGAACACTTCATCGCAGCAGACGTAGACGGCAGCGAACAACTCTCCATTGAAGAACTGGCAATCGCCACTGGGACCACCGTCGAGGAAGCAACAACGCTTCACGCAGAGGCGGACACCGATGGGGATGGAAGCGTTTCACTGTCAGAATTCATGTCTTCACCTGCTGCACAAAAAGCAGCAGCATTGCCGCGTCCCGTGGCGCCAATCCGTAAGCCTCTCGATCAACAGGCACCACCTCAACCTCAGCAACCTCAGCAACCAGATCAACCACAGCAAGGTCAACCTCAACAGCAAGGTCAACCTCAACAGCAGGACTGGAATCAACAACAGCAGGGTCAACCACAGCAAGGTCAACCTCAACAGCAGGACTGGAATCAGCAACAGCAGGGTCAACCACAGCAAGGACAACCACAGCAGGGATGGAATCAACAACAACCCACGCATCAATGGAATCAAGCCCACCCAACGATGCCTTCTGTCCAACCAACAATTCGCTCAGGTGTGATGTGCCGTGGATGTGGCATTGGCCTTGATCCATACTGGCGATTCTGCCCTGTATGTGGGACGCAGAATGCCGTTCAGTGATCACAGTTGCAAAAGGAATTGACCTTTGTCGAGGACTTGTGTGTCATCAAACCAAACGCTCGGTTCTTTGAGTACCCCTGGGATGTGAATTCCAACGGAGGACGTACCACCTAGGGCCGTATTGTCACCGACAGCAAAGTAACAGGTTCCAAGTCGCTTCTCGTCTTCTAACACGTTTCCAGACAGGCGTGCTTGTGGATTCATACCAAATCCAAATTCAGCAACGGTCCACACGTTCTCTCGATCTTTGACTCGTAAGCGTCCAGCAGCCTCGCCAAACTCTTGTCGTATTGCGGCTGCGATTGTACCACCGGTGACATCAACCACCATGCCGCCCTCAATGGTCAGGGTCACAGGTTCGTCGACGAGGTTTGATTCCCAAGAACCGTCGATGACCACAGTACCGTTCATCGTGCCCTCGCGAGGCATGATGAACGCTTTGCCAGCAGGAAGGTTGGTGAGCATCCGTGGACGGTTGCAAATGCCATTATCGTCGAGTTTCCATTCCCGCCAATTGACTTCAAACGTGACATCAGTGCCTTGCTCAGATTTGACATTGAGGATACGACGTCGACGAAGATGCGGTCCAAGGTCTCCAATTCGACGCTTGACCTCTTTGAAATCAGCGGACATGCCACCTCGGCTGAACATTTCATTGGTCATCCCGGGCATTGTTGCGACCCTGGCCCCGTCTTTGAGTGCTTGACGGACGGCTCGTGTGTGCGTGAGTGAATACCGTGTTGGAGCGATGACAACTTGTTGTTGCCGCATCAAGTTGGCCACCGGCGAAGGTGGCTCTTCTCCATGATGGCGAGCTTTTGGCATCACGATCAGCAAGACTCGGTCAGAACGTTCGTTGGCCGCTTCGTGGAGTGCTTGTCCAATGTCTCCAGTGGTCGGGTCGCAGACAATCAAGACGTTCTCGCCGCGACGAATATCCATGCATGTGTCGATCACCATCGTTCCACTTCGGCGAAGTTGTTCTGCAACTTCCTCCGTTGAAAGTTCATTGAATGGTTCCTCATCAGCGGGGTTTCTTTCCTCCACCGGTTCAGTGTTTGAATCAATGGTTGGAGGGGTGCGGACGCCCTCGAGTTCTGCGACGGCTTGGTCAATTTCGCGGTCTTCATTGATGGCTTCGGAGTCATCGTTCTCGGGGAACGTACCGGCCATGATAAGTCGAGGGCCTCTTGTATCTTGAAGGTGTGGCAGGAATTCCCAAATCCATTTGTTGAAAACGAAGGTTAATCGGGCATACGAGCGTTCTTGACCCATGAGATGCTGGTCGAGGCATGAGCACCTATGATGACTTCATTGGAGCGGTAAAAGACATCCATCGACTCCAAGCCCTTCAAGGGCATCTGGGGTGGGACCGAGAAACCATCATGCCGGAAAAGGGAGCAGCAGCTCGAGCTGACATGCTTTCTTGGCTCGCTAAGGAAGCTCACGTCCGTTTGACCGCCCCCTCGCTTGGTGTGATGCTCGATGCTCTGGAGGCCGTTGAAGGCCTCGATGAAGACCAACAAGCCAATGTGAGCGAAATGCGCCGTGCCTATGACAAAGCCGTCAAGTTGCCAGAACAGTTTGTTGCAGATTACGCTCACAGCACGTCAGAAGCCATGATGGCATGGCAAAAGGCCCGAGAAGCATCAGACTTCTCTGCTTTCGAACCCCACTTGGAGCGTTTGATCGCCATGACGAAAGAGAAAATAGCCTACCTTGACGTTGAAGGGACCCCTTATGATGCACTCCTCGATGAATTTGAAGTTGGCATGAAAGTGGAAGACTATGATCCATTATTCGCAGGCTTGAGGCAACGTCTTGTCCCCCTTTTGGACAGCATTATGGCCGCCAAAGCCAACACACCTGACCCCCAGTGGCCTGAAGGATTGAATTTCCCAATCGACGCTCAGACTGCCTTTTGTACCCAAGTTTCAGAAGCCATGGGTTTTGATTTCCAAGCAGGGCGGATGGATGCATCCACCCATCCTTTTTCTGCAGGTTTGTGGCCTGGTGACACCCGTTTTACCACCCGCTACGACCTCAGCGAACCCTTCTCTTGTTTGTACGGCGTCATGCATGAAACAGGTCACGCTCTCTACGAGCAAGGGCTAGGAGCAGAGCATGCATACACACCCCGTGGAGCAGCAGTTTCCCTTGGAGTTCATGAGTCGCAGAGCCGCTTCTGGGAGAATCAAATCGGGAGAACCCCCGCTTTTTGGGAGGTCGCTTTGCCCTGGTTCAATCAACACTTTCCGGATGCACCATCATGGGACCCTGCAACGTTGAATCGAATCGCCAATAAGGTCTCCACAGGTTTTGTCCGCGTCGAGGCTGATGAAGTCACCTACAACCTCCACGTCATGCTTCGGTATGAAATAGAGAAGCAATTATTTAATGGGGATTTAGCAGTTAAAGACCTTCCTCACGCTTGGAACACGATGTTTCAAGAATGGTTTGGAGTCGAGGTGCCGAACGATCGACTTGGTTGCCTTCAAGACATTCATTGGTCCATGGGTGCGTTTGGTTACTTCCCGACCTACACGCTTGGTAATCTCTACGCAGCACAACTGCTTGAGTCGATGGCAGAAGACCTCGGGGACATCGATGCGCTTGTTGCCTCGGGCGATTGGTCGCCTCTTTTGCAATGGCTTCGTCCCAGGATTCACGCCCAAGGCAGCAAGATGTCACCATCAAAACTTATCGAGCATGCAACCGGGAGTAAGCCAAGCCCAGAGCCGTTCTTGCGCTATGTTGAATCAAAATATGGCCGCCTATACGACCTTTGATCTCACTCTTCTTCACCGAGCATGGAATTCATGCGGGCCGTCAAATCATTGATGGCATCCATCAAGTCATTGCTTCGGTCATCTTCATGTCCTGTTCCAAAAGAGATTCCGAGCAGGGTCACCATGGCACCTGAGAGCATCAAAAGTGATGGGATATAAACGTCAGCTGCGGTCATATCCGGCTCTATTGATTGGACCCATCCCATTGCTGCACCAATGATAAACAGCAGTACGCCAACGATTACCTGTTGATATCCTTCTCCAATATTTTCTTCAATCCAACTCATGTAAGGTTCCTCAAGTTGCGGTCTACTGTATTGGCATTTAGTATTATCTCGTGAGATGGGGGATGAATCAGCGATTGGAATTTATTTCCAAGGTGTCATTCGAATCGGCTTTCCAGTTTGACCTGGTTCGACGAGCAGTTGTCCTTTTTGACCTGTGGCAGATGTCCGCTCAAACACAGGAACACCGCCCACAATGGTTACGATTGGCCAACCAACCAGTTCTTGACCCCGGAAGGGGCTCCAACCGACTCTGGACCAGGCGTTTTTATCCTCGACAAGAACCTCGTTGCTCATATCGACAAGGACGAGATCAGCATCGTAACCAGCAAGCAACTGCCCCTTCTTTTCCATGTTGTAGCATACCGCAACATTTGTCGACATCCAACGGACAACATCTTCAATTGTGCAACGGCCTTTGTGGGCGTGCGTAAGCATGACTGGTAGCGATGTTCCAACGCCAGGCATACCGCTCGGGGCAGCCGGGAATCCAGCCGCTTTCGCTTCCAATGTGTGAGGTGCGTGATCCGTAGCAATGCATTGGATGGTACCATCGTGGATGCGGCGCCAGAGGATGTCATAATCTTCTTGATATCGAATTGGTGGATTCATTTTCAATCGAACGCCTTCCTTTTCCACATCGACATCGGTGAACGTAAGGTGTTGTGGCAAGACTTCTGTTGTAATGATCGCTCGTCCGTCAGCGGTGCCAGGTAAGGTCGTTCGATCGGCCAACCAGTCAGCTTCGAGGCCGGAAGTCAAGTGGAGGATGTGCAATCGATGGTGATGTGTTTCCGCGAGTTCGACCGCCAATTGAGTGGCCAAGAGTGCAGTGACATCATCCCGCCATTCTGCATGAGCGGCCATATCTGTTCGGTCTTTGAAGTCAGGATACCGTTCATTCAACCGGTCTTCATCCTCGGCGTGGACTGCGATCAATCCACCTGTTGATGCAAAAATGGTATTGAGTGCTTCTCTTTCATTGACGAGCAATGTGCCAGTCGATGAACCCATGAACACCTTGATGCCACAGATGCCAGGAATTGCAATGGGGGCATTTGGTGTCCCAACAGCTTCTTGCAAATCACTCAGATTTGTTGGTGTTGCACCAATGAAGAACCCGTAATTGTTGACGCATTTCACGGCTGCGCTATCGAGTTTCATCTGCATACCTTCCAAATTGGTGATGGCAGGATTGTTGTTTGGCATGTCCAAGAAAGAGGTGATGCCACCGCTTACAGCCGCTGCTGAGCCGCTGCCAAGGTCTTCTCTTTCCGGTTGGCCAGGTTCTCTGAAGTGAACTTGTGGATCGATGGCTCCAGGGAGAAGATGCAACCCGGTCGCATCGATGATGTGTTCATCAGGCATGGCTTCGAGGCCACCGCCTTTTGCGATGTCAGTGATCATGCCGTTCTCCACGCGCAAGTCCCCAATCATGGTGCCTTCAGGGAGCACCATTGTGGCGTTTAAGATGAGGAGGTTCCCTTGATGTTCATGGTCCATGCACCGTGTTCAATGGACCCACTCAATGAACCCTCCCTTCGGAAGCGCTCGAGGTCATCGACGTCGTGCTGACGCAGGTCTGAAGGCAATGCATACTTCATCGACGGTGTCAATGTACGGTCCACCGAGCAAATCAACGCAGTACGGTACGGCGCGCCACAGCTCATCGATGGTTTCACGAATCGATTTTGGGCGCCCTGGAAGGTTGAACACCAAGGCTGTTCCCCGCGTCCCTCCAATCTGGCGCGATAAGATCGCCGTCGGTACGAATTTCAGCGAGATTGCACGCATTTGCTCCCCGAATCCAGGTAGCATGCGATCCAAGATATCTTCTGTCGCTTCTGGAGTGACATCCCTTGGCGAAGGGCCTGTGCCTCCAGTCGTGACGACCACATCACAACCGAGTTGATCGATCAACTCAATCAAGGTCGCTGAGATGTCGTGACGTTCATCGGGAACGCATCGATAGTGAACGGTGCATGGGCTTGCAATTGCTTGCTCTAAGAACGCTAGAATTGCAGGCCCCCCTTCGTCTTGGTACGTGCCCTTGCTGGCACGGTCACTGACCGTCACAATACCGATTGTAGCAGGTTGGCCAACATGGCCCTCACGGCCAAGGGTTTCGCTGAGTGCTTCCATGACCCGTCCCTCATCACTGTTCGCCATATTTGGCTTGGATGTTGGCATGGAAGTTGTCGAGAAGCGTGTCTTCAAACAATTCCGTCTGTCGACGCATCTTGGTTGAGCGGATGTGCAAGAAAGCAGCTGCTATGAAGACGATGATGATCAATGGAATGACGGCTTCCAGCTTGTATTGGTGCATGAATTTCACAATGCCTTCAGCGGTGTAAGCCCAGGTGATCGAAGCGATTGAACCTCCAATGAAGGTGGCAGAGAGCACGCGCATGAAGTTCATACGCGAGAGGAGGCCAAGCATAGCACCGACAAGCACTCCAGAGGCCATGAATGGAATCCACACAAACACGATGAGGCCCCAGAAGCCCCACTTGTTGATCATTTCCCGCTTTTCATTGGCCATGTATTCGACCGTCGACAAGGTGTTGCCAAGGAGCTTTGTCTGAAGCATCTTGCCACCGAGGCCGTCTTGCTTTGCAACAGCAACAATTCGCTCGTCACTGTTCGCCGATCGCTCCACTCGGCCGGCACCGGAGCGGTCGGCAAGCGTGGAGACTTGGTTGCGTCCTTTGACGATCAGGTCCTGAGATCCGAGCAAATCTGCGTTTCGCTTTGAGATGAATCGATGCAATTCGGTCTGAACCTCATCGCGGGTTTTCTTGAATCTGAAGAATGCGAACCGTTGCGTTGGTCGATAGATGACAGAGACAAAGATCACTCGGTCATCGCTGGTGACCACTGCGCCTTCCATGGACAGGTCATTGCGGCGAGCAAAGAACAGTTCGAGGCTTTCTCGTACTTCGTCTTCGACCCTCGAGAGGGTGTGGAGTTCCGAAAAGAAAGAGGAATAATTCTGTGTTGTTTCAGGATCTTCTTCTGCTGATGTTCCGATACCTACGCCGGAGTCGAAGTCGATGCTCTGATTGACACCAATCGTTCTGACGGTCAGTTGGACCGGCTTAAAGACCCTGAAAAGAGCAAATTCATCAAGAATTTCCCGCAACACTTCAGCGCGAACATCCTTGCTGTCCGAAAGCGTTGATTCTGTGTTTTTGTACGGGACCATAATGTCGATTGACAATTCACGGGGCTCTAATTTGTACAGTTCCCAATCCACATCAATGCTCAAGCGGGTTGCGGTTTTTGACAGAATATCTTCGACTAAACGAGAGATATGAGTCCGTGAGAGGATGTCGTCACTGTCTTGATGGTAGATCTTGTACATCAGCGGGTAGATCACAAGCAACGTAATGGCCGACAATGAAAGAGAAGTGAACGCCATCCACCATGCAGGAATCCCAGCGGAACCACCAGAGAGCATTGCTGTTTCACGGCCACCACCGATTTCGGCGCCAATTAGGATGTAACCCCAATCGCCCAAATCTTGCACACTCCAACATGAGCGAGCACCGGTATCAGTGACTCTGATTTCGGTCTTGGTATCATCGTCAACAAAAGGAAGGAAAGCGAGGGCTTGTTTGGAAGTGGAGATTTCGAACTCGATCGTTTTTGAGATTTCTTCGCCGCCCAGGACCACCGAAGCATTGGCGTCGGAAATGTTCGACTGATTGTAGACCTCAGCAGCGAATGTGAGGGAGTAATGCCCTTCTGGTAGGTCTGTGTATGGGGCACGGTAGTAGGTTCGGCCAGTGTCGGAACTGCCCTTGATCTTGACCGAGGAAACCGTGGAGTTCGTGCTGCTCCATCCAGCCGTGTCTTCATCCATGGAATCGAACGTGTAAGTCAGAGATGCATAGCCTTCTGGCAAGTTGTGCCCAGAGAGGGAAAATGCATCCACTTCTTCATTTGGGAACATGTGAATCCAAGGTTCGTCAGTGATCTCTTCACATTCACCACCGATGTCGAGGAAGGTCTTCGAAGCAGCATGGTCTAAAGCGGTCGACTCGCCTAACATTCCTGCCGACATTGAGAAGATCATTAGAGCATAAACGCCACAGTAAACAATGCCACCAAACAAGACGAAGTTTTCCTTATTGGCAAAAACACTTCGTCCCGAGCCACCGTTTCGACGGAGCCGAATGACATCGAGTTCTTTGCTGATTTTGTCGCGGCGAGCCTCGTGTTCTGAAGCATCTGCGTGAGCGTGATTATCCTCACCCTTTCCGCCCATGATACAAAGAAGAGGTTCAACCAAATGAACCCAACGATGAACATTTCAAGCAAAGGCATGATTGATGTGGGTTTTTAGGCCAAATAACAACATGTAGCTTTCGCTCAAATGTGCGACGAGGTGGGTCAGGCCGGACTTGAACCAGCGACCTCGGCATCTTCAGTGCCGCGCTCTCCCAACTAAGCTACTGACCCGTGCAACTTGGCGATGACGCCTGCCATATCAAGGCTTCCGCCCGAACAACATGCCTCACTCAATGCCGTCTAGAATCGCTACTTGTGCATCGAAGAGAGCTTCGAGACCACCATCGGCAGAAGCAAGAAGAGCAACAAGTTCATCGCCCGAAAAGGTCGATTCTTCACCGGTTCCTTGGATTTCGACATATTTGCCATCGCTGGTTTTGACAACATTCATATCGACGTCAGCGTTTGAGTCCAAGATGTAATCCAAGTCCAGGAAGACATCGCCGTCGATCAAACCAACGGAGATTGCTGCGAGGTCATGAGGGATCACGCTGTTTTCATGGTTCGTAGCCTCAGTTTTTGAGAGGGAGGGTGCGGTCCATCCATTGCGTCGTTCGTCTTCTGTTGGACGCATGTCCAAAGGCAGACATTCGCCACGAGCGATGAGGCGTCGGACGGCGAGTCGAAGTGCAATGTTCGCAGCGGTGATGGAGGCACAGCGGGTACCTCCGTCGGCGTTGAGTACGTCGCAATCAACGTTGAGTGCGACTGGACCCAGTGCTTCCAAATCGACAGCAGCACGAAGGGAACGGGCGATCAAGCGCTCGATTTCTTGCGTGCGGCCTTTTGCGCCACGTCGCTCACGGCGGAAACGTGAATCAGTGGACCCAGGGAGGAGGGAATACTCTGCGTGAACCCAACCCTTGGTTGAATCGCGTGGGAACCAACCGGGGAGGCGGGATTCTTTTGTGCAGCAAGCCAAGATCACTGTGTCGCCTTGGCGGTAGAGGATTGAAGCGAGAGCGTTGGGCGTGAAATCGATTTCGACTTCGACTGCTCGCATTTCGTTTGCATCTCGGTCAGTGTTAAATCCGGTCTTGAATTTGGCCATACCTCTGCCAGCACCTCCCCATCATCAAGGCTTCTCCCTTGTTTTGGCTAATTTTTTAGTCGCGCACATTGAAGAATAATGTCCCTTTGGGTCTTCCATGCCTCAGCCAAAGGTCGCCATATGCGCCATCGCTCGAACCCCCATTGGTAAGTTCATGGGATCACTCTCAGGCTTTACTGCTGTCGAACTCGGTGTCTTGGCTGTCAAGGAACTGTGCCAACGAGCAGGCGTTGTTGCTTCCTCGGGCGTTGTTGACGAAGTCATCTTTGGTCAGGTGCTCCAAGCTGGTGCTGGACAAAATCCAGCGCGTCAAGTCGCCTTGGGCGCTGGCTTGCCTTACTCGACGGGCTCGGTAACGGTAAACAAGGTGTGCGGAAGTTCCCTCAAAGCAGCAATGATGGCAGCAAACAGCATCCGTGCTGGAGAATACAAAGCCATTATCGCCGGTGGCATGGAAAGCATGTCCAATGCTCCACATCTGCTCAAAAACCATCGCAAAGGGTCGAAAATGGGAGACTCAACCCTCGTCGACTCGATGATTCACGACGGTCTCTGGGACGGCTACAACAATGTGCACATGGGCACAACCGGTGAAACGATCGCAGAGGAGTGCAACATATCTCGAGCAGATTCCGATGCCTATGCTGCACGCAGCCAACAACGCGCTTCGACAGCCCAAACCAACGGATGGTTTGATTGGGAAACATTTGCCATTGAAATACCACAACGCCGTGGCGATCCAATCCAATTCACCCACGACGAAGGCGTTCGCCCAAGCACCACAGAATCGTCATTATCAGGGCTGCGGCCTGTGTTCAAGAACGATGGACAAGTGACAGCAGGCAACGCTAGTACACTCAATGATGGAGCAAGTGCGATGTTGCTTGCTGATGCTGATTTTGCTCTCGAGCAAGGCTGGGAGATCTTGGCTTATGTCGAAGATTATTGCACAAGCGGTGTTGAACCTGCACGTGTGATGAGCGCTCCGATTTCAGCGGTTCAAATGTTGCTCGAACGCAACAACTTGGACGTGTTGGATGTTGACATTTATGAGCACAATGAAGCCTTCGCCTCAGCCTCGTGTTCCGTTGCCAAGGAATTGAACATTCCAGACGACCGTTTCAATCTTCATGGCGGCGCTGTGAGCTTGGGTCATCCGTTGGGAGCAAGTGGCACACGTTGTTTGATCACCATGCTTGGCGTCATGCGTCGGCTTGAATCCACCACTGGTATCGTGACACTTTGCCTCGGTGGCGGCAACGCAGTTGCCATGCTCGTTCGGCGCGCGTGATGTGGAACGGAGGAGCCCAAAAGGGCGTTTTTTCATACTGGTGGTTCTAAATAGGGCCGGATGGCGGCCTTGAACGAGGTGGGTGTGTGGTTTCGTTCAGTGATCTTGGCATAGAACCAGTTTTGGTTGAAGCGCTCAAGGCTCAAGGCATCATTGAGCCATTCGAAGTTCAAGTCGAATCAATACCACAAGGTATGCTCGGCAAGGACGTTTGTTGCCGTGCTCCAACGGGCTCCGGAAAGACCCTCGCATTTGGTCTTCCACTGCTCTCCCTAACCAAAGAAGCTGAGCCAAGAAGGCCTACTGCTCTTATTCTTACACCAACCCGTGAACTTGCAGAGCAAATTTACAAAGTTCTCGATCCCCTTGCTTATGAACTTCGACTTTACGTTGAAGCAATCTATGGTGGCGTATCATACACCAAGCAATTCAAAGCGCTTGACCGTGGTGTCGATGTCCTTGTTGCATGCCCAGGGCGCCTCAACGATTTGCTTGACCGTGGAGCTTTGTCCCTCGAAGATGTCGCTGTCGTTGTTCTCGACGAAGCAGATCGTATGGCAGACATGGGTTTCATGGAACCTGTTTGCAAGATTCTCGATCAATGCCAGAAAGACCGTCAAACCATCCTCTTCAGCGCAACCCTTGACGATGAAGTAGCGGACCTTGTTCGTGATTACCAAACAGATCCAGTCACCATTGAAGTTGGCCCAGCAGAAGTGAGCATGGAAAGCATGACTCATCACTTTTGGTTGCTCCCTCAATCAAAGAAACCCGACATCACTGCTGAGTTGGTTCGCAAGTGTGGTCGAACCATCGTGTTCTGTCGAACTCGCGCAGGCGTTGACCGTGTCGGTGATGACCTGAACTTTGAGGGATTAGCAATCGAAACCCTGCATGGAGGTCTCAGTCAACGTGGCCGAGACATGGCCATGAAGCGATTCCAACACGGTGAGTGCATGGCACTCGTTGCTACAGATGTCGCAGCCCGTGGTATTGACGTCGAAGGCGTCAACTGCGTTGTTCATTATGATCCTCCAGAAAACGGCAAAGCGTACAAGCATCGAAGCGGTCGAACAGCACGAGGCGGTAAGTCTGGTGTTGTTGTCTCGCTCGTACAACGACCGCAGAAGCGTTCCTACACCCGTATCCAAAGAGAAGTCGGTATCAACATCGATTTCATGCCTCCAGAATTCACAGTGCTTCCAGAATTTGAAGTGATCTACATTGCTGCAAACCGACGTACACGTGACCAAGGTCGCAGCAACGGCGGTGGACGCAACGGCGGCGGCGGTGGCGGAGGTTACCGTGGTGGCGGCGGCGGAC
>MDTF01001009.1_pt1 | contig 26590 bp, 23 predicted proteins | sample 811191 | NCBI WGS metagenome assembly MDTF01 (sample SAMN05326649, study PRJNA326480) | marine metagenome | isolation source: seawater | place: Southern Ocean | collected 2011
GTTTTCTTTTTACCTAGAGGGTCATTTATTTTTTCCCTCATGCTGGATAAAAAGTCATATAGAAAATCTCTTTGTGTATAATTCATACTAGTAATAGACTCTTCAAAGTTTATATTTTTCATATCTGTTTTGTTAAATAACTTTTTTGAAACCAACATTCCATAGCTATTTAATTCAACAACAAGCACGGCATTAGTTAGTAGTACCTTTTTTCCCAATCTGGATACTCTCGATGATGAAGTTTTTCTTTCAATATAAATCCAAAGGTCCGTATCAAAAGAACTCTTTGTAGATGGAGAAAATACAATTCGACTGGGTAAGCATGCTTTTAATGTCAACAGTCAATCGGTTGAATTGTCGTTGGTAAAACGAGACAATGCTATGTATTACCACATCACAGGGACCAGCTTTTTTGAAGAGGTTACTGATGAAGCTTTCAATGCAACCAAGGAGGTTTGGTCTCAATCAATCCCGAGTGAGAATGAGGAAATTTATCGAGGTGAATTTTTGGCCTACCATTTATTTAAAGAAAGCGAAACATATTTCAACTCAGAAGATAGTGAGGTGCAATCATTAGATGCGCTCAATCAAATGAGTAATAAAGCGCTCATGGGGTATGTGCAGCGTAGAATGGCGTTGCGATACGATGAAGGTTATGTGAAAGGAGTGCACGATAAAGATGCTTCACTTATTCTGCAGGCGCTACTTGGGTTGTATCACTCGATTGGATTGTTGCGTTTTTCTGCAAATTCAAGAGTTATAGCTTATTTGTTTTGGCATCACTTGGTTTCAGAAACAGGTAAACAGAAATGGATAAAGCATTTTGATAGTGTTAAGAGCATTTTAAAAGTCTTTCCGGATAGTCGAAGTTTTGATCAAACAGTAAAAGAACTTCGTTTGGAGATGGTTGAGTTGCAGCCTCGTATTTTATGGGCAGAGTCTAAACACATTGATGAAGCTGCTGAATATTTGTTTCAGTATTTGGTTGGAGATCGAAAGAGCTTGTTCTCAAGAAAGGCATGGGAGTTTAATGATTCGTTTCAGAATTACCTAAAGAAAAACCGATCATCTAGGGATTTTGAGCAGTCTGTAAGAGCTGCTGCTGATGATTTTATTGAGCAATTTGAGGTTGTTGAATATTGGTTGAAGTCATTTAATCAGCTTGCAGAAAGTAAAGCTGACTTAGATGAAATTAGAGAAGCGGTGATCATAAATTTAGATCGATCATCAGTTTTAACCAAAACCGAACAGAAATTATCGCTTCATGCACATGTTGAAGAAATGCGTGGTGATCACCCGGTAATTGTTGATGGTAAATATAGTTTGCATTACAGTTCTTTTATGGAGCGATTAGCTTCATACAGTGATATAGAGCTTAAAAAGTACCGTGCATTTACTTCGCTTAAAAAAGATTTACTTCAAAGGCAGAAAAAAGAGATCAGATTACAAGAGTTTAAGCCGCGTGTATTGACTTCATTCGTTCGTAATCGATTGATAGATGAGGTTTATCTTCCTTTAATTGGAGATAATCTTGCTAAACAAATGGGAGCTGCGGGAAGTGAAAAACGTACCGATTTAATGGGGATGTTGCTTCTTATTTCACCTCCTGGTTACGGTAAAACCACCTTGATGGAATACATCGCTAATCGTTTAGGGTTGGTGTTTATGAAAATCAACGGACCAGCCATCGGTCATGATGTTACAGCAATTGATCCTGCTTCTGCAAGTAATTCTGCAGCTCGTGAAGAATTAGAGAAGTTGAATCTCGCGTTTGAGATGGGTGATAACGTTATGATTTATGTGGATGATATCCAGCACTGTAATCCTGAGTTTTTGCAGAAATTCATTTCATTATGTGATGCTCAGCGTAAAATTGAGGGTGTTTACAAAGGAGAGAGTAAAACTTACGATTTCAGAGGGAAGAAAGTAGCCGTTGTTATGGCTGGTAATCCGTATACTGAAAGTGGTGATAAATTCCGTATTCCGGATATGTTGGCTAACCGTGCTGATATATACAACTTAGGGGATATTATTGGGGGTAAAGCAACGGCTTTTGAATTGAGTTACCTTGAAAATAGTTTGACTTCAAATTCAGTACTGTCAAAACTAAATGGACAGAGTCAAAAAGATGTGCAAACGCTCATTAAAATTGCTGAAACTGGAGATCAATCAGGTGTAGAGTTTGAATCAAATCACAGTCCTGAAGAGGTGAATGAATATGTAAATCTTTTCCAGAAAATGGTGAAAGTGCGCGATATCATTCTTAAGGTGAATATGGAGTACATCGCTTCTGCTGGTCAGGCAGATGAATACAGAACAGAGCCTCCATTTAAGTTACAAGGTTCTTACCGTAACATGAATAAGATTGTAGAGAAGCTTAGTCCTGTGATGAACGAAGAAGAATTAGAAACAACCATTTTGAGTCATTATGAAAATGAGTCGCAAACTTTGACTTCTGCAGCTGAATTCAATTTTTTGAAGTTTAGGGAGATGTTTGGTGTAATCAGTTCAGATGAACGAAACCGTAAATCTGAGATAACAGAGACTTTTCAGCGAAATCTAAAGTTAAAAGGATTGGGTGGGAATCAAATGGGTCATGTATTAGAGCAAATGGAATTAATGAACAAAGGTTTGCAGGATATCGTTAAAGTGTTTCAAGTTCGAAACAATGAAGCTTAAAAAGCTGTTTACTGTGAATATCAAATTTTAGTTCAATGCCGCATATTGTTGTTAAACTCATTTCTGGTCAATCAGAAGAAAAAAAAGCTGAATTAGCTGAAAGATTAAGAAAAGAAGCTGCTGAAACTCTAGGGATTCGTGAAGGAGCTTTTTCTGTTTTGTTTGAAGAAGTTCAGAAAGAAGAGTGGATGGATAAAGTCTACAAACCTGAAATAAAACCGAATCTAGAAAAATTGGCTCTTAAGCCTGATTACAGTGATCAATAAAACAATCGTGGGTTAGTAGTTTTACTTAATCCTGATCCTGACCATTAGATTTGTAAAAAATAAGTTTGATATTCTTAACTTTGCAACATGGCAAACAAAACGCAACGCTCGGTTTCTGAATTTAATAATGAACTCAAACTAAGAGGCTTTAAAGCTTTTCAGATTGGTGAGGATAGTCAAGGTACGGCAGCGTACAGTAGAAAAGACTTCTACAAAATTTGTCTAACTACTGGTAAAAGCATTATTCATTATGCCGATCGTAGTTATGAACATGAAGGAACCATCTTGTTTTTTGGAAATCCACATATTCCGTATTCTTGGGAAACAGTATCAACTACTTACGTAGGGTATACAATCTTATTTTCAGAAGATTTTCTTCAGCTTTCTGAGCGTTCAGAAAGTTTGCATAATTCGCCATTATTTAAAATTGGTGGAACTCCCATTTTAAAAATCACAACCGAACAGCGCGACTTCTTAAATAGCTTGTTCCGTAAGATGATTGAAGAGCAAGAAACTGATTATTCGTTTAAAGACGAGCTGATTCGAAATTACATTCAATTGATCTTGCATGAGGCTATGAAAATGCAGCCTTCTGAGCAGTCAGATAAGCATAAGAATGGGGCTTCTAGATTAACAGCTGTATTTTTAGAATTGCTTGAACGTCAGTTTCCTATTGAAACGGCTGATGCTCCATTGGAGTTGAAGACAGCTCAAGAATACGCTGATAATTTATCTGTACATGTGAACTATTTAAACCGTGCAGTTAAGTCTATAACTGGTAAGTCAACATCTACACATATATCAGAGCGCATTGTAAGTGAAGCTAAGGCTTTGCTACAGCATACCAATTGGAATGTAAGCGAAATTGCTCACGCACTTGGATATGATTATCCAACATACTTCAACAACTTCTTTAAAAAACAAACGGGATATACCCCAAGTACTTTCAGAGCTGAAGAAAGTAGATTGATGGCGGTTTGAATATCTTAATTATCGATTTGAAAAGTATTACCGCTAGGTAGTATCACCACGATACCTTTGCCTCATATTCTTAAATGAATTAACAAGATTATGAGCGCTGAGGATTTAAAACATTCTGATAATACCATATTTGATAGACTTAGAGCTGGGGGAACAATTCCTTCGGGTGACCCTGAATTCCCTAATCTAGCAAAGGCATCTGAGAAAACCATTGCACATTTGGTGGAGCTAAATGCATCTAAAACTATTGATGGTATTCGTAAGTCTTTAAGCGAATTAATTGGTGTTGAAGTAGATCCTAGCACAACACTTTACACTCCTTTCAGTGTGAATTACGGAAAGAACATTGTGTTGGGTAAAAATGTCTTTATCAATCAAAACTGCCAAATGCTTGATTTGGGTGGAATTACAATTGAAGATGAAGTAATGATTGGTCCAAGAGTTACCATCGTAACCGAAACTCATCCGCTCGATCCATCTATCAGACATTCTTTAATCGGTAAAGCTGTAACCATCAAGAAAAAAGCATGGATTGGTTCTAACGCTACCATTTTACCTGGGGTTACAGTTGGTGAAAATGCTATAGTAGCAGCAGGAGCAGTGGTGAATAAAGATGTGCCAGCTAATACCATCGTTGGTGGAGTTCCTGCTAAAGTGATCAAAACCAATATTGACGAAATAACAGAATAAGTGATGAGTACAGAAGTGACATTATCAGTTAATGGTGTGGATGTGAAAGCACGATTTAATGATTCTAAAACAGCTCAAGATGTGTTGTCTAAACTGCCTTACACGGTAAAGTTGAGTAGATATGAATTTGATTACTGCGGATTGATTGATTCTCCATTGGCATTTGATGAAGCCGATAAACATAACGGATGGAAAAATGGCGATATCTGTTTAGCAGGTCCCTATTTTACCATTTTGTTCGATGGCGAAGAACAATCAGCATCTCACACAGGGCTTGTGAAAATGGGTGAAGTAACCGGTGATTTATCAGCTATTCGAAATTTATCAGATAGTGTTGAACTTACAGTAAAGCAGGCTTAAACATTGAAAATTTTGAGGCAGAATAAGCAGCCTCGTTTTTATAAATCAACAAACAAAAAAGAAGAAAAATGAAATACAAATTCATCTTATCGATTGCACTGGCTTTCATGTCAACGCAGTCATTCAGTCAAGACAATTCAAACGTAAAGAAAGCGGAAATGAACAGGAAAGCAAACGAATACATTTTCGAATTGAACGATAATGTAACGCGAAAAAAAGTAAAATTCGAAAACCGTTACGGTATCACTTTAGTAGGTGATTTATATTCTCCAAAAGAAGGCGGAGAAGGTCTTCCAGCATTAGCAATTAGTGGACCTTACGGTGCAGTTAAAGAACAAGCTTCAGGTTTGTATGCAAACCAAATGGCAGCTCGTGGTTATGTAGTTTTAGCATTCGATCCATCTTACACTGGTGAGAGTGGTGGCGAGCCAAGATTCATTGCATCTCCAGAAATTAATACAGAAGATTTTAGTGCAGCTATCGATTTCTTAGGTCTTCAAGATAACGTTGACAGAGAAAAAGTAGGAATCATCGGTATTTGTGGATTCGGTGGTTTTGCATTAAACGCTACAGCTGTTGATAAACGTGTAAAAGCGGTTGCCGTTACCAGTATGTATGACATGTCTAGGGTAACAGCTAATGGTTACTTTGATTCAATGACACCTGAACAACGCACTCAAATGTTAGAGCAAATGAGTCAACAACGTTGGGTTGATGCTGAAAACGGAAAACCAGAATTATCTGAGCAAGGATTACCAAATGAAATCACTGGTAATGAACCAGAGTTTGTTCAAGGTTACTTTAGCTTCTACAAAACAGATAGAGGTTATCATCCAAGATCAATTAACTCAAACGGCCACTGGACAAAAACCAATGGTTTCTCTTTGATGAACATGCCAATTATGACTTACATCAAAGAAATTTCACCACGTCCAGTATTGATTATTGCTGGTGAAAACGCACACTCAAAATACTTTAGTGAAGCAGCTTATGAAGCAGCAGCTGAACCAAAAGAATTAATGATTATTCCTGGTAAAGTACACACTGATTTATACGATAAATTAGATGTTATACCATTCGAAAAATTAGATACTTATTTTAAACAAAACTTAAAGTAAGTAGATGGGGAGCAGCCGCGGTCATTTCTTGATCGCGGCTTTTTTTATTTTAGTTGGACTAATTTCTATCTATTTGATTCACTATGAATTGGATGCTGAATCTCCCAGTAGTTTTGTTTTTAAGTTGGATGAACTTGTTTTCTAATCATCATGATGTTCCAAAAAATCCTAACGAAATGAAAATTAAAATCACGTTTGATAATACAGAGCTAACGGCTACTTTGTATGATAACGCAACAGCTAGAGATTTTATCTCGATGTTGCCAATTACAACGGAGTTGGAGGATTATGCGAGTAACGAAAAGATTTTCTACCCAGAAAGAAAGCTAGATACGAGCGGTACCCCATCAGCTTACAGGCCATCTACAGGAGATATTACATATTATGCTCCTTGGGGTGATATCGCCATTTTCTACAAAGATTTTAGCAAGTCTTCAGGATTGGTAAGCGTTGGTAAAATTGACAATAACGGGATTGAATTGCTCAAAAAAGTGGGTAAATCAAAAGTTACTTTTTCATTGATAGAAAATAAGTGAGTTGTAATATTTCTTTAAAAATCAATTGTGCTGAAAAGCGCAAATAATATTCAACAAGTTGAGCTTCTGGCTGTTTGGTTTACTAATCGAGAACAGTTTTGAGGCTCTTCTTTTTTTAATCCAAACAAAATTCATCAATCATGAAAAAAGCAATATCATCTAAATTCGGATTATTCTTCAGTTGTTTACTAGTAGGAACTATGGCCGTTGCATGCGAGGCATCAAATGAGCCAGAGGTAGTAGAAAATAACAATACAACAGGCGGTGACAGTTTGCTTCCACCTGTTGAAACAGGAAATGCAAATACCGATTATCAACCCGCATTTGAAGGCCAAACGCGAGTTAGTGGTGTAAAAACAGAAACGGCATACAGTTTTAACGTAATTGCTTCGGGGTTATCAAATCCTTGGGGTATGACCAATCTTCCTGACGGTAGAATATTAGTTACTGAAAAATCAGGAACTATGCGAATTGTTACGACATCAGGAGCTGTGAGTGGAGAAATTACAGGAATTCCAGAGGTGGTAGATAGCGGTCAAGGTGGTTTGTTAGATGTTGCAGTTGATCCAAATTTTAGTCAAAACAGAATGGTGTATTGGTCTTTCTCGCAAGAAGGAGAAGATGGTACAGCAACTGCGGTGGCAAAAGGCAGATTGTCTGATGATGAAACAACCATTGAAAATGCGCAAGTTATTTACACAGTTATTCCTGAATTTGACAGCTATTTACACTATGGTTCTCGCTTAGAGTGGGACGGAAACGGAAACTTATTTGTGAGCACTGGTGAGCGTTCTGATATTGAATCTCGCCCAGAGGCTCAAAACCTAGATGCGGCTTTAGGAAAAGTGTTGCGTATCACAACTAACGGAGAGCCAGCTGAAGGAAATCCATTTATTGGTCAGGCAGGTGTTTTGCCAGAAATTTATTCATATGGACATCGTAATGTACAAGGTTTGGCAACGCATCCAGCAACTGGTGAGTTGTGGGAAGCTGAGTTTGGTCCTAGAGGTGGAGATGAAGTAAACATCATTCATCCAGGATTGAATTACGGTTGGCCAACAATTACCTACGGAATTGAGTATTCTGGTGGTACAATTGGTCAGGGAATTACCCAGCACGAAGGCATGGAACAACCGGTTTATTATTGGGATCCTGTAGTTTCTGCCAGTGGAATTACATTCTACACAGGAAGCATGATTGGTGAATGGACAAACAACTTGTTTTTAGCTGGATTAAGTGGTCAACATATTGTGCGCTTGGTGATAGAAAATAACAAAGTTGTTGGCGAAGAACGTTTGCTGGCTGAAGAAGGTAAACGATTTAGAGATGTGCTTGAAGGAGCAGATGGAGCATTGTATGCCATTACTGATGGCGGTAACGGAGAGTTATATCGAATTGGAATTTAATGAAGTTGCCCAATTCACTACAAAATAGTTTTAAGAGATTATAAATGTCATTATTAGAAGATTTAAACTGGCGCTACGCCACCAAACGATACGATTCTGAAAAGAAAGTTGAAGCAGATAAAATTGCCAAAATTCTAGAAGCTGCGCGGATGGCGCCTTCATCGTATGGAATTCAGCCGGTAAGGGTAATTTCAATTAGCAACCAAGAGCTGAAAGAAAAGATGGTTGCTTTAGCATGGGGACAAAAAATCATTCAAGATTGCTCGCATGTGTTGGTTTTTGCTGCTTGGGATAAATACACCGCAGAACGAATTGATGCTATTTTCGATTACACAACTGAAAAAGCGTGGAATTCCGCAAGGAACAGCATTTGGTTCTAGATCTCAGCAAATTGCAGATTCTCAAATTGAAATGACTGATGAACAAGCGTTTCAAGACACTTCTCGCCAGGCTTGTATTTCATTTGGTGTAGCTATTGCACAGGCTGCGGAACTGAAAGTAGATACTACTCCTATGGGAGGTTTTAACAACAGCGAGCTAGATGAATTGTTGGGCTTAACCGATAAAGGGTTGAAAAGCGTTTACCTTTTAGCTGTAGGTTACCGAAAAGAAGAAGGAGATTGGCTGGTAAACCTCAATAAGGTCAGAAATCCAATCGAGGAATTTGTGATTGAGATGGATTAAATCCCGTATAAATAAAACATAAACAAACCCCCGATCTGATCCAGATTGGGGGTTTGTTATTTTAGAACTTAACTCCAGTCATTTTTTCAGAAAGTTCCCAAAGTTTTTTGGCTTTTGATTCGTCTTTCGATAATGAATTTGAGTCTGTAACTTCTGGATATCCACGCATTTCAAAAAATCCTTTCGGACCATAGTATTCTCCTGACTGAGCTTTTGGATCTCTAGCGGCACGTAATGTAGGTAACGTACCCATCTCAGGACCTTGTGCTACAAACCAGTTGAATATTTGTAGAAAACGAGTGTGCCTAGCAAGCTCAGTATCGGTAACACCAGGGTGAGCGGCAATCATTTTTGGAGCGTCAGGATCATTTTTGAACCTTCGAGTTCCTTCATAAACAAAGTATAAGCAAGCTAGTTTACTATCACCGTATGCTTTGTTGGTGTCGTATTTCCTGTTCTCCCAATTGATGTCTGAAAAATCTATATCACCCATGCGGTGCCCAACGCTTGAAGTGGCAATAACTCTTGAGTTTTTAGTCTTCTTCAGAAGAGGCATTAATCGACCTGTTAATGCAAAATGTCCCAAGTAATTCGTGCCCATTTGTATTTCAAAACCATCTTGTGTTTTGGCATATGGACACATCATAACACCAGCGTTGTTGATTAATACGTCTAGTCTATCAAAACTGTGTGTGAATTCTTCTGAAAAATCCTGTACAGATTTAAGACTAGCTAGGTCTAATTTTCTGATGTCTAGTTTGGCATTTGGAAACTCACTCTTTATTTCGCTCGCAACTTTTTCTCCTTTTTCAATGTTTCTTACAGCCATTACCACTTCAGCGCCTTTTCCGGCTAAAACGCGTGCAGCTTCTTTTCCTAAACCACTTGTAGCTCCTGTTACGATGATTACTCCACCTGTTAGGTCAGGTATATCGTTTGTTGTCCAGTTTTTTTTCATGATTCCTTGTGCTTTAGTTTTTCTAATCGTTGTGGTTGGTGAAAACGATGTGCTAATCAATTCAAGTTTCTAAACTCGTTTGGCGACATGCCAACTTGCTTCTTGAACATGCGTGTAAAATGTTGGGGGTATTTAAAGCCCATCTCATACGCAATTTCGCTGATGGATTTATCTGAATTGTAAATCTTCTTCTTGGCCACATCAATCATCTTCAATTGAATGTGTTCTTGTGCCGATTTTCCAGTTTCTTTTTTCAGTAAATCGCCTAAATAATTTGGAGAGAGGAATAGTTTTTCGGCACAATAGTGAACCGATGGCAGTCCTTTTTCATACGGTAAATCTGATGCGAAATAGTCTTTCAATACTTTTTCAAATCGGGCTAAAACATCTTTGTTTACGTGACTTCTAGTGTTGAATTGACGTTCGTAAAAGCGTTTGCAGTAGTTTAAAAACACCTCTAAATGTGATATAATCAACGTTTTTGTATGAGCATCAATAGCATGTTCCAATTCGTATTCAATGTTTTCGAAACTAGCGTTAATCAATCCGCGTTCTCGAGCAGATAAATGCAGTGCTTCATTCACCTCGTAAGAAAAGAATGTGTAGTCGTCAATGTTTTGCTCCAGTTGCGTTCCTTTAATCAAGTCTGGGTGAAAAAATATTCCAATTCCAGAGCCTTCAGTTTCTGTCTTTTCATTTCTCTCCATGCCAAAAACTTGCCCTGGAGACATAAAGATTAAAGTGCCTTCCTCGTAATCGTAGTTATTGATTCCGTATGTGATGTTGCCACATTTAATGTCTTTCAAAAAGATGGCATACAAATTAATTTGAGCCTTTGTGTTTGAGTCAATGTGTTTGTAGTTTTTACGCATCTCAGCAGTGTTGATTTTCGAGAAATCAACCACACTAATAAGTGGGTGTAGTGTTTCTAACCCCATTGCGTTGTTGTATTCAGTAACGGAGTTTACAGGGATTATTTGACTCATAACGCTTTGTTTTTAAAATGCTATTACAAGATTAACAACCTTTTGCTTAAGTAGTTGCAATTAGAAAGTGCAAACCGTAATTGTGGTATGTAATTCTGTAACTAGGGTAAGTGAAATGGCTGTAAAACCTTGCTACATCTATATAAGGTTATTACTGTAATATTGGTAAGTGAACCAGTAATATAGGTACAAATTACATTTGATATTAGATGTTCATTTGTATTGTGCCATAATGTGTTAATTATTGGCAAGTAAAGGGTGATAAAAATGAAACGATTTCTAAAAGTATTAATTGGATTTATCGTGGTTTTAATTCTAGCAATAATGACAATATTCAACTTGGCTCAATTTGGTCAGAACCCAAAAGGTGAGCGACTTGAGCGTATTCAAAAGTCTCCAAACTATGTTGATGGAGAATTTAGGAATTTCAGTGAGACACCTGTAATATCATCAGATAAAAGTCAATTTTCAGTGATGTGGGATTTTGCCTTTTCTAAAAAGGTAAATGTAACGCCAACTGATTCCATTCAAACAGTTCAAACAAAAATTAAAGAACTCGATCCAAATGAAAATGTAATGGTTTGGTTTGGCCATTCTTCATATTACATCCAACTCAACGGAAAGCGCTTTTTAATTGATCCTGTTTTTAGTGGATATGCCTCTCCTTTTTCTTTTACCAACAAGGCATTTAAAGGAACTGATGTTTATAAAAGCGAAGATTTTCCTGAGATCGATTACTTAATCATTTCACACGATCACTACGATCATTTAGACTATCACACTGTGCTTGAATTGAAAGATAGAATCAAGCATGTGGTGTGTGGTTTAGGTATTGGTCAGCACTTCGAGTACTGGGGATATGATACTTCTAAAATTACCGAGTTAGATTGGCACGATGGAATTGAGTTAGGTGATGGAATGAGTTTAACAGCTACTCCAGCTCGACACTATTCAGGTAGAGGTTTGAAACGTAATCAAACACTATGGGCATCTTATGTATTAAAAGCTGATGATTATAAAGTGTACATCGGTGGTGATAGCGGACATGATTCTTTCTTCAAAGAAATAGGTGAGCAGTACGGCCCATTCGATATGGTTATTTTAGAACAAGGGCAGTACAACAAAGATTGGAGCTACATCCACTTATTGCCTGAAGAGGTGTTTCAAACGGCTAGTGAATTGAAGGGGAGTAAAATTTTTCCAGTTCACAATTCAAAATTTGCTTTGGCTGTACATCCGTGGAATGAACCATTGAATGAAATCACAAAAGGCGATCACGATATTCCTGTTATCACTCCTAAAATTGGAGAGGTTGTTTATCTCTCAAGCAGCTCACAGGTTTTTGAACAATGGTGGTAACCATTATGTTGGTGTAGTTATGTGGTGCTAAATCAAACCTTTATTCCTCCAATAAGTCTTGAAAAAAGAGTCTCTCATCAAAACCAAAAGAGATCTACTGTGTTGATATAATGACTTCAAAACAAAATGGCTAGAATTTTTATAACAGGTTCTTCAGATGGTTTAGGGTTGTTGGCTGCACAACAACTTATTCAAGATGGTCATCAGGTTTTTGCACATGCTAGAATTAGTGCAAGAGCTAAAGATGTAGAGCCAAAGTTAAAAGGAGTAAAAGCTATTTTAACTGCCGATTTGTCTAGTACCTCCGACACTATTCAATTGGCAAACAGCTTAAATGAGTTAGGCAAAATGGATGCTATTATCCACAATGCTGGTGTTTACACTAACTCAGGTGAGTTGATGTTTCAGGTGAATGTTCTTGCGCCTTACATTTTAACGGCATTGATTGAAATGCCAAGTAGATTGGTTTACATCAGTTCAAATATGCATACTGGTGGAAAGCCATTTCAGTACGGTGTAGGTTTGAATACTATAAGTTATTCAGATTCTAAATTACACGTTACAACTTTAATGAAAGTGGTTGCTGATAGAAATCCAAATGTGTTTGTAAATGCCGTAGATCCAGGTTGGGTTCCTACTAAAATGGGTGGTGCTAATGCTCCAGACGATTTACAAAAAGGTTATTATACACAGGTTTGGTTATCAGTTAGTCAGGATCAGGGTGCTCAGGTTTCAGGAAAGTGTTTTCACCACAAAAAGCAGCTGCCTTATCATCAAGCTGTAAATAACTCAGCTTTTCAACGTCAATTAATTGATGCTTGTGAGTCTTTCACAAACGTTCATTTATAAAAATCAAACTTCAAATCTGTTAAGGTTTGAATTTCTTATTTTTTGATTTGATAATCATTATCTAGGAAGTATAGTAGCTCTCTACCTTTGCCTTATTAGATATAATTCAAAGGTATTATGAACATTAAACTCTTATTTGCCGCAGTTTCAACGCTGCTTATCCAAGCTTGCCAACAACCTCAGGCTAGCGAAGAACAAAAACAAACTGAAGTAAAACAACCTGCAAAAGAGGTTGAGGCTATCTTCCCGAAAGGGAAAAAAGGTCCGGCTGAGAACTTTACAGGTAATGCCTATAATTATGGTCTAGTAATGGATACAGTGCTTACAACCATTGTAGGTAATGTATACTTTGAGCCAGGTGCTCGCAGTAATTGGCACACGCATGCTGCAGGGCAAATCTTGGTGATTACTGATGGTGTAGGTTATCATCAAATTGAAGGTCAACCTATCGAAATCATGCGCAAAGGGGATGTAGTTACTTGTCCGCCAAACACCCGTCACTGGCATGGAGCAAGTCCTGACACCGCACTTCAGCAAATGTATATCGTACCGAATATCGAAAAAGGAGTTGTTACTTGGATGGAGCCTGTAACAGATGAGGTATACAATAACCTATAAATCAATAGCCCTATGGAAAAACCAAAAAACAACAGTAGAAGAAGCTTTATTCAAAAGACTACGATGGCTGGAGCTGCTGCAGTATTTGCTGCGCCTTTCCAATCATTATCGAAAAATCAAACAACAATGACGGATACGAATTCAACACTGGCTGGAACGCCAATCAACACTGACAAACCAATCAAAACCAAAGGGTATGCTGCTACTGACGAATCAGGTAAGTTGACTCCTTGGGAATTTGATCGTAGACCAGTTGGTGATGATGATATCTTAATCGATATCAAGTTTGCCAGCATTTGTCACTCAGATATTCACCAAGAAAAAGGTCACTGGGGAAAACAACAGTATCCTCAAGTTCCTGGTCACGAAATCGTAGGTATCGTATCGGCAGTTGGTAAAAACGTTACCAAATTTAAAGTAGGCGATAGAGCAGGTGTTGGCTGTATGGTTGATAGCTGTATGGAGTGTAATAGCTGTAAAGGTGGCGAAGAACACTTCTGCGAAAAAGGCCAAACCAAATTTACTTACGGAAACACAATGGAGTCTGAGCCAACTGGAATTACTCAAGGTGGTTACTCAGATAAAATTGTAGTAAGAGATCATTTTGCTGTTCACATTCCAGAGCATATCAGCTTTGAAGAAGCAGCTCCATTATTATGCGCAGGTATTACAACGTACTCTCCGTTAATGCGTGCTCAAATTAAACCAAACGAAAAAGTTGGTGTAGCAGGTATCGGTGGTTTAGGTCACTTAGCTGTAAAAATTGCAGTTTCAAAAGGTGCTGAGGTTTATGCATTTACAACATCTCCTGACAAAGTTGAAGATATCAAATCTTGGGGAGTTAAAGAGGTGATTGTTGTTGATGAAGAGTATAAAAACATGCAGCCTTACACCAAACAATTGGATTACATGATTAGTACAATCCCTTACCAATTTAATGTAACTCCATATGTATTCTGTTTAAAACCAGGTGGTACATTCACTTTTGTAGGAATGCCTGAAGGATCTGAAATTACAATCAACAACTTAATGTTGGCGTTCACTCGCGTTAATTTCAATTCATCATTAATCGGTGGTATTCCTGAAACGCAAGAAGTGGTTCACTACTGTGCAGATTACAATGTAAGACCAAATATTGAAGTGATTAAAGCAAATCAAATCAATGAAGCATGGGATAAGGTAGTCAACAAAGAAGCACGTTACAGATACGTGATTGATGCGGCTACATTTTAAGAACTATTAAAACTTTCTATTATGATTTTACAAGAAACTTTCAAATTATCAAACGGTGTTGAAATTCCTAAATTAGGATTGGGAACGTGGTTTATCGATGATGATAAAGTAGCTGATGCCGTAAAAGAAGCAGTTAAAATAGGATACCGTCACATTGACACAGCACAAGCTTACCAAAACGAAAGAGGTGTAGGCGAAGGTGTAAGAAATGCAGGTGTTAAAAGAGAAGATTTGTTTGTACAAAACAAATTAGCTGCTGAAATCAAATCATACGATGAAGCTGTTAAAGCTATCGATGAGTCATTAGAGAAAATGGGCTTAGAATATTTCGATTTGATGATTATTCACAGTCCAAAACCATGGCAAGATTTCTTAGGTGATGAAAAATTCTTCGAAGGAAACTTAGAAGCGTGGAGAGCATTAGAAGATGCATATAAAGCAGGTAAGTTAAAAGCTATTGGTGTTTCTAACTTCGAGCAAGAAGATCTTCAAAACTTGATAGACAATGGTACTGTTAAGCCAATGGTAAATCAGATTTTGGCTCACATTAGCAACGTTCCAACAGAGTTGATCAAGTTTTGTGAAGACAACGATATTCTAGTTGAAGCTTATTCTCCAATTGGACACGGTGAGTTGTTTAAAAATGAAGAAGTGAAAGCTATGGCAGATAAATACAATGTATCTGTTCCGCAATTAGGTATTCGCTTCGATTTACAATTGGGATTGCTTCCATTACCCAAAACGGCTAATCCTGATCACATGAAAAACAACGCTGAACTTGATTTCGAAATCTCCGATGCTGATATGGAAACATTGAAGAATATGAAGAAGATTGAAGATTACGGTGAAGCAAGCATGTTTCCAGTATATGCTAAATAATCTGATTATGAATTACAGTAATGAGACTCCACTGCGGTAATACGCGGGGAGTCTGTTACAAAAAAAAGATAGTGTTATGCAAATCACAAGAAATGGACAAATACCATCTATGAAAGGTCCTGAAGAATGGTTTTCAGGTACTGTTCGAATTGATCCTTTATACCCTAAACAGAAGTTGACCAAAGGAGCCGGAACACTGGTGACCTTTGAGCCTGGAGCTAGAACTGCTTGGCATACGCATCCAGCTGGGCAAACCATCATCATTCAGACTGGATTGGGTTGGGTCCAAAAAGAAGGAGGGCCAATTGAAGAAGTTAGACCTGGTGATGTGGTTTATTTTGAACCGGAAGAAAAACACTGGCACGGTGCTTCACCAGAAAAAGCGATGAGTCATATCGCTATTCAAGAAGAAGTGGATGGTGAAGTGGTGACTTGGATGGAGCATGTTTCAGACGAACAATATCAAAAGTAAATGCCCCATTTTGAAATTAAATTGCTTGAAGGCAAAACCGAAGAGCAAAAACAACAATTAGCTGAGAAAGTCATTTCAGCTGCTCAAGAAGTTATTGGGTATGGTGATGAATCATACTCAGTGACTATTGAAGATTTTACTGGTGCAGATTGGAAAACGATTGTTTATCCCAATGATATTTTGGGTAGAAAAGATATTCTCTATAAAGCGCCAGGATATGAAATGTAACCTGAAAGCATCGAGTTTCTCGGTGCTTTTATTTTTTAAAACCCTTCCAAACCTTCATAACGCCACTCACAACCAATAAAACCATAAACCCGATGATTAATCCAGATAACATTTCAAATAAAATTCCTGGAATGTGAATGGCTTCTTCTAAGTAGTGTATGAATAGAAAACGATTGATAACCCTTAAGATATCACAGGTAGAAAGGCTGTTCTAGCTATGAAATGTAGAAGATCTGCCTTGATATTTCATTTTTGATCTGCTCATTCCTTTATAAATGAAGCAGAGTAAAGATCTTTTCCACTTAATACTTGAATCACATAAACTCCTGAGGAGAGGTTGGAAATGTCTATTCGTGTTATTCTGGATTTTTCCTCCTTTACAATCTGGCCATTTGATGAGATGATTCTAATTATATCTGGAGCTTGAGAAAGATTTATTGAGATGTAATTATTTGCAGGATTAGGAAATACACTAAAATGATTGGATTCTGATTTAACATTTTCAATTCCAACGGGTGTAACTACAACATTAAAGAAAGGAGTGCCGATACCTTGGCATCCCAATGAGTCAGTAACCTTTACACCGTAAATAATTGATGTGTCAGGTTTTACCCAGAAACCAGTTTCAAGTGTAGAGTCGCTTAATCCGTATGAAGGGTACCAAACAGTTGAAGCAACAGGATAGAAATTTGGTTGGATATTTGGGTATTGAGTATAAATAAATGAATCCCCTTCCATGATGAATGCATTATAAATATCTAGATGTTGTGTAAACATCGAGGGGTAATATTTGGTAGAGTCGTGGGCAATATCGCCAACTGCATCAGTAACGGTTAAAAAAATGGTTACTTCCTTTACACCCTCGATAGTTGGGTTTGGTAATGTTGTGTCATTTATCATGTCAGATGCGTGATAAAACAAGCCTGAACCAGAATAACCAATCTCAATTGGAGTAATGTGCCAAGTGTATGTGTATGGAGGTGTACCGCCAGTAGCTGTTGGTGAGCCACCTAGGTAAAGTGTATCAATATGATTTTGTGATGGATAATAACACCAATAAATATCAGAGCCTGCGTCAGCGGTTAATTGAGCTAGGCTGTATATAGGATTGATGAAAAAGAGAAGAAGTAGAGCTAATGATGATTTCATAAGAGAAGTAAGTTGAAATAGACTTCTAAAGTACTGAAAACCATTAATTAGTTCTTTAAACTCTTCCAAACTTTCATAGCACCGCTTACTATCAATAAAACTACAAACCCAATGATCAATCCAGATAGCATTTCAAACAAAATTGCTGGAATGTGAATGGCTTCTTCTAAGTGGTGCATGAATGGTAAATTGTGAACGAATAATCCACCTGAAACCATCAATAAAGCAACTGTTCCAATTACGGTTAATGCTTTAATGACTTTCGGTAGTGCTTTCACCAATGCTTTTCCAACCTTGTCAGAAAATGAGTTGTCTTCTGTATTTAAGTTAATTAAACTAAATCCAAAATCATCCATTCTAACAATTAAGGCTACAATGCCGTAAACGCCAACCGTAGCAGCCAACGCAATCAGAGAAACAACTGGTATTTGAATTTCAAGAGGTTGATCTGGAACTGATCCTAAAGCGATAATCACAATCTCTACCGACAGAATAAAATCTGTAATGATAGCCGATTTAATCTTCTGCTTTTCCCTTTCAAGTAGCTCTTCTTTTGATAGGTTTTCTGTTAAATCAGAATTGGTTTCATGCTTGTGAGGAACAAAAAACTCATAGATTTTTTCAGCTCCCTCGTAAGCTAAATACAACCCACCAATTACTAAAATCACGGTAATTACTGAAGGGAAAAAAGTGCTTAGCAAAAATGCAATCGGAAGAATAATAACTTTATTGAGTAAAGATCCTTTAGTGATAGACCACAAAACAGGCAACTCACGAGATGAAACAAACCCAGAGGCTTTCTCGGCATTTACAGCCAAATCATCACCCAAAATTCCAGCTGTTTTTTTACCCGCTACCTTACTCATTGTAGCCACATCATCGGTTAAAGTGGCTACATCATCTGTAAGTGCAGCAACGTCATCCATCAACGATGCAATATCATCTAAAAGTGCAAAAAAGCCTGATGCCATGTCTTCGATTGTTAGACGCCCAAAATAGGCTAAAAAACTAGAGAGATAAAGAAGAAATCGTGATTATTCGAGGTGTATTAAAACAATAAAATCCCCCTGTTTGCCCACTTCCGCTACAAGCCAATAGCAACAAAGTGTTGCATTATTCTACACATTAACCATGCGCTAATTTTCTGCTATTTTCTGGGTGTTCAGATTATCAAGTCGTTAGGAGTTGTATCTTATTCCGCCATTTCGTGGCACTGCTTTTTCTATTAGTAACCCACCTAAAATAGACATAGACAAATCAATATATTCGAATGAAGTACAACCCGTGCAAACCTCTTTTTTTAAACGCCACACTTTTAGTTGGGATTTTTGCTTTCCTAACAGTTGGCTGTAAAGAAGAGAAAAAAGTAGATGAAGGTTTACCACTTCCTGTTAAAACACTCAAAGGCGAAAAGGCTGCCAATACGTTTCAATATTTAGGAAATGTTGAAGGGATTGAAGATGTAGATATCAGACCTCAAGTTGATGGGATTCTCGAAGAAATTTATGTGGATGAAGGTGACTTTGTAGAAAAAGGTCAGCCGTTATTCAAAATCAACGCGCAACCTTACATCGAGGATTTAAAAAATGCCCGAGCAAACGTTGCTTTAGAGCGTGCAAAACTCAAAAAAGCCAGAACAGAATTAGATCGTTTGCAACCATTGATCGACAATGAAGTAATCTCTGATGTGCAAATGAAAACGGCTGAAGCTGATTATGAAATTGCTGAGGCATCACTGGCAAAAGCTCAGGCCATTCAAGCCAATATGGAAATTAGTTTAGGTTTTACAACCATCAATGCGCCAGTAAGTGGGTTTATTGGTCGTATTCCTAAATCGGTTGGGAACGTAATTAAGAAAACCGATTCTGAACCGATGACTGTTCTCTCGAACGTGAGCAAGATTTACGTTTACTTTTCGATGTCTGAGTCCGATTACTTGTACTACACCAGAATGAAAAACGATTCTACCTCAAAACGTATCAGTCCAGCGGTAAAACTGATTTTAGCTGATGGTTACATTTACGATCACACGGGTAGAATTGACGCCAATTCGGGTCAGATTAACAAAAACACAGGTTCCATTACGTTGAGAGCGATTTTCAATAATCCAGATACACTTCTTAGATCTGGAAACACAGGTAAAATCCTCATGGAACAGATTTATCCAAATGCTATCTTAATACCTCAAAGTGCTGCTATTTCTATTCAGGATAAACGATTTGTGTTCACATTGAATGATAGCAACATGACCCAACGTAAAGAAATACAAATTGAAGGTAGATCAGGCAAAGACTTCATCATTGGAGAAGGACTTGAAGAAGGTGATCGCATTGTGATCTCAGGGTTGAATAAACTCACAGATGGGATTAAAATCAATCCAATCAAAAGTGGTCGATTGCTCTCTGAAAATTAATCTAAGCTCATCCTTTTAGCCTAAGATGAAAGTATTTTCAATGGTATTTCAAAGCAAACTATGTTAGAAAAAATTATAGCTAAACCGGTTTTAACACTCGTTGTTTCCATCCTTTTGATATTGGCTGGAGCAGCAAGTATTTCTACACTTCCGGTTGAACGTTTTCCAGAAATTGCACCGCCCAGTGTAAGTGTTCAGGTAAAATATCCAGGAGGTAATGCTGAAACGGTAGCCAAATCGGTTCTTCTTCCGATTGAGGAGGCCATTAACGGTGCTGAGAATATGACATATGCTAACTCTACAGCAACCAACTCTGGTGATGGTAGGGTTACCGTTTATTTCAAACCGGGAACAGATCCGAATAAAGCAGCGGTTGAAATTCAGAACCGTATTTCAAGCGTATCTGAGCAAATTCCAGCTGAGGTTACTGAGGCTGGTATCAAGGTTATGAAGCGAATGAAAGGTTCGATCATGACCATCAATATTTACAGTGAAACCGATATGTATGACGAAACCTTCTTGAATGCATACACGCGTATCAATGTAAGAAGGGAATTGAAGCGTATTGAAGGTTTGGCTGAAGCAAGTATCCTACGTTCAAGAGATTATGCCATGCGAGTTTGGTTAGATCCCAATAAATTGGCATTCTACAAACTCACACCAAGAGATGTTTACAACCAAATTAAAGATCAAAACTTTGAAGCTGGTCCAGGTAAGTTTGGAGAGAATTCAGACGAATTATTTGAGATTGTATTAAAGCACGAAGGTCGTTTTGATGAGGAAGAGGAATACGGAGCATTGGTTATCAAAGCCGATAAAACGGGAGATTTGCTTCACCTTAGAGATATTGCTCGTATTGAATTTGGTGCTTCTAACTACACCAGTGAAAACCGCCTAGATGGTCGCCCTTCGGTAACCATAGATATTGTTCAGCTGAGTGGTGCAAATGCCGTTGATATCGATCGTGATGTTCGAAAAGTATTGGAAGATCAAGCTAAGCTGTTCCCAGAGGGAATGAAATATGAAATTTCATACAGCGTTCGCGATCAAATTGATGAATCCATGAGTCAGGTGGTTCATACGTTGGCAGAAGCATTTTTATTGGTGTTCTTAGTGGTTTTCATCTTCCTACAAAACTTGCGAGTTACCATTATCACCGCTATCACCATTCCCATTTCATTGATTGGTACGTTCTTCTTTTTAAGTCTGGTTGGCGTGTCAATGAACGTATTGAGTATGTTCTCATTGGTGCTCTCCATCGGGATTGTGGTGGATAACGCCATTGTAGTAATGGAAGCCATTTACGAGAAAATGCATGCGCATGGGATGTCTGCAAAAGATGCTGTGTCATCAGCTATGAAAGAAATTACCAGTGCCATTATCTCCATTACCATTGTAATTGCAGCAGTATTCTTGCCTATTGGATTCTTAGAAGGTCCTGTTGGGATTTTCTACCGCGAGTTTGCTTACACCATCATTTTTGCTGTAGTTATTTCGGCAGTAAATGCCTTAACGCTTGGTCCTGTACTTACCAGATTGATGTTTAGAGAGCGTAAAAAATCGCTCAAAGAAAACGGGTTTATTGATAAAATCAGAAACAACAGTTTCCTTACAAACATCAACAACAAATGGAAAAAGGTATTGGTCAAATTCGATTATTACTTCGATAAATCGACTAAAAAATACGTAACTATCATTCGTTGGGCTATCCTACATAAATGGTTCTCCATGTTTGGTTTGTTCTTGGTGTTTGCGCTTACAGCGTACCTCATGAGATCTACTCCAAGTGGATTTATCCCAACGGAAGATGATAACTTTTTAATTATGTCTCTCAGCATGCCTGAAGGGGCCTCTCTTCACCGCACCAATATGGCGCTACGCCAGGCTGATTCTTTGTTACACAATGAAGAATCAGTCTCAAGCGTAAATACCGTTTCGGGATTCAATGTGGTTGATAATGCCAACAGCCCGTCATCGGGTATGGCTTATATCCGCCTAAAAAGTGGATCAGAAAGAGGTGAGATCAAAGAGATGGCCGAGGTGGTGAAGCATCTTAAAGCTGTTGTGGCATCAATTGATGGGGCTAACATCAATATCTATCCAAGGCCAACGGTTCAAGGTTTTGGTAACTTCGATGGGGTTCAGTTCATGTTACAAGATCGCTCTGATGGTGATTTGGGTGAGTTTGGTCAGTTGGCCAATGAGGTGATAGCAGAGTTGAATCGTTTTCCTGAAATCGAAAACGCGTTTACATCATTCAACCCCAATTTCCCGCAATTGAAATTGAATATCGATTACGAAAAAGCCAAAAGTTTGGGCGTGAGTGTAAACGATATGATGTTCACCATCAAGTCTTACTTTGGTAGAACACAAGTGGGAGATTTTAACCGATTCAGTAGACAGTATAAAGTGTTCTTACAGTCTGATATTCAGTTTCGTGAAAAGCCAACTGATTTCAATAACATCTTCGTGAAAAACGATCGTGGTGAAATGGTTTCGATCAATTCTATTGTGAAATTAGAACAAGGTTTTGGTCCTGAAACGGTAAACCGCTACAACTTATACAACGCTGCAAAAATCAACGTAACTCCTGCCGATGGCTACAGTACGGGTGATGTTATGGCAGTGATTGAGGAGTTTGCTATAAACAAACTTCCAGCTAGTATGAGTTATGAGTGGACCAGTATGAGTTTAGAAGAGAAAAACTCTGGTGGTGATACTACTTTGATTTTCATGATGAGTATCATTTTGGTTTACTTCATTTTGGCCGGACAATACGAAAGTTTTTGGCTACCGTTAGCTGTAATCTTATCTATTCCTACCGGAATTGTGGGCGTGTTTTTAGCTATCAAATTGGCCGGTATTGAAAATAACGTCTACGTTCAGGTGGGGATCATTATGCTCATTGGTTTATTGGCTAAAAATGCCATCTTGATTGTTGAATTCGCCTCGCAAAAACGCAAAGAAGGAAAGTCTGTAATGGATGCCGTTTTAGAAGCCAGTGCATTGCGTTTGCGCTCTATTGTAATGACATCATTGGCATTTACTGTTGGATTAATTCCGCTGATGTTTGCCGAAGGTGCTTCTGCTCAAGGTAATCAGTCAGTAAGTATTGGTACCGCTGGTGGAATGATGTCTGGAATTATTCTAGGTGTAATTATCATTCCAGTTCTAGCCTACATTTTCCAATCACTTCAAGACAAATTTAGTTTGACTTATGATGATTAAAAACAAGATAAAATACAGCGGTTTTATGGCGATTTCATTCTTACTGGTTTTGGCCGGGTGTAAGATGAATGAGCCTTACGAAAGACCAGATCTTGAGCAGCCTGAAACTTTTTATGGTGCTGAAAATGCAATTGATAATCCTGGAGATTCAACAAGTATAGCCGATTTGTATTGGAAAGAATTCTTTACCGATACCGTGCTTACTGGTTTAATTGACTCGGCTTTGGCAAACAACATCGATTTGCAAATTGCTGATGAATATATTGATATGGGAATGTCTAGATTGAAGCAATCTAAAGCTGCATTTTATCCATCTGTATCAGCACAGCCGTTTCGCTATAAAAGAGATTATTATTCTGAAGATTTTAACAATTACAATTCTAATAGAGCTAGAAGAAACCACAGTGAAGGAAGCGTTCCAAATACGTGGTATACTGAGCGTTTAGAATACGAAGTAGGTTTAAACGTAAGCTGGGAAGTTGATATCTGGGGAAAACTCAGAAATCAGAAAAAAGCAGCTCAGTTGGCTTACATGCAAACGGAAGAATTCAAAAAAGCAGTTCAAACTTCTTTGATAGCTGAAATTGCTTCGGCATACGCCAATTTGATTCTGTTGAAATCGCAGTTAGAGGTTTATAACCGCAATATCTCACTAAACGATAGCACGCTAAAAATTGTAGAACTTCAGTATGATGCAGGTGAAGCAACCAAGTTGGCTGTTAGACAAACGCAATCGCAAATGTTGCGTGCTAAATCTCTGATTCCACAATTGGAACGCGAATACATCCGTCAAGAAAATAGATTGAATTTATTGATCGGAAGATACGGTCAGAAATTAAATATCGAAGCTTTAGATTGGAGTTTGTTAGATACCAATCACGCAGCTGGTTTACCGCTAAATTTAATCAGCAACAGACCAGACGTAGCCACAGCAGAATACAAGTTGCAAGTGAGCTATTCTAAAGTTGGAATTGCCAATGCCATGCGTTATCCGTCATTGACATTGGGAACTAGCATTGGGTTAAACACGATGGATTTTGAAACGGTGCTTAATCCAATGAAGGCTGGATATTTAATCTTAAATGGTGCAGTTATTCAGCCTATTTTCAATAGACGTAAATTGAAAACCAATTATGAAATTGCACTTTCTGAAAAGAAGGTAGCTGAATTGGAGTTCCGCGATCAGTTTTTTGAAGCCATGAACGAGGTTTCAAACGCCATGGTAGCCATTGAAAAATTGAACGAAGAATATGAGTTTGCACAAGAACGTGTTTCTGCAGCGCAGAAATCGGTGAAAGATGCGAACTTTCTCTTCAGAAGTGGGTTAGCCAATTACCTAGAAGTAATTACAGCGCAAAGTGAGGCACTGGAAAGTGAACTCAATTTAGAAAGCGTTAAAATGCAGATATTTGCTGCAAATGTAGAACTATACAGAAGCTTAGGAGGCGGATGGAAATAAGGGTTCTGCACTAAAACAGAATCATGTCCGCAGGGGAGAATCAGAGATATAAGCAAGTGAATAATCAGTCTAAACGAAAGATATGGATTGCTCTGTTTATATCGCTGTTCATCACGCTTTTTATATCGTATCTCAGTTACCGTAGTTTCAATGAAATCCAACAATCTGTTGCAGGGTTAAATCAACCCGATACCAAGATTGAGTTACTCAATTCAACGCTTTCCAAAATTGTTGAGGCAGAGGGGAATATCAAATACTACATCTTAACAGAAGATTCTCTGTCTGAGCAGCTTTATCGTCAACAAATTGAAGAAGCATCTAACAATATTGAATTGCTTCGTCAAAGCTTTATTGATGATTCTAGCCAAACGATGATGGTAGATTCATTGGAGTCTATTTTCAACAAAAAATTACAATCGCTTGAGGAATATTTAGAAGTTAAAAATGAGAAGCAACGCTACTTATTTACCAGCGATGCGTTAGATCAGATTAGCAAGAATATTGATGATACGCTAACCAATTATTCTCAGCTTTTAACTACCGAAGTAATTAACGGAGTTAAGGTTCCGGTTGAACGTCAAGAGATTGTTATAACTCCTGATGAGTACAAGGGAATGAGTGGCTTTTTCCGAAAGATTTTTGGTGGCGATAATACGGTTATTGATACGATAAAAACCATTGAAGAAGAGATGTCGTATTCACGTGAAATTAGCGTGGATACTAGTGTTGTAAAACATACTTATCGCGATTCTACTTTATTCAAAATCCGCGATATTTTAACTCCAATGATTCGTAAAGAACGCGATTTACAGCAAGAATTGGTAGAGAAAGAACTGGAACTTTTAAAGCAAGATCGTGCGTTTATCGTCAACATCAGAACCATCATCAATCAGCTGAAGTATGAAGAGCGCAACAAGGTTGATTTGAGTAATTCACAAGCAACCATTACGGCTAATAAATCCATTCGATTCATTTTGATTTCTGGTCTGGTTGGGTTGTTTCTTAGTGGGGTTTTGTTGTTTTTGGTGATGCGAGATATTACACGTTCTAATTTTTATCGGGCTCAGTTAGAAATAGAGAAAGATCGTGCAGAGAAACTTTCAAGCGTAAAAGAGCAGTTCCTCTCGAATATGAGTCACGAAATTCGTACGCCTTTGCAGAGCATTAAAGGTTTTTCGGAGTTGATGGGGCAAAGTAGTTTAGACGAAAAGCAACAGCAATACATGGGCGCTATCAATTACGCCAATCGTTATTTGAGTGATTTAATCAACGATATTTTAGATCAGGCCAAGATTGAAGCAGGTAAATTAGAACTGATCAAATCGCCTTTTACCATTCCAGAAATTACCGATGAACTGGAGGCTATTTTTTCGTATTCGGCTCAGCGAAAAGCAATTGATTTTAAAACTGAAATTGGTGGCGATTATCAAGACATCGAATTGTTGGGTGACGCACTTCGCGTGAAGCAAATTATTACCAATTTGTTGAGCAATGCCATCAAGTTTACTCATGAAGGTGAGGTGAAATTAGAAGTGGATGTTTTAAAGCAAAATGACTCAGATTGTAGACTTCATATTCGTGTTAAAGATACTGGAATTGGAATTCCAAAAGAGCTACACCATTCTGTTTTTGAGCAATTCTCGCAGAATACAAAAACAGTAGTGAAAAACTACGGTGGAACGGGTTTAGGACTTTCGATTACCAAATTTTTAGTGGAGGCCATGGGTGGTGAAATCGATTTGCTAAGTGATGTAAATCAAGGAACGGAATTCATTATTTCTATTCCGATGCAGTATCAAAAACACCAGATAGTTCCTGTTTTAGAAGTTGATGAGCAAGAGCAGAAATACTTCAACGCGAAAATTTTGGTTGTTGATGATGACTCGTGGAATACATTGTTATTGCAAGAGTTTTTGACACCAAAAGTGGATGAACTGATTGTGTTTAATCGCTCAACAGAAGCACTGGAATACCTAACCAAAAACGCTGTAGACATCATTTTTACGGATATTCAAATGCCAGATATGGATGGGTTTGAA
>MDTF01003639.1_pt1 | contig 26579 bp, 19 predicted proteins | sample 811191 | NCBI WGS metagenome assembly MDTF01 (sample SAMN05326649, study PRJNA326480) | marine metagenome | isolation source: seawater | place: Southern Ocean | collected 2011
TTACGATAACGCCATCTCCGTAAGAAGAGTTTTGTATCGTACCACCGGATTCAGGTGAAGGCAAATGAGGCGTGCCAGAGTAGACACGGATTGAACCTACAGCTCCTTTTCGAGAAGCTTTGTATGGAATGTCTTGGCCGGTGCCATCTGCAGAATTAAAATATCGATAATTGTTATATCCATATGCGAGTGCCATAAAGTGATAAGTGCTGTGATTTACAAGCTTGTTATCGCCTTGTGCAAAAACATCTGTAGTCACTCTAAAGCTGTGAGCAACACCTTCGTTTTCTCCGTTTGCCATTAAATAAGGAACAGAAACACCCATGGTCTCATCATAGGTGTAATTCACAACATTGTCAACTTCATTTGAAAGGTCACATTGAAAAATAAGTCGGGCTTTAGTCACGTTGCCTAAATCTGAAGGAGATACAGCACCATCAACAAGTTGATAGATTTGGTAACCCTCAAAAACATAAGATCTATTCAAGTCTGAAAGCTGAGAACCATCCTCTAATTCCTTAGGAATCGATGGGTCTATAGCTGTATATTCTTCATGGAAATTGTTGGAAATCGCATTCTCATTTGTCAAATATAAAATCAACTCATTCTCGAGTTCCTGAATGGCAACATCGGGTGCGTCAGGTCCACTTACAATTTCGAAGCAGTTGTCGAAGAGGGACTGGGCTTTGTCGTCCGCAAGGCGCAAAAGCTTTACACTTTCGAAGGGTTCACCTCCACTTGCTCGGGCGTATAACATTCCAACTGTGATGTTGTTGTAATCCCCTGGTTCCAGAGTGAAAGGTCCAGCAGATTGAAGAAAAAGCCGATCGCCTGCTGGGTTTCCCGTTTCATACTCTGACCAATCGTCAACATCTACACCTCCAGTTCCCCAATTGTATGGATCCGTGTCACTTGGGAACATATAATCAGCTGAAATATCTAATTGTGCGCCGGTCGAAGCGCTGATCCCATCTCCTCCGTAAGCCATTCTTTGGCCATTTTTCCAAAAACCCCTCATGTAGTTGTAGTAATGGGTCGACGTTGTCGGCTGACCATTGTTTCCATAATTCCAATTGTAATAAAGGAATTTACGCATTCCGTAGCGCTCGTTGTCAACGATACCATCACCGTAACCGATTCCGATGCCTTCGTATGGAATACCTAGAGAATCTATAGCATCGGTGAAAACATCCGTGAGCGGGTTGTCTACGCCATCAGCATCTTGGTATGGTCCTTCGAAAAAGTCTACCCCCATTGCTGGAGGATTTAAACCATAACCAATTGAATAGCCAGTGGCCTCATCGAATTGATCACCGTTGTATGAATATCCAAGTCCTCTTCTCACATCGCATCCGACATAATCATCAACGTGACCTCCCAAATCTGAATCCACCCATTGGGCGAAATAGGTCTCAGTAAGTGTTTGGGTCCCTTGGTTAATCAGAACATAGTTGTAGAAGGTCATGTTGTTCACCTCATCATTCGTTGAGAACACAAATGCTTGGGCACGAATCTCCATCCCTATTGGTTCTCCCTGGGATTCTGAGTGAATGTTCCCCTTGTCATTGAAAATCCAGTAATAGGTTTGGTCTCCATAAAGAGGAACGACATCCTCACGTCGGCGCTCTGAACAATTAATTTGTTGAAGAAAATCATACCAAGGATAATCACCACTTGCGGGATCATAGATTCCGTTTTCATCATAATCTAAGAATGGGCTTAAGTAGAAGTCTTGTCCTAGCGCAGCATTTCCATGAGCTGGATAGTCATAAAAATAGGGTGGGATAGCATAGCCTTCTGGAAAATCTGTGTCGAGTGTTCCCGCTGCCTCTGCTTCGAAATATTGACGATGCCTCATCGCGTCTGCTCTGTAAGTAATCGTAAACTGATCGTATTGTTGACAGGTTGATTCTGAAACCTCAGCTTCTCCTGTATTCGTCAAGGGGCCGGGCCAAAAGTCATTTCCGGAGTTTCGATATTTTACCGCTGCTAGCTTAAGCTGTTGATCTGGAGAAATCCCTCCAAGCCATAGGGCACCTCCATAAACAACAGAAACACCTTCATCTTTTGGGACAAAATGAGCTCCCTTGTCAATCGCTCTGTCATACCAAAGAGTCCCACCGTTTTCGATTAAAGCCCGCACATTGTTCCACTCTAAATCTCTTAGTGCGGTTGCCGGAGCGCATGCTTCCGCTTTGGCAAAGGCTCTGTCTGCATCGGGGTTGACTGGAATGGGCAAACCTTTTTGCATTTTAATCGTGGGAGGTGTTTCGGCAACTTGAGCCAATGGCGATTCCACAAATAAAAAGAAAAGAAAAATAGTAAAAAAAGGCAGGGTATAAAACGTTCGCATTTTGTAGATCTTCAGTTTGTGAATATACAACTTAGTTATCCCAATGTATAAATCATACAACAGCAATTAGTTGAGTGGGGTCGGTGTAAATTATCCAACCTTTCACCTGTGTTCTTTCAATCTCTTCAAGTACGTGCACATACTCTCGAACTTGCTTTTCATGAGATAGCTTTCCTGAGTCCGTGGTTTTATAATCGATCACATGCCATACATCATCTATCCTCACAATCCTGTCAGGCCTGAACATACGACCTGATTTATCCACGAAATCAACTTCAACCTCTACGTGATTCTCGGGTTGGAAAAACATGTTTGCAGCAGCTAAATCCATCACCCCTTGTACTCTTTCAATAATTTTATTTTTATCCTTATCTGAAAACCTCAAGCCAGATTCAAGGGAGTCTTTGATCTTTTTCCAATGTTCTACATGGACTATTTTCTCAAGTGTTTTATGAACTTGAATACCTAGACCCAATGCATCCAAACCGTCTGGAATTACCTCCTCGCCTTCGCTCGGCGGAACCGTCACAAGGTGATTGACTGTCTCCCCCGTAGTCAAATCACTTGGCGTGATTTGGTGAGTGACGTCCACCTTTACATTGCCTAAAAGAGCCTTTCCAGGATCACTTTCTGTTAGCTTTCCACCTGTGAATTTTCCTCCAGATATCTCCTCTAAGGATTTAACAATCAATTCACCGACAGTTTTAACTTTGTTTCTATCGAAATCCTCTTTCTCCAATTCAACAACAACATCTAATCGTTCGACAGGTCTTGTAAAAGCGACATAAGCAACATTCACAGAATCTAAAATAACACGATTAACCTCTGCAACGCGTTGATCTTCTACAGCAGTATCTCTCATGTCATAATTTTCAAGCATGGCAGCATGCAAAGGCATTTTCGTGCTTTTATCAAGAGCAACTGGGATAACACCTCTGAACTTTGTAAAGTCTTTGACAGTTAAAAGAACCATGGTAACTTTAAAGGCAAGACCCTTGGCCTTGTGGACCGTCATAATATTGACGGAATCTGAATGAGAGGTCGTAATGACACTTCTTTCTTTCCCTTTCGAGTCCCACATTCTCAAAAATCCATGTATTCCACTCTCTTCTGAACCTGACACTTCTCTTGCAAGCTCTAAAACACCTTCAGCATATGCAGGGTAATGAGACGTAATCCCCATCTGCTCACAAACATGACCTACAAATGCGACCAATGGTTCTGAGGACTTTTCAATTGCACGTAATTGAGGGAACAGTTCAAGCAACATTCCCTCTGTATCAAAATCGCCAATTGAAACTTTGCGTCCACCCTCTTTTAGAGATTCTACTTGTTTGATGACAACATATTTTTCTAAGAAATATGCCTCATCCACTTTTTTGCGGCTATGCTTGTTATCATCTCCCGAAAGAGCTGCCGCACATTGAAGAATAGTCGCACCTAAGCTATTGTCTTTGGGCCTTAACAACCACCTTATCAATGCTACCACTGCCAAAGGCCCTGGATGTCTTCCCAAGTGCAAAGACTCTTCTGTCATGGGCTTAAACTCAGTCTTCAAGAGTTCTTGTGCAATGATCGCACCCTCTCGATTTGTCCTGACTAGAATCGTAATATCTCCCGGATTAAAACCTTGACGGACGTACTCCCTTAACCTTCGAATGATCACCTCAACATGCTTGTCTCTTCTCTCCTTGACAGTTGCTTCAACAACCAACTCTAAGTTTACAGCTCCTGCAAACTCTTTGACGGGCACTTGCTGTTGCTTCGCATAAACCTCCTTTAACTCTTCAGGTAAATGATTTGTCAATTCTTGAAACAAACTGTTGTTCCACTTTACAATTTCAAAACCCGACCTGTAGTTTTTTCCTAAATTGTCTTTGTAATAGTGATTGGACAAGGATCTCTGAGCATCTTCCAAGGCCATTCCTAAATCTGCTCCTTGCAACTTAGGAAGATCCATCAGTTGTTTATAATCCCCATTTCTCCACCTATAAATCGCCTGTTTACCATCGCCTACAACAAGTGTCTTGTGGTTCGTCCCCAAAGCGTGATCGTAGAGCACGACCAGGTTTTGCCACTGTGTGACTGAGGTGTCCTGAAATTCGTCCATAAAGATGTGGGCGTATCTATTCCCTAGTCTTTCGTAAATAAAAGGAGCAGGATTGTTGCGGACAATTTGAGCAATCATATTGTGCATCGAATCAAAAGTCCGGATGTTGTTTTCTGTTTGGACTTTTAAAATTTCTTTGTGAAGCTCTGAAAGAGTCCCCATTAAATCCAATCGCTTCCCCAATTTTTTTGCCAGAAGGTATCTTTTGCCATTTTCCGTTTCGGGCAACATCTCCATGGCCGCATTAAATACAGGCGTTAAATATGTTCCCAATTCTTGGGCTTTTAACACCAAATCATTCGGAGAGTTCTTTCTAACCATCGATTCTGGATGAGTTAGGTGTTCACGGATTGTCGCTTTCAGCTCTTTAACGCGACCCGATCTAAGGATTCTTAAACTTTTAGGAACTCTTCCGCCTGAAAAATCTGAGTCTTCCATAGAGAGTTCATTTATTTTATCCAATGCAGCAGTCGCTTTCTCTTTTAATACCTTCTCTGCAAAAGAGGTGCTTTTCTTGAGTTGTTTTGAAATCTCTTTAAACTTTTCTGGTGACAAGTCTTTGAACGATTCGACGACATCTCTCATGTTCTCTTTCACTGCAGCAGCTCCCAATTCATTGAGAGGTCTTCGCACACGGTAGTCCTTGTCCTCTTCAATCTGAAGATTAGCGAACCCTTCTAAAAGTTCAGATATGGCTTCGTTTCCTTTGACTCCGACCCTTTCCAAAAGGCCAGTCACCGCATCGTCAATCACTTGGTCAGAATTTAACTCTATCCTGAAATCTTGTTCTAGTGCTAAATCCCTAGCGAATGTTCTCACCAAACGATTGACAAAGCTATCAATCGTCATCACGGAAATATCACTGTATCTGTGAAGCATCTCCTTGTGCAGGGATTTCGCTCTAGAAATCAACACTTCCTCGCTAAGTTTTAAGTTCGATGTAAGTTCTGACAACTTATCTCCCCCACCATCGGCTAAGTTTTTTAGATCTTCTAATATCCTGTCCTTCATTTCAGCCGCAGCTTTGTTCGTGAAGGTGAGCGCAAGAATCCGACTGAATGCTTTTTGATCTCCATACGCTAAAGCACATTCTAAATACCTTAAAACGAGGCGATAGGTTTTTCCTGAGCCTGCCGAAGCCCTAACTACTTCAAAGTTTTTAGATGATGATTCCATATTCAGCTCTTTAATTTACAACTTTTTCTGAGATTAATCGCATTAAATAGTGCAACTTCTTTTGATATTTGTCGTTATATGAACATGAGGACACTTACAAACATCGCATTAGGCACATTCACCGTTTTTACCTTTTTTCTTACTTCGGGTTGTAAAGAACAAGAGGAAAAGGGAACACTGAACCTGAACACGAGACTAACTTGGCATGGCGTAGAATTGTCGATGGGTGATACGGTACCTGATTTTTTAAATCGACAAGTAAGACCGGAAAAACTTTATTGTTACGTGAGCAACATTTCACTGAGAACAATCCAGGGTGAATGGATCAACTCATCTTCAATCTCAAGACTCGACTTTCTCCCATTTTCATCAAGTGCTGTTGGAGATTTTTGCGCAAAAAAATTACGTGGTTCCGATTCGTTTGACGCTCTTAAATTTAACGTAGGTGTACCTTCTGAATTAAATCAAGGCATTGACCCCACATCCTATGCGAACAATCATCCTCTCAGTTTTACAGGTTCTGCTGGAATGCGATGGGACATGCACAACAGCTACTTTTTTGTGAAGTTTGAAGGTAAGCTGGCTGCGGAAGAAGATGGTCCTATCACGGTTCCTTTCGCACTCCATCCCGCATCAGACCCTCTGTACAGAACAGTCGTGATAGAAACCAATGAGTTTACCTTCCACAAGAATGATGATCTTGAATTCGATTTAGATTTAGATCTTGGACGCGCACTTGAAGGGAGCTCGGGGGATATTGACTTAAGTCAAGTGGGCCATTCGATGGGTGAAGTGCCTATGGCGATTATGTTTATGGACAACCTGACGACATCATGGACTTTAAAAGAGTAACTCAATGATGTCCAATAGACTGTCTGTGAGAACATTCAGTGGATTGTTGATTTTTATTGCCATTGCTTCAGGTTGTGATTGCGGGAAAAACCCTGCTTGGGAACCAACTTCATACACAATCGAAATCCCAGCCTTCTTCCCTCCCATGGACATCCCTGCTGACAATCAAATGACAGAAGAAGGGATTCAATTAGGCCGTCTGCTGTTCTGGGAAACATCACTTTCACTAGATCATTCTATCTCATGTGGAAGCTGCCATGCTCCATCCTCTAATTTTTCAGACCCCAACCAATTCAGCGTTGGCGTGAATGGCTTGACAGGAAATCGAAATGCCTCTGTAATTGTTAACCTTGGCTGGTCTTCATCCTTCTTTTGGGATGGCAGAGCAATGACTTTAGAAGAGCAAATCCGAGAACCCATTGAGCACCCTCTTGAAATGAATGTCGCTTGGGAAGTGGTCGTAGATCGGTTATTGAATGATGATTTTGGCACCCTTGATTACCCTCAAATGTTTTTTGATGCCTTTGGAACAGAAATCATTTCTGAAGATTTGGCTGTAAAGGCAATTGCTCAATTTGTAAGAACTATGATTAGCGCAGACAGCAAGTTTGACAAGTGGAGACGTGGTGAAACAGATTTAAGTGATTTAGAATACCTTGGATATCAGTTGTTTCGCAAAGAAGGAGGAGACCCTGAGGTAAGCCCGGGGGGTGAGTTTGGTGCTGATTGTTTTCATTGCCATGGTGAAGCAGGACTTCAGTTCTCTGACTACCTGTTTCATAACAATGGCTTAGACCCGAGCTTTGAGACAGACCCTGGAAGGGTGAACGTAACTGGATTTGCTCTCGACTCTGGGCTTTTTAAAACTCCAACACTAAGAAATGTTGCTTTAAGCGCACCATACATGCATGATGGCAGGTTTAACTCTTTAGACGAAGTTGTTGAACATTACAACAGTGGAGGTGTGAGCTCTTCTACGATTGACACTTTTATGAAATACACAACAGGGGGACTCCAGCTAGCTCCCCAACAAAAAGAAGCGCTTGTCGCATTCTTACATACACTTACAGACACCACGTTTATTCAAAACCCGAAATTTAGAAATCCACACTAACTTGTTTCTCACCTGAAAGGTTTTTTTGAGATAAAACGTAACCTACAGTTCGTTAAATCCGTACCAAAGAGCATGAATAGCTCTAAAATATTTAACTTCTCGACTTCTCTCTTCATGTTGACGTTGGCTTTAACATCTTCATTAACAGACGTTAACGCTCAATGCTACGACCTTATCGGATCCAATGAGATTGCAACATCTACTCCCGTTTGGTACAACTGTAGCAACGGGGAATTCACGCTGGACATCGAAACTTCACACAATTGGACAGGCTTAACTGTCGATTGGGGTGATGGATCGGCCAACGAGTCCTTTGTATCGTGGTTCACTGATGAAACGATTTCACATATTTACTCGGACAATTACACGGAATATTCCATTGTTTTTACGAGTACTGAAGGGTGTTCCGTTTATGGAGAGTTGATAAAACGAGCACCACTTTCAAGTACGTTAAATGGCCCCGACCATGTATGTCAAGGCTTCCCTGCTACATTAATACATGATGAGACACAGGGCGACGAATACTTGTGGAACTTTAACGGTGGACAGGGAACTTGGTATCCCGGGGCTTCACCGAATTTAACTTTAACATTTAACGACCCTGGATCTTATGAAGTATTCGGAATCGTATCCATGGAGGGAATGCCTGAATCTTGTAGCGATACAGCAAGGTTTGACGTCTCTGTCGCACCTACTCCAGACGCTATTGTTTCTTTGTCCGAGGAAGAAGCTTGCGGAACACTTGTTACCATAGCGGAAGAGTTAATCGGGGAAGCCATCGAATACGAATGGACGTTTAGCGCACCACCTTTTACATTCTCTGGACCAACCACACCTGAAATTGTTTTCGACAGCCCAGGAATACATACAATTCAACTAGAAGCAACTGGAGCATTCGGTTGCGTCAACACTTCTAGCGAAATCGTCACTGTTTTTGATAGTCCAAATGCAGATTTCACTGTAGACTCCGTATGCGAAGGAAACACGAGTTCATTTACGAACACAACATTCAACTCTCAAAACAGCACGCAAATTGATGTGATGTGGTCTTTCGGAGATGGTGAGATTTCTGAGGAAAACAATCCGCAGCACACCTTCGCCACACCGGGGGAATATGTCGTTATGTTAGAAATGAGCACGCCCCACTGCACGAACTCTACCTCTCATTTAGCAACCGTTAACGAAAATCCTGCCATTTCTGCTTCTTCAGACATCACTTCAGGATGCGCACCACTCACCGTAAGCTTTGAAGCTGCAAGTGATGAAAATTCAACCATCGAATGGGATTTTGGCGACAATCAAAGCACCCTCAACTCCAACATAAATCACACATACAGCAACGAAAGTATCGAAGCCAATGTGACTCAGTTTTTTGCAACAGCAACAGCAACCAACATGTCAGGTTGTAACGCGTTACAAACTCTAGAAATCTCAGCTATGAAAAGTTCCGTTGCAGCTTTTAGTTCATTCGCTGATGGTTGTGCCCCTTTGAACACATCGTTTACAAACGAATCAGAAAATGCAACATCATTTTCATGGAATTTTTCTGATGGCCAAGTTAGCAATGAATTTGAGCCCTTTCACACCTTTGAAAACACTTCAGATAGCCTCTCATCTTTTCCGGTTGAAATGATTGCCCTTTCTGAAAATGGATGCAATGACAGCATTACATATGTCATTCATGCTTTCCCTGAATTCATCTTTGACGTTACACTTGCTCAGAATGAAGGTTGTTCTCCCTTGATGGTTCAAACTCCTGAAATAGAAAATGCTTCTCAAATTACCTGGAGTTTTGGAGACGAATCGAACGACTCCAATTCCCAAATGGCGACACATGTTTATGCCAACGAGAGCAGCAACACGGAAACTTATACACTCATCGCACAGGGCGTATCTGGGTATGGATGTATTGGAGTTTTTTCGTTACCAATCACTGTCAATCCCCAGCCTGTAGCTCATTTTATGACAGATATTTCTGAAGGTTGTTCCCCATTGGTTGTCAATGTTCTGGAAAACAGCTCACATGCCGTAGATCTCATCTGGAACTATGGGGATGGCAACAGCTCATCAGAAGCGACTGATGAAACTTTTCAGTATTCGTATGAAAATCATGGAGAAGAAACAAACACACACGAAATCAGCTTAACAGTGATTGGAGATGGTGGATGTCTCGATGTTCAGGTCCTAGACATCAATGTTTTTCCAGAAGTACATTCTCAGTTTAGCGCACCCCCAGCTACATGCTCGCCTTTTAGTGCCACATTCACAAATGAAGGGTCTGAAAATGAATTGTATAACTGGAACTTTGGAGATGGTGAAGTCAGTGAGGATGAAAACCCAACACATGTTTTCACTAACCCCAGCTCCAATCAAGATGCTTATTTAGATGTGACTCTCACCGTAACATCAGCAATGGGTTGTAGCAATATCTCTACAGAAGTAGTCACTGCACTTGCAACTCCCAATGCAAATATGTCTTTCAGCCAATCTGAAGGGTGTGGAAGTTTTTATGCCACCGCTGTTGAGGTACATGGTGACGGTGAAAATTACCAATGGACTTTTAACATGGCACCATATTCACACAATGGCAGCACGACTCCAGAGCTTTTGTTTAACATACCTGGAACTCACGAACTACAATTGGAAGTGAGCTCTGCCAATGGGTGTTCCACAGAAATATCCGATTCCGTTAATGTGTATGAAATCCCCCAAGTGAACTTCTCTGTTGAAGATGTTTGTTATGGGACAACGAGTGAATTTACCGATGAATCTGAAACATTCGGTGAAGATGAAATTGTGGAATGGGTTTGGACTTTTGGAAATGAGGACATCACATTCGAACAAAACCCCAATTACACATACAATTCTGCTGGAGTGCATCATGTGGGCCTCATCATCAGTACTGAATTTTGTAGCTCAATTTTCAACTCGACTACATATGTTGAGTCAATTCCTGAGATGACTGCATTTGCTGACAATACAGAAGGGTGTTCTCCCTCTCTTATTCATTTTGAAGCCCAAACGAATGATGACGCTTCTGTTTTGTGGGATTTCGGGGATGCCCAAATCTCTCACGACTTAAATAATGATCATACATACTACAACGAGAATGGGGAAGCCAATACCATCGTATTTTCAGTTTCAGCAACCGCAACAAGCCCTCTAGGTTGTCTTGCATCAGACAGTTTAGAAATATCCGTGTTGAGAAGCGCCTTGGCATCTGCGACCTCGTCAGGCGAAGGATGCGCTCCATTAAACACAATTTTCACAAACAACTCAGAAAATGCTTCTGAATATGCCTGGACTTTTTCTGAAGAAAGTTTCAGCAATGACTTTGAGCCTATTCACACCTTTGAAAACACATCTGATGACCCACAAACTTTTGCAGTAGAACTGATCGCAATTGCGGAAAATGGATGCAATGACACGACATCAGTTGAGACCATGGTTTATCCTGAAATGTTCGCGCAATTCTTTTCGCCTCAAGCTGATTGTTCTCCATTTGAAGTTGGGTTTACAAATGAAAGCTCGCCAAATACAACATGCGCATGGTCCTTTGGAGATGGAATCATGAGCACTGAATTAAATCCCTCTCACATCTTTTCTACTGACATCACAGGAGATGACACCACGTTTGATGTTGAGCTAACCATCACCTCTGAACATGGATGTAGCAACAGCACAACAAGTGAAATCGCCGTGTATGTCTCACCTGTTATCGACTTCAGTGCAACACCAATCACACAAACATTTCCCAATGCAACAATAGAAATAGAAGAAATTTCTACTTCTGGATCCTCTAGCACAACCCTGTGGAATTTTGGTGATGGAAACATCAGCACAAATGAAAGTCCGGGGACACACACCTATGAAACTTGGGGAGTGTTCTCTATCTCAGTGGCTCTTAGCAATGACTATTGTGCTGACACTGCCGAAGAAATGATTACAATTATCACACCAACGCCTGTGCTCAGCTTTGCTGGAAATGGTGAAGGATGTGCTCCCTACACTTTAGACTTTACAAACCTGTCTCAGTACGCACATAATTTTAAATGGCATTTTGGAGATGGAACATCTTCATTGTCTGAACATGCAACACATACATTTACCCAAGCGGGAACCTATGACATTACCCTCGAAGCGATGAGTTATGATGGTGTTCTCATCAATGAGACACACTATGCAGCGGTCACTGTTTTCCCACGCGCTCAATCTAACTTCAGTCTCTTCCCTACAGAAGTGTTTGCCCCAGGTGAGCCTATTGATTTTTACAATTTGTCTGCGGATGCAGATGAGTTTGTTTGGTACTTCGGGAATGGCGAAACCTCTGTTGAAGAGCACCCTACGTATGAGTACACGGTCCCTGGAAACTACAATGTTACATTAACAGCCAACAATGAGTGGGGATGCGCAAGCACATTCTCGTTTGAAAATGCAGTAACAGCTAAAGATGGAGGCTTACTCGTTTTCCCAACCGCATTTACTCCTGTACCTGGAGGGGGAAATGGAGGGTCCTATGATTTACAAGCTCACAACAACGATGTCTTCAGGCCATTGCATGGAGGAGTTGTCGAGTTTGAAATCTTTGTTTTCAACAAGTATGGCGAACAAATTTTTCACTCTTCTGACATCAATGTTGGTTGGGATGGGTATGTCTTTGGAGAACTCGCTTCTCAAGATGTCTATGCATACAAGGCGATGGCAAATCTCAGTGATGGCACGATATTAGAAAATGCAGGTACTGTGACGCTCATCTCTAAATAATCGAATCATGACGTAACCTTTGAGAGTCCGCAACCGTAAAAGAAGTTATGAATCTGTACATTAACTCCCGATCTGTAAAAGCGTTGTTAACGACTGTCACAGTATTGCAATTTGCGTTATACTCATCAACTGCATCTGCACAAGATCTGCATTTCACGCAATTCAATGCAGCACCAACATCTATCAATCCGGGGTATGCTGGAGCTGCTGAGCAAGCAAGGGCTGTGAGCCTTTACCGATCCCAATGGGCCAATTTACCACAAGCCTACACCGGCTTCCACTTCGCTTTTGACAGACCACTGTTTAATAAAAGCGGTGGAATCGGTGTTCTTGTGAGTCATGAAGAAGCGGGGGCAGGAGCTCTCCGGTCGTCCCGCATCGCTTTGCAATACGCATATGAATTTAAAATTGGCCCGCGCACCTTCGTGCGTCCGGCTTTACAGGCTGGGTTTGTGAGTAGGTCTGTAAACTTGTCAGACCTGACATTCATGGATCAACTTCTTCGACAAGATGCAACTACAACTCTTGAAAGTGGTATGATGACTGGAAAACAATACCAAGATTTGGGGACTGGAGTGCTTGTCGTGAGTCGTGGATTTTGGTTTGGTGCTTCCGCTGATCATTTAAACAAACCTAACTCAAGTCTGAGTTATGACTACATCGAAAGGTTAGATGTTAGATTTTGCGCGCATGGTGGCGGTCGAATCCCTCTAATACGTGGACCCAAATCCAAGTATGCAAAAGACATCGTTGTTGCATTCAACTACACAAAGCAAGGAAACATTGACCAATTCGACATAGGCACCTATTATGATTTGGATTTAATGACCATTGGTGTTTGGTATCGAGGAATTCCTTTGATGCAGAAAGCCGCTGATGAATCTATAGATGTCGATGCCTTGAGTTTCATCTTTGGGTTTGGTGACAACATTTGGCATATCGGCTACAGCTATGATATAACTCTCAGCAAATTAGGGCTTATGTCATCTGGTGGATCTCATGAATTGTCTCTAAAATACATGTGGAACATTGCAAGAAAATCATCCCCCAAATCATCCCCTCCTTGCGTTCACTATTAGATTAGGGTTTTCAAGTCGTAGACATCGAAATTTGATTCACTTCTGGCTCTAGTTGAATGCTGTATTTTTCTTTCACGGACAACATAATATCTTGTGCCAAAGACCAAATTTCTTGTCCAGTCGCTCCACCGTGATTAACCAAAACAAGTGCTTGGTGTTCGTGCACGCCATGGGTGCCTCGATGGTGCCCTTTCCAACCGGAGGTTTCAATAAGCCATCCAGCCGCTAGCTTGACTAACCCGCCTTCAAGGATATAGTGAGGCATGTCCGGATATCCCTCTTTAAGGCTGTTAAAATCCGCTTCTTTTACAATCGGATTTTTAAAGAAAGAGCCTGCATTCCCTAACACATTTGGATTTGGCAGCTTTTGATTTCGTATCTTAATAACGGCATTCGCAACATCAAGATGGGTTAACTCATTCTTGTTGATATCAGAAATTTCATTCTCGATGGACCCATAACTGGTTTTGAGAGTGGATTCACGATCGAGACGATAAGCAACCCTAACAATGACCCACTCTCCTTTCAACTCTCGTTTAAACACAGATTCTCTATAGCCAAGTTTACACTCTTTGAGGTTAAATCGTTTGAGCAATCCCGTGCTCACTTCGATGGCCTCAAGCCAAGAGAAAACATCTTTAATTTCAACACCATAAGCTCCAATGTTCTGCATAGGAGTAGCTCCAACACATCCAGGTATCAAAGCTAAGTTTTCAAGTCCTCCCCATCCGTTTTCTAAAGATTTTAACACGAATTCATGCCAATCTTCTCCTGCCTCTACTGCTACTTCTAGCCTTCTACCATCATCGATTAATACATGAATTCCTTTGCTGTTAATCTGAATGACGAGTCCTTGAAAATCATTGTGAAAAAGCATGTTGCTGCCGCCTCCCAAAATTAAAATTTCTAAACGATTGCGTTGTGCGTAGAGCAGGGCATCTCTTACATCTTCATCTGTATCAACTTGAACATAGTGAGTCGCTAAAGCAGGGACATGAAAGCTGAGGGAAGAGCTTAAGTCTACGTGAGTTTCTACTTTCAATCAATTGATTTTATTCATGATATCTGCAAACCAAATGTGTTCCACAGGGTCAATGATACCATCTGATTTTAAAACCTGTTCGATCGCTTTGAAAATGACAACCTTTGATTCTGGTTTCATCTCCAATAAAATCGAAATCATTTCTGAATTTTTCATCTGACTCGCTTTTACTTTCACCTCCTTTGTCATTTCCTCATACATCTCTGCGCCTTCATCTTCGGTGACTTTTCCGTCTGACTTCATCGCCTCAACCATCAGACGAGTAAAAGCAATCCTTTGATTGTCATTCTCCATCATCAACCAGCCTTTTCTCACCATATTGGAAAACTCCATGCGTGCTTGGAAAGCCCTGGGTATTAATTTTGTCCAAAAGAGAAAAGCGCCTAGAATGATTAAGGCGTTAAACATCAATAAAAAATCTGTGAGAGATGGTTCAGCAAAAGTCATTTTTTTATATCTAAAGGTTGCCTAAATCTACAATACAAATAATAAAAATTATACCTTAGCAGTGTGACTTTAGAAAAATCCAACATGAAATCAAAAGAGCGTGCACTAGCTTTCATGGAGACCCAAAATTGGGCAAATGCACTAAAAGAATGGGAAGTTTGGTTTGCAGAAGCTGAAACATCTCACACTGACTCAGATGCTTTACACGATAGAGCAATCTGTAAATTTCACCTTTCGGACAAAGATTCCGCGATCAAAGATCTAGATGCCGCTGCTCAATTACAACCTGACTACGGATATCGCTTCTCTTCTCGCGCTTGGATGAAACAAGCCAATGGCGACACCGATGGGGCAATCTCCGATTATAAAATTGCGATAGAGCTTGAGCCAGATGATGCCATGGCACAAAACAACCTCGGGATGCTAGAGGAGTCACAAGGCTATAAAACTCAAGCTAAAAAACGATTTAAAATTGCTGACAACTCAACAAAGAAAATTATTCCTAAACCTGAGGCACCTGCTCCAAAATCGATTTTTAGCGAAATGAAACATGTGTTTATGAGTCGCGAATCACGAAAAGATTTGGTGAAATTTATCCTAAAAGGGTTTACCTTAAAGGATTAAATTAACCTTTCATCGTGTCTCAAAAACATTTACCTACACTAAGCGCGTCTTCATTTTTAGAAGATTTAGCCAGTACTGTTCTAAAAAATGAGACCATGGGTTCATGTGCTGTAGTTCTGCCCAGCTTCAGAGCTGTTACTACATTCAAAAGAATAATTACACGACAGGCCACAAAAGCGTGTCGGATGCCTCAAGTCATGACTTTAGGGGCTTTTATGGAAGGAAGTGGGGATTTTCAAATAGCTGACAATCTTGAGGTTTTAGCGAGATTGTATCAGGTGCAGTTAGCGTCTAGTTTAGAAAAAAAAGATTTTGGGTTGTTTTTGAATTGGGGTTCAGTCGCACTTGCGGACTTCCACCAGATAGACCATCACATGAAAGATGCTCATCAGGTTTTTAAAAATCTTAGAGACATTAAAGAAATTGAGGAGTGGAGTTTTGACAATGCGAACGAACTGACCGAAGCCCAAATCTCTTTTATGCATCAGTGGGATCGACTTCCTCACCTCTACAAAGATCTCCATGATAGATTGAAGAAAGACGGCATGACGACAAAGGCCATGCTAAGCTGGGAGGTTGCTAAAAAAGGAGATGTTCAAAAATACATGAACGTTTATGCCGCAGGACTTGCAGCGATTACACCAAGCGAAAAATTGTATCTCACAAAATGGCACGAGGCTGGAAAGCTTCATTACCTTCCAGATGCTGATATCTCATATGTCCATGACGCTCATATTGAAGCCGGATATTTTATTCGAGATTTAAGTGAATTTCCTTGCAACATTCCAGATAAAATCGCTCAATCACCTCCAGAGCTTGAAATCACAAGATGCAGTTCTGTAATGAGTTCTTGTCAACTTGTTCGCCAAATTGTACTCGAGCTCAGTGAAGATGAGAAAAACAAAACTGTCATTGTGTTGCCCGATGCCGGAACTCTTCCTGTGTTGTTACAAGCACTCCCAAACAATGACGTGGGATACAATGTGACCATGGGGGTAAGTATTCGAGAAACACCTATCTCACCATTCTTAAATCTTATTCAAAGAATGACCTCAAGGCCTGACAGTGGATGGAGATTCGAAGAGCTTGTTTCTCTGTCAAGCCAACAAGTTGTTTTAGAATATACTGCAAAGATCAATTTATTTAAATCTGACTCCACAAATTCGTTACACCAGTTAGCAAAAAGGAATTCAGGTTGGGTAAACATGAAGACGATCGAAGAGGTTTCTGAGGGAGCTTTTTATTCTCTTTTACTAGATCTTGAACCCTTAAAAGCACCAGGAGCAAAAGAATTTCTTCAAGGACTGGATGATTTCTCACGGAAAATAGAAAAAAACCTTCAGCAAAGTAAGAACCCTTGGGTTAGAGCCGGGTGGACGAGTGTTAGAAAAGTGGTGAGCATCATGCTGCGCCTCCAATCTGACCTTAATCCCTGCAACAGCGCGAGTGATGTTCGGGCTTTGATGCACAAACTTCTTGGAGGTGAGAAAGTTAACCTGATCGGCGAACCCGCAAGAGGATTGCAAATTATGGGCCTGACAGAGACACGAGCGTTAGACTATGACAGAGTCATTATCATGGATTGCAACGAAGGAATTCTTCCTAAGAATGAAATGGTTGACAGCTATTTACCTGCAGATTTAAAGCATTCAATCAACATGCCCGGGAGACATGAAAGAGAGGCTGCATATGCTTACAGCGTGTACCGACTTTTAAATCGCTCCAAAAAAATTCAACTTCTAACCCGAACAAACGGGAAAGATTCCGATGAAGTGAGTAGATATATTCTACAGTTTCAACATTCATATAAACCCACAATGGGAAAACTTGTGGAGTCCACTTTCAGTATGCCGAGCCCTCAAGCAAGACCTGAAATACCCGCAATGAAGCTGACTGAAAAAATGAAAGGAAGAATTGATCTTTGGGCAAAAGAAGGAATCTCACCCTCGGCGCTCAACAAACTACTCTCTTGTGAAAGAAACTTTATTTACAGATATTTACTCAGACTCCTAGAACCAAATGAACTGGAAGAAAGTATTGAGAGCAGCACTCTAGGCTCAATTGTGCACCATGTATTCGAACATGGATTAGAAGACGCTCTCCATCAAACACTACAACCTCACCATCTCAAATCCATTCTAGAGAATGTAGATGATTTTCTAAACAAAGCCGTTGAACACTGCTATAAACATGGAGTTGCTGACAGTGGTGAAAATTTATTGTTAATACGGTCGGCAAAGTCAACGATTAAGAAGATTGTAAACCAAGAACTGCTGGAATTAAAAAAGAGCAATGCTGAATCCATTACCATTACAGGGCTAGAAGATGAGTTTCAAGCCACATACCACTTGGATGATGGAGGGGAAGTTAAGTTTTTCGGGTATGCAGACCGGCTAGAAAAGGTGGCTGGAGTCACCCGAGTTGTTGATTACAAGACCGGAATCACAACCCAAACAGATTTAAATTTAAAGGCCGATTGGGATCTTCGAGATGGAAAGCTCGACAAAGGGAAAGCTTCAAAAGCGCTTCAACTATTAGTGTATTGTGCTATACTTCTGAATGATGAATCGCTCAAAGAAGTGAAGGCATCCATTCGGTCAGGACGCAACGCACATTCAGGATTACTGAACTTAAAAATTGGAAAACGAACAGAAATAAATCGGGAAGATGTCGAGATGCTCATTGATTGGTTGTCATCTAGGCTTTCTGATTTCAAAGAAGAAGGTCGAGAAATGATCCACAACGAAGAATCTCATTATTGTGAATACTGTGTCGTCCTTGATCCACCAATTGTTGCATATTAAATTGAAGCCTATTCAGAAAAATAAAAAGGTGTTAATCATCACCTACTACTGGCCCCCTTCAGGAGGAGCTGGTGTACAACGCTGGTTAAAATTCTCAAAATATTTACACAAATTTGGATGGGATCCTGTGGTTTTCACACCTGGAAATCCAGATGTCCCCGTGGAGGACGTCTCCTTAACAGAAGAAGTCCATGAATCGGTTCAAGTTCTGAAAATACCTATTTTTGAGCCTTCAAGGGTCATCTCCTTTTTAGGTGGAAAAAGCTCTACCACACGAATGGGAGCATCTACAAAGTCGAGAAATAAAACCTCATTTCTGAATAGATTTGTTCGTTGGGTAAGAGGGAATGTTTTTATTCCTGATGCAAGAATAACTTGGGTTAAGCCAGCAGTTAAGTTCGCAAACACATGGCTAAGTGAAAACCCAATTGATGCAATCATAACAACAGGACCCCCTCACAGCATGCACCTCATCGGACTGGGTATCAAAAAAGCCAATCCAGATCTGGTGTGGCTCTCTGACTTTAGAGACCCATGGTCTGATATGGACTACTTGGATGACTTTCACATGGGGAAGCGAGCAAAAAACAAACTGATCGCAATGGAGAAAATGGTGGTGCAGTATTCTGATAAAATCATAGTCACTTCTCCTTCTGTCGTAAATACACTGTTAGATCACAGCGACAAGGAAAAGGCAACTTTGATACCTAATGGATGGGATCTAAAAGACTTTCAGAATATTCCAGCTTCCGTGCAAGACTCCACTGTATTTATAATAGGACATTTTGGATCTCTCTATGGCTCGCGCAATGCCCCCGGTTTGTGGCGAGCTGTTAAAAAATGGAATCAAGCTGAACGCATGAAGATCGAAATTCACCTCGTAGGTTCTGTTGGTGACGAGATCAAGTTAGAAGTAAACAAAGAGAAATACGTGAAGTTCACACCTTCACTAGGTCACAAACAAGCTGTCATTAAAATGATGAATTGCGATGCCCTTCTTTTGGTCCAAAACGCAACAGATGCAGCGCGAAAATGCACTCCCGGCAAAGTCTTTGAATATATCGCTTGTGAAAAACCTCTTCTAAGCATTTGCAATGAACCCAGCGATCTTGCATCGCAGCTAGAAAATTGGGGCTTGCCATTTTGTGGTCATGAAGATGAGGACGCCGTCTATGAAATACTGAAACTGATTACCAAAAAAGAGGGGCAACACAAAGTAGATCCTACTCTTTATGAGAGAAAGGCATTAACTCAAAAACTTGCTACGGAACTTAATATTCTAACCAAGGATCGTTAAACCGACACGCCTAGTCAACTTCCCTCAGCCAATCCTGTGTTCTGAATACGAACCAAATGTATCCTCGGACTTTGAGAACATCCGGCTCTCCGTCTTCTAACCACATTTCACAATCGTAAATAGACCCTTTCTTGGGATCACAGATTGTCCCATCCTTCCACTCCTGAGTATTGTCTTCTGAGACAACCATGTTTCTGACGATTTCCATTCCTAAGGCAGGCTGGTCTTTTCTGTCATCATCACACTTGTCACAATGCGGGGTTTGATCTTCGTCTGGAAGGCGAAACAACTCGACTACAGTACCGAAAAATTGACCGTCACGTTCGACGATGTCAACCACACTTTTAATACGACCTGTTTCGTCATCAATGGTTTTCCATCGACCTTCAATTGAAGTTTGGGCAAAAGATATTAGTGATGTTAAAAAGAAACATCCAAGAAGAGTAACATGTTTAAATTGAATCATAAAGCGAATTACGTGCTTTTTACACATTATAGCAAGTTGCTCTTCGCTTCATTTCGCGCTTTGTGGATACTCACATTAAATTCAAACCCCAACAGGAGGATAGAGCTATTCGCATTGACCCAAACAAGAAGAAGTAAAAACGTTCCCAATGAACCGTACAACCTGTTGTAACTGTCTAAATAAGTAATGAAAGCTCCAAAACCCAATGAAAGCAGTACAGTTAGCATTGTAGTCATTGTAGCTCCAGGAGTAATTGTCCGCCATTTGTCACGCTCAGGGTTTCCAAAGTGATACAAGATAGAAACTGAGAAATACACAAGAATTAGGGACATTGTCCATCTTGCTATATTGAGCCAAGGCACAAGTTTACCCGGTAGCAAATCATTGTCGGAGAGCCATGTCAAGCCTTGGCCGCTGAATCCGATAAGCAGCACTGCGATGCCAAGCATAACAACCAAGGTGACTAAAAGCAACAGTGAAATTACATAGTACAGCAACGGACTTCCCTTTTTTTCCAACAAATAACTAGCATTGAACCCTGCTAAAATCGCATTCACACTACTAGAAGCATAGACGACCGTTAAGACAAACCCAACAGATAAAATTGAAACATGGCTTTTATCAAGGAGGTCATTTACGGTTAACTCAAACAAAGACACGGTCTCACCTGGGAAGAATAAAAGAAGTGCGTCCATCACATCTTTTGTCTCGAGAGGAGTGTGTGGCAATACACTCAAAAGAAGAATCATCGCTGGAAAAAAAGCGAGCAAAAGACGATAAGAAATGGAGGCTGCTCTGATAGAAACTGAACCGTTAATTAAACCGAGTCCAAAAAACCTAAATACATCATACAGGTTCATGCCTTCGACGCCCCAAGGACTAATCGACCGTAAAAACGACTTGGCTTGCTGTATCTTCAAGCTTGAATCAACCCACTTTTTAATCTTATTTGACATGTGTTGTACTCTTCAAACTTAAATCTAAGCTTTTGACAGAATGCGTCATATATCCCATACTTACAAAATCTACTCCTGCTTCTCCGTACCCTCTTACATTCGCAGGTGTGATTCCTCCGGAAGCTTCAAGACACACAATGTGACCGTACTTTTCAACGGCTTCACTGACTTTCTCAGGATTAAAATTGTCCAGTAAAATACGTTCGATGGATACCCCAGATTTGACTGATGCAGAGATGGCATCCTCAATTTCTGTAAAAGAACGCGTTTCAACAACCAAAGGCAATGATGGCAAATCAGGAGCTCTGTCTCTGAGGTATTGGGCAACCTGATGAATCGCTCCTTCCATGCTGCCTGCAAAATCAACATGATTGTCCTTTAAAAGGATCATGTCGTATAACCCCATTCTGTGATTTACACCCCCACCCAGGACAACGGCCTGTTTCTCAAACGCACGAAGACCAGGCGTTGTTTTTCTTGTATCTAAAACCTGTGTTGGAGTTCCCTCTAAAGTCTTCACCACTTCCGCGGTTCGTGTGGCAATCCCACTCATTCGTTGCATGAAATTTAAAGCCAAACGCTCCCCCGTTAAAATGTCTCTAGCGGGCCCCTCTAATTCAATGACTACATCACCAAATTTTACAGGACCACCGTCTTCAATATTCGATGTAAAACGAATGAGGGGATTCACCTGAAAGAACACCTCCCTTGCTACTTCAATTCCAGCTAAAACACCGTTTTCTTTGGCTAAAATGTATCCTTTTTGGGACAAGTCGGCTGGAACACTCGACTCAGATGTAACGTCACCTGACCCCACATCTTCTTGTAGTGCAAGAGAAATAAAACTCTTCATATCATCATTAAGCATAGTGTAAAGATACTACCCTAGAAACCGTAACTTCACACAGTGCAGATTTCAATAATAGCAACAGGGAAAACGAATGCGGTTTGGATTAAAGCCGGGATTGAGGAGTACGCAAAACGAATGAATCGCTATGGGCGATTTGTTCTTGTAGAAACACCCAACTTGAAAAATAAATTTGCAAAGGCCGATTCTAAACGTGTCATGAAGGAAGAGGCGATACTTCAATCGAAAGCACTAGAAAGTGTCGATTACCTTGTTTTGCTAGATGAACACGGAAAACAATACACCTCTGTCGGCTTGTCCACTCAAATACAAAAACTTCAGGTTAGGGGACTTAAACATGTGGCATTCCTGATTGGTGGACCTTACGGATTCGACCCTTCCATCAAATCAAGAGCCAACGAACTTTGGGCATTGGGGCCGTTAACGTTTCCTCATCAACTCATTCGGATTTTTGCTGTAGAACAAATCTACCGCGCCCATACGATTATCAAAGGAGAACCTTACCACCATCCATAAAAGCTTGCACAAAAAAAAGCCAACCGAAGTTGACTTTTTAAACAGTATATGTTGCGTTTTTTACTGAGCTAAGATGGTAACGTGGTTGTTAAGAACTTCCACTGTGCCTCCATTAACCTCGAAGGTCAATTCCTCACTGCCTGTTTTTAAAGTAATCTCACCTTTTCTCAAAGTTGTTACTAAGGGAGCGTGATGACTCAGTATCCCTAAACTTCCATCCGTGCCAGGCAAACCTAAATAAGTAGCTTCTCCTTCATAAAGATGCTTGTCCGGTGTAAGAATATCAACTGTCATCGCGATTAAGCTTCTGCCTCTGCAAGCATTCTTTCTCCGTCAGCAATCACCTCTTCAATGGTCCCTTTCAGGTTAAAAGCTGCTTCTGGATACTTGTCTAGGTCACCGTTAAGAATCATTTTAAACCCTTTGATTGTATCCTCAATTGGAACAAGAACACCCTCGATACCTGTAAACTGAGTAGCTACGTGGAATGGCTGTGACAAGAAACGACTAATACGTCTTGCTCTGTTTACAGCTTGCTTGTCTTCTTCAGACAGCTCATCCATACCTAGAATCGCGATAATATCTTGAAGTTCCTTGTAACGCTGAAGTATCTCTTTCACATCCTCAGCACATTTGTAATGCTCCTCTCCGATCACCTCGGGATTCAAAATTCTAGAGGTGGAGTCAAGTGGGTCTACCGCGGGATAAATGCCAAGACTTGCAATCTTACGAGAAAGCACTGTCGTCGCATCAAGGTGGGCGAAAGTAGTCGCAGGGGCCGGGTCAGTAAGGTCATCTGCAGGGACGTAAACAGCCTGCACAGACGTAATAGAACCACGCTTGGTTGAAGAGATACGTTCTTGCATCACTCCCATCTCCGTAGCAAGAGTTGGTTGGTATCCTACAGCTGATGGCATACGTCCTAACAGCGCAGAAACCTCAGATCCAGCCTGTGTAAAACGGAAGATGTTGTCTATGAAAAACAGAATGTCACGTCCTCCTGTCTCCTCGTCTCCATCACGGAAATATTCTGCAACAGTCAAACCTGAAAGTGCAACACGAGCACGAGCACCTGGAGGCTCATTCATTTGACCGAATACAAGAGTCGCTTGCGACTTAACCAATTCTGTTTTATCAACTTTACTTAAATCCCATCCTCCAGCTTCCATACTTTCAACGAAAGCATCACCGTACTTGATGACTCCTGATTCAATCATCTCACGAAGAAGATCGTTACCCTCACGTGTGCGCTCACCTACTCCAGCAAACACTGAGATACCTTCGTATCCCTTAGCGATGTTGTTAATGAGCTCCATGATCAGAACCGTCTTACCTACTCCAGCTCCTCCAAATAGACCGATTTTTCCACCCTTTGAGTATGGCTCAATCAAATCAATCACTTTAATTCCTGTGAAAAGCACTTCAGAAGATGTAGAAAGATCTTCAAACTTAGGAGGCAATTGGTGAATGTTGCGACCATGTTCTTTGCTCACATCACCGATACCGTCAATAGCATCACCCACAACGTTGAAGAGACGACCTTTGATTTCATCACCTGTTGGCATTTGAATACCTGTTCCAGTAGCGCTTACATTCATTCCGCGACTTAAACCTTCTGTGGCATCCATTGAAATAGCACGAATGGTATGTTCACCAATGTGTTTCTGTGTTTCCAAAATGACTTTTGAATCCCCTGCATCAATGACTAGGGCATCTAAAATATTAGGTAACTCGACTCCTTCTGGAAAACGAACGTCTACGACAGGTCCAATAACCTGTGATACGACTCCTTGTTTTGTTGACATGTTGAACGCGTTTATGCTTGTATAATCGAGTGCAAAAGTACAACACGAGTTGTGAAATTAACACCCAATTTGAGCATAACTTTACACGCTTGGAAGTTCACCTAAAAATAGAAAGTTTTTACGCGAAAAAACCCATCGTTTTGACCATTGGCACTTTTGACGGGGTTCATGCTGGTCACCGTGCCGTAATTGATGTGTTGAAAGAAAAAGCAGATAAGATTCATGGCGAAACGGCGTTGTTGACTTTTTCACCACACCCAAGAGTTGTCCTTCATCCAGACAACCACAATCTAAGACTGATTAACACCATGAAGGAGAAGGTGTCTCTGCTTGAAAACGCGGGGCTTGACCATCTTATCGTAGCTCACTTCGATACAGAATTATCCCGCCTCAAGCCACTGAATTACGTGCGTAAATTATTAGCTGAGAGCATCCGACCCACGGAGATTGTCATAGGTGATGATCACAGGTTTGGCAGGAATCGTGAAGGTTCGTTCACCAGTCTGAAAGAAATGGGCCTGATGTTTAACTTTCGTGTCACTGCTTTGAACGCTGAAAGAGTTCAAGAAATACGTGTGAGCAGCACCAAAGTAAGAGCGGCGATTTCTGAAGGTAAGGTGGAGCATGCAACTGAATTGTTGGGACAACCTTTTCCTTTGTCAGGAACAGTCGTTGAAGGTGATCAACTTGGACAAACAATCGACTTCCCTACAGCCAACATCGAAATTACTGACCCGCTAAAAATTGTCCCTATGAATGGCGTCTATGCTGTTTGGACAAGAATTAACGGTGATTGCTGGATGCATGGCATGATGAATATCGGATGCAGACCTTCCGTTACGAAAACAACCCCCATAAAAACCACCATTGAAGTTAACATTATCGGATACTCAGGCGACTGCTATGGAAAGCCGATTGAAGTTCGTTTGGTGAAGAGGCTTAGAAATGAGATGGTGTTTCATGGGCTGCATGAACTGAAAGCAGCGTTAAGTAAAGACAGAGAAGAGACGATATCACTCTTACAACATCAAGCCCCTCCCGCACTATGAGTTCCTATAAAAAAATTGGAATAACACTCGCGATGGTCATGCACTTTGCTTTAACACACTACCATACTCAAACAGAATACACATCCATAGAATCTGCAATACAAGCTCAGGATTCTGGAGAAATCATTCATGTGTTAAATTTAAAAAAGCAAAAGCTGACCAGCGTGCCCAATGAAATTAAGAGCTTTACCGAGCTGATTGAGTTGCGCCTCGATAAAAATCGAATTCAAAATCTGCCTGAGTGGCTTAGCGATTTGACCCATCTCGAGATTTTCTCTGCAGAAAGAAACCGGCTTGTCGAAATCCCAAGTGTCATTTTAGAGTTGAAAAATTTAAAGGAACTTTACCTTGGAGACAACCTTATCACCGTCATCCCGATCGACATTGATGCCATGAAAAACCTTGAGTGGCTAGGCCTTTGGTCAAATCTGATCAGAATCTTTCCGAGTTCACTAAGCGACATGCCCAAGCTTAAAACTTTAGATATTCTTTACAACGACATGACTTATTTAGAACAAACATGGCTTCTAGAGCTCCTTCCCAGCATCAATGTTGAGCTCTCCGAACCATGTCATTGCAAGTTAGATGACGAATAATAAAAAGTTCAGAATTGTAATTACTGGAGTAGAGAACTCAGGTAAATCCACCTTAATTGGACCACTTGCTGAAAAATTTAATTGGCCCTTCGTCCTTGAATTGTGTCGTGAAAACACAGATGTTCTGAATGGAACTGAAACATTTGAAACTTTACAAGACTTGCATCGATTGGAAGAAAAAAGATGCAAAGAATTGACAGAAACTACCTCTGCAAAAGGAATCTTCTGTGATACTGCTGGCATCGTTCTTGACTTTTGGTCAGAGTCTGTTTTTGGGAAACGGGTCACGACAGAGACATCTTCAAAAAAAATAGATTTATACTTGCTTTGTGAAACCATCGAAAAATGGGAAGAAGACCCCATACGACTTCTCCCAAACCACAAGGATCGAATAGAAAAAAACAATGAATTTAGAACTCGTTTAGATCAAGAAAAAGCTCCTTACATCTACATTCCTGTAATGCCTTTAAAAGAAAGAGTTGAATTTGCAGAACAAAAAATAAAGGAGATTCTACATGTTTAAAACCAAAGCTCAAGTCATTGAGATCGCCGCTGTTACTTTCTCCGTGGCATACACTTGGATGTATTTAAAAGGGCACCTCCCTTGGGCATTCATACCAGCCGCAATGGGAGCTGCATTATTTGCGTATATCTGCTGGAA
>MDTF01015022.1_pt1 | contig 26512 bp, 29 predicted proteins | sample 811191 | NCBI WGS metagenome assembly MDTF01 (sample SAMN05326649, study PRJNA326480) | marine metagenome | isolation source: seawater | place: Southern Ocean | collected 2011
ATATATATATCTATGTAATTTAATAAATTGGAGAAAAATTTTAATGAATGTAAGATATTCATACTTAAAGCAACAATTTGAAAATGCTGATGACCTTTGGGATAATCTTAAAGAATTTGTTTCTACTGGTGACTTTACACTAGGCAAACCCCTTGAAGTTTTTGAAAACTCTTTTGCATCTTTAATGAATTCTCAATATGCAATTGGCGTTAATTCTGGAACTGATGCTATTAAATTATCTTTAGTAGCGCAAGGGGTTGGTTACGGTGATGAGGTCATAACCGCAGCAAATACATTTGTTGCGACAGTTGGGGCAATTGCAGAAATTGGAGCAAAGCCAGTTTTTATAGATTGTGATGATACTTTTTGTATGAATGCTGAGCTTATTGAAGATGCTATTACTAAAAAAACAAAAGCTATCGTTCCTGTTCATTTTACTGGTTATATGGCTGATATGAGAAAAATTATGCCTATTGCTAAGAAGCATAACTTAGTTGTAGTAGAAGACGCATGCCAATCAATATTAGGTGAAATAGAAGGAAAAAAAGCAGGAACATGGTCTAAATGTGGAGCTTTTTCTTTACACCCTTTAAAGAATCTAAATGTTTGGTCAGACGGTGGTATTATAATAACTGACGATAAAAAATTGGCTGCTCAAATTAGGCTTTTACGGAATCATGGCCTTATAGATAGAGATACTGTTTCAATATTAGGTTACAATTCAAGATTAGACACAATACAAGCAGTAGTTGGCAACTGGCTTATACCTCAAACTGAATCTATAGCAGAAAAAAGAATTAAGAACGCATCTATATATGATAATGCTTTTAATAAAATTAGACAGATAGATATTCCTCATAGGCCTAGTGACTTCAAAATAGTTTATCATCTCTATATTATATTTGCTCATGATAGAGACAGGCTTCTTAAATATTGTTTAGAAAAAGGTATAGAGGCAAAAGTTCATTATCCAACTCCAATATATCAACAAAAAGCTTTGTCTTATTTAGGATATAAAAATGGAGATTTTCCTGTAACCGATGGCCATACAAAAAAAATAATAACATTTCCATGCGATCAACATTTATCCGAAGAAGAAATTAATTACGTTATTAAAACAGTTGAAGAATTTTATAATGAATAGACCTTATGAAATATAAAATTCCATATATAAATTTGTCTGCACAATGGAATGAAGAAAAAGCAATTTTACTTCCTATTATAGAAAAGGTAATGGAGAGTGGTCAGTTTGTAGGTGGAAAAAAAGTTGAGGAATTTGAGCAAGAAATAACCAATTATTCTAATTCCAAATACTGCGTTTCTCTAAATAGTGGGACTGACGCATTAGTTTGCAGCCTTATGGCTCTTGGTATTAAAAGAGGGGATGAGGTAATTACGCCGCCTAATTCATTTATTGCATCTACTTCTTCAATAGTTCATATCGGAGCAATCCCAGTATTTTCAGATGTTTTAGTTGATCAAAATATCGATCCCTTAGAAATTGAAAAAAAAATCACTAATAAAACTAAAGCAATAATGCCTGTTCATTTGACAGGGAGACTTGCACCAATGGATAAAATTATGGATTTAGCTAAAAAACATAATTTAAAAGTTATTGAAGATTGTGCTCAGTCAATTGGCTCAAAACTAAATAACCAGTATAGCGGAACTTGGGGTAACATTGGATGTTTTTCAACACATCCGTTAAAAAATTTAAATGCATGTGGTGATGGTGGCTTTATAATAACAAATGATAAAGATATTGCTGTTAAAGTTAAAAGTATGCGTAATCATGGTCTTTTAGATAGGAATAAAGTTGAGAAATTTGGATATGTTTCAAGAATGGATACAATACAAGCAAGCATATTAAAGTATAGAATTAAGATTCTTGATGAAGTAATTAAAAAAAGAAGAGAAAATGCAAATTTATATTTTAAAAAAATAAATGATCTACCAATTATTTTACCAATTGAGAAGGAAAACGAGTTTAATACTTACCATACTTTTGTCATTCAGACTGAAAAAAGAGACAAATTGTTTGAATATTTAAAATCTAAAAGTATTGAAACCGCTATCCATTACCCCATACCTATACATCTTCAACCTGCTTCATATTATCTAGGTTATAAAGAAGGAGATTTCCCTATTACAGAGACACAATCAAACAAAATTCTTACTCTACCTATTCATCAATTTCTTAAACAAAGTGAAATAAACTATATTTGTGATCATTTAAGAGTGTTTTTTGAAAGATGAATATAGGCATTGATATTGATAATACTATCATAAACTATCAAGGTTCTTTTATAAAATGTGCAAAAAAATTTGAACTAATACCATTAAAATGGGTGGGTACTAAATTAGATTTGAAAGCAACTATAATAAGACAAGTAGACGGAAATAAAAAATGGGAACGATTACAAGGTAAAGTTTATGGAGAATGGATTGAAAATGCAGAAATCAATAGTGGAGTAAAACGATTTTTATCAAGAGGAAAATTACATAATTTCTCGTGTGTAGCAATAAGTCATAAAACATTATACGGACATTATGATGAAAAAAATATTAATCTTCAGAAAGCTGCTACAAACTTTCTTATCAAAAATAATATTATAAAAGTTAACGCTAAGTTATTAACAAATATTTATTTTTCTGAAACTAAAGAAGAAAAAATAAACTTAATTAACAATTGTAATTTAGATTTTTTTATAGATGATCTTCCAGAAATTTTATTAAATAAGAAAATTGCAAAAACAACAACAAAAATTTTATTTGATCCATATAATGAAAATCAAAATTTTGCTGGGTTACGATTTTTAAACTTTGACTCAATATCTAATTTTATTATGGGAGAGTGGAGTAAAAAAGATTTTTTACTTTTATCTAACCAAAATAAAAAATTTTATTTTTCTGAATTAAATCCAGTTAATGGAGGTGGTAACTCTAAAATATTAAAGGGTAAAGATATTAATTCAAAAGATATAATTATTAAATTTTACCCTTCTGATAACACACATAATAGAATGTTATCAGAATATAAAGGCTTACAAAAAATAAGTTTAATTAGTGATAAAGTTCCTAAAACTTTCAATTTCAATAAGGAGCTAAATTTTGGAGTATACGAATGGATTAATGGAGACCCTATCAAAAATCCAAGCAAAAATGATATTAACCAAGCTATAATTTTTTTAAAAAAATTACATGAAAATAGAAATAGTAATTTTTTTAAAAATTTTCAGAATGCATCCGCCTCATGTTTTTCAGGAAAAGATATAGAAAATCAACTTTACAAAAGATTAAAAAGCTTTGAAAAAGTTAATAATAATAATTTACAGCATTTTCTAAAAAATGATTTTTCTAAAAACCTTGAGATAATGCTTGCTAAAGCAAAAAAAAATAAAAACTATTTTAACTCTAAAATTATAAATGATTATAAAACTTTAAGTCCATCAGATTTTGGTTTTCATAATGCATTAAAAAAGAAAGATGGTAATATATATTTTATAGATTTTGAATTTTTTGGTATTGATGATCCCTCTAAATTGATATCTGATTTTTATTTTCATCCAGGTATGGACTTAGATTTAAATTTAAAAAAATATTGGTTGAAAAATGTTATTAAAATCTATGATAAAGCTATTCTAGATCGTTTGAAATATTTTATGCCACTTTATGGAATGTGTTGGATTTTGATAATTTTAAATGATTTTAAACATGATGTATGGCTCAAGCGCGTTTCTGCAAATCAGTCAAAAATAAAGTGGAATAATAAAACTCAAAATGATAAGTTACTAAAAGTATCAGAAAATTTAGAATATCTTATACATTTTAATTTAGAGTTAGAGCTTTAGTGAAAGCATGATTGATAAAAGATCTAAATACCTTAGAAAATTAATCTTAAGAATGGTAGCGGTCAATAATAGAGGTCATATAGGACCTGCTCTATCAATTGTCGAAATATGTAGAGTCATATTTGACTCATACTTAAGGTATAGACCAGAACTGCCAAATTGGTCTGAACGTGATATTTTTATTTTAAGCAAAGGCCATGGCTGCCTTGCACTTTATGCGATTTTAGCAGACAAAAAATTTTTTCCAATGCAAGAATTGGATAATTTTTGTAAACCGAAATCAATTTTGGGTGGGCATCCAGAATTCAAAAAAATTCCTGGTGTAGAAGCCTCTACGGGCGCCCTTGGTCATGGCTTATCTATAGGTGTTGGTATGGCATCTGCTATTAAAATTAAAAATCAAAATAGAACTGTAAATATATTAACTGGAGATGGGGAGATAAATGAGGGGTCTATCTGGGAAGCCGCAATGTCTGCAGCTAAACATAAATTATATAATTTAAATCTTTTTATAGATTATAATAAATTACAATCTTATGGCAAAACTAGTGAAGTTCTAGAGTTAGAACCTATGGTTGATAAGTGGAAAAGTTTTGGATTTTCAGTCCAAGAAGTAAATGGTCATGATATTCAAGCGATGGAAAATTTGTTAAAAACACTTCCATTAACTAAAGAAAAACCTAATGCTATAATCTGTCATACTGTTAAAGGTAAAGGAATTAAATTTGCTGAAAACAACCCTGAGTGGCATCATAAATCTAATCTATCTAATAAAGATCTTGACGATCTATACAACAGCTTAAATTAAAGTTTAAAAATAATGAGAAAAACCAGTTTAAATCAGATTTATGAACTAGCTAAAGTTAATGATAAAATCATTTTTTTAGGGTCTGATTTAGGCCCAGATGTTTTAAGTCAAATGAAATCTGAGTTTTCTAATCGTTTCTTTATGGAAGGTATTTCTGAACAACATATTATAGGAATGGCGGCAGGAATGGCTTTAGAAGGTTATTTACCTTATGTAAATACAATATCTACATTTTTGACCAGAAGAAGCTTTGAACAAATTGCTATAGATATTTGTCTTCACAACCTCCCTGTATGCTTAATTGGAAATGGTGGGGGTGGCGTTTATGCTCCTCTGGGACCCACTCATATTGCAATTGAAGATATTGCGATTCTCCGATCATTACCTAATATGACTATTATAGCGCCATGTGATGCAAATGAAATGATAAGAGTTATAAAAGCTACAGCTAATTATGGAAAGCCTGTATACATAAGATTAGCTAAAGGAGGTGATGAAATTGTAAGCAAAGAACATATCCCCTTTCAAATTGGTAAAGGTATAATCTTAAAAAATATAGTTAAAAATACCTTTATAACTACTGGAGTTATGACGCAATTAGCATTAAAGGTTTGTAAAAAATTAGAACAAAACGGTATTCCTTGTGGAGTTTTGCATCTTCATACGATAAAACCACTAGATAAAGAAATCCTAAAAAATAATTTACATAACTTACACTCAATTGTAACTGTTGAAGAACATAAAAAAGAGGGTGGATTAGGAAGTTCTATTTTAGAGTTTTGTAATGAACATATGCCAGAACAATGCTCAAAGATAAAAAGAATTGGTATTCCTGATGCTTTTCCAGAAGAATATGGTAGCCAAGAAAGCCTGCTAGACTATTGGGACATAAATGAAAATAATTTATACAATCAAATTTTAAAGGCGCAGTAAAATAAATGTCTAATTTTTTATCAAAAGAAGATAAAGTTCTTTCTAAAGAGTTCATTGAAAAAGGCTATATAATCAGAAAAATTTCTGATTATGAATCTTTAGAATTTATTCAAAAAAAAATAGTCAGTTATAGCGAAAAAGATATAAACCAAAAAAATACTAAAAATAATATAACGTGGCTAAATGAAATACATAATCATCTAGATATCAAAAATCTTAATGATTTCAGATTGAATATAATAAATTCAATTAATCATGAAAAAGACTTTAGAGAAAACTATTTTAACATTGCAAAAAAGTATTTAGAAGTAATAGTCGGAAACGAAGTTTCTATGCAACTTAGAGTAAATTTAAGTATTCAACTGCCTGGTGACAAAAGTTCACTGTTACCTGTTCATGCAGACACCTGGTCAGGTGATTCTCCCTATGAAGTTGTGGTATGGGTTCCACTAGTAAATTGTTTTAAAACTAAAACAATGTTTATTCTAAATCCTGAAAAAAATAAAATGTTAAATGATGATTTTAGGAACCTTGCTGGGCAAAATAGTGAGAACTTATATAAGTCAATAGAAAGGGACGTGGAATTTTTAAATGTTAAATTTGGAGAGATTTTAATTTTTAATCAAAGCTTACCTCATGGTAATAGAATAAATAATGAAAAGGAAACTAGATGGTCTATGAATTGTAGATTTAAAGGAATTTTTACACCTTATTCCGATAAAAAAATTGGAGAATTTTTTGAACCAATTACTCTTCGTGCCGCAAGCAAAATCGGTATGAACTATAAAGCACCCATACTAAAATGATTAAATTAAAGGGTTATATTTTTAGTCGCTCTTTTTTTGATGAACGAGTTCCACAACATATACAAAATATTATATTAAGAGATTATTGTACAAAAAATAATTTTCAATTTTTATTAAGTGCTACAGAGTATGCAATGACTAATAGCGACCTAATGTTGAAACAGATTTTAAATGAATTTGATTATATAGATGGAATCGTAGCATATAGTTTATTTCAATTACCAAAATGTAAAGATAGTAGAACACTTATTATTAATAAGTTTTTAGAAGCAAAAAAACAAATACATTTTGCTTGTGAATCTATGAGTATCGTTAAAGTAACTGATTTTGAAGAAATAGAAACTTTGTGGCAAATTAAAATTGCTACAAATACTAACAGTCTTATCTAAGGATAAAATAATGGATAATTTAAAAAATATAGTTACATCATTACATAAAAGTACTCATAGGGACTATAAAGCTAGGATGCTTAACGACAAGATTCATTGTATGGAAATAGCTAAGAAATATGAATATGATTATTGGGATGGAGATAGAAAATATGGGTATGGTGGATATAAATATATTTTAGGATTATGGGCCAATGTTGCAAAAAAAATTATCAAAGATTACAATCTGTCAAACTCATCAAAGATATTAGATTTAGGTTGTGGAAAAGCATTTTTACTTCATGAAATAAAACAAATCCTCCCAGATATTGATTTAATAGGAATAGATATTTCAAATTACGGCATAAATAATACTACTGCAGAAATGAAGTCTCATTTGAATTTACTTGATGCTAGACAGCCCTTACCTTATCAAGAAAAAGAATTTGATCTTTTACTTTCTTTAGGTGTGTTGCATAATTTTAGACTTCCCGAGTTAAAAAATACAATTAAAGAAATAAATAGAATTTCAAAGCGTAGTTATATAATGGTTGAAAGCTATAGAAATGAAAAGGAGTTATTTAATCTACAATGCTGGGCTCTTACTGCACAATCCTTCCTTGATGAAGATGAATGGAAATGGTTGTATAAAGAGTATGATTATAGAGGCGATTATGAGTTTATTTATTTTGAATAAACAATTTTAAACAAATAATGATATGGGTTTTTTATGGGTATAAAAAAAGTTTTTGTTACTGGAGCAGATGGATTTATTGGTTCTCATTTAGTTGAAAAATTGGTTTGTGATGGCTACGAAGTCAAAGCATTAGCCCAATATAATTCTTTTAATAATTATGGCTGGCTAGATGATTTGAATAAAGAAGTGCATAATGATTTTGAAAAAGTAATGGGAGATGTAAGAGATCTATCACAAATTTCAAAATTAATTAAAGGAGCGGATATTGTTTTTCATTTGGCATCTTTAATTGGTATCCCATATTCTTATATTGCACCTCAATCATACATAGATACTAATGTTACTGGGACCTTAAATGTACTTCAAGCCGCACGTATTAATGAAGTCAGTAAAATCATACATACTTCAACAAGCGAAGTTTATGGCACAGCGCAATTTGTTCCAATTACTGAAATTCATCCCTTAAATGGTCAATCGCCATACTCAGCAAGCAAAATTGCTGCTGATCAGATTGCGTATTCTTTTTTTTCATCATTCAATTGTCCTGTCTCCATATGCAGACCTTTTAATACATATGGACCTCGTCAGTCATTAAGAGCTGTAATACCAACGATTATAACCCAGTTGATTAATGGAGTAAAAAAAATTAAATTAGGAAATATAAATGCAACAAGAGATTTTAATTTTGTTACAGATACCGTATCTGGATTTGTAGCTATAATGTTAAGTGAAAAAAGTATTGGTGAAGTATTTAATATTGGAAGTAACTATGAAATAACTATATCAAAAGTATTTGAAATAATATCTGAAAAAATGAACTTAAATGCTGAAATCGAGTTTGATAAGGAGAGAATTAGGCCAGAAAAAAGTGAAGTTGAAAGACTGTGGGCCGATAATTCTAAAGCTATCAATTTTCTAGATTGGGCACCAGAATACAGTCAAATCTTAGGCTTTGAAAAAGGAGTGCAAGAGACTATTAATTGGTTTGATAAAACAGAAAATAAAAAAAAATATTTAAACACAGGTTATGTAACATAACCTAATGATTCAAAGATCAAAACTATGAATGATATAAAAATTAAAGACTTAACTAAAAATATTATTTTAGCTATTAGACAATCTATTAAGGTTGAAAAAGCTGGCTTACATGAACCATCTATAGATGATATGGATATTAAATCTGTAGTTAAAACTTTAGAGACAGGCTTTGTCTCTTCTGTTGGCAAGGATATTGAAGAATTTGAAAAAGACATAGCTAGATATACAAACGCGTCTTATGTAGTGGGAATGTGCAATGGAACTTCTGCATTACATATTAGTTTATTAGCAAATAATATTAGGGAAAATGATGAAATTCTAGTTCCTGCATTAACATTCATAGCTACAGCTAATGCAATAAGCTATTGTAAAGCCATACCTCATTTTGTTGATAGTGAAGTTGATAGCTTTGGAATTAATATAGATAAACTTGAGCTATATTTAGAAAAAAATACTAAATTAGAAAACAATGAATGTATAAATTTAAAAACTGACAGAAGAATATATGCAATTATTCCGGTTCATGTTTTTGGATTTATTGGTGACATGATTAGGTTACAAAAATTAGCTCGTAGATTTAATTTAGTTATCATTGAGGATGCAACAGAAGCATTAGGAAGCTTTAGAAATAATAAGCATGCGGGAACCTTTGGAAAATGTGGGGCATTAAGCTTTAATGGTAATAAAATTATTACTACAGGAGGGGGTGGAGCATTAATTACTAATGATTTAAAGTTAGCAAAATATGCAAAACATCTATCGACAACTGCAAAATTAAAACATAAATATGAATATCATCATGATGAAGTTGGATTTAATTATAGAATGCCTTCATTAAATGCTGCTTTAGGTATATCTCAACTGAAAAAATTACCAAACTACATTATTGCTAAAACAAAAATAAGAGATGCTTATCACACTAATTTTAATAAAATTGAAGGATTAAAATTTATTCTTGGCCCCCAAGACTGTAAATCTAATTATTGGCTTAATTCCATAAAATTAGATAAAGAAATTATAAAATATAAAGATTTTATAATTGAAGAATTAAATGAACATGGTTATTTATGTAGGCCAATATGGCAATTGTTAAGTTCTCTAAATCCATATAAAATAAACCCCTCAATGGATTTATCTCAGGCTCAAGAATTACAAGAGAGTATTATTAATATTCCTAGCAGCCCTAAATTGGGGAATATGTTTTGAATAAATTAAGCGATATAATATTTCTTGTTAGAGGTGGTTATAGTTTATCGTGCTGTGATGTACTTAATCAAAATAAAAATTTTAATTTAATTGGCTTTATAGATGCCAATAAAAACGCTCTATTACCAGAAAGTGGTTATGAATGGCTTGGGTCAGATAATAATATACAAGAAGCTATTCAAAATATAAAAATATTTTTATATCAATTGGACATATGAAAACTGCTGATAAAAGAGTTTTTTTGTATGAAAAAAGCAAAAAATAAGTAGAGGTTTCTCAATTTTAAAATCTAATTTTTCTTATATTTCTCCAACTGCTTTTATTGAAGAAGGTTCATTAATAATGCATGAAGCTGTTATAAACGCAAAAGCATATATTTCCAAAAATTGTATAATTAACTCAAACTCAATTATTGAGCACGGAGTAAGTATTGGCAATCATGTTAATATAGCTCCACCTGCAACTATACTTGGAGATATAAAGATAGGAGACGAATGTTTTGTTAGAGAGCGGGAGCTATCATTAGAGAAGGGATAACAATAGTTAAAAGAACTGTGATCAAGGCTAGAATTTGCTTTAAAAAAAATAATTTTATATGAAGAAAAACATAATTATAATTCAAGCTATATTTTAACTTTATTAAATAAAAATATTAATAAGGAAAAAGATAAATTAATTACTCAATTAAAAACCTTTAAGGAAAAAAATATAAAAATAGCAGGTATTGTTACAAGCCATAGCACAACAACATTAATTTATCATTTTGAATTACAAAATTATATTCAATTTCTTGTTGACGATAATATTAAAAAACACAATACTTATTCACCAGGATTACATATTAAAGTGTTTGATAGCAGTTATTTAAAAGAATCTAATATACAGTGCTTATTAATTCTAGGTTGGCAACACCAAGAAATAATAATAAAAAAATTAAACCGTTTCTAAAAGATAATACATTTTTTATTGTACCACTTCCAGAATTCCGTATCGTAAAATAACTTTTAGGACTTATATATTCAATAAAATATATAACATAATTCTAATCAGTAAAATTGAAGGAGAGTACTTATGATAAAAACTTTCAAAGAAAATGATGAGGTTTTATATCCTAATGAAGATTTTGTCTGTGTATCAAAAGAAGATCTAACGCTATTAAAACAATTAGCTGATAAAAATGTAAGGAAGAGAGTTCGTTTGTGTATACATAAAAATCCAAACGAACGTTTACAAGAAATGTTTATAGTTCACACAAAAGAATGTTTTGTTAGACCTCATTATCATATTAATAAACCAGAGTCTCTATATGTAATAGAAGGGATGGCTGACTTGATAATTTTTAATAAATTTGGTAAAATCAAAAAAGTTGTTGAATTATCCTGTAATAAAAATGATGGCTTTATCTTTCATAGGCAAGATGCAGGCACTATCCATATGATAATTATTAAGTCAGATTACTTTATATTTCATGAGGTTACTGAAGGACCTTTTAAAAGAGCAGATACTATATTTCCACAATGGGCTCCTGAAGGCAATTTAATTTCAGATAATCTCTTTATAAAAAATTTAAATTATAAAACAATTCAAATTTGAATAATGAAATCATTTATTATCAATAAAAATAAACTAATACTAATTGTAAACTGCTTTTGGGCAATCCCATTAGTATTCCTTTTCAGATTTATAAATCAATTTAATAAAATAAATATAATAAAAATAAGATCTGACAGGTTTGGCCATTTTGCACCTGATGGAACTGAACAAGTGGCAAAGTTTCAAATAAAAACAAAAAAAAATATTTTTTATATGTTTGATTAGTATATTTGTAATCACCAATAGGCTAAAATGTTAAGTAAAAAATGCCTGTTTACAACGTATTAAGACCTGTTTACTTTTGGAACTAATATATTCCTGGTGGAAAAGAAATAAGAAAACTTGCTGCTGAGAAAGTTTCAAGAGATATAAATCTATTATTTACGAGGTATAATATCCGCCTACCTTTTGAGAAAAAAGATCAAAATAAAGCAATTAATTGGCTTAAAGATAAAGGATGGCCAGAAGGCGAACCGTTTTACTGTATTTTAATAAGGGACAATGCTTATTTAAATACATCATTAAATTTTAAAAATATAGATTGGGAATATCATAATTATAGAAACTCTAATATAGAAAGTTTTTATTAGGCTATGAATTGGCTTACTGAGCAAGGTCTATGGGTAGCAAGAATGGGCAAAGTAATGAAAAGTCCCTTAATAATAAAAAATAATAAAGTTATAGATTTTCCTTTTGAGAAAAATACATCAGATCTTCTTGATTTATGGTTATTTGCAAATTGTAATGGATGCATAAGGACTGGAACTGGCCTTGACTTATTAACTGGCATTTATGGAAATAGTCTTTTATTTTTAAACTATCTACCATTATTTGCTCTTAGATCTGATCTAAGCTCAATTACATATCCTAAAAAGCTGATATGGAAAAAATATTACAAACCTTTTACAATAGATGAATATATTTTTGATAAAAGGTTACATAGCGATTTATACAAGTTTGACGAATTAAAATTATTGATATGACTGAACATGAAATTTTAAATGCTACAAAATAATTTTACTATTTTAATTCACAAAAAAAAAGTGATAAAATAAAACGTACTGATGAACAAAATACTTTTAGATAACAGAAAATTTAATTCCAATTCTCATAATAAAATTCATCCAGAATCTAACATATCTAAAACTTGGCTAAATAATTTAAAAACCAATGATCAAAATTAGCATATATTTGAAAATACCTATGTATAGTATTAAATATAAATTCATTTAATAAACTACAATTATCATTTTCAAATCAGAAGAAGTATATTTAATGAATTCTTTTATAAATAAAAATATTTTAATTGTTGGCGCAGGTTCTGGAATTAGAAAAGGTCTGTCAACTGCTCTAAAAAAAAATCAAAATTATTTGTTACTTATAATAAGAGTAAGCCATTAGAAAAATATTGTTTGAATTATAAATTAGATTTAGAAAGAGAAAAAGAATTAATAAAATTTTGTTCAATTTTAAATATTCAATAGAATGTTTTTGATATTATTTATTTTGTAGGAGCTTATACTCCTGATAATGATTAAAATCAATTGAGTGCTTCGTTTTCAGGAAATTTTTTACAAAGTTTATTTGTCAAATTTTTAAAAATAAATAGATTTACTCCATTATTCATTTTTCAAAACCTTTTTAAAAATGACCTTATAAATAAAAATGCTAAGGTTATTTTTTTTCTAGCTTAGCTGGCAGTATTAATAATAGAGGTAAATTAAAGCATAATTTAAAAAGAGGAAATCAATTTTACAGAATTTCTAAATCTTCATTAAATTCAGGTGTAAAGAATATTGCTTATGATTTAGATCACACTAATATCAAAATAGTTTGCTTACATCCAGGATGGGTTAAAATAATATCAGGAGATGTAAATGCTGATTTAAATATTGATAATTCTGTAGAAAACATTATTGAATTTACTAAAACATTAGATAAAAAACATCATGGAGGTTTTTATTTTAATAATGGGGAAAAAATTGCTTGGTAAAAAAACTACTTTTTAACTATTATATGAAAATTAATAGAGCACAATCAATTATTTGAAATGCTTCAAATAATTTAGAAACGAGAAGAATTAAGATGGATAAACAACAAACTATAATCATTGCCGAAGCAGGCGTTAATCATAATGGAAAACTTAGATATGCTATTAAACTTATTGACATTGCCTTGGAAGCCGGAGCAGATATAATTAAGTTTCAAACATTTAAAACAGAAAAATTAGTTTTAAGGTCTACAAAAAAAGCAAAGTATCAAGTTAAAAACACTAAATGTAATGACACTCAATATAGTATGTTAAAAAAATTAGAAATGTCAGATGCTATGCATCAAAAAATTATTAATTATTGTAATGAAAAAAAAATAGAGTTTCTATCTACAGCTTTTAATATTGAAGAACTAGAGTATTTAGTTAATTTAGGAATAAAACGTATTAAAGTTCCATCTGGTGAGATTACTAACTTACCTTACCTTGAAAAGGTAGCTTCATTTGGTCTCCCTATTATTGTTTCTACCGGAATGTCAACGCTTACAGAAGTTTGTAATGCTTATGAAGTTTTATCAAAAGCTGGCGTTAATAACAATTCAATGACCTTTCTCCATTGTACATCTAATTATCCTACTAAATTAAACGCTGTTAATTTAAGAGCAATGAAACTTATTAAAGATAAGTTAAATGTTAATATAGGTTATTCTGATCACACCACTGAAAATGAAACGTCAATTGCGGCAGTTTCTTTAGGTGCAGAAATTATTGAAAAACATATAACTTTAGATTGTAAAATGACTGGGCCAGATCATAAAGCAAGTATAGAACCACCTAAATTTAAAAAACTTGTGCAGTCCATTCGAAAAGTTGAACAACTCCTAGGAAATGAAGAAAAAATACCCAATACAATAGAAATTGAGAATGCATTATTAGTAAGAAAATCTATTGTAAGCTCATGTAGAATTAAAAAAGGCGATAAATTTACATCTGAAAATATTACTACAAAAAGACCTGCTTTAGGCTTGTCACCAATGTTATGGCATAAAATCATTGGAACTAAATCTAAAAAAATATATATGAAAGATCAATTAATAGATTATGAAAATTAAAATTTGTGTTGTTAGCAGTTCTAGAGCGGACTACGGTATATTAAAAAACTTAATGCTTGAGTTTATTTCGTCAAATAACTTTGAACTTCAACTAATTGTTACCGGCTCTCACTTAAGCTATCAACACGGTTATACAATAAAAGAGATACTTTCCGATGGGATTAAAGTTGACCAAAAGGTTCGAATAATTAATAAAACTGATGTACCCATAGATATAGCTAATATTTTTGGAAATACTGTAACTAAAATGACTAAACCATTATCTAGACTTAAGCCTGATGTGCTTTTACTTTTAGGAGACCGTTATGAGATTTTTGCTGCAGCCATCTCAGCAACAATTTTAAAAATTCCTATTGCTCATATTCATGGTGGAGAAATCACTGAAGGGGCGATGGATAATGTAATGAGGCATTGTTTAACAAAATTATCACATATTCATTTTGCATCAAATATAGTCTATAAGAAAAGAATAATACAGATGGGTGAATTACCACAAAATGTTCATAATGTTGGAGCATTAGGAGTTGAAAATACAAAAAAATTAAAGTTTGTTACTTTAGAAAAACTAGAACATAATCTTAATTTTAAATTTTATAATAAAAATATTCTTATTTCATACCATTCAGTTACTTTAGATGAAAACCCTATATATGGAATAGAAGTGATACTAAAGGTTCTTAAGAAATTCAAAGATGTAGGTTTAATATTTACTTATGCAAATGCAGATATTAAAGGAACAATAATAAATAATGAAATCATAAAATTTGTTGAAAAAAATAAAAATGCCGTGGTTTTTAGTAATCTTGGTCAGTTAAAATATTTATCTTGTTTAAAATATTGTGATGGCATAATTGGAAATTCTTCAAGTGCTATTATTGAAGCTCCTTCTGTAAACACTTGGAGCATAAACATAGGAAACAGACAAAAGGGTAGAATTAAATCTAAATCTGTTTTTGACGAAGAAATAAATATTAATTCAATTGAAAAAACTCTTCAAAGTCTGTTAAAAACAGAAAACAATGATAATACAATTAATTATGTTAATCCATACGAAAAAAGTAATACGAAAAACTCTATTTTAGACATACTCGTTCAAACAGATATTAAGAAAATTTTTGTTAAAAAATTTTTTGATATTAATTATATAATATCTAAAAGTTAATATTTTATAGTATAAATTTAATACCTACTGTTGTATAGATCAATATGATTAATATTTTTGCAATTCTGTACGAAAGTTTATTATGTTAGAAAAATGGAAATCTATATTAATCTCCGGAAATGACCCTATAATTAATGCCATTAATATACTTAATAAAACTGGCTTAATGTTAATAATAGTATGTGATCAAAATAATAAATTACTTGGAACCATATCTGATGGAGATATAAGAAAAGGTCTCTCAAAAGGCTTCGCACTAAACGATAAAGTATCACTAATTTATAACAAAAATCCTAAATATGTTTATGAAAGTACAAGCTTAAAAATAATTAAGAATTTATTTAATAATAGAGTTTACAAAGGGATTCCTGTTATTGATAAACAAAAAAATGTGGTTGGCTGTTATTTTGAAGATAATTTTTTTACAATAGAAGAAAAACCACCTTTCTTAATAATGGCTGGTGGGTACGGCAAACGATTAAAAAAACTTACAGAAAATATCCCCAAACCCATGATAAAAATAAATCAAAAACCAATACTAGAACATATAATTAATAAAGCAAAAGAAGAAAATTTTACAAATATTTTTATCTCAACACACTATAAATCTGAAATCATTGAAAATCATTTTGGCAATGGCAATAAATTTGATGTAACCATTGAATACATCAAAGAAGAAAAACCATTAGGGACTGGAGGTAGTTTTAAATCTATGTGTCACTTTGATGGACCAATTATTATTACAAATGGTGATATTATTTCTAAAATTGGGTATCAAAAGTTATTAGATTTTCATAATTTAAATCAAGGAATTGCAACTATGGCAGTCATTAAGCATGAAATTAAAAACCCTTTTGGTGTAGTAAAACATGATGGAATACGTTTGTTAGATTTTGAAGAAAAACCTTCGTGGTTTTCATATGTAAATGCAGGTATTTATGTGGTAGAAAGTAAAGCAAGCACGCTAATTAAAAAAAATCAATATACTTCCATGCCATCAATTTTAAAAAAATTAATTGATAAAAAAAATGATGTATTCATTTTTCATCTACATGAAGATTGGGTAGATATTGGAACTCCTAATGAATTAAAGAAAATTAAGAAAGTATTTAAATAATAATAATACTATAAAGAGTAAATTATGATTTTATGTTTAATATGCGCACGAAAGGGTTCAAAAAGGCTCCCTGGAAAGAACCTGAAGTTAATTGATAAAGTTTCATTACTAGCTCGTAGTATATTACATGCTAAATCTTGCAAAAGCATTGATGAAGTCATTGTATCTACTGATTGCAATGTCATAGCAACTGAAGCAAAAAAATATCAAGCGAAAGTTCCTTTTATTAGACCACCATCGCTTGCTTTGGATGACACTCCTGAATGGAAAGTATGGCAACATGCAATAAAGTTTTATAACAATAAAGATATTTTTCCATCTGCATTAGTAATTTTACCAACAACAGCACCATTGAGAAAAATAGAAAATATAAAGAGTGCTTTAAATATTTATCATACAGTTGAATGTGATGGAGTAATATCTGTTACAGAATCATTCAGAAATCCAACATTTAATATGGTAAAAAAGAACAAACAAGGCTTTGCAGAACTTGCTATCCCAACTAAAGATAAAATTTATAGAAATCAAGATGCTAGTTTGTTTTATGATATGACAACAGTATGTTATGTAATGAACCCAACTTTTGTATTAGAAAACAATTATTTATTTGATGGAAGAATAAAAATGAATCAGATTTCTAAAGAAAATTCAGTAGATATTGATAATGAATTAGATTTAAAATGGGCTAAATTCATGATGAAATCAATTAAAGACAAATAAAATTTATATCTTCCATATTAGCTATACTTAAAAAACATACACCTAATAAGGTTTACAATATATAACTTATTAATGATAAAAAAATATTTAAATTTTGAAGGCTCCAAAAATGCTATTATAACTGTAGCTATCTGTGATATATATCTTAATTAATGGGAGCAGTATGCTAAGTTGTCTTGGGAAATAAACTGTAATAAATATAATATAAATTTATTTTTTGTAACAGAAAATTTAATCCCTCAAAGGCATAAAAAATGGAAAAGCCTAATTAGCAAAAGCTTTTAATAGATGACTCTTTTAAAAAATTAAATATTCTAATTAATGATATCTGCTTGTTAGATACTGATATTCTAATTAGTCCAAAGGCAAAAAACGTTTTTGATTTTTATGATAGCTATACTTATGGACTTATATCTAAGATAAAGAATCTTCCAATTCTTGAAGGGACTACTCTTAAAAAAGTGCCTTTTCTACGAAACTGATTTTATGATCGACGTACTTTATGAAGAATTTCTTGAAGCATTATCACATAATAAAAACGTTTATATCATTCGAGAAAAAATTGGTGTAATGAAGTTGAAAAAAATAGCATAGGTTGTATTAGTTTTCCCATTACATCAACAGCAGAAGTTGCATCTTCCCTTGGTGTTCCATCTTGATATGATACTCCAAGCACATTTCTTAATAACAGTGGTCCTGAATTTATGAATAACAAAACTGAATTTGATTTATGGATTAAAAATTTGATTGATAATAATAAAAAGAGTGATTTATATATGCTTTAATAATTTAATATATATACATACATATGTATTACTATATTTTATATAACAAAACTAACCTTTAAAATTTATTCTTGCTTCTTGGTATTTTTCAACACTGTCAATTGCATATCTTTGTTTCTCTATTGGTAGTGCATATAATTTATGATCGTTAATTATTTTTATCAAAATTTGCTTTGGTATATCAACAAAAATATTTTTAGGAATATAATTTAAAACTTTAGGCGACATTAAATAAATAGCAGAGTTAGAAAAGTATTTATCTATTTTATGTTTTTTAACGAATATTTTTTTTTCTACACAAGAAGGTCTCTCAATAAAATCTAATACCATCCCGTCATCTTCATTTATAAAAAATAAAGAATTGGAATCTTGTCTTTCATGAACATAAATAGAACAATCAGCTTTATTTTTAATATGAAAGTTAACTAATCGAAATAAATTTTCATTTGTAAGAATATCTCCATATACAACAAAAAAAAATTCTTCATTAATCAATTCATTTTGAAATATTTTAACTCCACCGCCAGTACCATTTAATTTCTCTTGAAATATATATTTTATTTTAACACCCAGATGCTTTCCATCTTTCAAGTATTCTATTACTTGTTCAGCTAAATAATGTAAGTTAATCAAGATTTCTGTGACTCCAACTTTCTTCAAACTTATTATTTGCCATTCTATAATTGATAATTGATTTACTTTTAATAGTGGTTTTGGGCAATTTTTTGTGTATTCACTTAACCTTGAGCCTAACCCTCCACATAAGATGACAGCTTTCATAATATACTATCCATTATAGGAATGATTTCTATCAGTTTGTTAACTTTATAATCTGGGACAGTCATGTTTTTAGAGTACTTTAAATCTGTTGTTATCATCTTTAAGCTACTATAATTATTAATCTTCATGACTGTTTTACAACCTGCTAGATTTCCAGCAACAATATCACTAACTCTATCACCAACCATTATACTTTTATTAAGATTTAAATTTAACTTTTTTTGGGCTTTTAATAACATTCCTGGTTTAGGTTTTCTATCTTCACTATCAAGCTTATATCTTAGCACTTGTGCATTAGGATGAAATGGGCATATAAATATTTCATTAAAAACTTCTTGTTTTAACAAGTCATTTACTCTTTTAAGAACTATGTTATTCATTTTGATCATTTGTGAAAAAGAAAACAACCCCTTGGAAACTGATGTTTGATTTGTAATCATTATTATTTTAAATTTTTTTTCAATTGCAAATCTAATAAAATCTTTAAGCCCATCTTCAAGTCTAATATTAGATTCAATTAAAGCACCTTCACAATCTTTAATAATTGTTCCATCTCTATCTAAAAATAATGCGTGATCATCGCTCATGTTAATGTTACAAATAATTGTTAAGGTTTTTAATGTTTTTATATTATCTAATTTAATACAAGAATAATAAATGTCTATTTTAAAATCTATTTGAGGTCTAGTGAAAAAAGAAAATAAAATAAAGTCTCTTATAATAGGCGCAGGATCAATAGGGCTAAGACATGTTCAGATATTAAATGATTTAGGTCATGAAACTGCATTAATCACAAAACGAAAAGATATTAATTCTACTACTTTTACAGAAACTAAAGAAGGTATAAAAAAATTTATTCCTGATTATATCATAGTTGCTAATGAAACAAACAAACACATTAAAGAGCTGAAAGATATAATACTTTGTGGCTTTAAAAAAAAAGTGCTTATTGAAAAGCCAATTTCCAATGACTTAGATAATATTAAATCTTTTGATTTCAATAAGGATAATATTTTTGTTGGTTATAATTTGAGATACCATCCTTGTATTAATTTTATTAAAGATCTTTTGACTCAAGAAACTGTTTTATCAGCTAATATATATGTTGGACAATATTTACCTGATTGGAGACCAAATAGAGACTATAAAACAACATATTCATCAGATTATAAAAAGGGCGGTGGAGTGTTATTAGAACTTAGTCATGAAATTGATTATATGATTTATCTTTTTGGTAAATGTAATAAAAGTTATGGGCTCGCTTCTAAACTAAGTGACTTAGATATTAACTGTGATGATTCAGTCGTAGGCTATTTAGAGTTCCAAAAGTGTAAACATGTATCTTTTAATTTTAACTTATTAGATAGACAGGGACGTAGGGAAATTATTTTAAATACAAATAAAAGCACTTTTAAAATAGACTTATTTAATAACGAGATAGTTTCTAAAGTTGGAAAAAAAACATTTCATTTTAATAAAAATGAAACATATAAAAACATGCATTTAGATATACTTAATAATGATGGTAAAATTGCTTGTAAATATTATGAAAGTATTGAAACTATTAATCTAATTAATAAAATTAAAACAACAAATAAACAAAATGAAGAAGATAATGAATAACAGCTTTTCTCTAATAAATAAAAATATCATTCTTACTGGAGTAGCTGGTATTTTTGGACAATAATTAAGTCAAGCTTACTTAAATGCTGGGGCTAATTTGTCTCCGTTAGATTTCAACGAAGGCAGTCTCAACACTCTTAGAAATAAACTTTGTTCAAATAATAAAAGTAACTTTATAACTTATAAAGTAGATCTTACTAAAGAAAACGAAGTAAAAGGGTGATTATTCCTGATAAAAATATCTATAAAGGGTCATATTATAATAATTTAGAAATTTATTCTCCTGCTGCATATTCAGTATCTAAAAATGCAGTTATAGCTTTAACTAAATATTTAGCCTCTTATTGGGGAGAACATAATATTAGAGTAAATTCTATAAGTCCTGGAGGAATATACAGTGGCCAAAATGAATTATTTGCTAAGTTATTACCTTAATAAAGTTCCTTTAGGTAGAGTGGCTAAAGAAAATGATGTTTTAGAATTAGCTATTTTTTTAGCTTCAGATGCTTCTTCATATATTACAGGACAGAATATCGTAGTTGATGGGGGTTTAAGTTTATAAAATTTATTTGTTTAAATTAAACTTTACTAAATCTACTAAAATTAACAAAAAGTTATTATGAGTAATCTCTACATAATTATAATTGGAACTATTAACCCAAATATTTAAATCTCCTAACTTTGATAAAGAATTATTCTTATTAAATCCACTAAATGTAATTAATTTTATTTTATTATCTTTTGCAAATTTAGCAGCATTAATAATATTGAGTGATTCTCCACTACTACTAATAAGAATAATGGTATCATCTTTTTTAGCATGACTTTTTAAAGCTTCTTTAACCCAATTTTGATAACCATAATCATTTGCATAACAAGTTATTAAACTACTTTCATTAAAGGTTATTGCTCTAATACCAACAGCTTTAAGAAAATCAATTGCAACATGACTAGCAATCGCCGCACTTCCTCCATTACCTACAATGACTACATTACCGTTAGACTTAGCAGTACTTATAATAACTTTTGAAATTTTAATAAGAATTTCTTTGTCTAAGCTTAAAGATAATTTATTTAAATTATCTAAGTAATTATCCAAAAAAAATTGGTTTTCTTTCATTTTGTTACTCTTTTCTTATTTACGTTTGGTCATTAACTCAAGCACTTTTCTTTTTCTTTTTTTTAGTTTTCTATTTGAGGCAATAAAATGTGTCATTAAACCATTTTTTACAAAACCTAATTTGGTCATTATCATAGTAGAAATTATATTTAAACATATTTTTTGTGCTGTTCCTGCTTTTAATCTCGTAGATCCAGCAATTACCTCAAAACCAGTATCTAAAATAATCCCATAATCAGATTCATTTAAAATTTTTCCCTTTTTATTATTTGAAATACCTATGGACAACGCATTTTGTAATTTTGCATACCTAACACACCCTAATGTAAAGGGAGTTCCCCCACTTGCAGCAAGAGCAATAACAATATCATTATTAGATACATTTATTTTATTTCCAATATTTGATGGCTCCTTAATATCATCTTCTGCACCCTCAACAGCATTTATTATAGCTTTTTCTCCACCTGCAATCATAAAAGCAATTCTATTTTTAGGCCATCCAAAGGTGGGGTATAATTCAACAGCATCTTGAACTGCAATTCTAATAGATGTACCTGCACCAGCATATATTAATCTACTTTTTTTATTTTCTTTGAGTATATTAAATATTTTATCAACAACTATATTAATTTGTGGCAAGGCTTTTTGTACAGCCAATATAGACTTTTCCTGATTATCCAACATTACTTTAGTTGCATCAAGAGTTGACATTTTATCTATCCATAATTTTTTAGGTGCTTGAATTTCTGTATTCATAATCATCTTTTTATTATTTTTTAAATTATACTATGTAATTTTATGAATAATTCAAAATAGTTTTTTACTTAAATTAATTAAAACATTCTACTTTTTACCTAATTATGATAATACCTTTTTATTATGGTAAAAAGAATATCTGATATATTTCTATCTTTAGTTTTGCTTTTTATATTAGCAATCCCAATTTTAGTTGTTGCTATTACTATTAAGTTAGAATCCAGAGGACCTGCTTTTTTTTACAGTAAAAGGGTTGGTAAGAATAAAAATATATTTTTAATGCCTAAATTTAGAAGTATGAAAATTAACACTCCACAAGTAGCTACTAATTTATTAAATAATAGTAAAAATTATATTACTAAATTTGGAAATTTTATAAGAAAAACAAGCTTAGATGAAATTCCACAATTGTTTAGTATTTTAAAAGGAGACATGACATTTGTTGGCCCAAGACCTGCTTTATTTAATCAATATGATTTGATAAATTTACGAGAAAAATTTGGGTTAAATATTCTAACTCCTGGGTTGACGGGTTGGGCTCAAGTAAATGGACGAGATGAGCTATCAATAAGTCAAAAAGTTAAAATAGAGCTTTTTTATAAAAAGAACCAAAGTATAATTTTAGATATAAAAATTTTGTACTTAACATTTCTTAAAGTTATTAAAATGAAAGATATTAAACATTAACTTTAGTTAAGTTTCAAATCTTAAAATAGGGAAAAATATGTTTGCACAAAAATTATATTTTAAAATTAAAAAAAATTTTTTAAATGTTTTTCTTAAAAGATTTATTATTATTATTTTTGATTTAAATCTTTGTGTATTCAGTTTATGGATAGCCTTTTTTTTAAGAATGGACCGATTTTATTATATAAGTGAAATTCCTTTATATCCCTTATTTTTTTCATTAGTGATTTTAAGCTTGGTAATACTTTCTTTTGGAATTCATAAGTCAATTAATCGTTATTCTGGTTTAGAAACTTTTATTCAATTATCTAAAGCTATGCTAATTTACAGCTTGATTTTCTTCTGCTTATTTACCCTTAATAGTTTTGACGATGTCCCTAGAACTATTGGAATAATACAACCTATTTTACTGTCTTTTAGCATCCTTTCCTCTCGTGCATTAATTAGATATATATTTTTAAAGCTAACAAATAAAAGTATACTAAAAATGAATTCAACAGTCTGCCTGATATATGGAGCTGGGGCAAGTGGCAGACAATTAGCCGATGTAATTAATACAGACGATACCATTGATTTTGTAGGTTTTTTAGATGATAATTTAAATTTAAAAGGAACTAAAATTAATAACAGAACTATTTATCATCCATCAGAACTATCAATACTTAAAAAAAAGAAAAATATTCAATTAGTTTTGCTTGCTATGCCTAAATTACATATTCATCAGAAAACTAAAATATTGGCTAATGTTCAATTTTTAAATATAGCAGTTCGTACCATACCAGACTTAAATCAATTGACCTCTGGTAAGATTGATATCTCTAACGTAAGAAGTTTAAATATTGATGATCTTTTGGGAAGAGTTCCAGTAGATATAAAATCGTTATCTCCTAATACAAATATTAAAAATAAAACTATAATTATTACAGGTGGAGGTGGATCAATTGGAAGTGAAATTTGCAGACAAATTTCTCAATTATCTCCTAAGATAATCATTATTATTGAAATGAACGAATTTTCTTTATACTCTATTCAACAAGAAATTGAGACAAAATTTTCTAATTTAAATTTAAAAATTATTCCCAAATTAATTTCTATTTTAGACGAAAATAATTTAGAAAAAATTTTTAAACAATATAAGCCTAATACTGTTTTTCACGCAGCTGCATATAAACATGTTAAAATTGTTGAAGACAATCCTTTTGCTGGTATAGAAAATAATGTTTTTGGAACTTTAATATTAGCCAAGTTATCTTTAAAATATAAAGTCTCAAATTTTTTACTTATTAGTACTGATAAAGCAGTTCGATCAAGTAATATCATGGGAGCTTCAAAAAGATTAGCTGAATTAATAGCTCAAGCTTTTGAAAAGAAAGTGGGTATCACAAAATTTTCTATGGTAAGATTTGGTAATGTTTTAGGTTCATCAGGATCAGTTGTTCCTAAATTTATGGAACAAATTAAGTCTGGTGGCCCCATTACCTTAACTCATGAAAAAGTTACTAGATTTTTTATGACAATAAATGAAGCTGTCAGCCTAGTTATTAAATCTTCAATAATTGCAAAAGGCGGTGAAGTCTTTGTTCTTAATATGGGCGACCCTGTTAAGATAATAGACTTAGCTAAACAAATGATTGAATTGTCTGGAAAAACTATTAAGAATAAAGATAATATAAACGGTGATATTGAAATTAAGATCGTTGGATTAAGTAAAGGAGAGAAATTATATGAAGAACTTCTAATAGGGAATGATCCCATAGAAACTCAAGAGCAGAAAATTCTTATGGCTCAAGAAATTTATATTCAATGGGCAATTTTAGAAAAGTATTTAAAAGATTTAAAAATAGCGCTAGAGCAAAATGATTTAAAAATTATCTATAAATTACTAACTAAAATTGGAGTTTTATACCAAATCTAATCAAACTATTATATTTAGCGAAGGAGTTATTCTAATTGATTTTTGTCTGCTGAATTATCTATTGTAAGGATCAGACACTCTAATTATATCATCTTCTCCGTAATAAGTGCCGTATTGAACCTCAATTATTATTAATAATTCTTTATAGTTATTTGCAAGTGAATGCTTTACACCAACTGGAATTACAATTGATTCACCTACACTATGAACAGTTTTAGTACCATCCAAGGTTACATCTGCCCTACCACTAACAATAGTCCAATGTTCTGACCTTTTTAAATGATATTGATAGGATAATGCTTTAAAAGGATCCACAATAATTTTTTTTACCTTACATTCTGAAGAATTTAGTAAAATTTCAAATTTACCCCAAGGCCTAAATTCATAATTATATTCTTCAGTTAAATTATTTTTATCCTTTTTCAAATTTTCTACAACACTTTTTACTTTTTCAGATTGGCCTTTTTTAAAGATTAAAGTTACATCCATTTCATCAACTATAATCAAATCTTCAAGTCCAATACCGACAACAACTCTTTCTGAAGATTGAATCTGAGTGTTTTTGCTGTCAATAAGAATTGATTTATTATCAGTATGATCATATTTGCTAAGAAGTGCATTCATAGAGTCCCAATTCCCTATATCACTCCAATTGCTATCAAATTGTATTAATTTTATATTATTTTGATACTCCATTATCGCTTTATCAATTGATATATTAGGAATTTTTTCCATATAAGGTTTAAGAATTATATGTTTATTTTCAGATTTTACGCTATTAGACCATGCTTTTTCCAAATTTTTTTTTAACTCTAAATTATATACATCAAAGCTTTTCAATACTGTCTTTGCAGATACTAAAAAAATACCTGCATTCCAGTAGTAATTTCCTTCATTTAAAAAAAATTTAGCCCTTTTAATATCTGGCTTCTCTATAAATTTAATAACATCTTTAATTCCAGTACTTTTATTATCATTAACCTTTATATAACCAAACCCTATTGATGGCTCCGTTGGTTTAATGCCAAAAGTAACCCAAGAGTGTTGTTCAGCATGTTTAATACCCTTTTTGATTAAAGTGGCAAATTTTTTAAAATCTTCTATCCAATGGTCAGATGGCATTATACATAAAATTGAATCATCAGATTTCTCGAGTGCTCTAATAGCTGCAAAAAAAATAGCTGCGGCCGTGTTTTTTGAAGTTTCTTCTAAAATTAATACAGATTCTTTATTGAATCTATTTGTGTGCTTCTTGATTAAGAATTCATATTCCCTTGCAGAAACAACAATTAAATCCTTACATCCATTTAATTCATTAACTCTATTAAGAGTATGATAAAAAAGACTTCCTATATTTTTAAATTCTTTAAATTGCTTAGGCAAAGACTTTCTGCTTGATGGCCATAACCTTGTGCCTGATCCTCCACTCAAAATAACTGGAATTA
>MDTF01006704.1_pt1 | contig 26511 bp, 22 predicted proteins | sample 811191 | NCBI WGS metagenome assembly MDTF01 (sample SAMN05326649, study PRJNA326480) | marine metagenome | isolation source: seawater | place: Southern Ocean | collected 2011
GATAAAATTGGGAATATAAAAAAAGGCCGTAACACACGGCTCAGAACAATAATGATACAATCCTATGTCGCGTTACGTACCTTTATGGGATTCGACCCAATTATCTGTCATCATGCACCAGATGTTGCTGACAGGTGAATGCTTTGTACCCTACCCCGAGCCAAATTATGGAGTACCTGTTCATGCATAAAGTGTAAAATGATAGAGTTTGCGATCCTTTAAAACGTCCAAAAAGGATTGCCTGTGTCCCCTGCCGGGACGAAGGCGATCGGTGAAACCCGAGATTATTGCTGCAGCGAACATTCTTATTTATGCTGGACACGTGAATAAGGTGATTGCGGATCACTCTTTAGGGAAGCCGAATGCTTTGGTACGCTAACATGTGGCAGAAAACCTGACCACGAAGAGATCTATGATACCGGCAATGACAGGGCAATGTGAAACGGATTTATGCGACTTCTGGCTGATGTGCTAAACCAGAGCCAAAGCCATTGGATACAAATTTATGCGGCAACATTGCAGATGATGCAAAGCCTATACTGGAAATAGCTTTCATATGATCGGAAGTAAAGCCTCTGGTGTGGTCTGATACAATGTCTGCAATTTTAGTGGTAATTTTTTCTTGATGATAGGTATCAAAAGCTACCTCATCACCGGCAGTTCCACGCCAATGCAATAATGAAGTTCTAGGGTCAACTTTGTCTTCATCGCCCTGCCAGCTTAAAACAGAATCCGTGATGATTTGAGGATTAAAGCCTTTAACAGCGGCACTGACCGCCGTTTCGGAAACACAATGTGATGATACTGCTCCCATCAGAATAGTATTTTGTATTCCCTGTCCTCGCATGTATCCAGCAAGTGTTGTTGTGCCAGAGCCAAAATACTCAGAGAGTGGTTCTCCGCATTCAGCTTCTAGCGATGCTTGATACTCTGGTTTGTCTGATGCATCTTCTGGTTCAACTAAAGCGCTTTTTAATGATTTAACTGAAACGGCTTCATCTGTTATTGGGCCATGATTTAGTAGAAAATCTCTGAAAATTTCGTGATTTTCATGTTCTGGGTCAATTCCATGAAATCCCATTTCTCGCAGTTCTTCAATGTCTCGAACTTGTGGGAATGCGCCTGAGTCAACATTCTTTGGCTTATAAAGCTGAGCGTCTTTACGCATTGTAACCCATGTGATTGAAACACCTTGTTCTCTAAGAGACTTAAGGTTTTCTGCCAATTTTTTTGCGTAATTTGTTGCGTCTACTGCATCCATACGAGAAAAATCTTGCACATCTATTACCAATGCCATTGTGTTGCTAGATGTATCTGTATCAAAACCACTGTCAGATGCAGCGCTGTTAAAGGGAGGATGCTGCGTTGTATGTTCTAAACTACTCATAATTTATACCGCAAAATGTTGTTTTTATTATTATAAATTAGTACGATTAAGAAATACAAATTTTATATTGCATAATTCTATTAGAGATTTATAATTTCACGCAATATTTACCCTTATCACATAGTTAAATTGCATATGATTTAATTATTTTCTTTCCATTACGATGTCTGCTGTTTCTATATTGTTTTTTCTCAAAAAAGCCATAACGCTTAATAGCTTTTGCATAGAAACTTCTTTATCGCCCAGGATGATAACTTTTTTACTATTTTCAACCTTATTTGTTAATGCCTGCTTAAAGTCTTTTTCTAAAGCGTATTCTACATCATTAATTTTCCATCCCAGCTCTTCTGGTAGTAAAGATATTGTCAAAATATCGCTATCGGTAACGGCTTGAGTTACTTCTTCGGCATCTTCTGGCAAGTTAACATCCAAAGCATATGGAACAGCATTGGCCGTTAATATAAAAAATACGATCAGCATAAACATCACATCCAGTAAAGGCGTTAGATCAGGCATTAGATCGTGTATGATGCCGCCTCTTTTCTGGGCAGGTATTTCAATCATGATAATCTGACGCCTTCAATTTTTAAACTTTGTGCATTCAAATGCTTTTGAAAGAGTTCAAGCCTATTTTCTGCAATTCGGGCATAGATAAAAGCGGCAAAAAGACACGGTAGAGCAATCGAGAGTCCATACGCTGTTGTCAGCATTGCGCTCCATAGGCCATCAGCAATCATACTGGGAACAACCGGCCCTGTCTGCCCTGCAATATCACGAAAGGCCTCAATCATGCCTAAAACAGTTCCGAGAAGACCTAGCATCGGGCTTAATACGGCAACTATTCTTAATAAATTTATTCCGTGGTCTAATTTGTTTTTCAGCCCTGTTAAACGGAAAGATATCAATTCATCCCGTATAGTTTTTTCAACCTTTGAATTGTTTTTTAATTCTTCTTCGAGAGTTTTAAAACTTTCTGAATTTTTTAATTGGGGCAATTTCACAAAAAAAATAAAACGCTCGATTATAAGGAAGGCGCCTAGTATAGAGAGGCCCAGTAGTGGGTAAAACAATGGGCCTATTTGTGTTAGAATTTCTGACATATCTTTCCTTATTTATTGAATTCTGAATTCTATTGGTATTTCCATCCAGCTTTGAACAGGTCTGCCATTTACGACATTTGGATCGAAATTCCATTTCTTAACGGCTTTTAAGGCCGCTTGATTTAAAAGTGCGTGTTGAGAAGGCTTATGTAGTTTAATATCTTGTCTTTTTCCGTCTTTATTTATTAAAACATGCAGCCAAACCACACCTTCTTGACGCAATCTTAGTGCGCGCTTGGGATATTCTGGCTGGACGCGTCGGCCTTTGATGCTTGGTTCCTTTACAACAGGAATGATATCGAGTGCAGGTTGCATAGTGCTTATTGGGTTTTGCTTTGTAATCTTAGGTCTGATATCTGGAGTTGGCTGAGGGGCAGCAGCAGGCTCAATCTTATTTAGTTGTTTAGGCTCTTCTTGTTTGAATGGCTTGGCTATGATTTTCTTTTCAACAATCTCAGGTTTCTTCTCTTGAACTTCTATTACTTTTTCAACTGCAATTTTTTCAACAATATCTTTAGGTTTTTCTTGTGTTAAAAAACGCACAGCTACATTTGTTGGCAGACTTAAAATGTCTGCCGATATCGTTTTTTGCGACTGCGTATGAAGGATTAAAAAAAGTACTGCTATATGGAGAACCACAGCTAGGAAGATGCTTGCGCCTTCCCTCAAGGCGTTTTGTTCTCTGAAATATCCGTTCTGATAAAATATCATCGCAAACTGCCTAAAACCTACTCAGCACTATATGTTGAAGGCTGTCTGAAAATTTTATCTTTTACAGCCACAAAAACTAGCCATGCGCATGGCACAACTAACAAACCGTATATGGTTAATTGACCGAATAATGTTTTCGAACTGACCCAAGGTTTCATAGCTTGATGCAACTCTTCATTATATAAGAATGAATCCTCTACTTCTGTAAGCTCATAGATACCGTATAAAAATAAATGTACAGCAAATAAGAATAAGAAAATTCCAGTTACTTGCATGAAGGCTTTAAGATTAATTTTATGACTCTGTGTTGCCCATAAATAACCTATAGCAGCGGTTAATCCCAAACCTAAAGCCGCCCCTAATATCATTTGATATCCATCCGTTTTACTACTGATGGCACCAAGCATAAGAGCTGTTTCCATACCTTCGCGCGCTATCATAACAACTGTAAATATAAAAATACCAAGTATTGCGCCCTTCCCTGCTTTTCGAGCGTGCTTTTCAATGGTATCGCCAATTTGAGTTTTAATTTTATGCGCGGAGGTCATCATATAATATGTCAGTGATGCTACTAAGATGCCGGCTATTATAGCTAACCATCCTTCCATGAACGGCGTATTTGCCATTTCTGCAATATGCCATCCAGTTGTAGCACTGATAAGTAATGCAACAGCGATCCCGACATAAACGGGTGTTTTTAGATTTTCACGGCCTGTTTTGGTTAAATATGCCAGTGTTATTGCGACTATCAAGAAGGCTTCTAAGCCCTCGCGAAATGTAATTAGAAGTGTTTCTAACATTTTTAAATGAACTCCACATAATTTTTAATGAGAATGATTTTCATTCTTGACTTGGTGCGTTTAGCCAACTAGGAGTACTTATATTGATAATCATTCTCATTTTCAAGGTAAATCTAGGGGGAAATTAATGAAGATTCATCTAAAAACCGCTTTGCTCGCGTCAACTATCATTGCATTCAATAATATCAGCCTTCCTGCTATGGCAGAAGAAAACGATCATGCAAGCACAGTAATGGAACGTGTCATGGTTATTGGAAGTGCTGAACGCGCACAGGATTTGACGGGATCAGCACAATTTATTGATGAAGAAACTTTAGATGAGCATAAATATACGGATATTAATCGCGTTCTTTATCAAGTGCCGGGCGTTAATATTCAAGAAGAGGAGGGTTATGGCAACAGACCGAATATAGGCTTACGTGGTGGCCGTTCAGAACGGAGCGCGGACATAACGCTTATGGAAGATGGTATATTGATTGCCCCTGCCCCATATGCAGCACCGTCTGCTTATTATTTCCCTCGGGTAAATCGCATGGAAGCTGTAGAAGTTCGTAAAGGATCAAGTACCATAAAATTTGGCCCTAGAACCACGAGTGGTGCAATAAACCTTGTATCAAGCTCTGTACCTTCTGAGCGTGAAATAGAGGCACTGGTAGGTTATGGAACTGAAAACACACAAAGACTTCAGGGGCATTACGGGGATAGTGTTGCTTTTGGTTCAGGAAACTTTGGATTTGTAATTGATGCAAGTCACGACGCAACTGATGGATTTAAAGATATAGACATTGTTGGTGGAGATACAGGATATTCCATTCAAGATATTATGGGTAAAATGAAATTCAGCACCGATCCTACAGCTGATATTTTTCAGTCTTTGGAAATCAAGCTCGGTGCAACTGAAGAGGATTCTGACGAAACATATCTGGGCTTAACACAAGATGATTTTGATAGCGATCCTTTCCGCCGCTATGCTGCTTCGCAAGTCGATAATATGGATGCTAACCACAGACAATATCACATCAGGCATTTCATTGATTTTGGTAGTTTTGATGCGACAACAACGCTGTACCACAATCAATTCTCCAGAAACTGGTATAAATTGAATGATGTAACGATTGGCGGCGTTGAAATGGGAATTGACGATTCTCTTGATAATCCCGTTTATTTGGCAGCCTTACGTGGAGAATTAGACTTGGATGGTAGCGCGGCAAACAACCTAACACTGCGCGCTAATAACCGTGATTATTATGCGACAGGCATCCAAACCGATCTCGCCAGTCAGTTTGGCATCGGCAAAACAGATCATGATTTAGAGTTTGGTATCCGCTACCACTACGACAAAGAAGACCGTTTTCAAGAAGAAGATCAATACGCCATTATTGACGGCGTTATGACCCGAACGAATGAGGGCGCACCCGGCTCTAATGCAAACAGACATGCAACGGCGAAAGCTACGGCGCTCTATGTTCAAGATGAAATTAGCGCAGGTAGTTGGACCTTTGTCCCTGGTGTTCGCTATGAGTATGTTGAAACCAAACGTGAAGATTTCAATAGCGGTGCGGAAAGAACGAATTTTGTTGATGAAATTATTCCAGGCTTGGGCTTGGCTTATGATTTTACCGATCAGATCACTATGTTTGGTGGCATACATAAAGGTTTTGCCCCTCCATCACCTAGCAGTACCAATGAAGATAACGAGGAAAGCATTAATTATGAATTAGGAGCACGCTATAATAGTCAAATGTTCAATGCCGAACTGGTAGGGTTTTTTAATGATTATTCCAATTTGTTGGGCGAATGCACTTTATCATCGGGTTGTAGTGGTGGTTCAACTGGCCAGCAATTCAATGCCGGTGAAGTTGATGCTTATGGCATTGAATTCTCGATTGGTTACGATGTAGCGCCGGCCTTCAATGTACGCGAAGATATAAGCTTACCAATTGATTTTAATTACACATATACTAAGGCGGAATTCCAGAATGATTTTGTAAGCGCTTTTGACGAATGGGGCAATGTTTCCGCCGGAGATGAGCTTCCCTATATTCCAGAACATCAATTCTATATCTCTGCCGGCGTCGTCGCACCGGATTGGGAAGTGCACGTGGCTGGTAAATATGTCGATGAAATGCGCACCCAAGCAGGGAGCGGCTCCATCCCCGATGATCAAGGCACAGATGCACATTTTATTGTTGATTTGGCTGGGGAATATAAAATTTTTGACAACACGCATCTATTCGGCACAGTCGACAATCTGTTTGACACTGAATATGTCGCATCCAGAAGGCCCGCAGGAGCTAGACCCGGAAAACCTCTTACTGCATTGGCTGGATTAAAATTTGAATTTTAAAGCTGTTCAATACAAGCTGAATTTTCAAACTCTAGCGTTGAGTGTTCGATTTTAAACTCATCATGCAACATGGTTTTAAAACTGGTTTTAAACTGATCCATATTTGCACCATTCTTCAAAAGAATATGCGCTTACAAAGCATTACGCTATTCGTCGAGCTGCTGGGTCGCAAACAGTTACTGCATGCGCAATCCCTGCCAGTGATGTGGCAAAAAAAGCAAAAACAGAAAGTAGCATCAAAAACTTGCGGATTTTTTTAAAATAGCACAGTTTTATATTTATTCAATGAGCGTTGTTTTTGTTCACGTATTTTTTAACGAACTGCTCTAATTCAGCTTGATCGCATTCAAAGCCCATCTCTTCGGCTTTTTTAATGACCTCTTCTCCAGACATGCCTTGCTGACAGCCAATATGCATCATGACAAATGCACCTGAGCGTTTTCCTGATGTGCAGTGAACTACTACAGGCTTGGGCAGGTTTTCGAGTTCTTTGCGGAAATTGTCAACGGTAGCCTCTGAGAGGTTCTCCTTAGATACGCCAATATGTCTATATTTCAGATTGTTATCATTTGCCAGCTCCTCTTCCTTGTTGGGGTCGAGATTTTGGTCTTCATCTGTTGTTTGAAGGTTAATAAGCGACTTAAATCCTTTTTCTGCAAAAGTTTTAAAGCTGCCCTTATCGGGATCAAAGGCAGCGACAGAGATATCATCATTAATTTGCTTTATGTCTTCACTCATGGTTTGGGTCTCCTCTTTCTTTTCTATGGGTAATCCCGCAGCCTTCCATGCTTTAAAGCTGCCGGGGATATTGTGAATGTTTTTGAAGCCGTTTTTCTGTAACAGGCTGGACGCAATACTGGCTCTATACCCGCTCGCACAATAAACGGCATAATTTTTCTCTTTTTCGAGTGTGCCGAGTTTATCGGTTAATTCGCCAAGAAAAACATGCGTTGCACCGGGGATATAACCGTTATTCCATTCTTTATCTTTGCGCACATCCAAAGGTTGGAATTGACCTTTATTTTCGTCCAGTTCATGCACGGGAAGTTGCGGTAATTGTGTGATTTTCTTACCGTTGCTCAGGCGATCCGCCACAAAGTCATAGCTCCAAACATGGTTTTTCCAGTGCGGGCGAAGACGTATGCATGAGCCATCATTCAGATAAAGACGCTTACGTTTCTTCTGCTTTTGCGGCACTTTTAAGCCTTCTTCACGCCAGATGCGCTCAACACGCTTGTGATTTACATGCCAGCCTTCGGCGCGCAGAAGTGCTGTAATTCGACGATAACCATACCGACCATACTTCAATGCCAGACGTAGAATATCCTCTCGCAAAGCCTCTTCGTCATGACCTTTGCGCAGCCGGTAGCGAACACTATCACGGTTTATATCAAGAGCACGGCACGCACGGCGCTCAGATACATCATATCGTTGCTGCGCATAAATAACGCTTTGGCGCTTACGTTCCGTGCTTAGAAGTTTCCCGAAGCAACATCCTTCAGGATTTGATTGTCCAGACTGAGATCAGCCACAACCCGCTTAAGCCGCGCATTCTCGGTCTCCAGTTCCTTTAAACGACGCGCCTGATCCATGCCCATCCCGCCATACTCCTTGCGCCATTTGTAATAGGTCGCATCCGACACGCCAAGCTCCCGACATATCTACCAACCGCTTTGATCTGACCTTGAGCGCGGTTGAGACGTGATATTGCAGCCGCTTTTTTATTGTCTTTAAGCATGATCTTTATTCATCCTCCCTCGTGCCCACCAGAATGATGCCAGCGGTATAACCAACCATTGCAAAAGTGGGGTCAGACCTATCTCAAAGCTTGCAAAAAAAGGCAGTACGGGCATCTGATCGGCATAAGCCCAGCTTTCACGCCAATAAACATTCAACCATTCGCTATAAACCGTGTAAGCCAGGCCAAAGACTATCGCCCAAATCGCCACAGCCCTGTAGCCTTTGTGAGGCCAGCAATTATTACCAACAACAACCAGCGCCAACATTAGACTGGCCAGAGCAATGAGAATATCCCCGCCCGTACAATGCAGCACTGCAAAAAGGATTTGTTTCCATGTCCCCTCGTACCAGATTGTATAAAGCGGCATGTGCAGCGCCTCCCAGACCAGATTACCAAGCGCGATCACCAGAAAATAGCGCCGCATGAAACTCAGCCAGGCGTAAAACTCATTTTTGTTTTCTATTATGCTTACCATCGCCCCTACCTGAAGATCTCCGGGCATTCCCGGCAGCATTTATTGTGAACGATGATATAAATCAGATGCAGGGTCGCCACGCCCGCCAGCAGGCAGAAAAACGAGATATAGGCGTAGGACAGGAATATCCAGACCACCGCAATGACGGCAATCAGCGTCAGGCCGAATAGCCGCATGTGAAAATAGGTGGAAATCAGCGGCGGTGTGACGATCAGAAACACGTAAATCAGATAGGTCAGCTCACGCGGAATAAAATAATCCAGAAACATCGTATCTTCATAGGCAATGGAATGGTTGTTGATGGCGACCTTGACCCAGTCGGGATTGGCCAGATGGGGAATGTATAAAGTCAGGCCCAGCGCCAGCCCCGACAGCGCAAACATCAAAAGCGTTCGCTTGCGCTTGCTGCCGGGCGGCTCCAGAAAATAAATCGCAAAAGGAATCCAGGTCGGCCACATCAGCCATGAAAAAAAGATGAACCCCATCGCGCCCCACCAGACCATATCCGGGTCGGCATCGTTCAGCCCCATCCAGACATGGCCTTCCATCATTTGCTGAATACCCGCCAGCACCGGCATTAATGCCACGGGGAAATAGCGCATATTAATTTTATAGGCTTTCCACGCTGCATAAGCCCCGCCTGCGAGCAGCATGCCTCCGGCCACAAAACTGACGGGTTCGGACATGCACATGGGTTATCCTTCCCTTTCTTTCAGATGTTCGGCGAGCAAACGGCTGAGATCGATTTCATTGCTCGGATGCGGAATTGTATTGCAAGTCACAATCTTTCCCGCCCCTGCGTCCTGCAGGGCTTCATAGCCATCACCCGCAAAGACGGCATGAATGCCTATACAAACAGGCGGCTTCATTCCGGCGTCCTTTAAATGTCCGGCTGCCGCAATCATGGTCCGGGCGGTGGAGATAATATCATCGACCAGCACGGGCGTATGATCCGCGTATTGGTCAACATCCGGTACGGAAACCTCGACATCCTTATCACCATGGCGGGTTTTCGTCAGCACCGTATAGGCCGCTCCGGCGCGCTGCGCCACATCCGATACCCATTGATCGCTTTCCTCATCCGGGCCGATCAGAACAGGCTTGTCTATATTGTCTTTAATCCAGTCCGCAATCGCGTCCGCCGCGTGAATAACCTGCGCCGGGATGGTGTATATTTCCTTCATCTCTTTATGGCGATGCAAATGCGGATCGACGGTGATCAAACTGTCAAAATACTGCGAAAGAAAGGCTGCAAAGATATTGGAGGTTATGGCTTCACCTTCATGAAAGCGTTTGTCCTGGCGCATATAGCCCAGATAAGGCGTAATCAACCCGACCGATTTTGCGCCCAGCTCTTTGGCGGTTTGTGCAAAAAACATGATCGTCATCGCCTTGCTGTCGGGCTGATTGAGGGAACAAAACAAAATCACGTCCCGGTCTTTAACATCGGTTTCCAGCTGCACAAGGCTCTCGCCATCCGGGAAATGATGGATGTCTATCGCGCCCAACTCATATCCCGCTTCTTTGGCCAGCAATACGGCCTGTTCTTCATTGTCCGGATAGCTAAATAAAAGACTCATGATTTTTCTCCTTCTATGTCTATGATCCCATCCTGCTCTTCGAGATAGCTCAGCGCATAATCAAGCTCGCCCGGCGAATGGGCATGGACGGTAAAAAGCGGCGCGCCTTTTTCAAGATGAGTGCCGACAGGCGTATGAAGATCAACACCCGCCACTTTATCGGCAGGTGCCCCGGCCAGCTTGGCTACACGGGCAATGCGGCGGTTATCGATGGCCGCGACCTGTCCCGCCTGATCCGCTTCAATGACGTGGGTATATTTGGCGCTTGGTATGTCCTTCATACCGCCCTGGGCATCACAGATTGCCTGGAACTTCGCCCAGGCTTTGCCGCTATTTAAAAGCTCTGCCGCCAATATCCGGCCTTGCCCGTTCTTCACATCCGGCGAAAATTCCAGAATGTGTCCGGCCAGATCCAGCGCCCGTTCACGCAAATCCTGCGGCGCATCCTTGGTGTTTTGCAAAACAGCCACCAGATCACGCGCTTCCAGTGCCGGACCAATACCGCGCCCGACCGGCTGACTGCCGTCACTAGTATGAACACGCATGCCAATACCCATCGCCGCGCCTGTTTGCTCCAGATAGCGTGATAAATCCTCCGCCATCTCCATGCTGCGGATCTTGGCGGTCGGGCCAACTGGCATATCAATTAAAACATGTGAAGATCCGGCGGCAATTTTCTTGGACAAAACAGAAGCCACAAGTTGCCCTTCGCTATCAAGATCCAGCGCCTTTTCCACGCGGATCAGCAGATCATCCGCCGGACTTAAAGAGACAGAGCCGCCCCAGACTACGCAGCCCTGTTCCTGCTCCACGACCTTGCGCATGAGCGGCACATCCAGATCGACAGCGGTGAGCACTTCCATCGTATCCGCCGTGCCTGCAGGGGAGGTAATGGCGCGGGAAGAGGTTTTAGGCATGGTCAGGCCGTGCGCGGCGACAATCGCCACCACAATCGGGGTTGTCCGGTTGCCCGGCAAACCGCCAACGCAGTGCTTATCGACAACCAGATCTTGTCCCCAATCCAGCCTATCGCCGCTATCAACCATGGCACGGGTCAGGTGAACGATCTCTTGCTCATTGAGCCGCCCGCCCGCGCATGCTGTTAAAAAAGAAGACACATGGATATCCGAATAATATCCGGCGACAATATCATCGACAATCGACTGGAGCTGCTCGCCTTGCAATTCATTGCCGTAAATTTTGGATCGCATATGGCTGAGCGAATGCACAGGCGGCGCGTGCGAAACGTGAATATCATCGCCGTCTTTTGCCCCCAGTTTCGCCCAGGCATATTCCGACAGAGCCGCTTCACCGGGCTTCAACAGGCCGTCCCGGATCATATTCAGCGTGGCGATCATAGATTGCCCGTTTAAACTCACCAGCACGCGGGTTTGCACTTCAAAGCCTTCAGCGCGGCAAACATGGCAATCTTCGCGCATATAAATAACCGCTTCCTTATAGGTGTCTATGCCCAGGCGTCGGAGTTTCAATATGGGTTTGGGGCGCTCCTGATCCATTACAACTCCTCCATCTGCGCGTATTCGGGCACGTCCGCCTGCCAGCCGAATTTTTTTTCGATCCTGTCCTTCATACTTTGTGCAGCACTGGCTTCACCATGGACAACAAAGACTTTGCGCGGCGGGTTGTTAAAGTTCTCCATCCAAGACAAAATTTCACCGTAATCGGCATGGGCTGACATATTGTCCAGCTTTTCGATCTGCGCTTTGACAGGAAACATCTGACCGTGAATCTTGACTTCTTTTTCACCGCGCGCCAGACGGTCGCCGCGCGTGCCGCCCGCTTGAAACCCGGCTAAAAGAACCGTATTGCGTTCATCCCCGATATAATGTTTGAGATGGTGCAGAACCCGTCCGCCTGTCGCCATGCCGCTGGCCGAGATAATAATTTTCGGCATGTTGTTGTTTCTGTTGTAAATCGCCTTGGATTTTTCAACCTTGCGGGTATAGGTGGCAATACCGCACACATCCATGCATAAATCATGCGGCATGCGGTGATCGTTTAAATGCTTACACAATAAGTCCGAAGCGCTGATTGCCATAGGGCTGTCCAGAAAAACCGGCAGATTGCCAGGAATGCGCCCTTCGGTTTTGAGCTTGTGAATATAAAACATGATGGCCTGCGCCCGGCCTACGGCAAAAGCCGGAATGACCACTGTGCCGCCGCGCGCCGCCGTTTCATTGACAATACGCTCAATATCCTCTGTCGGGTCGTCCTTGTCATGCAGCCGGTCGCCATAGGTGGATTCCACAACCAGATAATCGGCATCTTGAATCTTCGCAGGCGCCTTCATCACCGGATCGTTAAGCCGCCCGATATCGCCGGAAAATAATATAGATGTGCCGCCTGTATCACTAATACGAATAAAAGAGGCCCCCAGAATATGCCCGGCGCGGTGCAGCGTAAAACTCAACTCCTCACTCAAGGCCTGTGTCTGGCCGAAATCAACCGGTTTGAAATACTGAAATGTATCACGCGCTTCTTTCTCATTATAAAGCGGTAAGGCAGGTTTGTGTTTTGTATAGTGATAACGGTTGGCGCGCTCGGCATCCTCTTCCTGAATATGGCCGCTATCAGGCAGCAGGATTTTACACAAATCAAACGTGGCTTCGGAACAATAGATCGGGCCTTTAAATCCGGCCTTGACCAGCTTGGGGATATAGCCGCTATGATCCAGATGGGCATGTGTCAGGAGCAATGCATCAATATCGCGCGGATTGACCGGCAACCCTTTCCAGTTGCGCAGGCGCAGCTCCTTATGCCCCTGAAACAATCCGCAATCAATCATGATCTTTTTGCCGCCGTCTTCGAGCAGATATTTCGATCCGGTCACCGTGCCGGTTGCGCCTAAAAATGTTAGTTTCATTTAACTCTCCTTATTATTTGTTTTTGTAATCACACCATCCGGTGAACGGGTTCCATTCAGAGCCTGACATTCCTCATCGCTCAAAATATTCTCTTCATTGATGCCGAGCAGCGTTGCGGTTTCGCGCAGAATATGCGCCCAGCTGCAGCCATTGACGAAATGCATGCCTTCAACATCCAGCGTGCCGCCCTGATTGATAAATCCGAGAGCTTTTACGCTTTTTCCAGACCATAAAGGCTGCAACGTCCCCAGCATCACTTCCGGGCGGGTATGGCTCACCATCAACAGATGACGGCTTGCAGGCGGGACAATGGCATCACGCCCTGCCTCAGACACGATATATTCCGCTTCACCGTCATTACGCGGCATGCGGAAACGCCCCGGCTCGATCAGGTAAGAAACGCTGTGGGCAATGCCGTTCTCTTTCAGACGCGCGGAGGCTTTTAAAACTTCGACCAGCTGATAGGCACCAATCGCCACCAGGCCTATCTCGGCTGTATCCGCCTCATGCCCGGCCCAGCTGATCCGGATGCCGCCATCATTCAGCAGCTTCTGCGATTCCTCTTTAGAAAATAAAACCGGCATTGTGCGTTTCGGGATGACCAGCGTCCAGATTTGCCCTTGCGTTTGATACAGCCGGGTCAGCGTTTCGGTAGCGCTGTTATAATCGGCAGGGAATAAAACACGGGAGATATCGGATGTTTCCGAGAGCATACTTTCCGCTAAAGACGGGTCCTGGTGAGACAGCTCATTCTTGCCGTTCTCCCATGTGTTTGAGGTCAAAACCAAGGGCACGGACAGCCATCCGGCCGGTTTGCCGATATCTTTCTGATGTTTGGAAAAAATCACTTCCTGGCGCGCACCGCCGAACATCTTGGCGCCGAACGCCTCATAGGTGACAATCATATTAATGCCGCCTTTATTACCGAACGCTGCTCCGGCCACCGCTTCTTCATTCAGGGCCGTAATGACTTTGCCCAGCGTAGATTCCTCTAATCCTTCCTCCGCATCCACTACGCGAAACTCCAAAGCCTCCAGCGTATCATCCATACGGTTGGAGAGCATTTCATCGGGGTTACCAACGCGCGGCCTGAGATGCGGATTGGCTTTAACAGTCTTTAAAAACCCTTCATCAATCGCATCCATCGGGCTGATCCCTTCCCAAACTTGCGGGTCGTTTGTTTGTGAAGTGATGGTCTTGAAAGTCAGATCAGGATGGGTTTTTAAGCGGACATCACGATTGCCGGCCGGATGCTCGCGCTCTTTCACGCGGTCTGATTTCTCGTGATGTTGAAACAGGGAAACAGAGTCCTGCAGCTCAGCAAAAGGCACATAGAGTTTTTTGGCATGGGTATTAAAACGCTTGGCCGCCACTTCATTGATATGCGGATTATCGACCAAAGGCAGATTATGTGCGTAATTCGTGCCTTCATTGTAAAACCCCGCGCCTTTAGGCGCAACGGCAATGCCATAGGGCACCGGCACATGATAATGCGCAACCGAGTCCAGATTGGCGGCATATTCGCGCAAGCGACGTTCCTGTTGCCAGATCGCCCAGGCAAAAGCCGCCGGATCGCGCCCATCAAACACAAGCGGTTCAAACCCGTGCAATTCAAGATGCTTGATAAACCATTCCACGCCGCCTTCCTGCGACATGGTGGTGCGCTGATCGATGCGGCGGCCATTGGCAATCATGATCGGCACCACATCTCCGCAATCCTCAGCCCGCCACCAGCGCGGTGTCCAATCCGCGCCGCGTTGTTCTTCAAATGCGCCGTCACTTAAAAAAGCCACCAGAGATTCACCGAGCAGCGGCATATGCGCATATTGAACCGAGGCAAAACCAAGATACCCGCCTTCCAAATGCCCGCCGCCCGTATGCGGATTGACATGACTGCCCAGCGGCGAGTCCTGTTTTCCGTCTTCATTCAGGCTGTAGGAATAAAAATCGCGCGCAAAACGGGTTAAGCCGTCTTCACTTAAAGCATAACGCGCCGCATGTTCTTCCGTCATATTGCCGAGCAATAAATTGACGCTATCGATGGCCGCCACGGCATGGCCTTGCCCCATCACCCAGCTGCGCGTTGTGCCCGTCAGTACATTGGCCAGCATGTATCCGACATAGGCCGGGATCATATTGAGCGAGCCGCCGAGATGCCCTTGCGGGTCTTTTTTAAAATCATTCGTCTTTAAATCGCGGCCATCAATATAGATATGGGCAGCATAAGTCTGATTGACCGCAAGCCACATTGCCGCATTGGCAATCCGGTCTGCCGCCGCCAGCGCATCATAAAAAGCTACGCCGTCCCCGGCGGTGTTTTCAGCCGATAGCGTTGCCGCCATCTCAGCAATGTGCTTACGGGTTTCAGCGGAATGGGCAATAACCCCGTAGCCCTCAAACCACTCTTTTTCTGAAACCGTTTCCTGCGTGCTTGTTAATTGATCCTGCATGTTTTTAACTCCTTACTTTTACGGGACTATATTCGGATTTTGGCAGGCTCAAATGCAGCCAGGCATACCCGGCAACGGCAGATATCAGCGAGGCAATCAATATCGCCAGCCTGCCGATTTCCGGATTGCCGTTATGGGGGAAAGCCAGCGTGTTTAAAAACAGCGCCATGGTAAAGCCGATCCCGCCCAGAAGCGCTACACCAAAGATTTGCCGCCAGTTGATATGATCAGCCAAACGGGCCAAGCCGGACAGATGCACCAGAAATGCAAAGGTAAAAATACCCAGCGGTTTGCCCAGCACCAGCCCGGCGATAATGCCGAGTGAAAGCGATGATCCCAGATGATGCGGGGAAATATCGGTCAGAACAATCCCGGCATTGAAAAAAGCAAAAAGCGGCACAATGAAAAAGGCGACCCAGGGGTGCAACCCGTCTTCCACAAACCGCAGCGGGATATAGGCGCATGATTTTTTAAGCCGCAGCGGCAGAGCCAATCCGACCGCCACACCGGCCATGGTCGGATGAATGCCGGATTCCTGAAAGGTCGCCCATAACACGATGCCCATGACGATATAGAGCGAGGCATGGGTAACACCGAAACGGTTGAGCGCAAATAAGGCGGCAATGCCGAGCAATGAGAAGAGAAGAACGCTCACGGTCAGGTGGCTGCCATAGAATAATGCAATGATCAGAATGCCGCCCAGATCATCAAATATGGCCAGCGCCGCCAGAAACAGCTTCAGCTCAACCGGCACACGCTTACCCAGTAAAGAAAGTACGCCGAGGCTGAGCGCAATATCGGTAGCGGTCGGAATCGCCCAGCCCTGCATGAGTTCAGGGTTATCCCGGTTGAAAAACAGGTAAAACGCCGCCGGAACCGCCATCCCGCCCAAAGCCGCAAAAGCGGGAAGGAGTATTTGCCTTGTGCCGGAGAGATGGCCGTCCAGAATCTCGCGCTTGATTTCAAGGGTCACAGCCAGAAAGAAAAACGCCATCAGCCCTTCATTGATCCAGAAGACCAGCGGTTTTTGCAGGATAAAGTCCCCGAAACTAATCACGACAGGCGTGTGGTGAAAAATATCGTAGGCGAGTTTGAGCGGCGAATTCACGCACAGCAACGCAATGCCGAGCGCACCGATCATCATAAGGGCGGCCCATTGATCGGCGCTGGCGGTTTTACCCGCTACGGCAAAATGGCGTTTACGCTTTTGCATCAACCCTCACTTATTCAGGAAAGATATGATGACCTGCATCATCGGCATTATGCTGCATCAGATGGATGGTCTTGTTTACAGGGCTGTAAAAAACACCGGCCTCGTGATATCTGAGCCACCAATATCCGGTGCAAATGAGGCCAAGAACGCCGCCAATCAGCATGACATAGGCACCTGCCTTCATCAGTTTAGAGCCTTCCTTGCCCGCATAATACAGCACCACCAGCCCGGCGCCGATCAGCGCGACCTCCAGCATGGCGGCAATATCACCAGCAAATTGATCCATAGTTTTTCTCCTTTTAGTTTGCTCGTTATTTCATCAAAACATAGTCGCCCGGTGCATCACGCAAAGGCTTGTAACCCTTTTTGGCCGCGCCCATAGACGGCGGCTTAACTTTATTATCGGATTGTCCCGCCAGCCATTTTTGCCATTCCAGCCACCATGAGCCGTCATGGGACGGCGTTTCCGCGCACCACTCATCAGGCGATGTGAATTTGTCCGCATTCTTTTGTGTAGCGATCTGGTAGGTGCGGCGTGGATGTCCCGGTTCGCTGACGATCCCCGCATTATGCCCGCCGCTGGCCAGAACAAAGGTGACATCGGTATCGGCAAACAGGTGTATTTTATAGACCGAGCGCCACGGCGCGACATGATCGCGCTGCGTGGATACGGCAAAGACGGGCACACGGATATCGGTAAGCGCAACGGGCTTGCCCTCAATTGCAAACCGGCCTTCGGCCAGATCGTTATTCAGGAACAGGCTGCGCAAATATTCGCTATGCATCTTATAAGGCATGCGCGTGACATCGGCATTCCAGGCCATCAAATCATTCGGCGGCCTGCGTTCCCCCAGCATATAATTCTCCACAGCCCGCGACCAGATGAGATCACGGGAGCGCAGCATCTGGAAGGTTCCGGCCATATGCTTGCCGCTCAGATAGCCTTTTTCCCACATGGTGTCTTCCAGCCATGCGAGCTGACTCTCATCAGTGAACATCGAAAGCTCGCCCGCTTCTTCAAAATCAACCTGCGTGGTAAACAGGGTCAGGGATTTTAGGGAATCCCCATCATCCCGCGCCAATGCCGCCGCCGCAATCGCGGCCAGCGTCCCACCCAGGCAATAGCCCGCCAGATGCACTTTCTGATCCGGAACGATTGTCTTGATGGCCTTAAGCGCCTCCATAATGCCCAACTCAAGATAATCCTCAAACCCGAGATCGCGCTCTTCAGCGCCGGGATTATTCCATGAAATCATGAACACTGTATGGCCCTGATCGACCAGATATTTGACCAGAGAATTTTCCGGGGAGAGATCGAGAATGTAATATTTCATGATCCAAGCCGGAGTGATCAGCACAGGCTCGGCATAAACTTCCGCCGTAGCCGGTGCGTACTGGATTAGCTCAATGAGGCGGTTTTGATAAGCCACCTTGCCCTTGGTCACGGCGATATTTTCACCGACCTTATAGTCTTCCATCCCGGCAGCTTGCTGGCCGGTTATCTGCCGCATCCAGTCATCCATGAAATTCTGCGCACCTCTGAAGAAATTAAACCCGCCTTGTTCGGTTGTGGCTTTGACAACATGCGGATTGGTCAGCGGGAAATTAAGCGGTGAGAACATATCCAACATTTGCCGCGCCATAAAGGGCAGCACAGCCTCATGGTGCTGCGTGACACCGCGCACATCTGTGGCTTCCTGCCACCATTGCTCGGTCAGCAAATACGCCTGTTTATAGAGGCTGTAAGGCCATTCATCCCAATCTTCTCCTTTAAAGCGGCGATCCTGCGGCAATGGCTCGGCACAACACTCTTCATGATCATGACCCAGAAGCTGACAGCGGATAAAAGACGCAAAAAGCGCGGCTCTGTCTGCTGCGCTGCGCGCCAGCTCCGCCTGCCGTCCGGGAGACAGAGCCAGATGAGTCAGCCAGTCGGCATAAGCCAGACCCAGAGAAGCCGGGGACAAACCAGAAATTTTCCCCAGTCCGGCATGTAATATACGATCAGCCAAAGGCACGTCTTCAGCCACAGGCATTGGCGGCAGTTTCATATGCGGGCCGCAAAATGTATGCTCCGCTGCGGCGTCCTTGTTTTCAGCAGGGAAGCTGGAAATATTACTTTGTTTTTGTTTTGCGGTTTTTGTCATCCAAATCTGTCCGGCCCTATTTGTTTAATCGGGAAGTATGCTGCATATACTCCTTCACGGTAATTTGCTCGTCTTCATTGTGATCCATCTGTTCAAAATGGGCGCTGAAATAGGAAAGATATTCTGCTTGCGAAACCATCCCGTCTTTATCGAGATCCACAGCCTTAATTTTTTTACCCAGATGCACGCCATGGTGATCAACCCATTTGCCGAAATGATCGCCTTTTTCCTCAAAGCGCGAGACCGTGTCTCTGGTTTCGTCATAAGAGATCTGGCTGTCTTGATTACGGTCGGCCTCTTCAAATTTTTTCATCATCACAGAGCGGCGCTCTTCAAGCTGCAATACGCCATCTTCATTGAGATCGTGTTTTCTGATTTCCAGCTCCCGCCCTTCATATTGCGGTTTTGAAGGATCGGCACTTTTATTCTCCTCTCCATGTCCGGCCCAGGCCAGAGACGGTGAAAGCGCGGCTAAAATAATCAATAAACGAAACATGGTCTTCTCCTTTTTTCGATGTATCCCTATCCGTAAATGGCCTTGAACACAGCGTTCTGCCATTTTTTGTGGTAATCCGACATGGTTTCGATGGTGGCTTCAATGCGCTCAGCCATCTGCCGCTCCATCTCTTTAAACGGGTTATCTTCTGCCGCCGCTTTGCGGTTATCTCTGACAGTCTGGGCGGCAAGAGGTAGGGGCAGCATGGCCGGATTGAGCTGCTCTGAAAATATCTTGCGGCTGGCACGCATCGGGTGCGCTGTTTTCAAAACTTCAGCCGTTAACGGATTGGCGAAAGCCTCTACAAAAGGCCGCGCAAACTGTTTGTAACGATCATCATTCTTTTCCGATACGCTGCGTACCGCCTCAAAAGAGTCTTGCGGCACGCTCTCACAGATATCCTCGACAAGGCGCTCTTCAAAACGCACCTCATATTGATCGCGGCTGCAATCGGGATCGCCTGTCGGATTATCGATGATCATCTCGTAAAGCCCCGGTTTAAGACTTTCAATATCCGCCGTGTTTTCAAGAATGGCACGGTGCTCCAGCTTAGCGACCTTGGCCGAAACGAAAATCCCCAGATGGCCGACATGCGGATTAATCAGATAGACAATGCGCTGTCCGGCCTTTTTGAGCGCTTTGGTGTCGGGGTAAACGGCGCGTATCCAGTGCAATGCCTGACGCGGCGGCGTAATCTCATCGCCTTCCGATGCAAAGATAAGCAGCGGGTTTTTAATGTCTTTAAGGTCAATGGCGCAATGCTCGTCCAGCACCATCTCGCCGCGCTCGATCTTGTTGCCGATAAACAAATTTTCGACCGTGGCTGTAATTTCCTCTTCACTGAGGGAATAAAACCCGTTCCACCAACGCTCGAAGGATAGAAACCGCTCGCTTTCTTTATCAACATTGGCGAACAGATTGTAATATTTATCCCAGATCGCTTTGGCGGGATTAAGCTGTTCGAAATTATGCACGAGCCACGCCCCGTCAAAAATGCCATTGCTCATATCGCTCATCATCCGGGTGAGCCAGACACCACCTGACAAGCCGCCCCGCACCTGCATCGGGTTCATCTCTTCACCGCCAGCCCAATAGGATAAAGGCGAGCCGTTCATCACAGCGGGACCGACCAGCCCGGAACAATCCGCCGACAGCAAAGCCAGCATCCATCCGGCCTGACAATTGCCGTACAGAACGGGCGGCTTGTTATCGTGCCAGGCGGAAACCTCTTCGACAAATTTGCGCAAAGCCGCCAACACATCGCCCATTGTCTGATCCGGCTCCGGATTGGGATAAAAAATAACGAAATAAACCGGATGACCTTCATGCAAGGCAATTCCGACTTCTGAGTCCCGTTTAAACCCTCCAATGCCAGGGCCGTGCCCGGCACGCGGATCGACAATCATCACAGGCGGCTTATCAGGATCAAGGCAGTCTTCAAGACAATCTTCACCCGCTTCGGTTATTTTCAAAAGCGCGTAATTGGCCGGACGCTCAAATTTTCTGGCATCCAGAACCATTTCATATTTGAAATCCAGCAGCGGCGGCATTCCGGCTTTTTCATGCTCCAGCATATTGTCAGCCCGCTGGCGCAGCGTATCGAAAAACAACACAGAGCGCTGAAAAGCATCAATCTGATACTCCATCAAATCGCTCCAGACACCGAACGGGGAGGCCGTCTGATCATCCGTCTTGTCCTCTTCCTTGGCTTTAAAAAGAGAAGCCGGTGCGTTATCCTGTTTGATCTCTGGTTTTTTGATCTTCACCTTGGTTTTTTCCTTCTTCTTAACGGCCTGTGCCATGACGCATCTCCTTGTCTATATTGGTTACAGCTTTGCTACGCAGAATATTTTCAGCCTCTCTGGCGATCATCCATTGCTCACGGGTTTGCGTGACAATGACTTTGACTTTCGCATTATCTTTTTGAATTTGCGGCGCTTCAAAACCGTCAAGCTTAACAGCTGCATTTTTCTTTTCATCAAAGTCCAGCCCCATAAAATCCAGACCCTCACAAATGCGTTTGCGCATGGCGACGGAATGCTCGCCAATGCCACCTGTAAAGGCCAAGACATCAGCGCCATCCATCACGGCGGCATAGGCACCGATATATTTACGGACGCGGTAGGCATAGATATCAAGCGCCAACTGCGCTTTTTTATCGCCATCCGCTGCTTTATCCTCAATCACGCGCATATCATTGCTTCCGGCCAGCGCTTTCAGGCCGCTCTCGCTATAAAGGCTTTTTTCGATCTGATCCGCTGTTAAGCCTTGCGTGCGGTAAAGAAAAGCAAACAGGCCGGGATCGACATCGCCGGAGCGCGTGCCCATTACCAGGCCTTCCAGCGCCGTCATGCCCATCGAGGTATCGACCGACATCCCCTTATCAATCGCGCAAATCGATGCGCCATTCCCCAGATGGCAGCTAATGATGCGCAAATCTTCCGGACTTTTGCTTAGCTCTTCCGCTACGCGCTGCATCACATATTTATGCGATGTGCCGTGAAACCCGTAACGCCGCAAGCCCAGATCACGCCACTCCTGCGGCACGGCGTATGTGATCGCTTTTTGCGGCATGGTCTGGTGAAAGGCCGTATCAAACACGGCCACTTGCGGTAAATCCGGCCAGCTCTTCTGCGCAATGCGGATACCGGCCAGATTTGGGGGATTATGCAGCGGCGCCAGCGGCACGCAGCTTTCAATGGCGCTGATCACCTTGCTGTCAATAATACAGGCCTCTCGGAAAACCTCACCGCCATGGGCAATACGGTGGCCTATGGCATCAAAATTCTTATAACCGTTTTCTTTTAAAATACCGGGAATTTTCTCCAGCGCCGGTTCAATATGCTCAAGCCCATCCAGTGAGTATTTGAAAATATGCGCGCCATTGTCAAAAACACCAAACTTGACCGAGGAGCTGCCTGCATTGATGACCAGAATGCGCATATCACCATCCTCCCTCTACCACGTTCGGCGCAGTGTCATGATGACATTCCGTATCCATTTTGGCGCTTTTACGCTCCCGCACAGTCAAGAGCGCCAACGCACAGGAGGCTTTACGGGCAATGGCACTGCTGGCGCGGCTGGTCAGGATGATCGGCACCTGCGCCCCCATGACGATTCCAGCCATATGCGCACCGGACAGCAAGACAAGTTGCTTGAATAAAATATTGCCGGATTCCAGATCGGGCACGACCAGAATATCAGCCTTGCCTGCTACCTGGGAGCGGATGCCCTTGATATCGGCGGCCTCTTCGGAAATCGCATTATCAAAGGCCAGCGGGCCATCCAGCAATGCCCCGGTAATCTGTCCGCGTTCGGCCATCTTGCACAGGGCCGTGGCATCGAGCGTGGAGGGAATATCCTGATTAACCGTTTCCACCGCCGAGAGCAAAGCCACGCGCGGCACCGTCTTGTTTACTGCTAAAAACAGATCAATGGCGTTTTGAACAATATCGACTTTCTGTGTTAGATTGGGCTGAATATTGATCGCCGCATCCGTCACATATAGAGGCCGGGGGAATTTCGGGATATCGAGCATGGCGACATGGCTCATCCGCCGCCCTGTACGCAGTCCTTTTTGTTTATCCATCACCGCCAGCATCAGCTCATCAGTATGGAGCTTGCCTTTCATCAGGGCTTCCACCTTACCCTCATGCACCATTTGCACGGCCATCTCCGCCGCCGCATGGCTGTGCGGTGTGGGAATGATGGTATAGGGCGAAAGGTCTATATTTTCCTCTTCCGCCACCGCGCGGATTTTATCTTCCGGTCCGACCAGCACGGCCTCGATAATACCGTCTTCCGTGGCTTCAACAGCGCCCCTTAAGGACACGGCATCAGCCGGATGAACCACAGCAGTTTTTAAAGGCTCCAGCCCGTGCACCATGCAAATCGCCTGATGATGGTGTGGACATTCTTCATCCTTGAACTCGATTTCCGGCAATCTGATCTGCTTGCGCTTAACTTTTTCGGTAGGCGCTATGACTTCCGCTTCGCCCGTAATCACTTCCTTGCCGTCCTGATTGAGGCACACACAATCCAGTATCAGACGTTTTTTCTTTTCATCCTTTTCCTTGACTGTGACCCGTGCCGTCACTGTATCGCCGATACCCACAGGCTTTAGAAACCGGAAGGTCTGGCCGAGATAAATTGTGCCCGGTCCCGGCAGTTGCGTGCCCAGAACAGTTGAAATCAGTGATCCGCCCCACATGCCGTGGGCGATAATTTCATGAAACATGTCACTGCGCGCGTACTCTTCATCCAAATGCGCCGGGTTGACATCGCCGGACATCACGGCAAAAAGCTGGATATCTTTTTGCGTGAGCATATGTTCGACAGAAGCGGTATCGCCGATATCGATCTCATCAAAAATTTTGTTTTGGATTATGCCGTCCATCTTCTCATTCCTTACGCCGCCATAATGTTAAAGCCCGCATCGATATAAACCGTGCTGCCGGTCACCAGCCGCGCTTCATCACTCACCAGAAATCTTGCGTACGCGCCCACACAATCCGTGCAGATCAATTCATGCGCAGGCGACTGTTCGCGCGCTTCTTCCAGTAATTTATCAAAATGGGCAATCCCGCCCGCCGCGCGCGTGGCGACAGGACCGGGCGACAGCGCATTGACACGGATTTTCTTTTCGCCCAGTTCGGCGGCCATATATTTCACCATGCCTTCCAGCGCCGCCTTGACCGGCCCCATCACGCCGTAATGCTCAACGACTTTCTCCCCGCCATAATAGGTGGTGGTCAGCAGGCAGCCGCCGTCAGTCATCAGGGGTTCGGCCAGATGCGCCAGCCGCGCAAAGGAATGACAGGAAATATCCATCGCCGTGAGAAACCCGTCCTTTGAGCAATCCGTCACCCTTCCATGCAGATCCTCCTGCGGCGCAAAGGCAATGGCGTGCAGCAAGAAATCAAGCTTCCCCCATTGATTGTCGATCATCTCGAACAGCCCCTGCATTTCCGTCTCGTTGGTCACATCCAGCGGCACAATGATGGGCGCATTAACCTGCTCGGCCAGCGGGCGCACATAAGGCGCCGCCTTTTCATTGAGGTACGTAATGGCCAACTCCGCTCCGGCACCATGGAAGGCTTTTGCACAGCCCCAGGCAATTGAATGTTCATTGGCAATGCCAACGATCAAGCCTTTCTTTCCTTTAAGCACATCCGTTGTCATGGCTCATCTCCTCATACTTTCACGCGCCGCAAACGCAGCGCATTGAGAACAACCGAGAACGAGGATGCGCTCATGGCAAAAGCGGCGAACATCGGACTGATTAAAATGCCGAAGAATGGGAACAAAAGCCCTGCCGCCACCGGCACGCCCGAAGCGTTATAAACCAGAGCAAAGAACAGATTCTGACGGATATTGCGCATCGTGGCGCGCACCAGGCGGCGGGCACGGACAATGCCATCCAAATTGCCTTTGATCAGGGTAAAGCCCGCGCTTTCAATCGCCACATCGGCGCCGGTGCCCATAGCAATACCCACATCGGCCTGTGCCAGTGCAGGCGCATCATTGACCCCATCACCGGCCATGGCAACCTTGAAACCCTGTTCCTGAAGCTCGCGGATAATCCGGGCTTTGTCCTCGGGCAAAACATCAGCGCGGATCTCATCAATACCCAGCTTTGCCGCTACAGCTTTGGCTGTGCGTTCATTATCACCGGTCGCCATAATAATCCGGAAGCCCAGCCTGTGTAACTCTTTCAGAGCCGCAGGCGTTGTCTCCTTGACCGGATCGGCCACACTGACCAGTCCGGCAATCGCATTATCAAGCACGACAAACATCACCGTCTCACCTTCATCACGCCTTGCATTGGCGGTTTCAGAAAGCTTTCCACCATCCAGCCCCATATCAGAGATCAGCTTGGCATTGCCGAGCGCCACAGCGCGGCCATCGACCACGCCTTTCACGCCTTTACCGGTAACCGCTTCAAAATCCGTTGCATCTGCCATATCAACGCCGCGCTCTTCCGCGCCGTTTACTATAGCCTCAGCCAAGGGATGCTCAGAGCCGAGCTCAAGCGAAGCGGCCAGGCGCAACACTTCAGCCTCGTCATGCCCCTCTTCGGGAAGTACGGCCACCAGTTTTGGTTTGCCTTCGGTCAATGTGCCGGTCTTATCGACAATCAGCGTATCGACTTTTTCAAAACGCTCCAGCGCTTCGGCGTTCTTGATCAAAACACCAGCCTGCGCGCCACGTCCGGTCGCCGTCATAATCGACATCGGCGTAGCCAGCCCCAAAGCGCAGGGACAGGCGATAATCAGCACCGCCACAGCAGAAACAAGGCCATAGGAGAGCGCCGGGGACGGTCCCCAGATTGCCCAGGAAATGAACGAAGCAATCGCAACTAGAATAACCACGGGCACAAAATACCCGGCGACCATATCAGCGTATTTCTGGATCGGCGCGCGCGATCTTTGCGCATTGGCCACCATTTCAACAATCTGGGAGAGCATGGTATCTGAACCCACGCGCGTCGCTTCAATAATCAAGCTGCCCGTGCCGTTGATCGTCGCACCGGTCACATTATCACCTTCTACTTTTTCAACAGGGACAGGTTCACCGGAGATCATGGATTCATCGATGGAAGAGCGGCCTTCGAGCACAACACCATCCACCGGCACCTTATCACCGGGGCGCACGCGCAATTTGTCACCAACCTGTACATCTTCTAAAGGAATCTCTTCTTCGCTGCCATCTTCACGGATCACACGTGCGGTTTTAGCTGCCATATCCAGCAGCGCCTTAATGGCAGAACCGGTGCGCTCACGCGCCCGAAGCTCCATAACCTGCCCGAGAAGAACCAGCGTGACAATCACAGCCGCTGCTTCGAAATAAACCCCGACATGACCTTCGGCGTCACGGAAACCGTCTGGGAAGATTTCGGGCATAATCACCGCAATGATACTAAAAATATAGGCAGCGGCCACGCCCATGCCGATCAGGCTGAACATGTTCAAATTCATCGTGCGGAAGGAATGATAGCCGCGCTCAAAGAACGGCCAGCCCGACCAGAGGATCACGGGCGTGCCCAGCAGTAATTCAATCCAGAGTGTCGTACGTTCGCCGAAAAACTCCCTGATTGCGCCCAATCCAACATAGGGCGACATGGCTAAAATAAGCAGCGGCACCGTCAACACTGCACCGACCCAAAAACGGCGGGGAAAA
>MDTF01016167.1_pt1 | contig 26413 bp, 26 predicted proteins | sample 811191 | NCBI WGS metagenome assembly MDTF01 (sample SAMN05326649, study PRJNA326480) | marine metagenome | isolation source: seawater | place: Southern Ocean | collected 2011
AAGTACCATCGGCGCTGAAGGACTTTACTTCCGAGTTCGGAATGGGATCGGGTGTGGCCCCTTCGCAATAATTACCAGGCACCACCTTATATTGCTTTTAAAAATCAATGTAAATAGCATATTATGAGTTTATTTAGATGCAAATTGTTACTGTTTTTCACATTTAATCCAAAAAAAAATTTATTTTTATAGGTTAATTTTTTTGAACTGTATTAATTTAATATTTTTTTTTATAGAAAAATTTCTAGCTTCTTCGAGTCCATTTCCAAGAAAATTAAATAAATTTGCAGTTATAACGCCAGATACTTTTTTGTGACTCAAAGATTTAATGAAATGTTCTGGTTTACCAGCACCACCCATAATTAAAATAGGTTTGTTAAATTTTGCAGGTATTAATTTAAGGCAATCTAAGTCTAGTCCAGCACCTGTTCCGTCCCTGTCAATTGAGTTAAGGATTAACTCGCCAAATTTTAATTTTTTAATTGTTAAAATAAATTTCCTTAAAGGAGTCGAAATAGATCTTCCACTATTAATAAAAGTGGTTAGTTTGCCATTATTTTCTTTTTTGTAATCAACCATAACTGAAATAGATTGCTCTCCATAGATATTTGCAATTTTTTCACATCTTTTACTCTCCTGGTGTGCGAGGTAATTAATAAGTATTTTATCCGCACCATTGGCAAAAAAAAATTTTGCATGTTCTAGTTTTCTAATACCACCACCAAGTGTAATAGGGACAAAAATTTTTTCTTTTAACTTTTTAATATCTTCAAAATATTTTTTAAAATCACTTTTAGTTGGATTAGGAGTTACATTTATAATTATAAGTTCATCAATAAAATTGCAGGTTTCTCCAAAACCAAAGTTATTTTTTAACCAATCAACATTACCTACTTTTTGTAACCTAAAATTTCTGCTTAAGTGAAATTCTCCGGCACAGTACAGCAATGCATATATAATTCTTTTGTAAATCATTTTACCTTTCAACAAAATTTTGTAATAGTGCTAGTCCAGCTCGGTGGCTTTTTTCGGGATGAAATTGTGCTCCAAAGATATTCTTCTTCTCTATAAATGAAATAAATTTTTCTCCATAACTTGTTAAACCTACCTTTATTTTTTCTTTATTTGGTAAAACTCTATACGAATGAATAAAATAAAAAGGAGAATAATTAGCGATTCCATTCCATATACTTGTGTTGTTGTGTTTAACGAGATTAAAACCTACATGGGGCAATGGGTATTTTTTATCTTTTTTAAAAATTTCACATCTACCTTTAAATAATCCTAATCCTTTAGCTGTCCCATGTTCTGTTCCTTCTTCAAATAATAACTGCATACCCATACAAATACCTAATAGTGGTTTACCCTCATTGACAAATTTTTTTATCTCAGGATGCCAACCATTTTTTTGAATTTTTTTGGCTGCTTTATTAAATGAGCCAACCCCGGGTAAAATTAGGTGGGTCAATAATCTTAATTCACTTGATCTTTTAACAACTTTATAATCATATTTAAGAAATCTAATAGCATTTATCACTGATGCAATGTTTCCAAATCCTACATCTATGATGCCTATTTTTTTTTTCATTTTATTTTAAATTTTGGTTCCCATCTTCCTTTCTTTTTTTCAAAAAGTTTTTTATTTGCCCATTTATCAATATTTTTTAAAAAAATTTTTTTTGATAATTTGTAGTATTCACAATATTTTTCAAAATATTCTTCTGGGTAGTAATTGTCATAAAGTTTTACTAATTCTAATGCTTGATCTCGTGACATCGATCCTCTTCTGACATCGATCGCGGCATCACTGTTTGTTCGTCCAAAACCAAATTTTAAATACATAAAATACATATGCAGTTGAAAAAGATAAGAATCATTTTGTGCGAAATTTGTATATGTTCCCTTATTGAGACTCTCCCTTTCTTTCAGTCCACAATGCTCTTTTGCGACCATATAATTTCTGTAGGGGTCCCAATTTTCATAGAAACTATAATGCGTGATTGTAATTTTTAGTTTTTCATATTCTTGTTTTGATGGAAATTTAAACCAATATAATTGATTTTCTGTAAGCCCATTTTTTTTAGCTTTTGCTAACACCTTGTTGTATCCAGACTCTAAATAGTTAGAAATTTGATATTCAATTCCATATAATCCATTATTTTTTAACTTTGCATCTCCTCCGTACTCTACTTCTCCATCTTCAGAATAAAAAATTAAGGGAATTTTCATCATTAGTGCAACTTTAATTACTGCAGTATGAATTCCTATTAACCACCCATAATACGGGAAACCCATCTCAAGTAATCCAATTCTATTAAGAACACGTAAAGCTTCATAGTCTGGGGATACGTGTAAATGATTATATCCACTATTTATAAAACTGTTTAAGTTTTCTATTCCTAGGGGTGTTTCCAGACTAGGCCTAAATGTTACTGTTAGAGGGTTCATTTTGTGTGTGTTTTTAATTTTGTGACTTACATAAGAACCATCCTTACCACCACTCACAGTAGTAATGCAGTCAAAATTTTTTTCTTTTGACTTATGTTTGTTTATCAATTTGTTTAGTAAAAGTTTTCGTTTACCCCATCTAATTTTTTTTTTTTCTTCTGCCCATTGGCAAGCGGAACAAAAACCTCTTTTATCAAAAGTAATTCTAGGTCTAGTAGACATTACAACACAATTTTTACACCAAAAAATTTTTTCCATATAAAGCTAATTTTTTTTTTTAAAATCGTAGAAGACTTTTTCTTTATTTTTTTGTCTTGTTATTTTTTTTAAAATTTTTATTATATTATTAGTTGAGTTTTTTTGTTCCAATGGATTCTTAATTGTTTTTAACATTTTTTGAAATTTTCTGCTCCTAATTTTTTTAACTGATAAAATAATATTTTTTTCTGTAATGTCTTCACAGTTAATAACAGATGGTGGGTTAAGTCTTCCTTTTTGCCTTTTTCCTAAATTTAGTGTTGCTTTTTTAAAGCTAGGAATTTCAATTAATCCGCTCGATGAATTTCCAATAACGATATCGACATTTTTGATGCAAGAAAAATATTTTTTTCTACCTAAAGACGTAAAATATTTAGAATTTTTGTTTTTTTTAACAAACTCTTTAATCATCTTGTAAAAAATATCATTTTTAATATCTGAATTAGGCATGGTAAATATTAAACCAATTTCATTAAAGTTTGATAAAACTTTAAGTAAAATTTTAAAATTGTTGATACCGTAGTCTCTTTCATAAGTAACAGGATGGTAAGTTATTAGAAAATTTTCTTTTTTAAAATTAAAATTTAACTCTTGTTGAATCTCTATCTTACTTAACAATTTTTCATTTCTTATATTTTCTGGACCAGTACTTCCTACATTGAATACTCTGCTAGGTTCTTCCCCAAGTTGAATTACTCTGTCTCTATATGTTTTATGGGAAACAAAATGATATGTTGATAATTTGGTTATGGCATGTCTCACATTATCATCTATTGAGCCTGCCGAAATTTCTCCACCTGAAATATGTATTATTGGAATTTTAAAGAATGAAGCACTTATTGCCATAGATAATATTTCAAAACGATCCCCTAAAACTAAAACAAAATCATATTTATTTTTTTTAAAAATATTTGAAGATTTACTTATTCCTCTACTTACGGCAAGACAAATAGATTTTTCGTCATCATTTTTTTGATCTAAAATATTAATTTTTTTAGTAATCTTAATTTTATCTTTAACTATGTCTTTATATGTCAGACCAAATTTTTTTGATAAATGCGATCCTGTAACTAATAATGATAGTTTACAAAAGTTTTTTTTTTTTATTTTTTGTATTATGGGTCTCAACAAGTCGTACTCAGCTCTTGATCCTGTTATAATGCAAATACTTTTTTTTTTCATATTTTAATTAATTCATCTGGCTTAAAATTTTTTTTAGCTTTAAGTTTTAAAACTTTGTTCCATAAAAGTGGTGAAATTCCATTTCCAGGTCTTTTGGTTGAAATATTTGAAGTTTTAAATTTTTCACCCTTAAAAATTTCTATTTTTGCAACTATAGATTTTCTTACATATTTAATATTTTTTCTTTCACTACTAGTAACAGGTTTTTTTTCGTCTCCAAGAGCGATTTCAATATTTCTTATAGAAGAAATCATATGTTTTAACTCACTTGGTAAAATACTAGATAAGTGATCAGGTCCTATTAAATTTCTACTTAATGTTAGGTGCTTTTCAATAACTGATGCACCTAATGCCACTGCTGCGATTGCTACCTCAATTCCTGGTGAGTGGTCAGAATATCCTATTTCTGTCTTAAGTTTTTTTTTAAGAAAATCAATTGACTTAAGGTTAACATCTTTCATGGGTGTTGGGTAAGCTGTATTGCAATGCAAAATAGTAATTTTTTTTTTGCTTAGACCATTAGTATTTAATATTTTGATAGCTTGTTTGATTTCTTTTAAGCTTGCCATGCCTGTTGAAAGAATTACTTTTTTTCCTTTCTTTGCTAATTCTACTAAATATGGAAAATTAGTTATTTCACCCGAGGGAACTTTTAGTTTTTTTAATTTTAATTTATCTGTTAAAAAATTTAAGCTATTCAAGTCGAATGCTGATGATAAAAATTCAATTTTAATTTTTTTACAAAACCTAAAAAGTAACAATTGATTTTTTTGCGAAAGTTCATATTTTTTTAACAGTAAAAGCATTGAATTTTTTTTAACACCTTTCCTTTGATAGATTGCTAGCTCTGCGCTTTTTGAAACTAGTTCACTTGAGATATAACTTTGAAATTTTACAGCATTAGCTCCGCATTTTTTAGCAGCCATAATTAATTTTTTGGCTATTTTTATGCTACCATTATGGTTTACTCCTATTTCGGCTATAACGAATGTTTTCATTTTTCTATCAGATTTTTTTGGTACTTATAAATATCATCTAACTTAGTCGTTAAAAATATCAGTTTTATAAAGTTTTATATTCTTACTATCTGAAAACCAATCTATTGTTTTTAGTAATCCTTTTTCAAATCCGATTTTTTTTGAAAATTTTGGTTTCCATTTTAGAATTTTTTTTGCTTTTTTTGTTGAAGCAAATAACCTTTTCACTTCGCTATCTTTAGGTCTAATTCTTGAATTTTCACTTTTTAAAATAAATTTTTTTCCCATTAATTTTGCAATTTTTATTACTAATTCTTTAATAGAAATTTCAAAACCACTTCCAATATTAATTATTTCTCCAATATTTTTTTTATTTTTAATTGAACTCACAAAGCCATCTACTGTATCTTCGATATACGTGAAGTCTCTAGTTGGAAAAAGAGATCCTAGTTTTAAATTTTTTTCTTTTAAAAGTTGAGCAATTATAGTCGGTATAACTGCTCTTGCTGACTGTCTGGGGCCATACGTATTAAATGGACGTAATATTGTTATAGGAAGCTTAAATGATTTTTCATATGAAAGTGCGATTTGATCTGCAGCAATTTTACTGGCAGAGTAAGGTGACTGTCCTATAATCGGGTGATTTTCTGTTATAGGTACAAATTGAGGTGTACCATAAACTTCGCTCGTTGATGTATGAATGATTTTTTTTACATTACTGTCTCTCGCAGCATTTAAGATATTTAGCAGGCCATAAACGTTTGTATCAATATAAGATTTTGCCGCTCTATAAGAATAAGGTATCCCTATTAATGCCGCTAAATTTATTACAACATCTATTTTTTTGTTTATAATTTTTCTCATGAGATATTCGTCTCTTACATCTCCGGTGATAATTTCTAATTCTTTTTTTATGTCTAAAGAACAATGGTCCAACCAACCCCAGCTATTAAATGAGTTATATAAGACTAAACTTTTTACATTGTAGCCTTTTCTAATCAACTTTTCTGTTAAGTGAGATCCTATAAAACCATCAGCTCCTGTTATAAAAATATTCACAATTAAAAACTATGGTCCCCAAATATCGCCCCGTCTTTTTTTCTATAACTCAGCCAAAAAGCTTCACATCCAGGATTATTCATTTTTAAAAACCAACTAAAAAACTTGTGCTTTTTTTTGAAATTACTTGTTTTTTGCATTTTAGATATTTTAAAGATTTTAATTGAGTCTGGTTTTATTTGAACTTTAGTTTTAATTTGAGATTCAGAAGAATGAATATTTAATACTCCATTGGCTATATTTTTATTTTCTTGTTTATGATTATCATTAATTATCATTATAGCTGTCTCAAACTTTTCACCTATATATCCATGACCCCAATGGCTAGTTTTTTTAGGTGTCGTGCAAGATCTTGCTCCGTCTGCTATATCGAGTGAATAATTTGATTTTGTTTCATCTACTTTGTATATGTATGAAGCATTTAATCTTGAAGGTATTTTACTGCCATACATCTTAATTCCTAAAATTTGATCGTCTTTATTTAATTTCAAGATATTTATTTGAGATAATTTTTTAAAATTATAATTTATTGTTTTGCCTGTATAAGTTAGTTTGTCTTGATTTAATTTTTTTTTAAAAATTTTTCCTTTAAAGTTTCCAGGACAATTTGTGGGAAACATTTTTAAATTTAATTCTAAATCTGAATTTTTATAAGCTGTTAATTTTGATTGAAATTCTTTACCTTTAATTTTTGGACAATAATCTTTTTTGTGAATAAAAGGAAAAGAATGGGTTGTTTCAAAAAAATTTATTTTTTTATGAAAATTGCCAACAACCATTCTGGGAAATATAGAGTTATGTTCTACTTCTACAGAAACAAAATCTGAATTTGAATATTTAATATTACCAAATATTTCTTTGATAAAAAATAACCTAGAGCTAAACGCACTAAGGTTTTTTATAGATATTTTTTCTATTTTTTTAATTTTTTTATCAAAACTTAAAAGAGTGACTGTTATATAGTTTTTTTTTGGTTTGGTAGGTCCAACAAAATAATGAAAGAATGGTGTTATATCTTTTTCGAATTTACAAGACCAATTAGTTTCCTTTGTGTAGAAAACATCGTGTTTTTCATTCAGGTTTTTAATTCGTCCAGCGCTATGCACAGAACTATATAAATTTCTAGATCTGTATACGCCAATAATAGCAGGAAATGGAAAAGATAAATTTTCAAATGAAATAATTTCTACAAAAACCGTACCGGAGAAAAAATTTTTATAATATTTTTTTTCTAAAATAGAATGCATGGAAATCTGATTGTGTGTCTTGGCAATACTAGTACTAGTATTTTTTACTAAATTTCCCTCAGAATCATATATGTAAATTTTTAAATTAAGACAGTTTATTTTAATTAGATTTTTATTGGTCCAATAATTAAAAAAAATTAAATAAAAATCATTAAACTTTGATAAATATACTGGAAATGCAGCTGAGGCTCGATAGTGTTGCTTTTTGTTTCTTAGGTTAAAGCCCTGTTGTAGAGACACAAGATTACTATTTTTATTTATCATACAAACTTATTGTTATTTTTTTCATATAAATTAATAGCGTTCAATTAGTGAACAGTAAAGAGAAATTTATTCAAATTTTATAGCTTGGTGGGCATGATAAGAATTGAACTTATGACCTCTACGATGTCAACGTAGCGTTCTACCACTGAACTACATGCCCATATTTTCTAGACTTTATAACTTTTAATAGTTTTTTGTAATCCCTGAAAAATACTTAATTTAGCTTTCCAATTAAATTTATTTTTTACCTTGGTTATGTCCGGGTATAAGCTTGTTGTTTCTTCTTTTCTCATTTTAATGCGACCAAACAAAGGGTTACCTTTTTTTATTTTTTTTGTAATATAATTTATTATCAATTTAATTTGGACTGGTTTTCCTGATCCAACATTATAAATACCTGACTGAATTTTTTTTTTTTTCATAATCTTTGCTAGTAAATTAATTAGATCATCGATGTAAAGAAAGTCTCTTATTTGATTGCCTTCTGTACATTTAAAATTCTTATTTTTAAAGCATGACTTGATTACAAGTGGAATTAGCCTATCAAATTTTTGTTTCGGTCCATATACCTGATATAATCTTAGAGCAATAAACGGAAACTTTGTTTTTTTGTAGGCTTTTTGTAAAAATAATGAAGCCTCTAGTTTTGATTTTCCATAAAATGAAATAGGATTGCACAATTGGTTTTCTTTTTGTGGAGAGTTTGAACTTCCATATTCTAAGCTACTCCCTATTTGAATAAATAAATTAATTTTTTTTTTTTGAAAAAATTTTACTAAGTTTTTGCAGCCACCAAAGTGTGTTGCAAATGTTTCTGATTTATTTCCATGGTCTACATTGCCACTAAAATTGAAAACATAATCATAATTTTCTTTAAGTTTTTTTTTAATATCACTATATTTTTTTATATCACAAACCAAATAGTTTACATTTTTGATCAATCTTTCTTTTTTAGGCTTTTTATGTGATAAGCAGGTAATATTATATTTAAATTTTTTTAATTTTTTGGCTAAATGAAAACCTATAAAGCCTGTTCCCCCTGTTATAAGAATATTTTTATTCAAAATTTATTTTTTTTTAAATATCTTGTTAAAATTTTTTTCTAAAATTTCTTTGTCCCTGATAGTGTCCATGCATTGCCAGAAGCCATCATGTTTAAAAGCAAACAAATTGTTTTTTTTACTAATTAATTCTAAAGGTTGCCTTTCAAGATATGTTTTATCATTTTTAATATATTTAAAAATTGTTGGTTCAAAAACAAAGAAACCACCATTAATCCAGCCCTCATCTAAACGTGATTTTTCTTTAAAATAAATAACTTTTTTACCTCTAACTTTAATCGCTCCAAATCTTGCTGGTGGCCTCACCGATGTTAGAGTTGCTATATTTTTGTTTTTTTTGTGAAATTCTAGTAATTTTTTCAAATTTACATCAGATAAACCGTCGCCATAAGTAAGCATAAAAGTTTCATTTGAGAGGTATTTTTTTAATCGTTTTAATCTACCGCCAGTCATAGTAATTTCACCTGTGTCAATAATTTTAATTTTCCAGTCGTAAAATTTTTTTTTAAAAAATTTTTTTATTACTTCTTGTTTGTATCCGCCGGCAATATAGAACTCTTTAAAACCATACTTTGCGTAGTGTTTCATGATATGAAAAATTAAAGGTTTTTTTTTAATTTCTACCATAGGTTTTGGAATAGTTTTTGTATATTCCGACAGTCTTGTTCCTAATCCGCCAGCTAGAATTACTACTTTCATTTAGTTCGTCTTCCTTTTTTTTCCAAATTCATAAAGTGATTAATTTGACCCAATGATTTACTTGAATTATCAAGCTTACCTTCGTAGTAGTTTTTGTACCAATCGATTGTTAAAAAAATTGTATCTTTAAAGTCTAGAATACATTGCCATTTCAATAGTTTTTTTGCTTTAGAGCTATTTAAGTTTAATAATTTATTTTCAAAAAAATATTTCTCTTTTTTAATTTTGTAACTAACTAAATTCCAGCTTTTTTTCATTTCATTTACTACGTTAACTACTTTATAATTTTTTTTACTTTTAGGTCCAAAGTTAAAGGCGTGTCCGTGAAGTTTGTTATTCAATTTTAAATTAATAGCTAAAGTTAGATATCCGTTCACTGCTTCCAAAACATGCTGCCATGGCCTGGTTGAATTAGGACTTCTGATAAATACTTTTTTTCTTTTCGACCAAGATTTTATGCAATCTGGAACTAATCTATCTGCTGACCAGTCTCCTCCTCCTATAACATTGCCCGCTCTTGCAACTGAAATAAATATATTATTTTTTTTTGTTGAAAAATAGGATTTTATGTAAGATTTAATAGCAATTTCGGCGCAAGATTTAGATGCACCATATGGATCTATGCCTCCAAGATCATCTTCTTCTTTATAACCTTTTTTTGTTTCTACATTTTTATAGGATTTATCACTTGTTATTAAAACAACATAAGTTTTTTTTTTAAGGCTTCTTAAAGACTCTAAAACATTTATTGTTCCAATACAGTTTGTTTTCCATGTTTCAATAGGATCAATATAAGATTTTTTTACCAAAGCCTGAGCGGCTAAATGAAATATAAAATCTGGCTTATTACTTTTAATTATTTTTTTTAAAGATTGTAAATTTCTAATATCTGATTTGATTGATTTTATATTTTTTTCTAATTTAAGGCTTTTAAAGTGTGAAGGGTGCGACGGGATATTATTGGAAATTCCAGTTACTTTTGCCCCCAAGCTTTGTAGCCAGAATGCAGTCCAAGATCCTTTAAAACCAGTGTGGCCAGTTACTATTACTCTCTTATTTTTAAAATATTTTTGTAAATCCATTTTATTTTTTTTTAATTTAAATAATTAGGTTCTTTTATAATATTATTAATTATTTCATAATTTTTTAAATTTGATAATTTTTTTGATGTTAAGTATCTATATTTGTAGGCATCATATTTTTTTACACTAACTTTCCGCAATATATTTTTTTTTATAAATTTTTTACTTATATTAATTAAAGATGTGCCTAAAATTTTTGAAGCATAAATTCTATTTTTATGCAGTGAAAGACTTTTATTGTCAAAATCACTATAGATTAGCGTTATAGGCTTATAAGATGCTACTGCATAAGCTAATGCTGTGCTACCAACACAAGAAATAACAAATTTAGACTTCATGGTTAGCTTAGGAGCGGCATCTAGGTCGTGATTAACTGCAAACTTTTTATCATAATATGGATTTGTAATACCTTTTACTTTCGCGTGTGGAATTATAATCAATTTAGAATAAAACATTTGTTCTATTTTGTGAAAAAATAAATTTAGATCACTATACCATTTATTAGCATTTATATCATTTTTAATACCGAACAAGTTTAGATCACTTTTAAAATATGGAGATGGTTTGTCTAAATAAATTACTATACTTTTTTTTGATAGATTAATGTTTATTTTTTTTTTAGTTAAAATAAATTTTGAATAATCATATGAGTGAAATTTTATAATTCTGTCCGAAGTCAAGGGAGGTTGCTTATTTTTATTGCCTGAGACTAAATGAATTACATTTTGTCTTACGCAACGATTTAAAATGTTTAAAATTTTAAACTTAAAAAAAAATATTATAGCTGGCAGGTTAGTAAGGGCTATTCTTAATTTTTTAATAAACTCATTGATTTTAAGATTGTACTTCTTGTCTGTATATTCACATACACCGGATGATGAAATTTTTAATATTCTGACATTTGATTTTTTTAGGATAAAATTTAAAAACAAAGATTTCAAACTAATATCTAATAAATTTAGTACTAATAAGTCATTATTTTTTTTTAATTGATTAAATTTATCCTTCCATTGGAAAAAAGAAGTAAACTTTGTTACTTTTGCTTTTTTTGTTAAAAATAAATTTTTTCCCATTTTTTTGTTTATTATTGGGGATAGGTCATGAATTTCGACTTTACAATTTAATTTTTTTCTTAAAATATCAATTTCATAATGATAATTATGAAATTCAGTAAAGGGGTAAGGACTTAATATCAAAAACATAATGTCTGAGTTGTTTAAATTAACAAAACTTTTAACCTATATTGTATCTATTCGTAACATATTCTAACTCTAACTTGACTAAATTATTGTATAATTCTGAATTAATTTTTTTTTTTAAAAATTTTCTTTTTTCATCAACGTTACTAGTAAATTTTAAATTAGGAAGTTTTTCTTTTTTAATAATTTTTTTAGTATTTGCGCTAAATTTTGTATTTAGAAAATTAGCTGTATTTTTTAATGTCTGGTGTGGATTGTTAATTAAATCCTCAAAAAAAATTGTAAAAATGTTCAATTTATTTTTTACTTTTTTATGATTTTTTATTGATTTTTTTAATAATGAATTGGCCATGTATGTGCACCTTTCAAATTCATTAAATTTTTTCCAATTAGATGGAACTTCGTAAAGGAATCTTGACATAGGCTTTTTATTGGAATTTTCGAGTAATAAACTAAACATTCTTGGGTCATTTTCCAATCTTTTTCCAAGGCCCTGCTTAACCCAAGAAAAAGTTAAATCTATTGGATTTCTATAAATTTCTATTAGTTTAAACTCAAGATTTAAGGATAAAAAAGCATCAAAATCAGCCATCATTTCATGGGTCACTATTGGTAAAAAAAATTCTTGTTTGCTTAATCTATTGATTACAGCGTCTCCCTCGTTCATCTTTAGTCTGCTCTTATAAATACTTGGATTGTGAAAATTATGAATACTAGTTCTATCTGATGGTCTAAAATTTACATTTCTTGAAATCATTTTATTATATAATAATTCATTAAGATAAGTTGACAAGAATGCACTTGCAAAATTTGCGCTACATTTTTTAAGCTTAACGCCAACATTAAAGTGTTCAAAAATATATCCCTTTTCAAAGCTTTCCATTTTTTGAAAAGACGAAACAAGAGAGGCGGCCATTAATTTACCTGCTCGGGAAATACCATCTATAAAGATAACATTTTTGGTAAAAAGCTTGACCGGGAAGAATTTATTAATTTTTTCTTTCATTTTTTTTCATCTCACAATTATTATTCAAATATACGTATTGATTTTTTTAAAAATTTTACACAAGACAGTGGATTTTTTCCTATAGCAGTTTCTGCGGCTAAAACTAAACCTGAGGCACCTTGTCTAATTGTTGAAAAAATATCATGACTTTCAGCTCTAGTAGGTTGACTATGAGTAACCATATTTTCTAAAAGATTAGTTGCAACGTAAACTGGTTTTTTTTTTTTAGTGCACTTTTAATAATTCTTTCCTGTTCTACTGGTATATACTCAATAGGCACATACCTAGAAAGGTCACCTCTATCAATTAAAAGGGCGTCAGATTTTCTCATAATTTCATTGAGATTATTAAGAGCATTATTCGTTTCTATTTTCGAAATTAAAAAAGATTTTGAAATTAATTTTCTAATTGTGTCTATATCAGAACCTCTGTTAACAAACGACATTGCGTAATATTTCACGCCATGTTTAATAGCCAATTTAATCGCAAATTTATCTTTTTCTGTTAATGAATCTAAATTTACATTTTTAGAGATATGAACTCCTTTGTTGGATTCTAAATAGCCAGAGTTAATTACTTTTGCTACTAAAATTTTTTTATTTTTAATTATTTTAGTTACTTTTAGAACTAAATCATCGAAACCAATAAAAAAAAATGTATTTTTTTTACATGTTGTTATATCGAAATTGGGATGAAAATTAATTATTTTATTATTTGAAAAATCATCTCCAATTTTTAAATTAATTAAAAAATTTTTTTTTAAAAAGATTTTTTTTTTTACTTTACTAGTTCGTACCTGTGCACCTTCGGTGTCAATGCAAATATTTTTTATATTTTGACTTTTTAAGTATTTTATTTTTTTAAGAATTTGATTTTTTGGTGTGTGAGATAAATTAATTCTGAAAATATTTACTCCTTCTGCCTTTAATTTTTTTAAAATCTTTTTTGGATAAGAAGAAGGTCCTAAGGTACAAATAATTTTCATTGGCTTACTAATTTTTTTCGTATTGATGTTGCCGATATTTTTTGAATTTTTTGACTAAGATTAATTTTCCTAATCTTATAACCAACTTTTCGACCGTAAACCACATCGGATACAACAGGAATTTTTATAATAATATACTTATCTTTATAATGTTTAAGTTTTTGGTCTATTAATTTTTTAACTTTACTAAATTTAAATGGATTTTTATCGTTAATTTTATAACTGTCCATTATTAAAATCGCAACTTGCCCATTTTTTTTTAAAGTTTTTAAAAATAAAGTTTTATGACCGTCATGAAACGGTTGAAATCTACCTATGTAAATACTTGTTTTTTTTTTCCAATTAAACATTTTTAGTTTTTAAGTGCTTGTTTAAGCAAAACATTGATTGATTTTTCAATACTTAGTTTTTCTGTATTAATTTCTAATATTTTATATTTGCTTTTTTCATAAATGATGGGCGAGTTATAGCCAATTAAATTTTTAATTTTCCCGTTCTTTGCCTGCTTATACAATCCTTTTGTGTCTCTTTTAATTAAAGTTTCTAATGATGTTTTAATAAAAACCTCGATATAACTTTTACCAAATTTTTTTTTTTACTGAACTTCTTATTTTTTTTAAAGGTGAAATTGTAGCCACGAGAATATAATGAAATCTATCTTTAAATTTTTGAATTTCTGTTATGATGTTTAGGTTATTTTTTGTTATATTCATTTTACTAAATGATTGTTTGATTTTTGTTTTTTTTCTAAATCTATCTCCATCGATAATTTTTGTTTTGAATCCTTTATCTTTTAAAGATTTGTTTAAAATTATTGAAAGAGTAGATTTTCCTGTACCTGACAATCCTGTGAACCATATTAATTTTCTAAACATTTTTTAAATTACAAGCTCCACCCGTCATCTAATATTAAATTTTGACCTGTTATATATTTTGATTTTTCTGATAGTAAAAATAAAATTAGTTTGGCTATATCTTCTCCTTCGAGCAACCCTTTAGAGTTACAAGAATTTTTATATCTCTTGCTAAAAAGCTTTGGTTGTCCTGATTTTATTCCTCCTGGGCTTACACAGTTTACCCTTATGTTTTTCTGCTTATAATATTTAGCCAAATATTTAGATACTGAAATAATTCCAGATTTTATTGCGGAATACTCAATAGGAGAATTCATTTTTGTATTTTTATAGTGGTCAAACTTTGGGGTGCTTATCCCTTGTATGGATGAAATTAAAATTAAATTACCTTTTTTATATTTTAAAAAATTTTTAATAATTCTTTGACTAAAAATAATTGTAGCACCTAGTTGTTTGTACAAATCTTCTTTTAAAAAACCCTCACTCAAACTTTCAAAACTTTTGCCAAATCTAGTAGATTTAGGGTAAGCACAGCAAACTGCTGAATCTATTTTTTTAAATTTTTTTATTCCGTACGCAATAAATCTATCAATATTTTTTTTTTTTGTAAGGTCAGTTGGAAATATTTCAAGATCATCTGTATTAATAATTTTTTTAAAATTTAACAATTTCGATTTATTTACATCTCCCAATAAAACTCTATAATTATTATCTATTAAATCTTTGGCTAGAGCGGATCCGATCCGGCCACATCCTCCTGTAATTGCTACAACTTTTTTTTGTTCCATAAGTAAATTAACTCCTAGATAGACATTTTGCTATCTTATAGTCCCATATGTCATCAATATCTAGAGCACGATTTTTTGGAACTTTAATAAAACCGATTTTACCTGAAAACAAATTATTATTTTTATTAATATAGCTTGGCTTGAATACATAACATACTGTTGTTAAATCAAAACATATTGGAGCATCTTGCCGTCTGTAAAATTGTTTGTTTTTTTTTTTTAAAGCAGTCTCTAATTTTCCATTTTTTTCTTCCAAGATATTAAAATAAGGATTTCTTGAAGATGGAGTTACACAAAAAACTATATCTAAATTTTCATCTAGAGCTTTTTTAATACATCTATCAATGTCCTTACTATTTCTTAGTGGAGCCGTAGTGGGTATTGATGCAATAAAATCAACTTTCAATTTCATTTTCTTGTCAAGATGCTCTACAGCGTGTCTCCAAGAGTATATTTCAGATGAATTATCCGTTGCAAGCTTTTTTGGCCTGACAAATGGAACTTCTGCTTTGCATCTCTTTGCCTCTTTTATTATTTTTGCACTATCTGTTGATACAAAAATTCTTTTTATATATTTAGATTTTTTTGCTTGTAAAATAGAATTTCCCAATAAAGTTGTTTTTTTAAATTTTAGTAAATTTTTATTTTTAATTCCCTTTGAATTACCTCTTGCAAATATGAAAGCAAATATATTCATGTAATTTTAAAATTTTTAATATTTTCAATAATTTTCATTAATTTAATTCCCTCTAAATATGAACATAAATTTTTATGTTTTTTGCTTAATATAAAATCATGTTGTTTTTTATATGTTAAATCTTTAATTTTTTTAAAATTAATAACTCTCTTTTTATTTTTTTCTAAAATTTTAATAGAATAATTTATCAAATCTCCTTTCAAAGAAAAACCATTACCATCAATAACAATCGTTCTTTCTGAATTTAAACTTAAATAGTTTAAATTGATTATTAATTTTATTTCTTTAGATTCTCCTAATATAGTTACGAAGTCTTCGGTGTTTATTTTTAAATTAGATAGTTTTTTTAAATATGCGTACTTCAATTTAGTTATCTTAAAAATCCAATTTAGATAATCGAGCTCATGGCTTAATTCTAATAAAGCACCTCCACCGCTAGATTTTTTTGCAGAATTTGAATTTTCGTAATTTATATTTTTTCTCCAATTAGGCAGATACGAGGTACAGCTTGCATTGGCTAAAAATGGTTTTTTTTTGGCTAGATACTCTTTTATAAACAGAATAACAGGATGAAACCTTAAATTATATCCTACGAATATTTTGTTATTAATATTCTTTATTTTTATAGATTTGTTAAAAAGGGGTTTTTCAATCAGTATCAACTTTTTTTTAAAGTTTTTTTCTAAATAAGACAGGTGTTTGAAGTGTTCTGAAGTTTTTGATGCAATTACTATATAATCAGGATTTATTTTTTTTATTTCCGAAATATTTTTTATTTTTTTGAATTTTTTACATTTTTGTTTGGTCAAAATATACACATCTGAGATTTTTTTTGATGCCTGAAGTATCTTTGCATGCTTTTGGCCTATTGAGCCAAAACCTATGATCAATGCTATTTTTTTTAATTTAGTCAAAGTGTATATTTTAATTCTTACCGTGTTCTTTTAGTTGTCCGGTATCTGTCCAATTCTTCTCTTTAATTTTATAGATTCCTATTTTTTTTTTGTATTTTTCACAAATTGTCAGGAATTGATTGAAATCTAAAAGTTTTTTATTTTTAATCAATTTTAAACACTCACTGGAAATTAAATAAAAACCTGTATTTGCATTAATTGAATAAGTGGGCTTTTCCTTCATTTCAAAATTGCCATTTTTCTCAACACAAACACCATACGGAATTTTAATTTTTTTTATTGCCGTAACAATAGTTATGTCATTCTTGTTTTGTTTGTGAAATGAGAAAACATCTCTGTAATCACAATTAATTATTGTGTCACAATTAGTTAAAAATAAATATTTTTTTACTTTATTTTTTAAAAAAAATAAACTTCCTGCTGTACCAAGTGGTTTTTTTTCTTTAACTAGTTTGAAAAAATAATTTGATCCTAAATTTTTTAAATAAGATTGTATTAATTCTGATTTGTAATTTAAGGTTATGAAAAAGTCTTTAATATTTGAATCATTAAATTTATCTATAATGTGTTTTAATGTTGGAACCTTGTTAATTAATAAAAGAGGCTTAGGTAAAACCGACGTATACGGCATCAATCTTTCACCTTTACCGCCTGCCATTATAACTACACTGATCGGTAATTTTTCTAGTTTTTTTTTTGGTAGAATACTTTTATTTTCAGAGTCCAAAATACTAACAATAGTTTTTGATCTGTTAATTACTGGTATTACCCGATACCTCTCAAGAAGATTCTCAATTTGAATACGGTTATTTTTAATTTGATCAGAGTATAAGAATTTTGCTTTACGATTATAAATTCTACTTATTTTTTTATCTAAAATGTAATTATTTAGAATAGCTTTTCTCAAATCCCGACTACTCAAAACACCCTTAAGTTTATTATTTTTTTCGACGACGATTAAGCTCAAGCCACCAAGTTTATTAATTTTTGATATCGCTTTTTTTGTTAAACTGTTGTGATCTATAAAATATTTTTTATTCATAAATTTAATTTATTTAGTGATTAACTTTGGACTGCTGGGTAAATTTATCACCCTATCGTATATTTCTTTAGCTCCATTTAAATTCATTTTTTGCTTATTTTTATATGGTTTGAGTTCTGAAATTAATCTCCAGACAGGCCGAGCATATATTTTTTTTGAAAAAAAATGATTTAAAATTTTATTTTTTAGATGTTTGTATTTATTTTCTAAAATCAAAGTCTGTAGCCAGTAGTTACTTTTTGAATTAATATTTTCTTTGAAAATATTAATTTCTTTAATTGGTTTTAAAATTTCAGAATATTTTTTAAAAAGTAATTTTTTTCTTTTTAAGAAAAAATCAATTTTTTCTAATTGACCTAAACCTAATGCAGCATTTAAACTTGGCATTTTAAAATTATACCCAATTTCGTCGTGTATAAACTCCTGCTTATGTTGAATTTTTGCGGTACTGACTAGGTGTCTTATCTTTTTAGCTATTTTTTTATTATTTGTTAACACTGCCCCGCCAGCTCCTGTAGTAATAATTTTATTGCCATTAAAACTAATGCATCCAGTGTCACCAAAAGTTCCAAGATGTTTTTTTTTATAAAAACTACCTAATGCTTCCGCGGCATCTTCGATTACTTTTAAATTAAATTTTTTTGCTATTTTTATTACACCCTCAATATCGCAAGGATGCCCAAATATGTGTACTGGTAATATTGCGCTAATAATTTTACCTGTTTTTGTGTTGAAACTTTTTTTGTTTTTAAATTTTATGACTTTTTTTAAGTACTGTTCAAGTTTTTTGCAATCTACTCCAAAATTTTTAATACTAGAGTCTATAAAATGTGGTTCCGCTCCTAAATATGATATCGCATTCACGGTACCGATAAAAGTTAACGCGGGAACTAATACCTCTTCATCTTTTTTTATACCTGCCGCTTTTAGAGATATATAAATAGCTTGTGTTCCATTAATTACAGCAATTGCATGTTTAGTTTTTGTATATTTTTCAATTTTTTTTTCAAATTTACCCACATATGCTCCGCTAGTAGAAACAAAATTTTTTTTAATCGTATCTTGTATGTATTTTACTTCATTACCTAAAAACAAAGGTTCGTGTAATTGATGCGGACCCTTTCCTATTACTTTTTCTATTAAATCCGTGATGAGTTTAATTTTATTGAACTTCATTTTTTTCTATATCTTTTTTAAGCTCATCATACTCTTGCATCATTTTTTTCATGTAATTAATTGTAAGTTTTGTTTTCTCTGTAACCCCACGTGGAGTAAGTATGTAAAGATAGTTAAGTTTGTTTGGATTTTTTTTAAAACCTTTAATTTTAATTAAACCTTTGGCTTGTAGTGCTTTTAAGCAATAGTTTAACTTTCCTAGGCTAAATCCTAATTCGTTTGCTAGTTCTCTCTGAGTTGAGTCAGGTTTTTTTTCTACTTTTCGCAGTAACTCAAAATAATCTTCTTTGTTGGTTTCGTTTTCTTTTCTGTTAATGTTTTCATTATTAATTTTGTTCATTTTGTGAACAATATAGCGTTCAAGTATTGAACAGTAAAGACAATAATTTAAAGAATTTATATTAGTATCTTTTATTTGTAGATTTACGGCTTTTGGGGATTAAAAGTTTTATTTTAAAGGACTTTTTTGAAGATTTTTCTAAATTAGAGTTTTTTCCGAGAGATATGCTCTAAAGTAATTTCTAAAGCTTTAATTTGTTTTTTTAACTCTACATTATTATAGTAATTTGTTTTGAGTTGAATTGTCTTTTTTTGAAGTTTCTCAGCTATTCTACAAGTTTGTTTTCTTTTTTTTAATTTTAGGTAAAATTCTTCTTTATATGGCGGTAACCAACAACCGTAAAAATAATCTCCACCATTTTTATTAAAAAAAGATTTGAACAAATTATAGGTTTTAGCGTTTTTAAAAATTAGCGCAAAAGTCCAAAAGCTATGGGTATTATTTTTTTTTACTTCTTGAGTCTTAACAAAATTATATTTTTGAATTACTTTTGAAAAACTTTGACCAGCTTTTTTTCTAAAATCTAAAATTTTATTTACATTTCTTAACTGTCCTAAAACAGTAGCAGCGCCTAATTCTGAAAGTCTGTAATTAAGACCTAATAATTTATGTCTTTTAAAGTTTGTGCTTTGTAAATTTTTTCTGTTCGCGTTGTATTTAGTTTTTCTTAGATAGTACCCTAAATTAGAATAAATTTTGGCATTATCCAAAAGCTTTTTGCTATTGCCAACTAATATTCCTCCCTCACCACAAGTAAGCATTTTTGAGGCTTGAAAACTAAACATAGAAATATCTCCAAATGATCCTGCAAATTTTTTGCTATGTTTTGCTAACAAGCATTCTGCGTTATCTTCAATTAGAAATATTTTCTTTTTATTCTTTTTAATAATTGACTTGATACCAGTAAAGTCTGGTGGCAAACCATATAATGAAACACAAACTATTGCTTTTGTCTTACTTGTTATTTTTGATTTAATAGATTCTAAGCTTATGCACATCGTTTCTTCGTCAACATCAGCAAAAATTGGTTTAGCACCGGCTAATAGTATGGCATATAAGACAGCAGACATTGTGATAGCCGGCATAATTACTTCGTCATTTTTTTTTAATTCTAGGCTCAATAAAGCCACATGCAGTCCAGCTGTACCGCTACTGACTGTTACTCCGTATCTTACACCGATTTTTTTACAGAAATTTTTTATTAATAATGAGTTAAAATTTTTATTTTTAGAAGTTCTAAAGCCATTATTCATAACTGACTTAACATATTTTGAGCTATATTGAATTGGATTAAACATTAGAGTTATTGTTTATACGAGTATAATTTTTTATAATAGTCATAATTCTGAAATCTATGTTGTAGACAAGGATTATTCATAATATAGATTCAATAAATTCATATGTCTATAGGAATTATAATTCAAGCGCACATGTCTTCCAAAAGACTTCCTGGTAAAGTTCTTTTAAGTTATAAAAATTACAATATTTTAAAAATTTTAATTACAAGATTAAAAAAGTCTGCGAAAGTTAAAAAAATCATAGTTGCTACAACTAAAAATAAGGCTGATAAAAAAATAATAAATTTTTGTAAACAAAATAAAATTTTATATTATAGGGGCTCAGAAAGTGATGTTCTAAACAGGTATTATGAGGCAGCAAAATACTATAAAATTAAAAAAATAATTAGGTTGACCTCGGATTGCCCTCTTATAGACGTAGACACACTTGATAAAATGATCGTAACATTTGAAAAAAGCAATATAGATTTTTATTCTAATACGGTTCCACATCCATGTAAATTTCCTGATGGCTCAGACATAGAAATATTTAATTTCAAAAGCTTAAGTGCAGCAAATTTTTCTGCAACATTACCGTCGGAGAGAGAACATGTTACTTTTTATATGTGGAAGTCAAAAAAATTTAGGATTAAAAAATTAAATAATAATGTAGATTTATCAAATTATAGATACACAGTAGATTATTTAAATGACTACAAGCTTATTTGTGCAATGATTGACACATTTGATGAGGACATATATGAAATTAAAATGAAGGATGTTATAAATTATATAGATTGTAACCCTGGTAAAATAAGATATCAAAAAAAATTATTCAGAAGTATAGGTTGGCAAAACTCTTTTAAAAAAGATAAAAAAAAATTAAAAGATTAAATAATTAATTTTTTTATACTTTTCTTTAAATTGCATCCCAAGTTATAGGGTAGTCGCTTTCAATGTTATTTTTAGCTTTTTTATTTAAAATTAAATCAATATATTTTGGTAATATCCCGCCCCCAGGTCCCTTAATTGTAAGGTTGTCCTTAGTTAATTTATCGCCTTTGTTAATATCTTTTTTAGCATAAATACTCTTTCTCTGAGAATTTATCACAACATACTCACTGGGCTGGATTTTTTTTATACCGTCTCCTAAAATATTATTTGAGTTTTTTGAGAGAACAACTAACTTTTTCATCTCTTCTGGTTCACTTGATAATATGTGGTCAGGCCCTTCAAATTTTTTATCTAACGTAAAGTGTCTTTCAATTATATTTGCACCTACCCCAATAGACATTAAAGAAATTTCTATACCTGGGTAATGGTCTGAAAATCCCACTGGTACACCAAAATTTCTTTTCAGTGTTTTAATTACCTTTAAATTCATCTCATTTTCATTTGCAGGGTAGGAGGACAAGCAATGAAGAATAATTAGATTTTTATTTCCATTTTTTTTAAATATTTCAACAGCATCCTCAATATTTGAAATAGTTGACATTCCAGTTGATAAAATAACAGGTTTGCCTGTCTTAGAAACTGCTTCTATCAGGGGTATATTTACTAAATCAACAGAAGCAATTTTATAGAAATTTACTTTTAATTTTTCCAATAAATTAACATTTTCTTCATCAAACGGGGTTGAAAAAATTTCTATCTTATTTTTTTTTGCGAAATCAAAAAGTTTTTTTGTTTGCTTGAATGATAAACTTAACCTTTCAAACATTTGATGAATATTTTCTTGAAGTCCATCTGCCTCTTCGACATAATTAATTGATTTTACTTTTTTAGAAACTCGTGAGCCAGCGTTAAAACTCTGAAATTTTATTGCATTACAGCCAATTTTTTTGGCTTCTAAAATTAATTTTTTTGCTAATTCAATATCTCCATTATGATTTAATCCAGCTTCTGCAATAATATATGTAGGATATTGATCTCCAACCATATATTTTCCAAGTTTAACATTAGAATTTAATTTTATATTACTGTTTGGTTTTACGACTTGATAATTCATTGATTCCCTGTTTGATAAATTATTGACAAGATCCATAGATTTATGAAACAATATTTGGCTGTCTGCATAGTTAAATTCACCGCCTGTTCCTAGAGAGTAAAGTTGACCAAATTTTGACAATTTAGCGTTAACTTTAGATAGTTTATACTTGTAATCTGTAAACTGTACCGGATAAACAAAATCTTCTTTATTTTCACTCAAATCCCCAATTTCATTTAATTTAACTAGACCTATTTTAATTAAATTACCTGTAACTATCTTTTTAATTTCTTTGAATGATGTTTTATCTATTTCATCATTTTTTGAATATGCAATTTCTACACTTAAATATGTTTTATTTTTTGGTGATACATATTTTGACATTTTTTTATGTTCTGAAAGTCTATTAAAAATTATTTTTTTAGATGGGTAATATATCCAATTACATTTTGCGGGTAAGACTCTAGGTTTTTTAATTTCAATGTATACTGTCCTTACGCCTCTAAATTTTAAGTCGGATTTTAAACCCAATAATCTAGCAGTTAATGTAATAGGTAGACTTGAAAAAACGACCGTATCTTTATCAATTTTTTTGGATGAGCCGCCAAGAAATTTAACCCCACTAATATTAAAATTTTTATTTTCAAATCCAACTACTGTTTTATTTAAATTAATTTTTCCACCATTTTTTATGATTTGTTTCTTAAGATATTCATAAATACACCCTGTACCAAATTTTCCAACAGCTGTGTATTCTCCGCTAAAAAAGGGTAATATTTTTTCTCGAAATTTTATTCTTTTAGGTGCCCATTCAGCAGTCATTTTCTTAGTGTCAATTCCCCATATTTTTGCTGGATAGTTTTTGAAAAACATATCACTCAGTGTTTCGCCAACTTGTGATTTTACGTGTTCGTCAAAGTTTTTTGATGTTCCTTTTTTGTTTTTATTAATATCTTTTAGCTCAGAAAAAATTTTTGACCTATGAGGTTCAGGAAATTTTTTTATACCCTCGATAGAAATAGGATATTCATAAAAATTTTTAAAATCATCGTTATAGGTGTTCTTTGCCCAGTAATTTCCCTCGATTAGTAGTTTTCCAAAAGTTTTTTTCCATAGGTCCCACATATTTTTGTCACGCGTGTGAAATATATGTGGGCCTGTATCAAGAATAAAATCTTTCCATTTCCATGACCTACACATGCCACCAACCATGGAATTTTTTTCAAAAATTTCAACGTCCCACTTTTTTTTTGCCAACAGCCAGCCAGTTACTAAGCCTATAGGCCCTGCTCCTAGTATTATAATTTTATTTTTCAAGGTTTATAATTTTTTCTAAAGTTTTTAATTTTTTTAAAGATATGTCTTCTAATAATCCATTTTTATCACATACACCAATTATACGTTTTGGTTTTTCGATATTATCCACCACAATATCTCCTTTACTGCCGAGTATGCCTTTTTTAATTAAATTATTGTTACCTATTTTCTTGGTATATTCGCCTTTGAAAAAGGCTTCTGTTCTAATATTGGAGTCAATAACTGCGTTCAAGGCAAATTCAATGTCTAATCTAAATATAGAAATTTCTTTCAAATTTAAATCTTTAATATTATTTTTTGAAAATACACCTTTACCGACATCTATTATTAATGGTTTGTGGTTTAATTTTTTTATTTTATCAAATTTAATTGCGTTGTTAGAGCATCCGATTACAACATCATAATTTTCAAATATTAATTTGTTTTTTTTAATTGCGTGGCAGCGAGCTATTGTCGTTTTCGGTTTTATAAAATTTAAAGTTTTTACTAGACTTTTTAACTTGATGCTATTTCTTCTAATCATAAAAACTTCTGCGCCAGACTCTAGCAACCTAAGACTTATTTTTGAACCAATGTTTCCTACTCCAGCTATTAATATTTTTTTGTTTCCAACTCCTCTTAGATTTTCCCTAAAGTAATCTTGTACAAAATTTTCTACTGCATTGACCGTTACATCATTTGCTTTATATTTTTTTATTATTGACTGGTTGATTGACTCAAGTACGCACCTTTCAACGTTAACTAATTTGTCAGTTTTGTTCGAAGTTTTTTTTTCTATATCAACAAAAACATAGTCAACTTTTCCGTTTACACATAGTGCAATTTTTCTTGCTGTGTTGTTGTCAAACACTATAGCTCCCAAATATACTGTTTTTTCACTTTCTCTAAACGGAGATATAAAATAATTTTTTTTGTAATTTTTTTTTGTGGAGCTAATAAGAAAGCAGGTTTTCTTTTTTTTTTTTTAAAGCTAACTTCTGGAGATGTTTTAAAAATTTTTCTAATTTTTTCATTCTAAAATTCCTTTTATCTTGTTTCTAATAAAAAAAGCAGTGTTTACTTTATTGCTTATAATGAAATTTGGTTTTTTAGTAAGTTTCTTAATATAGTTTTTGTTACTCATACTTAAAATTGCAAGAACTCTCTTTTTAAAAGAAGCATAAGTGGTGTCATTAGTAAAACTAGAAATTCCATTATCGGGAAATACTATATCTTTGTGACCGGTAAAATTGCATGCCAAAACTTTTTTTTTAAACAGAAAAGCCTCTCTTAAAATTGTTGAGCAAAATCCAATGACAAGTTTACTCTCTGCTATATGACGGTACGATGAAAAACTATCATTTTTTCCTTGGTGTATTTTAAAGTTATAATTACCCAGAAAATGTTTATAAAAATATTTTTCTTCATCTGCGTTTGGATCGTTTATTCTTTGTCTACCAGTAAATATTAAACTCAAATTTTCTTCTTTTGAAATTCTATGAGTGTATTCTGCTACTTTCCCAGCTATTGCCTGAAAATTTTTAACATGCGGTAAATCAGTATTTGTAAATGGCAACTGTTCTGACACAAGACATATATCATATTTGTTTGAAACTATTTTATTTTTTTTATTTTTAAAATATTCTAACGCTAAAGAAGCTCGTAAAGAGCCGACAGGATAAAAATTTTTTACATTACATTTTTTCCGCTCGTAAATTTTTTTATCAAATTCACTGAAGCATATAAATTCAGGTATGAAAACAGCTTTATTATTTTTTTTACTACCATGTATGATGTCAAATCTATTCCCATTTTGAACAGCAATAAATTTAGTTTTTGTTTTATTTAAAATTTTACACGTAATATAAAAGTCTGCACTGTTATCAATATTAGTAATTACAACTTTTGGATCTATTTCTTTTATCAACGCTGCTATATAATTTTGTTTTATACTTCTCACAAAAAAATTATTTACAATTTCTAATATAATTTTTTTAGTTATATAAAGTTGTTTAAATTTATTAACTCTAACATTGACTATGCCATAGTTAAATCCTTTCATTGTTTTTTCTAGAGATAAGTTTTCACTGTCGTAAATTAGGACATCTTTTTTTTTAGGTCTCTTAAAAATAAAACTACAATTAAAAAAAAAAATTATTAAAATTTTTATTTTCCTCAGATAAGCAGTGCTTAATTTATAAAATATTTTACTTAAAAAAAAATTCGAATACATGTGGTACCCTTTTTTAAGATAATAAGTTTTCATAAAAGGTACTACGGTAACTATACGCTCGTAGAAAGGTGTTAAAAATTTAATTTCTTCGATATTTTTATTCATATTCGTTCTATTATTGAAAATAATTTACCGTTCAATTGTTGAACAGTAAAGGGTAAATTGCATTTATATATGACTTAAATAAAAAAAGGCCAGCAAGGAATTGCTGGCCCTTCATTTTCTTTGTAAAATAATATCAATTTTTTTATAAAAAGTGTTTTTCTTGAGACTGAAAATTTTTTTCAGTGCATAAATCAAGCCAATTGAGCTATTAGTACTGGTCAGCTACACGCCTTACAG
>MDTF01001473.1_pt1 | contig 26411 bp, 21 predicted proteins | sample 811191 | NCBI WGS metagenome assembly MDTF01 (sample SAMN05326649, study PRJNA326480) | marine metagenome | isolation source: seawater | place: Southern Ocean | collected 2011
CCCTTATTAATAAGTTCAAGATATACCGCCTCTGCTCTCTTTCTGCTTAGTTCTATATTACGCTCTTTCGTTCCGGTGTCATCTGTATGGCCTTGCAGCTCGATATGAAGAGAAGGGTTTTTCTGCATCCACTTTACAATACGCGAAATTTCTAATCCAGAATGGCTCATTAGCTGAGCTCGATTTAACTCAAATAAAATATTATTTAATGTAAAGTGATCACCATTATGAATAGGAATCATGAATACTGTGTCTTTTTTTAAACTTGTGTTTCTCATCTCAGTCACGATCCTCTTAGAAACCATGTTGTAACCGTTGGCAACAACGTTAAAAGCCAATTCAGAACCTAGTGAGATAGCTGTTTGAAAACTCCCTCCTTCTCCGACTGCCTCCATTCCAAGGCCGTTCTGCCCAATAGACCAGGAAGCATTTTTTACCACCTCTCCATTCAGAGAGCTTATAGCCCATATTTCAACCCATGTTGTTGCACGTGGCATAATACTTAGGGGTATTTTAAACTGATATATCTGTGGGTTTTTGCTTTGAGAACTAGAGTCAAAGGAGTTATTTAAGACTCCACCTGCCAGATACCCCGTGCTCCCGTCAGGAGATACAACTAGACCAAAATTATCGGTATGGTCATTAATTGGGTAACCAAGGTTTATTGGTTTTGTCCAAGAACCATCATCCTTCCAAGTGCTCCTAAAAAGATCTAGCCCCCCCATGCCCACGTGACTATTTGAGGCAAAGTATAGACTCTTTCCATCAGCGTGTAAAAACGGTGAAAACTCGTCACCGGAGCCATTTATTTCAGAAGGCAGTTGCTTCGCAAGTGACCAATATTTGCCATTCCATCTAGACATCCAAATATTGGAATTACTTCCTCTTTTTTTTGCATCACGAACAAAAAATAAAAACTGCCCGTCTGCAGACAGGCAGGGCTGTGTCTCCCATTGAGAAGTATTAATCGCACTCCCTATGTTTTGCGCATCAGACCAACCTCTTTTTGAATTAAAAGACAAATAAATATCACAAGACCCGTAACCATCTTCTCTTCCACAAGCTGCAAGAGACATTTTTTTTTGATCCCCTTGAACACTTACCGCTCCTTCATTTAATCGAGTATTGAGATTGCCGCTGACCCTGTTGGGCGTTGACCATGAAATGCTATCAATTTTATTGACAATATAAATATTCTCATCTAATGGGGCATTGAGGAAATTTCTACCCGTAAAATACAATGTCGAGTCATCTCCAGAAATACTAGGGAAAAAATATGATTCTGGATAGCTATTAGTATCATTATTATCTCTGATAAGCTTTGGAGTTATAGTTTGAGGAATCAGAACAGCAGACATTCCGAATTTCGCATTTTCTAACAGCTTCAACACAGTTTTTTTCTTTGTTTTTGGTAAGTTTAGAATGAGCAGATATTTTAAAAATGCCTCATTAGAGGTTTCATAAAGCCCATTTTTTAGGGCTAAATTTCCTATTTTAAAAAACCCTTCTCTCGGGCTGCCTTTAGCAGCTTTTGAAAACGAAATAATGGCCTTTTCAGGCTTTCCTTGTTGTGAATATAAATCACCTAAGGACATGTGTGCATCATAATATTCAGGGGAGATGCGAATGGCTTTTAAGAAATATTTTTCAGCTCTACTTGTGTTTTCTACACCTCTTATAGCCAACGAAATGCCTTTTAAGTATGATTTTACAGCCTGTTTCTTTTGACCTAGACAGTCTTGAGTTGTAACTAGGAAAATAATAGTAATGAGAAGCCAGATAAACCGCATATATTACCGACGAAGTTACGGTCTCAAAACTGTAACTTAGCAACGCGTTGAATAGTAAATAAATGAACGAATCATCTTTTGAACAAGTAAAGCTGGTATTTACCGATTTTTTAATAAAAAATGGGCACAGGAAAACTCCTGAGAGATATGCCATACTTTTCGAGATTTATGATAGTCAAGATCACTTCGATATAGAAGCTCTATATACTTCAATGAAGAAGAAAAATTACAGGGTTAGTAGAGCTACGCTTTATAATACAATTGAGCTTTTACTTTCCTGTGGTCTTGTAAGAAAGCATCAATTCGGCCAGAATCAAGCTCAGTATGAAAAGTCATACTTCAATAGGCAGCATGATCATGTAATTTTATTAGACTCTGGTGAGGTTAAAGAGTTTTGCGATCCTCGTATTCAAAAAATAAAAGAGAGTGTTGAAGAGGTCTTTGGCGTCGAAGTTACTGGTCATCAGCTATACATATATGCAAAATCAAAAAAATAAATGAGTCAGGGAGCAGATATCCTACTAGGTCTTCAATGGGGCGATGAAGGAAAAGGTAAAATTGTAGATGTATTAACAAAAAACTATGATGTTGTCGCTAGATTTCAAGGTGGTCCAAACGCTGGACATACGCTGGAATTTAATAATATTAAACATGTCCTTCATACAATTCCTTCAGGGATATTTCATGAAAATGCTGTAAATGTAATTGGAAATGGTGTTGTTATTGATCCGATAATTTTCTGCGGGGAAATAGATAAATTACTTAAACTTGAACCCCACTGCATAGATCGTTTAAAGATTTCTCGAAAGGCGCATCTTATCCTACCCACTCACAAGTTGCTTGACGCTGCATCTGAAGCATCAAAAGGGAAAAATAAAATTGGATCCACACTTAAAGGTATTGGCCCAACTTACATGGATAAGACTGGAAGGAATGGATTGCGTATTGGTGATATTGAGCTTTTAGATTTTATTGATAGATATAACGTTCTAAAGAAAAAGCATCTAGACCTTTTGAAAGGGTATGAATTTCCATTTGACCTTCAGATAGCAGAAAAAGATTGGATGGTGGCTATAGCTAGAATAAAAAGAATGAATCTCTCCGATACAGATATTTTAATTCAAAAAGCTTTTCATTCAGGAAAAAAAATATTAGCAGAAGGAGCTCAAGGGACACTTTTAGATGTAGATTTTGGAACTTATCCTTATGTGACATCGTCTACTACTACTGCTGCCGGAGCATGCACAGGCCTAGGCCTAGCTCCTAATCGTATCAATGAAGTGATTGGCATCTTTAAAGCATATATAACACGTGTGGGCTCTGGCCCTTTTCCAACTGAGTTGAACGATGATCTTGGTCAAAATCTGCGAGACAAGGGAAACGAATATGGAAGTACTACCGGGAGGCCTAGAAGAACAGGATGGTTAGATATTCCTGCCCTTAAATACGCTGTTGAAATAAATGGTGTAACTCAATTAATGATGATGAAGGCAGATGTATTATCTGGATTAAAAGAGCTCAAGGTTTGCACTGAATACCGTTACCTCGGCGCCACCATAAACCATCTTCCATTCAGTCTGAATGAGAAACTATTGCAGCCAGTGTATGTGGAAATGGAATCATGGGAAGAAGATTTAACAGGTATAACTTCGGCATCTGACTTACCAAAGGCTCTTCAAGATTATACTGATTTTATAGAAGAGAAAATCGGTGTTCCTGTTGTACTCATATCAGTAGGGCCAGATAGGGAGCAAACGCTCTGGCGAGGATGAAAGCTTTTTGGCTGTGTCTTATTTTATTTATTTGCAATCCCCTAATTTCGCAGGAATCAAAGAATGACCGTATAGAAATATTAAAATCCCGAAGAGTTACGGTTTTGAGAATGGATACTGCTTCGGTAACTATCTTAAGTGGTGATGTTGCATTGAGAAATGGAGATGGTCTCTTCTACTGCGATTCTGCTAGATGGTGGAGAAGAAATGATCGGTTTATAGCATTTGGAAACATACGTTTTATTGGAAATAATGGGTTAAAAATCAATGCGAATAATTTAGATTTTAAAAAGGGACTTGCTGATTTAAGTGGTGATGTTGTGCTAAGACAAGATGGACAAACTCTAGAAACAAATCAGCTCATGTATCAAACAAAAGAAGAAGTAGGGTGGTATAATAATGGAGGTAAGATGATATCGAATGATGGACAGCTCACATCTATTGCTGGAAGATTTATTGCAAAAGAAAAGCTTTTTATCTTTCAAAATAAAGTTCATGCCACCACGGAAGATTATATCATTGATTGCGAAAAAATATCACAATATCCAGAAAGGTCAATTTATATAATTTCATCAAAAGGGACAGCTAAAAGTAAATCAGGGAAACTTATATTTGGGTCTGCAATAATTAATAATAATTTAAATATCTCGAGCTTCTTTAAAGGTGTTGAAGGATATGACTCCACGGTAACGTTTCAAGCTGATAGCCTTTATAAATCAGATGAAAAAGAAATAACAAGATTGTATGGTAATGATTCAATCCCTGCGAAATGGGCTAATTTTACTAAGGATAGTTTAGAGATCCATTCAGGATTTATTGAGCACGAGTCAAATTTCACGACAGCTGTGAATAATGTCATCACTTTTCAAAATAATCTAGTAACCCATTCTCAAAATTTGACATGGAAACCGCTGGATTCTATTATTTTCATATGGGGAAAATCGACAGCCTGGTCAGGCGGTTATCAAGTGATTTCAGATAGTCTAATATATGTTTTTGGTGATGAGCATAATAATGATTCACTATTTGGAATTGGTCATATCAATATATCAAGCGCTCCTGACAGTTCCGGTTTATCAGATGAAATGTGTGGCAAAGTTTTTACAGGTTTTATAAATGAGGGTAGAATAGATAAATTAGCAATAAGAGGTAATGCTGTGGCGTTGATTCACCCTGAGACTGAACAAACGAGTAACATAAAATGCTCAGAAATTGAATTAAATTTTAAAGAGAATAAATTAACGTCAATTCGTTTCATAAAGGGGCCAGAAGGAAATGTACAGAATGAGGAATCAGATACATTTCATTTACCGAATTATGAGGATCGTTGGAATAGTCAACCGCGTAAAATAGAGTCAATATTTGGGCGAAAGTAGTTTGGACCTTTCATTACTTTACCATCTTCTCTGTAAATTGGTTCACCGTTCACATCAAGCTTACTCATGTTGCTTCTCTGAATCTCTTTAAAAATATCTTCAATCTTATCTTGCATTCCGTGCGTGATAATCGTTCCACACAAGATATAGAGCATGTCGCCCAGTGCGTCTGCTATTTCAGTTAAATCTCCGTTTCTAGCCGCTTCTAAGTACTCTTCGTTTTCCTCCGCCATAAGTCGATGACGAAGATTAACAAATGCCGGTTTGATGTTATATGTTGGTTTATTTTCAAAAGGAATCCGATAAATTTCATGAAATTTCGTTACGGCATCAATTTGTTTCTTCATAGCAGTTAATTTTGTCGCAAATTACACACATTGGAAAACATAACAACAGGTCATTGGATATTCGCTTCAGTATTTACAGTTGCATTCCTTTCTTACTTATTTTGGAGCTACCGAAAAGATGCTGAAGTTCATGCTATGCATTATGGAAAAAGTATTCGCTTCTTGCTATTGATAGTGGTTCTTTTGTTTGTTATCTACATATTTAAACGGATATAATTAAAAACCCTATGAGAATATCAAAATATATAATCCCTTTAGCAATACTCCTTTTAGCAATCTCTACTCGATTTATTCCCCACATCCCTAATTTTACCGCTATTGGCTCTGTGGCTATTTTAGGAGGTTTCTGGATGCGTGGGGGGAGGCTATTTCTAATCATTCCTTTGCTAATATTATTTCTCTCTGACATCATTTTAAATATTGTAGTTTACAAGAGCTCGTCATTATTATCCAGTATGTTTTATCCGGGAATGGGATTTGTATACGCTGGTCATTTGGCCATGTTCATGTGGGGGTTCTATATTGTCAAGAAGCCAAACGCTCTTAAATGGATGGGTCATGCAGCTGGAGCTAATCTTATATTCTTCATATTAAGTAATTTTGGCGTTTGGTTTGGTAACCCCTCCCTTCCCCAAAACATATTTGGCTTACTGTCTGTCTACGCAGCAGCTATACCTTTTTACTTAAGTTCTCTGGCCGGAACAGTCGTATATGGAGGTGTGATGTTAGCTGTTCTGTATAAAGCCGCAGCCTTTGCTCCGTTAAATAGATAAAAGGCTATCGTTTAAAATAAAAAAGGCGCCAACATATCGACGCCTTTTTTAAATTTAAATCATTTATCAGTATAACCCTTAGTCAATAGTAATAGCTCCTGCTGGAATAAGTCCAATATTGGAGCTATCTAATGCAACCCCACTTTTATCATAAATAATTGCCATCCCGGGAGACTGATAATCCAAAGCATCAAGTAATAGGATATTACCATTTGATTCATCAATAGCTAAACCATAGGCTGAATGATTAATTATTTTTTGGGTTGGAAATGATGTGCTTGTGATGTCAAACTCAACAACACTTCCCAAATATGAGTCTTGAAGAAAATATAATCTATTGCCTTCGGGGTTTATTCGCAATCGACTTGGATTATTGTCTAAAACCGGATTGACTAAATCAGATATAATAGTCTTGGTTAAAGGTTCTATATTAATCAAAGAAGAATATCTGTCAACTCCTTGGCCATAAGTATCTAAACCAGAACAAAGTACCCAAACTGTACCAAAAGAGTCAATAAGGATTTCTTTTGGATTAATGCCAACTTGTATATCAACTTCATGAGTCCAAGAGTCAATATCATAAACGGAAATAGTGCTATCAACCCCGTAGCCACCAGAATTAGCAACAAATAATTTTTTCCCAGAAATTGTGTTTGCTGAGCTGTAGGCGACCATACCTTCAGGGCCTATGCCTGCTTTCAAAGAATCAACAATGGCCCCTAGCGTTAAATCCACCTTGTATATTGAGTTTGTGCCCCAGTCAGAGACAAGTAGGATATCATTATCTATACTCAATGATTGTCTAGGGGACTTAAAACCTGATATTACCTTTTGGCTGAGAAATGAATTTACATCTATCACTTCAACCGTCGCCGCGCCATTCATGACAGCATATATATACTTATCATCTTTACTTATGTGATTGGCAAGATTACCCATGGTTCTACCATTCACTTCTTGAAAGAAATTCTGTCTAACTGTATCGATCGACGATGATTCGTTCGTAACCACAAAAGACAAACTTCCATTACCTCCCTGGAAGGCTCCTTCATTAATGACTAAAAGACCAGATTGATCTGATTGATTTGATGATTTTTTATTATTTCCACATGAATAGAAAATTAATAAAGAAGTGATAATTAAGAATGTTCTAGAAAGGTTTTTAATTTTTAATTTCATATTTTCTGTTTTATTTACACTTGAATTATTTTGCATTAGATTAAGATTTGAATTGAATTGATAAATTGAAATATCGACCAGGCATCGGATAACCTGGTTGAAGGATGATCTGTTGATTGAATATGTTTTGAATATCAATCTTCATGGACATAATACATGATTTATTGAGCTGAGCTATCCGAACATTTGTGTAGAGATTGATAAAGCTATTGAAGGGCAAATCAGATGATCGGTCATATGTCCATGCTGTTGGAGCACCTAGCTGAGCAAGGGAATTAAGTCCAAAGTCGCCCCAATTAGTTTTATGGGAGTAATTAAACCTAACTCTACCCCTAGAAGCGTATGGCAATGGAAACCCCTTATCATTTACACTATTCATAGCTTGAATCTCCAATTGAGACATGTCGGAACCTCTTGTCACTTGAGCAGAAAAATTAACCCCAATTCGCATTATTAAATTCTCGTTTATTGGTTGCCAAAACAAACCACTCGGCCTCCATATTATGCCATTTTTAAGCCGACCAGAAAATCCTTCAATTTTAAAAATAGTTTTTTGAGTGCTGAAACTGAACGAGCTTCTTAGATCCCATCCTGATTCCGGAAGAAGGGCAACATTACCGCCTGGCACCCAAAACATGTCATTCATACTTGGGAGCCTAAAAATTCTTTTCCAATGGATATTCCAATTAGCCTTAGTTGATTTTCCTAAAAATTGAACTCCAGGACTGAATCCGCCTCTGGGGAAATCTATATATTGATAGGATATTTTATTATAAATATTTAAATCATAATTATCCAATAAATGATATTTCAGAACTGTTAAATTGCTAAAAATTGAAGCGGAAGTGTCTGGCTTATTCTCTCCAGAGACTCTGAAAACCTGAATTTGACTCTGATTAGAAACTAGAAACCTACTAGAAATCCATTTATTTATTAATTCAACATTGGCACCTTTAGAAAAGTTTGAATCCAAAATGTTAAAAGTCTGGTGACTATAAATCTGTTGACTTGAAAAAACACTCTGACGCAATTCAAGCATATATTTATTAATGTGCCAACCATTAGAATTGTTAACTTGAAATCTATTGTCAGCCTGATTAGCACCAATTCGATAAGCTGAAGTGCTTGGCTCAGGAATTCCTCTATCTGCAGTTACAGATGTTATAGATTGTTCATTCCACGAATTGGTGTTAGAATCAATTGTTCGTCTAAGAATACTTATTTCAGACCTTGACCCTTGCGCTCCTAATCTTTTTAATCTTTGATTAGCGTAGTTCTCATATGAATAATCATGTAGCCATGAGTCCGTTCCTGCTGCTATTGATATTAACTGGTTTAGTTTCGGGTTCTTAAAACTCCAATTCCCCCCTAGCCCGAAGCTACCGATACTTGAAGAATGTATATCAAGCGTAGACTTCTCATTTGAATTACTTGAAAACACCACTCCGCCCAGACCAGATCCGATTACTGCACTGGCACCATTTCCTTCATTAGCGAAGTCATGACCATATTTAGGGATAAGGCTAATATCAACAACACCAAGATCTGGGGATTGAAATACTTGTCCATTCCACATAAATTCTGAATAGGACGAAGGCAAACCATCGCGGTTAACAGTGATTGATGCTCCAGGACTAATTCCTCTTATGTCCACACCACGTAGCCAAACTCCAATCGGGTCGATTGCCAATTTATCCCAGGTGGCAGATAAAGATTTTGAAATTTTAGATTGAGAGAAAAATGATGCCGAAATATCCACAGGTTTCAGCACCAAGGAAGTGTCCTCGCTGAAACCATAGCACTTTAGACTAAACATAACAAACCCAAAAAAGGTTAGTAATTGTCTATGCATCATAATTCTCTTCAACGCTCTTCCCGGCATTGACGGGCCTATAGTTGCGGGCAGGTCTTCTGACTCACTTCCCCTCATAGTGCCTTCCCGATCCTTGTCAGTGGCATTTACTGTGAAGCATTGAAGTATACAGCTGCGGGTACAGTTTCGGATTCAAACCGAATTCCCTATTGTTTCTCTCACAAGAAACCCGTCAACTTGGTAAAATTAGGCTAAAGAAAATTAAAATTCAAAGAAAAAGAGCACGAGCGGCGTTGTGGGCCGCTTCAAACGCCATCGTATTAATATCGCTTCTTGCTTTAACATTCTTAGCAAATGTTAAAAGTGACTCCGTAGGTAAGTTACCAGAAAGAGAATCTTCTGCAAATGGACATCCTCCGAAACCTAAGAGAGCTGAATCAAACCTTCTTATCCCTGAATTCCACGCTTCTTTTAGCAGACCTACATCTAGAGGTCTTTCTTTAGATACATGTAAATGAAGGCCCAAATTAGCATCATTGAAATCCTCCTTAATCAATGACACAAGTGACTTTATAGAGTGTTCAGTTGCTTTTGCAACAGTATCACTTAGAGATATAGCTTTTGGGTTTGAAACATCGTTTATTTTACCAATAAAATCAATAATTTCTTCATTATTAGTCTCCTCTGAGTATGGGTTCCCAAAGGACATTGATATGTAAACTACTAGTTGCTTGCCTTTATTGTCAATAATTTCAGCATGTCTCCTTAGATCTTTTAGTGCCTGTTTTCTAGATCGATTAGTATTTCGCCTTTGAAACGTTTCGCTAGCGGAGAATGGGAAACCTATTATGTCCACAGCAGAATGTTTCAAGGCTATTTCAACACCAATGGAGTTAGCTGCGATAACTAAAAAATTATCTTTCTTTTTAAAAGGAATTAAGGCATCTAACACTTTAGCAGTATTTGCCATTTGTGGAACAGCTTTTGGCGATACAAAGCTCCCAATATCTAATGTGTGAAAACCAACATCTAAGAGGCTTTTTAGGTAAGTCACCTTCTGCTGCAAGGAAAACGACTTTACATAACCTTGCATCGCGTCTCTAGGACACTCTATAATCTCTATGGTCGCCATGCCTCTTGAATATCATGAATCATACTGGGTCCATTATATACAAATCCAGTATAAATTTGGACTAAGTCTGCTCCAGCATTTCTTTTATCAATGACGTCTTGTGCAGTAAACACCCCACCCACTCCAATAATGGCAACAGAGTCATCCACAGCTTCCTTTATCCATTGAACAACATCGGTACTTCGGCCGTTCAATGGTTTTCCTGAGAGCCCACCAAGACCCGCTTTTTTCACCTTATTCGTTTTCGTTTTCAAAGAATCACGCCCAATGGTAGTATTGGTCCCAATGATACCACTAAAACCACATTCAACGGCTAACCTTGAGATAGACTGAATCTCCTCCTTTGAAAGATCTGGAGATATTTTTACCGCCAAAGGTCTTGGTGTGTCGGATTTTTTGTTTTCCTCAAATACAGCGGAAAGTAAATTATTTAATGCCTTTTTATGCTGAAGATCTCTAAGTCCCGGTGTATTAGGAGAAGAAATATTGACTGTAAAATAGTCCACAGATGCCCTAAGGTGATTCATTGAGATTAGATAATCATCTACAGCATTTTCATTATCTGTCATCTTGTTTCTTCCGATATTGCCTCCAACAATACCCCAAGACGGATCTCGTTTTATTAATCTGTTTGATGCAGCTAAACTGCCATGGTTATTAAAGCCCATCCGGTTTATGAGCGCTTCATCTTTTTTCAGTCTGAATAATCGAGGCTTTTCATTACCTGGCTGAGGTCTTGGTGTTAATGTACCTACTTCTATGTGCGAAAACCCTAGCTCAAACAATCCTCTAATAGCCATAGCATCCTTATCTAGACCAGCAGCAAGACCCACCGGATGCTTGAACTGTAATCCCATTACATTAATTGGGCTTGATTTCACTTCTCCTCCCAAATAACGTATTACCCCTCTTCCAAGTGCAGACTGCTGAAGAAACTCCAGTTGCTTCATAGTTATATTATGAGCAATCTCTGCTGGGAGATTAAACAAGATCGGCCGAATAATATTTGAATAAAGCATGTGCAACAAAAGTAGGGTTAGATTTGCATTATGAATCCTGTAGTTAAAAATCGTCAAGCTCGTTTTTCCTATGCCATAGAAGAAACCTTTACTGCTGGAATACAACTATATGGCACTGAGGTGAAAAGCATAAGGGAAGGTCATGCTAATTTATCAGATAGTTATTGTTTTCTGAGCGAAAATGGAGAACTATGGGTAAAGAATCTTCATGTTTCACAATTTCGTTTAGGTACATACTCCAATCATTTACCCCTACGAGAACGAAAATTACTCCTCAAGAAGAATGAATTAAAAAAAATACAAAAAATTATTCAAAACGTGGGAATAAGCATAGTACCCTTAAAGTTATACTTTAGCTCAAAAGGTTGGGCTAAGCTGGAGATAGGCCTTGGAAAAGGGAAAAAGTTACACGACAAAAGAGCTAGTATTAAAGAGCGTGATATTGATAGAGACGTGCAAAGAGAAATTTGAGGGTATCATTGACAATATTTTCTAAAAAATATCGTGTGATCTTTTTACTCTTAAAAACCATCGCCTGATTCAATATCTTTAAGCATGGGCACAAATCTGAAATTGCCCAATTCTTCCTTCGAATACCCGTCAAACTCTGATTTTTTTATGCGCATCATTACCTGATCGTTATTCTGATCTCCAACAGGGACTATGAGTGAACCGTTTTCTGAGAGTTGTGAAATTAAATCTAAAGGGATACTTGGTGCTGCTGCTGTAACAATTATCCCATCAAACGGAGCAAATGCTGGCATTCCTTTGAAGCCGTCGCCAAACTTTTGAGTTATGTTGTAACCCAACTTGGATAATAATGTTTTGGAAAAATCAAATAAGTCTTTCTGACGCTCAATAGAGAAGACTTTAAATCCTAACTCTGCCAGAATTGCAGATTGGTATCCTGACCCAGTGCCTATCTCAAGAACCTTAGACCCCCTTTTGAGCTCTAATGATTGAGATTGAAAAGCTACTGTGTAAGGCTGACTGATAGTCTGTTTAGCTCTTATTGGGAAAGCAGCATCTCTGTAAGCAAATTGCTCAAATGAGCTATCTAAAAAAGCATGCCTTGGAACAAATCCGATTGCTTTGAGGACATTTTCATCTAAGATGCCTTTATCTCTTAAAACCTCAATTAGGTGCTGCCTTTGGCCTTGATGTTTGGGAGTATCTATATCCATTCTGTATTAAGCGAAATTACAATGCTATTGCTTCTTTACCTTTACGCCATGAGGAATTTATTCAATTTTATTTTATTTGGTTTTTTCGTATTCCTCTTAAAGAGCTGCGATAACAATAAAATCACTAAGCCCGCTTATTTAAATATTGAAAAATTGGAAATGGCAATAGATCCTAGCTCCACATATGGAAATACGAGTTCTAAAATTACATCTGTATGGATTTCTTCAAACAATGTTAACCTAGGAGCTTTTGAATTACCCATAGAGATACCTATATTAATGGATAGTGGAGGGACTCACGCCATTAAAATTGAACCAGGTATCGATATAAATGGAATTTCAAGTTTTCGAGGAATTTACCCCTTTTACAGCTCTCTTGAATTTGGAATAAATTTAATTCCGGGAGAGACGGCAAATCTCCCTGTAGGATCAAGTAATATTGTTTACTACGATTATGATTCACCTCAAGGCCAACTGTATATAAAAAGTTTGGAGAACTTTGAATCATTAAATCGACAAATGACAATCACGTCTCAAAGCGATATATCTTGGACCTTAACGTCCAGTCCAAATCTTAAATTCCCAGCACCTCAGGGCGAGACAAATACCTACAGTGGAATGGCCTTGCTCGACACCGGTAATTGTAAGTTTGAAGTTAGTAGTAATGAAAATTTCATTCTCCCGGGGGGAGGTAAAAATGTCTACGTCGAATTTGACTACAAGGTCACAAACCCAATAACAATTGGAGTTATAGCAAGCAACCCGGGTCAGATAATTCAGATGCCAACAGCTACGTTTTTACCAAATAAGAAATGGAATCACGCGTACGTAAATTTAATTACAGAAGTTTCAGGCTCTCCACAGGCCAGTGCCTTTAAAATATTTCTAGGATCAGCTAAATTAAATAATGGAATTCGAGACACTATTTTAGTTGACAACTTGAGATTACTTTACCGAGAATGATTTCCAAAAATAACAACTTAAAAAACAGCGAAAAAAAATGGAGAATCATATATTTTCTCTACGATTTTTGCATTTCTTGGTTTGCATACACTGCTCTTTATACTTATCGTAAATCTTTTATCGAGCCCAGTCGTTTTGGATTGGAGACGATGTATTGGGATAACTTCTATAGCCTTGGAGCTGCATTGTCATCTACCCTTTGGGTTTTCTCAATAGGTGTCATTGGACTTTATATTAACCCTATTAGGAAGTCACGACTTACAGAAATCAGTCATGTCATTCAGGTATGGTTCATCTTTTCAATAGCATATTTCTTCATCTTTCTTCTAGATGATTATGTCTCTTCTTATTCTGATTATTTTAAAACTATTGGGATTTTTTCGGGAATATTATTACTTGGCTCACTAGTAGGGCGAATTCTTTTGGGCTATCGAATACAACATGGTATTTCATCTAAAAAATACTCCTTCCCTACTATAATTATAGGATCTAGATCAGAAATTGAGAAAAATATAAAATCATTAATTCGTCATTCAAAAAAATCTGGAGAAGTCTTTGTTGGCTGGATAAATACTGAAGACAACCAAGACTATGATCACATAAACAATATCCCCATGAAGGGTAATTTAAAAGACATTCCTAATTGTATTAAAATGTTAATAATTGAAGATTGCATAGTTGCACTATCACCAGAGAAACATCACCAACTAACAGAGCTAATTTTAGATCTCGAGATGTCTAAAGTGAGAATATTCATGATTCCAGATACCTACGGTATACTTTCCGGCCAAGTTAAAATTGACGAACATGGAATTCCACTATTAGAATGGCATTTGAACCCTATGAATCCTTGGCAGCAAAACACCAAGAGATTGATGGATATTGTTATTAGCATATTAATACTGATAGGGTTTTTTCCAATATTCTTGATAATAAGCATTTTTGTTCTGAGCTCCGGGAGACCCATATTATACTGTCAAAAACGTTTAGGTAAGAATCGTGACCCCTTTGATATTTTAAAATTTCGTTCAATGTATGTTAATGCTGAAAAAAAAGGACCTCAATTAAGTAGTGATAATGACCCTCGAATAACACCCATTGGTAGAGTTTTAAGAAAATACCGATTAGACGAATTACCTCAATTCTGGAATGTTCTCAAAGGCGATATGAGTATTGTTGGTCCTCGACCTGAAAGAATGTTCTTTGCCCAGGAAATAATTAAACTGGCCCCGCAATATAATCATATTTATAAGGTTAGGCCTGGCATAACAAGTTGGGGAATGGTAAGGTATGGCTACGCTAGTGGAGTCGATGAAATGATCAAAAGAATGAAATTTGATCTCCTTTACATCGAAAATATGTCATTTTTTAATGATATTAAAGTTTTAATTTATACTGTTTGGACAGTTATTCAAGGCCGTGGAAAGTGATCTCTGCGTATCTTTCCCCCTATGAAAAAAATAACAGTAATCGGCGCGGGTACCATGGGAAATGGAATCGCTCATGTTTTTGCTACCAATGGTTTTCCAGTAGTTCTGTTTGACATAAATAATTATGCAATAGAAAGCGGAGTAAAAAATATAAAGAAAAATATTGATAGGCAGGTCAATAAAGGGTTATTAAGCGCCGAAGAAGCTAGCCTTTCATTGGATCGAATAAGCCCTAGCAATAATCTTAAAAATGCAGTTGAATCGGCAGATATAATAATTGAGGCTGCAACAGAAAATGAAGCTCTCAAGATTCAAATATTCGAGGAGATCAGTGAGTTGTGTTTAGATAATGCAATACTCGCAACGAATACATCGTCTATTTCAATTGGAAAAATTGCAGCTTGCACAAAAAAACCGGAGAATGTAATCGGAATGCATTTCATGAATCCAGTACCTGTCATGAAGCTAATTGAAATAATTAGAGGTTACAAGACGTCTACCGAAACAACTCAAACGATTATCAAAATATCAAAAGAGCTAGGGAAGACCCCCGTGGAGTGCAATGATTACCCTGGTTTTGTTGCTAATCGAATTCTAATGCCTATGATAAACGAAGCTATAGAATGTCTTCAAAACAATGTTGCAGGTGTAAAGGAAATTGATAGCATCATGAAACTTGGAATGGGCCACCCTATGGGGCCCCTGCAGCTTGCTGATTTTATTGGTTTGGATGTTTGTCTTAGTATATTAAGCGTCATGCATAATGGGTACGGACAACCCAAGTACTCACCAAATCCCTTGCTAATAAGTTTGGTTACCTCTGGAGACTTAGGAGTCAAGTCAGGGAAGGGATTTTATGATTATTCAAACGGTGTGAAGAATCCTGTGGTTTCTTTTAAGAATTAAACAATACATTCACAAAAATCTAATTATGAAATATATTTTTACAACTATTGTTGCTTTAGCACTACAGATATCAATTTTTGCTCAAGTTGAGCTCATTAACAAAGTCTCAAAAAATGGCGAATTAAATGATAAGAAATTTGAATTTAAAACACTCTACGACATTGAGGCAACTTCTATTAAAAATCAAGGACGATCAGGAACATGTTGGAGCTACTCAGCAACAGCATTTTTAGAATCTGAACTCATTCGACTTGGGAGGCCAAATGTCGATATTTCTGAAATTTATACGGTTAGAAAAGTCTATCAAGACAAGGCAGATAAATATATCAGACTTCATGGAAATCTGAATTTTGCTCAAGGTGGTGCTGAGCCAGATATATTTTATGTCATAAGAAATTATGGAGCCGTTCCAGAAGTTATTTATCCAGGTTTGAATTATGGAACAATTATAAATGACCATGGTGAACTAGAGGCATCGTTAAAAGGGGTTTTAGATGCTGTAAAAGATAAAAATGGCGGAAAACTATCTACCGCATGGAAATCAGGCTTTAATGGTGTTCTTGATGCATACCTCGGTGATGAACCAAGTGTTTTTACATTTAAGGGAAAATCATATACCCCGAGAAGCTTTGCAGACAAATATCTTGGAATTAATGCTAATGACTACATTCAGCTTACCTCATTTACTCATCATCCTTTTTCTCAATGGTTTCCTATTGAAGTCCCTGACAATTGGACTTGGGAAAAATCTTATAACGTTCCTTTAGATCAAATGATGAATACTATAGATAATGCTCTAGAAAAAGGTTTCACAATAGCATGGGCTACAGATGTCTCAGAAACAGGTTTCTCCCTTAAGAATGGTGTGGCAATAATGCCGGCTAAAAGTTGGAAAGAAATGACTCAGCAAGAAAGAGTAGATGTATTTACAAGTCCACACAAGGAAATGGATATAACTCAAGAATTACGTCAAAAAGCGTTTGATAATTATCAAACACAGGATGATCACGGAATGCAAATTGTTGGAAAAGCATTGGATCAAACTGGATCAGCTTATTACATTGTTAAGAACTCCTGGGGAAAACGAGAAAACCCATATCGAAACGGCTACATTTATGCCTCAGAAGCTTTTGTGAGATATAAAACAATATCAATTATGCTTCATAAAGACGGTCTATCAAAAAAACTAAACAGAGAAATAGATTAGAGCTAAATAATCATCTTACATTCTATCTGGAGCATTAATCCCTAACAGTCCAAGTCCAGTTTTCATCACCGAGACAATCTGCTTACAAAGATCAACACGAAACGCTACTATTTGAGCCGTTTCTGCATTGAGGACAGAATGTTGCTGATAGAAACTATTAAAAATCTTTGCCAAATCATATAAGTATGAAGCAACAATACTCGGATTTAAATTTAAAGCGGCACTATCAATAATCTCAGGAAATTTAGATAGAAATAAAATTAGATCTCTCTCTTTTTCAGTCAATGAAAAGTCATCCCAACTCCATTTTGACTGCTCACCTCTACCCTTTCGTATCAAGCTTGATATACGGGCGTGCGTATACTGCAAAAAGGGGCCTGTGTTTCCGTTGAAATCTATTGATTCATCCGGATTAAAGACCATTCTTTTTTTAGGATCAACTTTAAGAATAAAGTACTTTAATGCCCCATGTCCAAGAGAAATATTGAGCTCTTTATGCTCAATTTCATCATAAAATGAGTCCTTCCCAAGCTCATTAGATAATTTCATAGCAGCGAGCTCCATTTGGTCCATTAAGTCGTCTGCATCAACAACATTACCCTCCCTTGATTTCATCTTCCCTGTGGGCAGGTCAACCATCCCGTAAGAAAGGTTACGTAATTTATTTGCCCATTTATATCCAAGCTTTTCAAGAATTAAGAATAAAACCTTAAAATGATAATCCTGTTCGTTTCCGACTACGTAAGTCAGGGAATTAATTTCAAAATCTTTGAATCTTTGAATGGCTGTACCGATATCCTGAGTCATATATACTGAAGAACCATCTTTTCTAAGAACCAGTTTCTCATCAAGCCCATCTGGGCTTAAATCAATCCACACAGAATTATCTTTTTTTCTAAAAAAGACATTATTCTTAATACCTTCCTCAATGTCTATTTTACCCAGTAAATATGTGTCCGATTCGTAGTAATTTTTATCAAAATCTGTACCTAATCGCTTATAAGTCTTATCAAAGCCGGAATACACCCAATTATTCATTTTGGACCAAAGCTTAACGATTTCGGAGTCTCCAGATTCCCATTGAAGTAACATTTCTTGAACTTGGACTATACACTTTACGGATTTCTTAGCTTCTTCTTCAGAAACCCCTGAAGAGATACTTTGAGAAACTTGCTTTTTATATTCCTTGTCAAACAAAACATAATATTTACCAACTAAATGGTCACCTTTCATTCCAGAGCTCTCTGGAGTTTCTCCATTACTAAATTGACTCCACGCCCACATACTTTTACAAATCTGGACACCTCTATCATTAATTATTTGAACTTGAATGGTATTCATTCCTGAAGCTTGTAATATTTTAGAAATAGACATTCCAAGAAGAATATTTCGAATATGACCCAAATGCAAAGGCTTATTTGTATTCGGCGAAGAATATTCAATCATGGATGAAGGCAATGACTTATCAACTTTTCTAATACCAAAACCTGGAGTAGCCTTTATTGTATCAAAAGTTTTAATTACAATGCCTCTAGAATAAGTTAAGTTCAGGAACCCATGGACAACGCTGTATGTGTCAATAATATTGGTCTTTTCTAAAAGTCGTATTCCAATTAATTCAGCCGTCGCTTCTGGTGAAAGTCTACTTCTTTTTAGAATAGGAAACACAACCAATGTAATGTCTCCATTAAATTCTTTTTTTGTTTCTTGAAGATCAATTGCAATGTCGTCAACTCCAAATAAATCAAATAGTAATTCAGAAAGGACTGCTTTTAAAGAATAAATAGTATTCATAGAAAATTATTTATACATCTATTATTTAGACAGCTTATTGTTTCTTTTAATAACCTAAAGGCCACCTCCCCCATGGGATCTCCTATGCTGTCAAGTAGCGGATTTATCTCAGTAAATTCTACGCATTTAACTTTTTCATCACTCGCAAAATTTCTTAATAATTGAAAAGCTTCATTTTCTGATAACCCTTCATCAACTGGTGTTCCGGTCCCGTTAGAAACTTTTGGGTCCATGCTGTCAACATCAAATGATATATAGATAACGTCACATTTTGACAATTTGGATCTAACTTCAGATAGAATGCCACTAACGCCTTTATCCCTAAGGTCTTTAACGGTATGAACAGCCATATTGTGTTTTTTAATTAAAAAGCTTTCAGCCTCCTCAATACTTCTAAGGCCAATGTAAATTATATCTTCAGGTAATATTTTTTTAGAATCTCCTTTAAGTTGATTCCATAAATCGATGGTTTTGTCATCAGGATCATTAATCGCACTCTCCTCATTGTCCTCAGAAATAGCGGTAGCCATAGGCATCCCGTGAACATTTCCGGAAGGGGTTGTAAATGGTGAATGAAGATCAGCATGAGCATCTATCCAAACAACTCCAATTCTAGAATCAGAATATGCTTTTTTGAGTCCACGCAATGTTCCACCAGCATTAGAATGATCGCCACTAATAATAACAGGAATGTTTTTTTTATTAACTGAATGCTGAACAGCTTTTGATATCCTTTGAAACATTCTATCTATACCATCAATATTAATGGCATGTCGATATTCTGATCTATATAGTGGGTTGATGTGATCAATTTCTAGATGGATAACCTTGTTTTTAGCAAAAAATTTAGTGGACTCATCACCCTGATCTTTTTGTAGATCTAACGAGGCACTATTTATAGCATGAAAGCCTTGAGAGGAACCCTTAGTCCCTGCTCCTAATTCTGACATTACTGAAATCAATTGTATCATGGTTTAACAAAGGTAAGAATTGGGCTACCTTTGATCTTGAGTTAAATTAAAACATGGCAAAAAAATCTCATAATACAAGTACAAAACAAACTCTTAAGGTCTTAAAGTCCATTATAACTGAACTTAGAGAAAATAAGTCTTTGCATGCCGTCTTTGGACTTGGAATTGTTTTTACCGGTTTATTCATTTTAATATCAAGTACATCTGCCCTTTTTACTTGGTCAAAAGATTTCAGTTATCTAAATTCTGGCCTGAGTCAAATATTATGGGATCCTAACATTGAACTAGATAATGTTTTTGGAAAAATCGGAGGGGCGATTGGCTTCTTTATGACGTATAAAAGTCTTGGCTGGACATTCATTATTCCTGTTTTGTGGATTATTATAACTGGTGTTAAAATTGCGTTTAATTTAAAGGTTCGACTTTCTAAGTTGCTAAGAATTGGTCTTTTATGGAGTCTTCTTCTAAGCTCTTTGACGGCTATAATTTCTAATATTATAGAAAATTTATTTAATGATGCTTGGATCGGAGACATAGGTTACTTCATTCACTCTTGGGGTGTCAACTTCCTAGGTCAATCAGGTCTTTGGTTATTTTGGATTGGAATTACTACCATTCACATTATTTGGCTCTTACGATTATCCCCTCAGAACTGGAGTGACAAATCATTAAAGGATCTAAAGAACGTAAGTAATGATTTAAACGAAGATATCCAGAGCTCTGATTCTTTTGACGAAACGTCTCAGGTTATAAGTTCAGTTAACAAAGATGAAGAGCTATCCTCTGATAGAACAGATAAGGCCATGTTGTTATCCATTGAAGAAGACTCCAATATTGAATCTCAAAATATTGATTTAGACGAAGCTCTAAATGATATTAGTCTTGAGGTTTCAGAGCCTATTGACACTCATAGTGAGGCTCTTCAAGAACTTCCCGAAGTAGATGTTAAAAAAGGTCAACTAGGAACACTTTATGATCCGAAATTAGAATTATCAAAATATGTTTATCCGACATACGAGCTCCTCGCAGATATGGACGCTCCAAACACTTTAGTCGATGCAGAAGAACTCGAGGCGAACAAGGAGAGAATTCTTGAAACTCTTCGAAACTATAAAATTGAAATTGCAAAAATAAAGGCAGCAGTTGGTCCGACAGTTACTCTTTATGAAATTGTTCCAGAAGCAGGAGTCCGAATATCAAAAATAAAGAATTTAGAGGATGATATTGCCTTAAGCTTAAGTGCTCTTGGGATCCGTATTATCGCACCAATACCAGGGCGCGGAACAATTGGTATCGAAGTTCCAAATAGAAATCCGAAGATGGTCTCTATGAAAAGTGTTTTAAATTCGGAAAAGTTTAAAAAAACTTCTATGGACTTGCCTATAGCACTTGGAATGACCATATCTAATGAGGTTTTTATTGCTGATTTAGCCAAGATGCCACACTTACTAATGGCTGGAGCTACGGGGCAAGGTAAATCAGTCGGACTTAATGCTATTTTGACTTCAATACTTTACAAAAAGCATCCATCAGAAGTGAAGTTCGTTTTAGTTGACCCAAAGAAAGTAGAATTAACTCTCTACAATAAAATTGAGCGTCATTTCTTGGCAAAGCTTCCTGATACAGATGAAGCGATAATTACTGACACAACAAAAGTTATTAATACCCTGAATTCATTGTGTATTGAAATGGATGACCGCTATGAGCTCCTAAAAGATGCGATGGTGAGAAATATCAAGGAATACAATCAAAAATTTACAACGCGTAAATTAAATCCAGAAAGTGGACACCGCTTCTTGCCATACATAGTTCTTGTTATCGATGAATTTGCCGATCTCATTATGACAGCAGGAAAGGAGGTAGAAACACCTATCGCTAGACTTGCCCAGCTAGCCAGAGCCATAGGGATTCATTTAATAATTGCAACTCAGAGACCATCAGTTAATGTCATTACAGGTATCATTAAAGCAAATTTCCCTGCTCGTATTGCTTTCAAAGTTTCTGCAAAAATCGACTCAAGAACGATCTTAGACTCAGGTGGTGCTGATCAGCTTATCGGCAAGGGAGATATGTTGTTTTCTGCTGGAAACGACCTTATTCGGCTTCAATGTGCTTTCCTAGACACGCCAGAAGTCGAAGAGGTGTGTGAATTTATAGGATCACAACAAGCCTATCCAAACGCATACTCTTTACCTGAATATACCGGTGAAGAATCCAGTTCAAATGGAGGTAACTATAGTGCAGAAGAACGGGACGTTCTATTTGAAGACGCCGCGAGGATAGTAGTAATTCATCAGCAAGGTTCAGCATCTCTGCTACAGAGAAAATTAAAATTAGGTTACAATCGTGCAGGTCGTTTAGTAGATCAATTGGAAGACGCCGGCCTATTAGGTCCATTTGAGGGATCTAAAGCTCGACAAGTTTTAGTTTCTAACGAACAAGAACTAAATGAACGACTCAATAATAACAGCAAAGAATAAAATGAAAAAATACATATTTATATTAGTATTTAATTTAACATGGTGTTCACCTCTTTTTATTTATGCTCAATCTGGATCTCCATTAGATCTTATTAAGGAAGTTGAAAAAAGAACATTAGAATATAAGGACCAATCATTTCAATTTACTTTAATTCTTGACGCTAAGGCAAGAGATGGTAAACGTATTGAAAGAATAAATAAGGGATCCATAAATTTAGTGGAACAAAACGGGAAACTAGTTTTTAACGGACAGACTATATTTTTTGAACCTGGAAAGTTGATAACAGTAAATAATGAAGATAAGGAAATAACAGTGCGCGTAATAGATACAAGTGATGCTAACTTTTCTCCTTTATCTGTGTTAACCAAGTATCAAAACGGAACTGATTTTACATGGTTAGAAAGTGAAATAATATTAGGGCGGAGTATCCAATTCATTGAATTGACACCCAAGGACCAAGAAGATATAGTCAAGGTTATTTTAGGTATAGATATTAATAGTAAACAAATCAGCTCCTACCGAGAATATGGAAAAAATGATGTGATAACAAAAGTAAACTTAACTAACTATCAAGTGAACCAGGGAGTTCTTTTAGAAAATGTTTTATTTGATCGAAACAGCTTTAAAGATTATGATTACATCGCTCCAAATGGTATGTGATTAGATTAATGACATGCAAAGAATTGATAGATATATACTCCGTTCCTTTTTAGGAATATTCATTAAAACTCTAGGAATATCTATATTTTTTTTGTTAATGCAAATGGTCTGGAAATATGTTGACGATTTAGCAGGCCGAGGAATTGAATGGTTCTTTATTATTAAGCTTATGTTTTTCTGGAGTGCTTCAGTTCTTCCTATGGCAGTTCCAATCGCAGTTCTTTTTGCGGGAATAATGGTTTTTGGAGACTTGGCTGAAAGTAGAGAATTAGCAGCTGCAAAATCTTCAGGGGCATCGTTTTATCGTCTTATCAGACCCATATTACTTGCTTTGACTTTCATATCATCAGGGATGTTTTTTGTGAGTAATAATTTAATACCTGTCGCGAACTTTAAAGGGGAAAACTTACTAATAAATATTGCGAAACAACGCCCCACTTTCAACCTGGAACCCGGAATATTTTATGGTGGTATAGATGGCTACAGCATCAAAATTGGTGAAAAAAGCAATAATGAAGTGAATGATGTAATTATATATGATCATAAGGAACGTGGAAAGGGAAATCATGCTTTAATTACGGCTCCAAAAGGAATGATTAAATACAATGAGGGAAACAAATGGATGGAATTTGAACTGTATGATGGGCATTCTTACCAAGACTATAATTTAGAAAGTAAAAAAGGCGAAGATCGTTCCCCTTTCCTTGAGACTACGTTTAAAAAAATGATAATTCGCTTAGACATGGGCTCTTATGCAATGGGAGATCTTTATTCAGTCAGTAGAAGTGATGAGTATAATATGCTAAATGTAACTCAGTTAAATTTCGCTATAAATGACCTTTATAAAAAGTATAGAAAACGTCAAAATGAGGTAAGTACCACAATGCGAAATAAATTTTTCGGATGGAAAAGTAATGATAGCTCTTTAACATTAGCCAATGTTGGTGATGAATATATTCTCCAGGACAGAATAAAACGTCAATATTTATTTAGAGCGACTAATAATTCAATTCATTTATCTCAGTCTAATAGAGACTTCATGAATCAAGTTGAAAGTGAATTTCAATGGAGAAGACAAATTATTGCCAGACACTACCTAGAGTTTCATAAGAAGTTTTCTGTTGCCGTAGCCTGTATACTTTTATTTTTTATTGGCGCTCCCCTAGGAGCGATAATTCAAAAGGGTGGATTTGGACTTCCCTTTGTAATCTCTGTTCTGTTATTTCTATTTCACTACATTTTATCAATAATCTTTGAAAAAATGGGGAGAGAATGGCTAATTACCCCATTTTGGGCCATTTGGCTCCCAAATCTCATTTTACTTCCAATATCTACCTGGATGACAGTTTGGGCAGCCAATGACGCCAATATTAATAGTTTCACTAAGATTCCTTTAAGGTTTTTTACTCTAAAAAAATATTTTTACAAATGAAGATTCTTCACTTGTGTAATAAGGCGCCATTTCCTGGCCGTGATGGATCATCTATAGCTATGGAAAGTCTTATTAGGCTAGAAGCTCTTGCTAATCATGATATTCATGTCATTGCTCTTAATACAAATAAGCATTGGGTGAAAGATCCCAAATCTTCAAATCCAAGCGTTAAGCTTGAGGTTTATAACCTTAACCTGTCTCCTGGTTTTTTTGATTTCATCAAGCATTGTTTCAATCCGCGATCATATTTTGCATCGCGATTTTTTCAATTAAATGCGGCGCAAGCAATTCAAATAGCTTCTAAGGATGCTGATTTGATTGTCGTAGACGGGATATTCATGTCAGTTTACAAAAAGGACTGGGGAGAAACACCTTATGTGATTAGGGCTCATAATATCGAACATCAAATTTGGGAGAGGACCCTCTTAAATTCAAAAACATCTTTAAAAAAATTATTCATTACTTGGCAAACAAGGAAACTTAAACTATGGGAAACTCATCTTTTGCAAGAAAGCAATATATGGGCCATAACTGATGAGGATTCTGAAAACATGAAATACCTAGGCGGGAAAAAAGTTTCTGTTTTTCCATGCACATTCGACGCTAGTGAGTCCTGGCTATTTTCAAGTTCTAAATCCTCAAAGATTTATCATTTAGGTGCCCTTGACTGGGAACCAAATATTGTAGGAATGAAATGGTTTTTAAAAAACGTTTTAAAAAAAATCGAGGGCAAGGTAGACATCACTGTTTATTCAAAAATATGGCCAAGTAAATTAAAATTACCTAAAGGGGTGACTTGGAAGAATACATCTACTGGTGACATACCATTTGATGATTATGGTGTTTTTATTGCTCCATTATTGTCTGGAAGCGGTATGAGAATAAAGCTCCTTGAAGCCATGTCGAGAGGGAAAGCAATAATAACTACTTCCATAGGAGCAGAAGGACTTAGGGTGACCTCAGGAAAGCACTTATTTATCGCTGATGAAGCGAATGACTTTGCGAAAGCGATTTACTTATTGTGTAACAATTCAGAAGTTCGCTTAAATACAGGAAAGGCCGCAAGAAATCACGCTTTAGAAAACTTTACAGATGAATTATATATTAATAAAATGAAAAACATAAAGACTTAAATATGATAGATGAACTCATTCGGCTTTACCCATATTATAGTTTTTTAATCGAGTGTGCGGTTCTCTCTCTAGTTCTTTTAGCATTGCCTTATTTATTCTACCCAAAGCTTATTGACTTTATTTACTCCCTTAGCAATCCAACTAAAAATGATTATGAATCTATAAAATCATGGCCAACAGTTGATATTGTATTTGCTGCTTTTAATGAAGAATCGGTAATTAGGGAGAAGATCAATTCTATTTTAGAACTTGATTACCCTCGAGAGAAGTTAAAAATAAGAGTGGGTTCAGACTGTTCTACTGATTCCACAGATATAATTCTCGCTGAGCTTTCAAAATATAATGAATCACTTGAATTCGTTATAATGGAGAATAGAACAGGGAAATCTAATATTATTAATCAGTTGGTAACTATTGGTGATTCCCAGATAATCGTAGGCACTGATGCGAATATATTCTTCAAAAAAGATGCCCTAAAAGAACTTGTGGGTCCTTTATTATCTGATTCTAAAATCGACCTAGTAGGAGGGAATTTGGTGTATCGAGGAATGGAAAATATTAATAAAAATAGCATATCTAAAGATGAAGAGCTCTACATCAATTGGGAAAATAAATTAAAACAAAAAGAAGGTGAATTGTGGGGCTGCACTATGGGGGTTGAAGGAGGTTGCTATGCAATTCGTAGAGAAGCATTTATTAAAATACCAAATGGCACTTTAATGGAAGATTTTTTTCATACTATGAATGTCTTAAAGTCTGGAAAAAAAGTAATTCATTCAAGTTCCGCAACGTGTAGTGAAGATGTTAGTAATAACTCCTCAATGGAGTTTAGAAGAAAGATTCGAATCTCTCAAGGTAATTGGCAGAATTTATCTCGCTTTTTCTCAATGGTATTCACCCATACAGTGCCAATAGGTATGGTTTTCCTGGGTCATAAAATACTCAGATGGCTCTCTCCGGTTTTATTCATCATTGGACTAGTCGTTAATGTTGCATTCAGACTTAGCGCAGGAAATTACACTCTTGTTGCAATATCTTTAGGAGAACTA